>Ga0214477_100100_pt1 | contig 57014 bp, 40 predicted proteins | sample M1_20Mar14CPVII9_FD_165058 | JGI IMG/M metagenome (GOLD analysis project Ga0214477, IMG submission 165058) | Marine eukaryotic communities from Monterey Bay, California, United States - M1_20Mar14CPVII9sort6BwellC16 | ecosystem: Environmental > Aquatic > Marine > Unclassified | place: USA...
CTTTTTCTGATGTTTCTTCTTGTCTTCCTTCTTTTCATACTTATTTTCTAATCCAATTAATAGTTTTTCCATGCTTTCCATGCCTTTATAGATTTGTTCTTCAATATTACCTACTATCCCGCTACTTCCCGTGCTGCCGGGTGAGTTTGGTTTAGATGAAGATATCTTTTGATTATCCTGATGTGCAGTTAATGCCTGTTGATGTTCCGACTCTTCCATAATCATTTGGGATATGTTTCCTAATGAGAAGTCGGCTGATCCATTCGATGGTGTTTTACGATGCCCTTTACTAACTCCGCTGTCTTTAGAGTTGGTAGTTTGTATAGCAGGTAAGTTCAACGGAGCAGATGTACTTCGTGATGAGTTAATTGGTGGACGTTTCGTGTTGTTACTTACTCCATGTGATGAATTACGTTTATGTCCCTTAACTTGTGTAGTGACACTAGGCAAAGGCGGTGGAGGTGTATTACACATACTAAACACACACAAATGCAACGGTAAGCATCCATGACGACTCTCACGTTCCTTACATGCCTCTGGATGGATATTAATTAATGTTAGAATCGTTTTACATGCTGAGATGTATTCATCTTCATCTATTACCCTTCTTGTATTGTTAGCTGCTGCAGTAGATGTATCAAAGGAGTGCTTTTGATAGATTGTAGTATGTACACTACGTAACTTCTGACATGCGTGATGTAATGCCTTACACTTAACATTGGATATTTGTACATTGCGTTTAGAACTTGGAGATTTTGTGGGAGAAGCACTACCATCAGCGGCAGTGGCCGATGAAGATGAAGCTGTATTCTTTGTAGTTTTACGTAATTTGACTAATTGACGTACCTCATGCTCGTGTGTGGTGGCTCGTTGTGTGGCTGCATTCCATTGGCCACGTTCGATTAGTAGTATTAATTGATTTGGCGAAGAAGAAGAAGAAGAAGAAGATGAGGAAGATGTTGTTGGAGCTGTAGGGGTAAACGTGTTTGATATTGTGTTATTGTTTCTAGGAGGACCATTATTCATAACACTACTAGGTGCAGCATATGGATTTGGATTACCATTTCCACTACTATTATTGAAGATACTACCAGCCTTCCAATCCTGTAAGATGCGTGTTTCACAGTTTAAAAATGAAGAGCAAGAGAGGCGGTTGTTATATATGTTAGTGCATACGGCTTATAAAGACAGTCAAATAAATGCAGATACAATTCAAATGAAGCAGTAAAATCGCCGAGACTGTACATTATACACACGAGTTCATTCAACAAAACAATACAAACACGGACTTTCCTGTAATCGTTGTTCAGTTAAATTAACTGTTGGGACATTAATATCGGAGGATTCGGCTGAGCCATGTGTGCCAGACTCTTGACCACCGGAGGAGGATGAGAAGGATGCACCAGACTGTGGATTCTTTTGTTTATTACGAGAGCTGAAGAACCCCATGTTTATATAGTTAGTTTTTATATTGTTGAGTTGCAATAAAAACCTATCTTGTGTGTTGTTATTGTTATCGCTGTTTGCTGTTCAAGATCAAGATATCATACCATAAAATTAACAAACCACAAACTTAATAGCTGCCTTCCCCAATAAATAGTGGATTATATATTTGGTTCAATGTTCCAATATTAAACCATCCATTCCGATTTATGAGAGTAGGCGATGTGGTCAGAAATTTGAGCTAGCCTGCCCTTCTCAAAGGAGAGGATACGTACGACGCGTATCCTATTTGCAGTTTTTTTGATGATATGCTGCCGACGCAATTACCATAGTGTGGTATCATATATCATATTGCATGGGAGAGCTGGATTACAGAGCAATAGATAGATATTATCTTTGATTAATCGTTATAATAAGTGACCGTGATACTATCATATAAACCAAGTTCTCCGTATAAACGGGGGTAAATAAAAGGATGTCATCTCCCATTACTGACTATTCATCAGATGAAGAAGATAAGATTGGTGCACTGATTTACAAATCCAGTAAAACAGCAAAGTTGTTGAGAGCAGTAAACAAGAACGCAGAAAAGGATTTATGTGTTCTGATACCCAAGATAGAGGCGAAGTTAATTCAGAAGAAGCAGTATGATGAACTTAATCGCCGAAAGAAGGAACGAGTCGAGGCGGAGAAGGAAGAGACTGCTCGGGTCAAGGCGGAGAAGGAAAGAGTCGAAGCCCAACGGGCATTACAATGGGTAAAGGAGGCATCGGTATGTCCTCGCTTACGTAAAAGGTTATTACTCTTAATGACATTGATACGCACAAATCCTCGTTCACCACCATCATGCTATCCTTCACACGGTACGGTATTGTCTGATGGGTTCCATTGGGCAGCATATCCTCCATTGGATAATCTATTGCGTGAAAATATGAGGACATATTATGAACTAAGCACAGAACATAGCCAAACAAAAGTACAAGTAGAATTTAACAACATGATGGTGCAATTAATTCGGAAGGAAGCGACAAAGCATGGATGGAAGTTTGACCATAAGGTATTTGATGATAAGAAGATTCGTGATCGTATCCGCTGTTTCTATAAGGCACATATGCAGAATGCCAAGAAGAGACTCAAGACTATGTTGAAGAATCCTGAGAAAAAGGCTAATATCAAAGATTTGGCGACTTTATATCATTTGATTGAGGAGAAAGGACAGAATACAGGAGCCATCCTTGAGACTATGTTGAAGATTAAAGAGAAGAAGATGAGGGACAGCATGATACGGGAGTCCTACACAGAACAAAAGGCTACACGGAAGGCTCAAATCAATCAAGGTAAAGACGCCAAAGAAAAGGCTCGACCTCGCACCAAAGCAACAATCAAGGCAAAGAAAGAAGCAAAACTACCGAAGGCTGTTCATAAACCAAAGTCCCATGTTGTCAACAAGAGACTAAATAGTCTCCTTTATGCTGCAAATGAATTGGAATCACTAGATAAAGTTCAACCAAAGAATAAACGAGCCAAATTCAATCCATTGACAAAGGAAGGCGATGAAAATATCAGCTACATGGCTGCTTGGGCGAACATAGCTGATCAATTTAACATTTCACACCATCATATTGACCGAAGCTTGTGAGTTGTTGTTTTGAGATGGAGAGTAAGTATCAATAATAGATTTTATAAGCAGTTTTAGATAATATCTTCTATCAAATAAAACACACGTCTTATGCATGAATAGCAAAAGTAATTAGACGAGTTTCACCCAGCTCGATTTTCTCATATTGTTCTTCACTCCATAAAGATGTGCGCTCAAGCATAATTTTATCTTCCTCCTCTACCACCTCCCCTACCACCCCGTCCTCTTCCGCCTCTTCCACCGCCTCTCCCTCTGCCGCGTCCTTTTGGATAGAGAAATATAGAGCAGTTATGTTGTGAGTTGAGATATGTTTATTGTGGCTGTATTATACATATAAATATAGATACCACTATATAAAACACACACTTACCACCGCGTCCTCTACCACCACTACCCTGCCATTGTTTCTCCTCTTCCAATACTCTATCAACCGCCTCTTCTGGTAATCTTAAATACTTGATAGAACTACCGCGTATGTAACATTCTGTGAGTTTTGTAAATTTTTCACCATCTTTTGATGTACAGACTACATCACGTAAATTAATATTCATATATGTATCACAGGAACTTAATCGACCATTGTAGGTTGTTCCTGACTTTAATTCAACGAGAAGTGGTAATGTTGTTGATGCTTTTAGTAGTGATAATGGTAACTAAATATAATTTTGATTTTGTGCATAAGATGTGTGTATAAGATGTGTGATGTGTCAATGATATGATATGCGTGTTTGCAATAAGGAGAAAAATAAGGTTAGATATTCAGATAAATAATATAATTATAGCCATTCCACATATCAATCCATATGATCCTCAGTAACGATATTGAAACTAAGTAAGTTCAAATTTAACATTTATTGCAAAGCAAAAACGTTAAACTTGAAACACCCGATGAACTACTGCGGCGGCGGCGGCAACGATGCTCAATACCTATACATATTCCTCTTACCATGATGATTCTTCCTGCACTGTTTATCTTCTTTGTTCTCTCTCTATTACTCCCACACCTTTATGAAGCAGCTATTGTACTTGTAATGTAATGTATGAAGGAAACTTCTATTTGCATCGAAATTTATATCGAATAAGTTTCATTTTATTTGCGAAAAGTGATGATGAGCGTTTTGTATTGTTGTTGAAGCAGCCGAGTACCATCGCTAGCAATCTAGACATGTTGGAGATATTTACGTCCCTAGTGAACTGGTATTTAACACATTTAGGCCAAGTCTTAACAGGAATTCTCGGTTATCATCACATTCATTATTCATATTATTAGTCTAGTCTACCGATCTCAAGATAGACAACTAGACACCGCTGGTGCACTTCTTCCTCTTCTTTCCCTTCTTGGCCTTGGACTTCTCTTCTTTCGTAGGAAGTAAACCACGATCTCTTCTGACATAAAGAGTAATAAGTGAAATCGTATTCCTCTTCTGTGACTCATCTACTGGAAACATAGTACAATTACAATTTGAACATCTCGGAAGGACCATGATCATATCCGTAGTTGTTGACTTTTTGGTAAAGTATGTTGCAACGGGATCACCATAGGTAGAAGTTTTGACTTCTATACCTGTACCATCAGCAATTCTGGATCTGATTGTTCTGCTGGCGTATACATATTGACCATCATGTCGACTTTTCAGTTTAGTTTCAATTTCATTTGAAGGACAAGTTGAAGAAGTTGTAAAGAAATACTCTGCATACTTGTCCTCTTTACTTGCTTTGTACACATCATAGGATGAACCAAGTTCTTGAACATTGTCACATCCTGCATCCTCCTTGCTTATAATCTGATTAGTTTGACGTTGCTTGTTATTATCACACTTGGGGTTAGTACATTGGGTAAGGATTGAATGTTCAGAACCCGCTGTAACAGTTATCAAGCCGGGTATATCATCTTCTCTTTTCTTATCACGTGTTGCCATTTGATTAGCCTTATCCTCGTCAGACCTATTGGCAAGGCTAGCCTTGATATTTTCTCTATGCTTCACCTCGTCCATCATCAAACGAGGAGTGCTCTGAATAAACATTTCCGTCTTGGGATCATTCGGATCGAAAACATAACTATTCTGAAGCATATCACCATAATATGTACCGCTAACCTTCAATTGAGCAATAGAATGTTCTTCTCGAGTCCCCATCCTAGCTGTGCTCGAGTGTGCAAGACCACCAACATCAAGTTCAAGTTGAGTTACCATCCTTGGATCAACCATGCCAGGATTATCTTGTAAGAAGTTAAATGCCTCTCCATAGAAGGTTATGTCTCTCAAATTGGGAAATAGTTGTGTCACGGCCTTGATATACTCCTTAACGACGTAACGAATCTCCTTGCAAACTTCCACATACTTCTTATATGCCTCCCCATTCTTGTTACTGCACATATCTGCTGGCATTCCATATGGGAAGACGTCAACAAATGCCGTCGTGCCTTCAAATACAGGATAAGCATCGTCCAATCCAACGCCTTGAGTCATTGAAAATATATTTACATCCTGGTGTGTTACAGTGTTCATAGTATAGTTGCTTGCTACACTTGCATCTCCGACAGCATGAAGGATACCTAGCTTAGCTTCAAGACCTGGTGGATAATGAAAAACTTTCAATCTTGTCACGGCTTCGGTATCTGCTGCGTTGCTATCTAATCCGGCAAACTGCAAGTCATTCTCTTTTCCAATCTTAATCAAGTCCAAAGCTGGCTTTAGTTTCCTTCCAGCTTCCTGAACGGCATTATTCCTATTCCACTTGAAAGCATCAGCGGGTAATGGTGTTTTCTCGATGATATGTTTAAACAAAGATGGGCTGGGATCAGGATTGTCTGACAATAGACGCGGTTCAATTGGCCTGAATGTAGGGAGGAAGGGAAGCTTCTTCTTCTTCTTTGGGTGCGAGCACTTAACAGAGATGACAGTACGATGTTCTTCCGTCATGTAGTCGATTGGTAACTCATCGCTCTCATCTGGGAAACCTTCAAAGTCACTGTATGTGTAGGTTGGGTGAATGATAGATGAACGTAAACAGGCAAATATGTGAGATGTGATGTAAATATGATCGTAGCAAGCAAATGGAGCAAGATGTGATAATACAGGTACACAACACAACAACTCACTTCACTTGGCAATCAAGGCAAGTGTTCCAAGGTTTTTGACCGTTTGATTCCCATCTGCTACACGCAACAAGTCCACAGTCCACATCACCATCATTTGCACGGTCACACATTGTTGGTTTCTTCTTGTTCAACTCCTTGATGGTGTATATCTTGGTCAAATCCCACTCCGCCTCATCACCAGTGGCGGTATCATCATCGGATGCTGAGTCCTCTTCTTTCTCCTCTGCTTTCGCCTTCTCCTTAGCTTTCTTTGTAAGATCAGCAACACGTGATGATGATCGAGTAGGAGCAGTTGCCTTCGGAGCAGAGGTAGATTTCTTGGGCTTAGTTGTGGCAGCAGAAGATAGAGCAGAAGTATTGTCATCTGTTAGTAGTCCCAACTTCCTCAAACGCCTTTGATTCCTCTTGATGTTACGTTTACGTAGCAACTCGTATTCTGATAAGCCTTCGTCGCTAGCGGATTCGTCATCTGAATCGTCATCCGATTCATCATCACTTTCTTCACTCTCTGTTTGAGAACTAGCTGGAGAAGCAGAAGACTAGAGAATATAATCAATGTTAGATCATCATACCAAACCACAGAGAAAAAGTCATACAAACCAAAGATTGTACAACACATATAGAAATGGAGTGGTAGCAAACATACCTTTTCTCGCATAGACATGGCCTCATCACTCATCTCGACATCATTATCAACTGCTCCTTCATCTTGTGTATCATCTTGCACCTCTGTCTCAACACTCTCCATCTCGACATCGTCGTCAGCCGTTGCCTCACTAATCATACCCCTAAGAACGAATAGGGCATGCGAAATGGACGTACGATTTTCGGGGGTAAACCTGAGACGATGTGCAAATCCTGAAGGAGTGAAGCAACAAAGTTCCATAACTCTGTCTATCTCCCTGTGGTTTGATTGAAAGAGAATGCAATATATCAGCAAATATAGATGACAAGAAATTGTCCACACCGACACAGTACTTACGCCTGTTGATCTAGACCACATTCAATAAACTTGGATGCGGGTAAAGTATACTCATCCAACTCTGATGAACTAACCTCGTGAAGCAATAGTGCCATGGCTTTCATGGACAAATGATCCTTGTTCTTGAAAATAGAACGAATCCCCTCTCCGACACGATTGACGAGAGTAGGAAGCCTTTTGCGAAAGCTATCAGTATTGGTAGCTGATTTCCAAAGCTCCTCTTCGAACTCACGTAGAGCCTGCACTTGGTTTGACGACTGTAAGCGTTCCCCCGATCCATTGGTACTCAAAATAGTAGCCATAAACGAGCGATCTTCGTTAGGCATCTTCGCCCCATTGGCATCTACTACGAATGGGGGAATACTGCGCATCTTATTGGAGAAATATAACAGGAGACAAGAACTAAGCGAGTCAACGTTGGCAAACCGCACCCTGAAAGCATCACCAGCATGGATGGGGTTGCTTGCGCTGGCTAATGTTTCAATCAACTCAATCCCTCCACCTTCCGTGTTGTGGAGACTAATAACATGATAACCAAAATGCAAGCAGATTGATGTCCCAGACAAAACGAGATGAGCAGCCAACTTTTCAATTCCAGCACGAACTTGATCTAGATTCATCATGGGATGATGAACACCTTCATATTTAGTTTGAATATTGTATTTACCAAGTAATTTGCTCATGGGGGTTGCAGCATCCGCCATGGAGAGAAAGGCTTTATCATGTTGAGGTACCAACCCCTCTTCATTTCTCTTCGCTTTCTCCCTCCCATCATAAGCAGATATACCCTCAAATCGTGCAATGGATGCCAAATTCTTCCCAACTTCCTCAGTTACCGATCCAAGCACAGAAGAGTTTAACGAATCGCCAACCAATTGTGAGAGAGTACTTATTGCCAATGAAATTGAAGCACATGCATTAGAATCCCTCTGGTTTTCGATAGGTTCAATAGTAGCTTCGTCGTTATCAACATGACGCTGAAACTCTGATTTCAGGGAAAGTATAATAGGTCCATCTAGTTGAGGAGGAGATATACATGTGTGAGTCAGATAAAATAAATGTGTCTGTCCAAACAAGAAGAACGAACACAGAATCCAACTTACCACTGCTGGGATTAATACCAAATACAGCATTACCATTCCCAACACTTGAACTAACTACGGATCCATTTGACGTAGAATTATCATCACCTTCATCTCCACTTAACATCATCTCATCATTATTTGCAGCAGTATTAATCAACCACGCTTCGCATGTACTAATATACCCTTCTAAACGAGAAGTATCGATACCTTTTTGGGGAATTGAAGAATTGCACGACATAAAGTCTGCCAATGCTTCTGGTATATTCCCCAATTTCATCTGCGCAACCCCACGACTGTACAACATTTTACTGTCGTCAGAATAAATACTCAACAATCTTGTAGCACCAATAACAACTTCATCCCACTCTAAATAAATTATGCATACAAATAGATGATATTAAATGAGGTTACAACTTACAAGGCAACAGTTCAATGCCCAAAGAAGACTTACCTCCCAGCATCTGGTGTGTGAATACCCGATTTTTATCGGCGGCACGATTATCAGGATTATTAACAAGAGCTGAAGAATACAATTCTTTAGCCTCTTTGTATTGTTTTTCCTTGTAAGCATCATTACCTTCATTAAGTAATTGTATGCCTGTGTATAAGTATGTTTATATTAGATGATAATTAGAATTAGATAAATATATTAAACAACAATATAAGGCGTTATATTATGCGCCACTTGAACTTACTCTTTTCTTCGGGTGTTAATTCGACTTCGACTGTTATTTTACCTCCATCATTGGTATTTCTCTTTTTGCCACCATTCTTTTTCTTTGTACTGCCCATGATTGACAATGATTGTTAATTCTGTTTGTACCGTTGGTCGTTGGTAATTGATATAGGTTATGAAGTACAACTCAATAACCAACCACAACACAAAGGGTAAATTATTGATTTTTGAGAGTGAGTCGAGCTTCGAGTGCCGAGCTAATTTTCGGCATCCCACAGGGCACCAAACTACTATTTGCAATAAGTGTATCATCGTTTCATATACTATACTATGAGAAAACCGCCATCATATACACCACATCCACATCTTTTGTATACCTTCTTCATAGGAGATTAGTTAGCTCTTTATGTCAACAGTCTGTCCTTCGCATAATTTATGAGAGTTGAGGGCCGCTACCGCTCTAAGTAGGGCCTGTTAGTTCAGGATACATGACACATTGGGCACACATCAGATTCATACTCCATATGCGGCAACTGGTGGAATGGCTGATACTACTCAATATTATGGTGAGTTTTCTCTATTGTGTACATGTTCGGAAGGGGGGATTCTATAAATTTTGTTGACTCATATACTTTGTTTATTGCAAATATCCAATAAACAGACAAATGGCGTTAATATTACTAATACAGTTGGCTAACAAGTTGTTCAGGTGATAACAAACAACTGCTCGGTGATATCACATACGGTAGGTATTACTATTATATAGTACAAAGACAATATAATAACATAAAATATGTTTGCACGCTACCGTAAAAGCCCACCCAGCAGTGGACAACTAAATAACAATAACTCACCCAATCCAAAAGGAGGCAGTCAACATGCTAAATTCAACTCCGAAAATAATGATGCAATATCAACTGCAATACAAGCCAATAATAAAGATCAGGCTGAAAAGATAAGAATAGAATCAGCAGCGGCGGCAGCTGCTTCATTGGAAGAATTACGTACCAAATTGGATAGATTGGAATATTTGACTGATAAGATTGCCCCCAAACCGCCACCCCAACAATCAGATAAAAAGGATGCTGCGCAAAAAGGCAAAATAAATACAGATGCAATAGCCGCGGGTACTATGCGCAGTAGTATGTTACTTACCGAAGATATAGCGCCATCAGATTCAACAGCTGCAGAAGCGCCTGCAGACGATAACATGGATAAGTTTACGGAAAAATATCCAATGCAACAGAAAGAGAAGAAAGACAATATCAAAATTGCCATGAAATCACCACAACAAGAAGAAGAAAAGGTTAAACGCTCACCATCAGCACAGGCAGCAGATTTACTAGCCAATTCCAATGCATACTTTCTATCAATATCATATGAAGATGAGGTTGAAATTGTGGAATTATTACGTCGAATTGCTGAATTGGTTGTATTAAGTGAAAGACGTGCGGGTCAGTTATTGGCCGAGGTTGTATCTACTGGTGAAAGTATGGATGAATTAGACGAAGATGAAGGCGAAGAGAATGTAGGAGAGGGAAGTGGTGAGAATGATGATAGTAGAACTGTACAGAGTAAGGGCGAAAGTACGGGTGAAAGTCCTGCGGCAGATAAAAGTACACAACCGCCGCCGCCGCCAGCTCCAGAAGCATTATTATCATCGAAGAAGAGTAAAGCAGCAGAGAAGAGGAAACAAAAGCAGCAGTATAATGAAGATATGGCGTTTCCATACCTTGCTATATTTGAATTGTTCTGTGAAAGGAATGGATTAGCAAACATTGTCAATATTGTTACTGGCGTTGCTTTTCAAGTTGAGGAGATTGCAGCTTCTCAAGATGATGAAGGTGTTGCGCCAATCAAAGGTAAATCCACCAAAATTCAAGATGTAGTACTACCGCCGTTATCAATTGCAACACAAGCAGTTCAATCCATATCCATCCTTATTCAGAACGTATCACGAGCAACATCTCTCTACTTTTTACTATCCAACAATCGAGTTAATGATCTGATTAAACTACCACTACACTTATACAGCCGAGCTGAAATGAATGCCTTAAATGATGCAAAGAAGAGTCCACGAAAGTCAATAAGAGGTAGGAACAAACAACAGCAACAGGAAATGAATTCAGAAATGAGTGAATTATCAACACACTTTGTTAGTTTTCTTAAAAGTTTGGCAATGAGAGTTAATTCCGAGACATTGCAATTCTTTCTGAGTTTTCCATTGAATGAGAATTGTACCAAGGAAGAATCTACAACAACAACAACAACAGAAGAAGATGATGATCCTAGTAAGTTATTGAATTACCTTGACCGGCGTAAAGTGGTTGAATTCCCTTTATACTTGAGGGCACTTGAATTTTGTTCACAAGATCATGATTCATTTGTCAGAGTAACGGCTATGAATGTTTGTATGAACATTATAAGATTGGTAACAATTAATTCTAATGAGGATATCATGAATGATGGACAAATGCAAGGTGATGACAGTGAGAATGATAGTACCGATGGCAAAGCAAATGAAAGTCAACATAAGTCGTTGCCTACCGCAACTCCTTCGGGGATGTTACATGATTCACCAACATTACCATTACAAGATCGAATTGCCATTGCTCAATACGCATGTCATCCTACTAGGGTTAGTGATTTGGTCTCTCCTGTGTGTGCACGGTTAACAAGTCAATTTGGACAAGTTGAGGGTACTCTTCGTGCTTTGGAGGAATCCTCATCTGATATTACCAACTCGACATCACCGCAAAGTGCAAAGAAGCCAAGTAAAAAGAAGGAAGATCCCGCTCGGTTGCGCAGTACAATACAGGATCTAATTGCCAATGTTCAAGATGAACTCTTGTTATTAGACGATCTACTCAAGGTTGGATTGATATCATTGAATGAGCAGGCAATTGAAATGCTCTTCGCTACATTTGTCTATCCCATGTTACTTCAGCCGCTACTGTTACCACTTCATCGTTTTTCTTCATCAAAGAATAAAACTGAGGAGGGAGAAGAGTCATTAGTGTCAAAGAAACCCACAATTACTCTTCAATCGCCTATGCCCTTTTCCACTGATGATAATGATACTGATGTGATAGATCAAGATGATGAGAATGATAACAAAGCAGAGGCCACCGCCACACCTCAGAGTGTCAAAGGAGAAGCAACTAGTGATACACCCAATAGTCCAACTGCCCCTACTTCAACGCCTGATGATACGAGTAGCGGCAACAAGCAAACCTATTCATCTTGTGATATGGACTTGTCTCCTTCCAAGACGGCACTATTTGGCTTATCAGTGATATTCCACACAGTATCAAATCCAACATTTCGACATCTTCTGTTAACTGCATTGTTACATCCACAATCGCCTGAGGCGTCAGGAGGTGTAGTTATAACTACTCCGCCTCAGGTTACATTGCCTGCCAGATCAAAGACAGGGGATTCGGGAACTAGCAAATTTCAATTGGAAGTACGGTCTGAGAGAAATCAGGAACGTCAATCTAAGGATTCTGAAGATTTTCAACAACATGTCAATGTCTATACCTTTGGAACAGAGCCTGGAGTTGCAAAAGATGATGATGTTGATAGTGGGTCTTCTTGTGTCTTCATTCTAGCTCCTGCCCTTGTGGATATGCTGAGGAATAACACTTCATTAGCTGATGGCATCAAGGATATGCAAATAACACACCCAAACACGAGACCTAATCCCTATCGAGCAATTCTAATGTCATCAATATCAGGGTCAGATGATATGGTAAGCCTCCAGTCATTAGCAACCGCTGCACTTCATGCAGCTGTATCGTTGGTGGACGGTTCGATTGTACAAAAGATTATGTTTCCAGGATCAACAGGACATCTTACTTCTAATACTCTCGATCCCTCTAACGATGATGTTGTAAAAGAGACACTAAGATGTCTCTGTAAAGGTATTGTAAACACATCTGTTACTTATGATGGTTGGTGGAAGATAAAATTCAACACTGTTGCTGCCAAAACATTAATGGATATGATCGACGATAACCACGACTGTATCCGCTTCGTCGAAACGATTGTGGGGGATATTCGTATCAAGGCTGCCGAATATTTAATGACTCTTCCGTCTCTTTTAGATGGAAAATCACGAGAAGGTGATAGTAGTAGCAACACACCAAACAAGAAGACTGGAGATAGACAACATCTTGACAATTGGCTGCTTGATCGGTTTTTCTTTGATCAGGCAGACAAGTATACCAACAGTGTTGTAGAGAATGTGTGTTATCTTAAAGAACACATAAATGATGATTCTGATGCCAAGGAACAATATCGATATGGCATCGAGGTACTGACAAGTATTTCAATAACAACAACTAGCGCCCTTCTATGTGAGGATACTAGTGTTGTGGATAATATGCTTGTTGATACTAAAAGCACTCCATTTTATTGTGCAGCTTCTTGGGCGTTGGCTTCTCTGTACTTGGATGCGTTCTGTGTCAAGCTTTCCAAAATGAGCTCTGCAATGGTTGATACAGAACAATCAGAAGAAGATGGAGAAGTTAAAAATATACCTCATCGAAGTCTATCTTACATATCTGCCACCAACAGTGGGGATGACGACTCGACAGTAGGAAGGGCGCTTGCTCATATTTCATCAAAATTTGCAATTGCCATGTTGGATGAGGGAGAATCATCAGACAAGAAGACAGCTGCACCAGTCCATGGAGCGGCGGTGGGTCTCGTCGGCAAGGCTGCCTTTCCTTGTGTATGTGAAGTATCAAATGCATTCTCCTCCCTTTTTACCGGTAGGACTTGTATTTCAAATGAGGGTATATCTTGGCAAAGTCTATACTTGGTGGTTGTAGGAAAATGGGCAGTATTAGCCGAACCAGGTCATGGCGGCACTGGTGGAGAAGGCCGTGTGATAACAGCCTGTCGATTAGCTTGCCTTGCTGTTAAGAAAGACTCGTCCCCTTTGGCCAACAACAAGACACCTGCAAGGCGGTTACTCGTTGCACATGCCTCTCTTGACCCTCGCCCTCCATCACTGTTTCTGGTTGACTCAACAACGAGTCGTCGAGGAGGACCATCTTTGGGTTCGAATGGCTTGCGGTTGACTCGAAGTAGGATGGATCTTTGGTTTGAGGACGCTAATGCAGCTAATCATGCATGTAAAGTTCTCTCGGCTAAGATCGCCAAGGCTCGAGCTAAACGAGGAAGTAGAATAGGTTCAGCATTATTAACCAAGTAATAGTTGAGGGCTTTATCTTTCCTTATAGTCTTTGATCGCGGGTCTACTTACTACTTGGTGTGTGCTAGCAAAGAGAATCGCCAATCCTCGCCAAGTTTATTCCTAACGTTGCAAGCGTCAGCATAAAATATCTTCCTCTCATACTCCTCGTTGCCGCGCCGATCACCTCACTTTCCCTACGCCAAGGAACAAGTCAATAATATATATACAAAATGAAGCTCTCAATCGCCCTCTTTGCCACTGCCTTCTCGGGCACTAGTGCTTTCACATCTGTTAGCAATGGCCCTAGATTGATCACCTCATTGAATGCTGATCGCCAACCAATTATGGCAGGAAAGTCCGCGTTTGTATATCTTCATCGTTTGATTGAATGTGTTCATACGATTGGCTACTTCGTTTGGCCTCCCATTGCCTTTATTTGATTGCCTTTTTACCCAAACGTACTAACATATGTTTCAATCACTTCTCTCTCATCCTTATATATTGTGAAACGTGCAGGTAACTGGAAGGTATGTTTTATGCCATCATAATATATTTCTCTCTGTGTGTTGATTACTCAGTCTAACATCATGTCGTGTTTTTGCAATGTCCACCATTTCCCTACAATGGTATGTAACTGATTGGTTATGATCACTTATGTATATGAACATAAAATGATGTGCATATAAATTATACTATGGCAATGCCGAACACAACAGATGAATCCAGCTACTGAAGCTGACGCACTCAACCTATCTAATGGATTCGTTGCTCTTCTAAATGAAATGCAAGGTGCATGTGCAGTCGATTCTGAGAATCCAGGATGTACCGAGGTAGTACTTTTCCCACCATTCCCATTCTTATCAAAAGTGAAGGATATCGTTGGCAAAAATGGTATCGATGTAGGGGCTCAGGGAGTATACTACGAAGATAAAGGTGCATTCACAGGTAGTGTAGCAGCTAGTATGGTTAAGAGTGTAGGATGTGAATACGTACTATGTGGCCATTCAGAACGCAGAGCATTGTTTAGTGATTCAGATGTCAATATCAATGCAAAGGTGAAGAAAGCGTTGGAGTTTGGCATGAAACCAATCTTATGTGTCGGTGAAACTCAAGAAGAATATGATTTGGGTATCACACAAGCAGTATGTGCTATGCAGGTCAGCAAAGATTTAGCTGGTGTAAGCAAGGAACAAATGAAGGATGTAGTGATCGCCTATGAGCCTGTATGGGCTATTGGAACAGGATTGGTATGCGATTCGGATGTAGCTAATGATGTACACAAGGACATTCGCAAAGTTTTGAGTAAGATGTACGATGAAGATGTAGCACAGGCAACACGAATTCAGTATGGTGGTAGTGTGACTCCAGATTCCGTCGACGAGCTCATGTCCAAGAGTGATATTGATGGATGTCTCGTTGGAGGTGCTTCTCTATTTGCCGACAAGTTTGCTCGCATTGTCAACTTTACTGTGTGAAGACAAAGAACATACAAATCAAGAAAGATACAATAGATACAATAGAATCTTAAACATTCATTTTGACTAAGACGTCTTCCTCCTTTGGTCATGACTACATACACTAATAAATAATATGTGCAAAAGTCACCTAATAGCTTGCTTACTAGCACAGATCATAGTAGACTGGGTAGACGAGCACGCCTCTTCACTACAACATACATCACTTACTCCATCCCGACGTACCTCACTCCTCTAGCCTATTACTCACGGTATCCTATTTTTCTCTACTTATCATTATTCATTATTCATTTACAATATTCATTTTCAACTCCAAATCCAAACCTCAACCATCATGAAGCTCTCTACTATCGTCCTCTCAGCTGCCTTCTCAGGCACTAATGCATTCACTAGTGTCAATAATGGACCGAGAGTTGTCACGGAACTTAACGCTCGTCAGCCAATTATGGCAGGAAACTGGAAGGTATGTAAATGAAATCTTGTGAGAGAAGTTATTGTTTCTAACTTATCTTATCTCAACTATATATACTAGATGAATCCAGCTACCGAATCGGATGCGTTAAATCTATCACATGGTTTCTGTGCACTTCTTAATGAGATGGCTGAAACATGTGCCATGAATGAGGAATTTGATGGTTGCACGGAGGTAGTCCTTTTCCCACCATTTCCATTCATATCAAAGGTTAAAGATATCGTTGGTAAGGAGGGTATTACTGTTGGTGCTCAACAGGTATACTACGAAGATAAAGGTGCATTCACAGGTAGTGTAGCTGCAAGTATGGTTAAGAGTGTAGGCTGTGAATACATCTTGTGGTAAGATATATGTATAGTATTGAGTGTTTTGCAATTATACCATACATACTGCAATTTACTAACAAACAGCGTTGTTATTCAACAGTGGACATTCCGAACGTAGATCTATTTTCAGTGATTCCGATGCCGGTATCAACTCCAAAGTTAAAAAGTGTTTAGAGTTTGAAATGAAGCCCATTTTATGTGTTGGAGAGACACAGGAAGAGTATGATTTAGGCATTACTGAGGCAGTTTGTGCTATGCAAGTTTGTAAAGATTTAGCTGGTGTTACCAAGGAACAAATGAAAGATGTAGTCATTGCTTATGAGCCTGTATGGGCAATTGGAACTGGATTGGTCTGCGATTCGGATGCTGCTAATGATGTGCACAAATTCATCCGAACTGTCTTGGCTAAGATGTATGACGATGATGTAGCACAGGCAACACGAATTCAATATGGTGGAAGTGTTACCCCAGACAGTGTTGATGGTTTAATGGCAAAGAGTGATATCGACGGCTGTTTGGTTGGAGGTGCATCTCTATTCGCCGACAAGTTTGCACGAATTGTTAACTTCCAGTCAGAGTAGCTGTCCAAAAGAAATATACCTACCTTTAGATAGATGATGGAATAGAGACTTAAGATCTTATCTAAAAGTACCATTACTCGTGCAAATTTGACTCTTCACTGCAAGATCAATCCAGCTTGCTTTAATTGCACATAAGAGTGAGAAAAAGAGGAGAGTTCACTTGAAATACCTGAACTCATACATTTTCTTATAATTGCAAGTATTTATAGATGTTACAGTATTATTTCTCTAACCTTCATTATTCTTGTGTGCACAATATTTATACACGTGAAGGGTAAAGCATAACACGGACACGTCCGCCAATACTCTGGGGTGGTAAATCTCTGTCAAACTTGCACTTTACAACACCATTACTTCCATGAGATCTGCATACACGTCCCCAGTTAACACGGAATTTGGATCCATTCTTTCCTGGTGTTGATGCCTTAGTAATGTATGCAATACGCTTTCCGAGGTAGAATGGAACTTCTTCCTTGGAGTCTACTCCCTTAATCTTGATAAGAGATGTGTGATTGTATTGATTACGAAGACCTCTCTTGTATCCGAGAATAGCCCCGTTGACGTACAAACGAGTTGGTTGTCCTCCTTGCTTAGTCATTTTTTAAATAGTATTCTTTTCTATTTATATAACGTATTCTGTGGATCATGAGAGCAGGTAATTAAAAGAAAAAGGTATATGTTAGTGATGTTCATAAGATATGAAAAATAGAATATGCTTCAACTCAATATGCCGCCACTAAAACTTTGACCGAGTTCGAATTACCCCCATATATTCAAGATATCTACTCTAATAGCACCGACCATAGGGAGAGAGTTGCAATAGAGAGAAGTTACGCCTCTAGTATCAAGAGGTGTATTGCAAATCGTATGTGGTATCCATATTGATACCTCCCCACAGCGGCGACACTAGCGTATCTTCTACATGACCTCATCCCACTCATAAATATACAAACCCTAACATCTTCCATTTGCTATCAATAGCGGCGACCGTCGTCACTTACCACAACTTTAGTGTTGAGATTGGTTAGCGAAAAAATAGTAAGAGGGGTAAAAATTTTTAGAGTGTTTTGGCGTGATATTATTACAAGTGGAATATTTCTTCGACCTCTCGTTTTTCACCTCACAACACTTCTCCTACGTCGATTATCATACTACCTCCTAGGTTTACTGGACTGTTGTCAATTAAATATATATAACAATATAGAAAGGTGCGATACCATGACGATTTTCACTGCAAAGTGCCATAGCGTCATACGGTTAAATTTTGCGGGTGTGCGGCGTCGAGTTGCAATGATGTGTCAAGTTAATGACACCAAATTGGTGGCTCTGCTTAGTGGTTGCCTTTGCCAGTATGTAGAGGGAGATATAAAGACTATACATTTATCTTTTACAATAAAGGGTATATGAATGATATCCGTCGGGGTGTAATCATTATATCGGGTCGGCGCCGAGTCGGGGTTCATATCATTTATTTTTGTTTAAAAGCATTCATGGTATCACTCACCATCAATCTTATTTCTCTCTTGCCACCCTCTCATCCCCACCTTCCAATACAATTAACACAAAACACTGCTATATATAGATGGTTCGCATGTCAGTACTCGCCGATTGTTTGAAAACAATCACAAATGCCGAAAAGCGCGGTAAGCGTCAGGTATTAATCCGTCCTTCAAGTAAGGTTATAGTCAAGTTTTTGCAATGTATGCAACAACACGGTAAGTTTAATATATACATATTATATATACTTGTTGGGATGTATCTACAATATTCCACAAGTATCGATGTGTATCTACACATTTGATACAAGTGTTGTGACTGGAGGGGTTCACATCATATGATTTTAGTGGTGATGTGCTGACCTCACAAGGAGACTCAGAGGCTCTGTCCAAACGGGGAAGGTCCTTTGGTCTTATGATCAAATTTATACCTGATAGCGCCGTCCACTTTCGAGTGATGATGTGCCTGCAATGACCCACATTCATACGGACACTCCCCTATAATCAAGTCTCTGTGGATATCTACACTCACGGCATATATTCAATATTACCCTACGTATATGATCCGCCTAATTATCTGCAACATTTCTTCTAACCCCATTCTTTTCCTATCCTTATTAATTACCATACCCCTAACAGGATATATTGGCGAATTCGAGATCGTTGATGATCATCGTGCACAGAAAATTGTCATTGAACTCAATGGCCGCTTAAACAAGTGCGGTGTCATTTCCCCAAGATTCGATGTTGCTGTACACGAAATTGAGAAGTGGGTCGTTAATCTTTTACCATCACGTCAATTTGGACAGATAATTCTGTCTACCACATATGGTATTATGACACATGAAGAGGCACGAAGGAAAAAGACAGGAGGGAAGGTACTTGGTTTCTTTTATTAAAAGGGAACCTCAAGCTACAACACCTTTCATTATTTGAAGCGGATTATTAATCCGTATTATAAGTATAAATACCAGCTCTGCCAGATATTTATTTATATAAATGTAGGGCTACCTCTTAATCTCTTGACTTTTATTTTGGGGGTGATGGGGGATACAGACCTCTCTACTGGCTACTTAAAAGATGTTGGAGTCAGGACCAACCCCCTCCTCTGTGTACCTCTTTGCTATGCCCTATGACATACCATGCATGCCATATCACTTCCTAATTGGGGGGTTAGAGTTGACAGAAGTGGCAACAGTTTTACCTAACTGCATCATGAGGTCGAGGGAGTAAAAAAGCGGTATCTTTATAAGCAATCGGCAATCATTGTGTTGCTAAGTAAGAGGGGAGCAGTGCTCGGATATCGTCTACTATATTGCAGGTGCAAACTGTTGATAGTTCTACAAATCATATATATCAGCTAAAGGCTTTGTCTATTTATATCAAACTTATCATCAAAGATACTTAGTATGTCAACAAAAAATGAATTTGTTGACACTCTCACTCAGCTTTCTTTGTTTAGTAGTAGTGTCATCAACAAATGCATTTACGCAGAATGAACGATATCGTATTATAGGCCCGGTATCAGCAATTAGTAGGCAAGCCGTGCCTCGATATCTAAAACCTCAGGCAAAGAAAGATGATCAAAGGATACTTACATATCATATGTCAGTTCGAGGTGGCGGTAGTGATGATAATACATCATCAATTGAGAAGGCAAAAGCATTCGTTTCCAAAAACTTCTTCTTACTCGGCATGGCTGCAGCAGTTTCATTTGCAAAGCTCTTTCCTCAGCTTGGCAAGAATGGAAGCATATTACATCCTGAGCTATTCATTGGAAAGTATGGAGTGACTGTGATCTTTCTTCTCTCCGGTTTGTCTCTAAAGCTATCAGAACTTACGAATGCTTTTGCCAATGTAAAATTGAATAGTCTGATCCAGATATGCACATTCGGAGCTTGGCCATTCTTAATCGGCTTGCCTTTGACAAGAGGAATCGAGATGTTCTTCCCTGCATTATTGCCCAAACCATTACTTGAAGGACTTTTGATATTGACATGCTTGCCGACTACTATCAACATGTGCATCTTGCTGACATCAACATCTGGTGGCAATGTGGCCACGGCTCTGTGCAATACAGTTATAAGTAATTTACTGGGAATATTCCTTACTCCTGCACTACTGTTGAGGTTCTTTGGGCAGACGATACAACTACCGTTCGTGGAGTTAGTGTCAAAACTATGCAACAAAGTATTGCTTCCTGTTGCTGTTGGTCAAGCCTTGAGAGCTACACCAGTTAAGGCCTTTTACTCCAATCATTCTGGATTCTTCAAGCGGCTGCAAGAGATGGTGCTTCTTGGAATTGTATGGAATGCATTCTGTGAAGCCTTTACTAAAGGACTTGGCTTGGACTTGAGTCATGCAGTAGTTTTGTTAATAATGCTGCCACTGTTGCATATCTGTTCATTGGTGACACTATTCTCATTCTTCAAATCAAAGTTCTTGAACAATACACCTGGTGAAGCCGTTGCAGCGACCTTCTGTAGTGCACACAAGACACTTGCCTTTGGACTGCCATTGATAAACACTATATTCGAAGGCAATCCAAGTCTTGCATCATACTGTGCTCCTATCATGTTAATACATCCTTTACAGTTAGTTATTGGATCACTCTTTTCACCATACTTTAGGAAATATACTGAAGAGAAGACAGAATAAGCTAATAGATAGTTGTTGACTTTTCTCTTGCTCTAAACTGTACATATTTTATAGACTAGCCTTCTATCTTTGTCTTGTTTATCGACGTTTGCTCATATTTGCTCCAAGTAAAGCACCGGCAGCAAGTATTCCAGCACCCATCACAATGCAATGCATAGGAGCATTTATAATGTTCAATACAATATGGTATGGACAAAGAGTATGACTCTTCTTTCTCTCTCCTACAACCCGACCCTTTGTTTCCAAATTGATTGGTTTCAACTCATCAATCAAAGGCAAGTATTCATCTCCGCACCTCTTCACTACTTCCTTTACTAATTGTACTAATTGTTCTCCTCTTCCTTTCACTGCCTCGAGTACTTCTGCATGATTTGCATGTTCCGCTTCCTCTCCTGGCTCATCAAAGTAGACTACTTTGTTGGTTATCAAACTTAAACACATTACTGCCATCCCACTATGATGAGCAGCAAGTATCTCTGGCACAGTAGACATACCAACTGCATCAGCTCCCAGTAGTCTTAGCATAGCACATTCACTTTTGCTCTCATACTGAGGGCCGCTCACAAAGGCATAGGTGCTATCAGTGTGTAAATATTGATCAAATTGCAACTCTTTTGCCACATCAACGATAATGTGCTGTAGCTCTAAATCATATAAATTACTTGTTGGTGGAAATCTAGGACCAAGTTCGTCATCATTAGGTCCAACTAATGGATTCTTGCCAGCCAATAAAGGTAAACCGATATGATCTCGAATTACTGCAATGTCTCCCACTTTAAACTCATCTTTCAGTCCACCCGCTGCATTCGTAACCAATACTAATTGAACACCAAGACATCTCATAACTAATACAGGTAATACTACCGTATTCATATCATGACCTTCATAACTGTGAAATCTTCCTTTGAAACAAATAGTTGGAATAGAGCTTAATGTACCAATAACCAATTCACCAGAGTGACCAGCCACTGTTGTAGTAGGAAACCCAGGTATCGATGAGTAAGGAATTGTTATTTGTTCTGTATCCTCGTCTAACCCTTTGGATAGGCCCGATAGACCTGAGCCGCAGATAATACCAACTGTTGGTGCACTAATTGACCTCTTTGCAATCTTTGATAAGATATAGCTTGCTGCCAATCGATATGGCACATGAGTTGGATCAAGAGGAGTAGTCATCTTGTTATTCTTGGTTTTGTATGTATGATTTGCTATATTGTACTAAATGCTTCACCGAGGCTGATTGTAGGTGTAGCAGATATCTTTCTTCTTTCAATATATTCGATATGTATCTTTAATTTATATGAATAGGAACACGCCGCCCTCGACACCGCTATGGATAATATGATGAATCCTCCTCCTCTCTTCTCACTGTATACCTGCTGAACAAGGCTGAGGTATGTTCTGATGGAAAGATATATATGTTCACATATGTCAGAACAATTTTACCGAGGAGTGTCATTTTTTTGAGTGGTATCCACTCTTATCTTCTCCACTGCACACAAGAATAGCACATCACCTTCACCTACCTTCACAACGATGCAGATATAATAGTTGTTGTATTTGAAGTATATAAATCAATATAATTATTCAATAGTTTCATTTTGTTTCCATCATATTGAGTTGGAAGAGATATATGCGGTATCTCTCCTCTTTTCTACTCCCCACTCCCATCATCAGCCATCAAGAACTATAGTACACAAGACAATATTCTATCATAATATGCTGAGAAGAGTTAAATTTGCGGCGTTATTGGTAGTTGCAATGAGCTTGCAGTCAATTTCTGCATTTAGTAGCGGTATATCTATATCTATACACAACAGATGTGCAAAGTTATATCAACAATCAACATTGATGATGAGCACAAACGACGATAATCATCAATCAACTCCTCTAATAGATTTGCAAACATTCCTACGATTATGTGATTTAGTGGAGAGTGGTGGAGAAGCCAAGACTGTGATACAAAATTCAGAATGTATGTTGAATGGAAAAATCGAAACTAGAAGAAGTAAAAAGCTATTTGCTGGTGATAAGGTATCATTTGGAAATGTAATAGACTTGGATGTTGCAACCCAAGTAGATAAAATGGGATATGTATACAAACCAAAAAAGAAAAAGGTGAAACCACTACCGAAGATAGATGATGATGGAAACCTCGAATTCAAAGGGCGTTATCGTTCTGAGGAATTTAGAGAAGAAAGGAAGAAGAAGAAGCTTGAGAGGAAGATACAAAACAAGAAGGAAGCATCCGAGTAAACATAGCTATCTAGATATCCAAACTAGTAGTATTCAGTGATACATGTAAGCTTAGAAAGATCTTTATCTTAAGCAAATCTAAAACTATCAAGAAGATATCTCATCTCGGTGGAGGTTGACTATCATCTCCATTGCTCAGAGCTGGGGGTGGTTGTACTTTATCACCCTCATTGATACCCATTGAGACAACTTCTTGAGTCAAACTATTCACACTCTGCTGTCCTTTTTGAGATCTCTTACGCTCATCTGCGTCCTGTTTAATCATCAACTCAGTTTCTCTACTTCCCTCTTCGATCCACCTCGCTAAGTTACTCTTTACACAATAAACAAACATACTTCCTACACTCTCTTCAAATACACCCATAACACCTAAATTCTTTGCTAGTGGTAGGATATAAAAATCGAAGAACTTAATCTGATTTTCAAACCATCCCACTGTGGGATCTTCGCCCCTGTTTTGTAAATATCCATTCTTTAGTTCCTTGTACAAACGAGTTGACCATTTCATGGTATTATTCCAATCTTGCAGTAAAGCCGCGACGTCCGCGGCACGGATCATTTGCTCTAGTACTACAGTAGCCTTAAATTCGTCAACGTCGTCATCAGGATCAAACTCATCTTCTATGCAATCATCTCCAGAAGCGGTACCTCCTGAGTTGGATAGTAAGCTGCTGCGCTCACTTCCAACACTCCCTCGTAGGTTATTATACGCAATAATCGTTGACCCCGCAAGATCTAATGCTCGTCGTACACCTAAACGGCGTTCCTCTGAGTGGGCGCGAGGACGTGCTCGTCTTAAATCTTTATGGCTTACCATAGATTGCGATAGTGGTCGGGATAAGGCTGACTTTCGTCGTCGACTATTGGAAGGTGAGCCGCTACTAGTTTTCGATGATATAGTGAAGGACTTGGATGTTGACGGTCTGGAGGTTCTCGCTGAAACGGTATAATTTTGGTTGACCTTGTTTGAGCTTGAAATGGCCCTCCCCCGAGGAGATTTTGGCTGCTGTGGTGACGATGAATTGTTATTCAGATCGACATCGTCAGTCAAGTCCCCCGTGCTCCACCGTTTACTAAGTGGATCAACGCCACCACTGGTACCACTGGTGCTGGTAGGTGTCGTTTCCTCCCCTTGACTTGCCCGTCTTCCCCTACTGCTGCGGTTTGCCTTGGTCCCAACTGGACCACCGCTAACCTGATTAACCTCGCCTTCGTTACTTTCTCCAGAATTATCACTTCCCCTCCGATTGATATTATCACCTCCACTAGTTCCACTCGAATTAAAGTCACTAGCATTCATATCACTCATATTTGAATTAGTACTAGCATCGAGTGAATCAAAATTCATCTTCGTCCGCGATACGGCGGATGCGTCAAAGTCATCATCTAATGAGTTCATATCTGACAAGGATGAGTCTGATGAATCAAAATATATAGAATCACAATTTGAATCTGTAGCAGATACTAAACTTGATGAATATTGAGTACGTTGGTTGTTCGACGTAGTTGGTGTAGTCGAACGGGGTTGAACTTGTTCTGGATCATCGCCGCCGCTCTTGGACTTTCCCTTACCCTTATTTGACCTTCCCTCTTGGTCAAGACTTCCAGAACTCCCCTTATTATATTTCCGCCTTGTCGGTATTAGTTTTGGTCCACCTGCCAACATACCCTTAGTCACGGTATTGCTACTCCCATTGCCAACATTATCACCCTGTGGTGTTTCATCCTCAGCAGTCGGATCTAATGTTTGTACTTTATTCCTATCAACACGAAAATATTCCCTCCCCCTACTACTTCCACCCTTATTCGCCTTTTGTAACTGCTGTGTTGCACTCTTTTTCAACTTCTCGGCAACGATAACATCTCCAAATGCCTCCTTCCATTTCGATTTAACAATCTGGGTACGTTCTGGACTTGCAATATCAGTTACCAACACCAGGTCAATTACTAATTTGCGAAATTTGAAGAAATCTTCATTCCCTGAGGGCGCCCCCGGTACTGCTTGGTTTGCCGTAGATGGCGGCGCTGCTCCCTCTTCTGATTCGGGGGTTGGCTGTTCGGGAAATAAAACCTCCCGTAATTCCTTATATCCACCAACCCCGCCATCATCTCCTATCCCATTCTTTTTCAATGTAGTAAAGGCAACAGCCAAACTCCGTTGCTCGGCAACACTCTGATCATTATATAATATTGCCAAATCATCACTCTCCAGTACCAATTGTCTATTACTTATACCCGTATGATCAACATCATGTACTAGTGCCGAGAATAAGTATGCAAGTTGTGACAATGGATCCGACTTTAATCCAAATGTCGGACGGTGGCGTGTATTCGTTGATAGATTCGATGTCGTTGAATCAACCGACGAACGTCGACGTGACCGTCGTTTAATAACTGCCATGGTAGATGAAGAGGGCGGCACGCCCGGTGGAACGATTCCCGCCATGTTACCCATTTGGGATGTTATAAAATTGACATTATTCCCCACTCCCTTATTACTACTACTACTACTACTACCACCATTCATCATCAACGCCGGAGTTATATAATCCTCTGGACTTTCACATAACATTAAATCTAATAATTTATTGGCACTTAAGAAGACATGATAAGCATGTTCAACATTATGATATGGCACATTGGAGGGTGTATGATACTGATTACATATAGTTGTTACGTAATGTCGTAATTGTTGAATAACCTGGGGTGTTATTGATGATGGGAATAGTAAATGTGATGGCGGGACATCATTAGCACCACCACCGCTTGTTTTTCCTCCGTATATATCATTTTTTGTTGGTGGTGATGGTGGATTATCAGATGCACGACGATGGTTCTTAATCTTCTTATTATTGAGTTCATGTCGGGTGCCTGGTTCGGAGTGGTATCCTTTATCCATTGGTCCATCAACTTGTTCATCGTGACTATGGGAATGTTCTGCATCCATACAGCTTGTTGTTAATTGTTGTTGTGGTGTATTTTCTTGTTTAGGTGGTGTTGGTGGGTTATTTAATTGAAGAGCTGCCTTACAAATTGTTGTTGTACTATAATCTGTATATATCTTTTGTCTCCGCTTTTTAAGGCTGTTTTTATTAGCCTTACCCTCGCCCTTATCACTATTAACTAAAGATTCCGTATTATCCCATGCATTATGACCGCCTATATTATTAGGTGACGAACTGCTGCTTCGGGGTACTGTATTGCCCAATCGACAAGTTACCAAAGCAACTATTCTAACAAATAATAAGGATACCATACGCTCAACAATCTCTTCCCTACCAACCTTATTACCTAAATCTGCCAATGTTGGGTGGTTGTATATATTATGTGGTAATATTGGCGGGCCACCGCTGTTTATATTTTGTTGTTGTGATGTGGTAGAGGAGGAGGTTGGAGAAGGAGAGGATGATATAGTTTGGCCAGTTAAACTCCAATCTTGACGGGTTAAATCTAATGCCGTACGGGCCATTGTTAATGCCTCTTCTGGCCATGGTTGCCAATTTGAATTTGTAGTTATTGGGATATTATTATTATTATTGGGCGAGGTACTACTCCCCTCCATCGTAAAGAATATCAGTAATAATAAAGTAAGAGTTAGTTTGATGGTTTGTTTGATAGGTTTTTATTGCAATAGAAGTGCGACTAGCCCAAACTTAATTTTTCGTGGTAAAGTCGCCACGCCTATTGGGTATATACTAATCTATATTATAAACGCGATAGCCATGATGGAGGCTGCTACACATAGTATGGGCTTTATTATGGGGCTCAGTAACACAAATTTTAGTCTTCTGGTTCTAGCCGCTGCGAAGCTAACGAGGACACAAATAATGTGGCTACCCTCTATCTGCTTATTGTGCTGCCGTGCAAAATAAACTTTGTCGTCAACTCTAGGAGGCCACATAAATGCTTATTAGTATATGATAGTATATCACTCTCACAACCTATTCATTATCAAACTTAATGGTTCACAAATTATTAATCCAGAGAAGGTGGTTGACAACAATTTTATGCTTTGTCTTGTTGATTATCAGTTCCCCCCCAATCACATACACAAACCCAAGTCTCTCTCTCTCCTCAGACTCTATATCACATCACTCAATACATTCCCTCCATTCCAAATGCTTTTACTCTTCATACTCGAAATTTTCAAGTTCTTCCAAGAAGGCTCCTCTTAATAATCTATTTCCGTCGGCAGCCTTCTTTGCCCTCATAATCAATGGCACAAGCACAATAATCAAAATTCCGATTACCAATGAACTCAAAATAATTGTCATTTTGATATTCTTACATCTCATTTGTTTCCTAAGATCCTTACTCTTCTTCTGGAAGACATTTGCCTGTTCATTCAATTGATTTGATCGTTCGGCAAGTGTCTCGGCCTGCTCGGTATTCTTAAGCATGGCTGCGATATTATCCTGCATTTGTCCCTTAACAACTTCTACTTTGGAATTCAAGGCCGAGGCCTTGTCAACCTTGGAGGAATCATCATACTTTTTACAATATTCAGAAAGAAGTGACTTTGACTTTTTAGTTAGTGCACCATTGGTAGCTGCCTTGGCCTGAAGACTGAATTGTTCGCTGTATGGTGTGTATAACTCGCTAAGCATTTGGATAGCAGTACGGGATGGATATTTGAGGCCAGTAACGACAGCAATGCCTGGTGTATAGTGGCATTTGTGTTGTGCATTTTTTTTGTGCATATCATGTGAACATAATGTGAGATACACCTGTATTCGTAAATATTGCAATATAATATCTTCCTTCACACACGCAAAATGCCCCATTTGAATCCACATAAACAATTCATTTGCATTAGCTCGAGTGTAATACTCCGAAATCCAACGAATCTTATAGGCTGATAATATAATAATATCATCAAGTAGCCTCGCAGAAATATGGACTCCGTCAATAATATACACCACTAATCGTATCCACCGCCATACCAATAGACAAAAAATATAATTATACATGTAATAATAAGGCACACATCATTTACTTACACAATCCATCTGAATCTGCACCATAAATAACTTGATGAACATCGCTTTGTACTACTTTAAATCCACCAACCGTACCCTCTTCGCTAACACCTGCCGGAGCATCTCCACCAATAACCATACCAACGGCATCAGAATAATTCTTCTCCTTATCACCGTATAATCCACCAGTCGATCCAGCATGAGCTTCGTATTCAGAGGCATGGTCATATTTTGCTAATAGAGTAACAGACCCGCCCATGTTTGTAAGTGCAATTTGGCCATCGCCGCCGGCATCCTCGCTTGACGGTCTGTTGCCCTCTAGGCGGTAAACTAACGCGCATCTAAGCTTATTATCAGACATATTAATAGTAGTATTGGTTAGTATTGTAATTACAATATTATGAGGGAAGGCAAAGTTGGAGAGTGGGAGATGGAGGTGCACTTTATTTGTATTGTCGTTCAGAATTCAGACCAAACTCTCATAATTTCTTTAGTGGATACCATATCTTTTTTTATGAGAGTGTATGTATGTTTTGAGCTCTACTTGGCGTGGTCAAGTTAGTCAGATATTATTGTTGCATCTATTCTTTTACTATTATATTAGTGTTTAAAGAAGAAGAAGAAACTACTTATGCAGCTTCTTCATGAGCAACCTCTTATCTCAGCATCAGTCAAAGAAGAACTTGACTATATAACAGCGTTATGAGCATCCTCTTATCTCAGCATTAGTCCAATTGTAAAGTCTCAGGTGCACATTTGCTACAAAGCTCTCATCTTCATTCGCTGGTGGTAGATATTCATAACTTGCCAATGGATTCGACTCAAAAAGGCTGCTTGCCCTTACATTGGACCATAATACTATCGTGCCCTTCGTTGGTTGTATCTGTAACCAGTCGAGATATGGGAAACCTATGCCTCCTCTGTCTGATAGGAATATTGAAAGAGTAAGAAGTCTTGGACCAGCTGGCTTCCATAAGCTATCAATCTCAAAGTTGTGTTGTGTAGAATTCTCTTGGTTAATGCTAGAGGATTGTTGAAGATGAAGCATCTCCATTGGCTCTAAATGTGATATTGTTGTGTTTATCAGTTCCGCTATCCTTTGTAAGATTCTCTGACACGGACAAATTGTGCATTCTTTATCATCTTGACATTTATATGTATCATTGTCATGTTGTGTTGTACAGGCATGCTGTTGCAAATAGTCAGCTTCTTCACTAGTCAGAAAGTTTTTGAGCACAATAATATGCGGATCATACTCCCGACTCTCTCCTTCTTTCTTCTCCATATCTGGATAGGAAACAAACATTGGTTCATATTTTGTCCAGTCATCATCAATACTATCAGTAACATTCTTTCTCTTGCCCTCGAGAAAAGCATTAAGATCTTTGCCTGATTCAAATGAAGGTTGTTCATTTGGATTTCTCTTACCCGTGCATTTATAAAATGATTCCAACTGTTGACAAGTTCTACATGCCAGTGGACACATGTTCATCATAAAAAGGACATCATCTCTACTTGGAGCTGGAAGATCATCGTCATTTAAATCACCTGCAAGTTGTTGGCTCTTTGATGTGTACTCGTCATGATGACCGCATCTACCTCTAGATGCCCAATCCGCACACATTCTATGTTGATTGCCACATCTCTCACGTGCCTTGATATCAACTGATGGGTTCGTCATTATATGTTTTGCATAATAATCCATCTCTCGTATGGTAGCTACAACCTTTTTATATTCTTTGACTGTTTGTTTGAGACTACTAAATGTATCTGTAGTAGATTTCGGTATGTATTGATTTTGTTTACCAATGTTCATTCTCACATATGATAACTTCTTGACTATTAAATCCTCGCCAACTCCTTCTGCCCGATCTCGTTTAGCATCTACACACTTCCAACATGATCTTTTACACTTTACATTCATAACTGATGTATCAATAAGATATTTGTGAGTTTGAAACTATTAGAATAAAACATAAGATGTGCACACTAATTATGCATATTGCAAATTCACTTACAAAGAGGATTGTGAGAACACTCTCCTACATCAGACCACTTTGGACAGCGCTCATCTATATCCATACATGCCGATTTTGCAATGGCCATGGCGTTATCCTTGTCGGTATAATCATCTGGTATTGTCTTCATTAAGGGTTCACAACTTCCACAGCTCAGAGCACAATTTGCAAACATATAATTGGGATTTGCCTGACATTCTCCTTGTGTTGCCCAAATAGGACATGAAGGGTTCATATCTACACATGGATCTATAAAGTCAGATGGTAATTGCAATGTTTGTGCAGTACACGTTTGATCATCAACATTATCGGTACAAACTTGTTCACAAATTAGAGAAGTTGGGAGGAGAGTAATGAACAAGAAGAACCTCTTGAAGACCATCGTATCGTAACGCCTCACTACTAATAACAAGCTCGGCGGTTAGAAGGTGTATTGTCGATATTTGAGACTATTTATCAAAGCTTTAGCGCCGCGGCCACCAGATAGACAGTGAGAGTGCTGCCAGAATATTTGGATTCTAGCGATGTAACGGTTATAGGAGTTGCATTGTGGATCAAAGATCGACTTGAGCTTGAGATGAGCAGCTCAGTTCACACAACTGTGCTAGATAGAACCGATCTAACGGTTGTCGATTGGGAACATTCACAGGTGAGAGGATAATAAAACAGTTCTGACGAGTTTGAGTTAAGTTAATGACCTATACAACATGCACAGTACTAGAACCTTCGGATATTCTACTCAATCTTTGGTAAATTAAGGGGAATGCATTTCTTAGAGACGCTGGATACTCTGCAAAGCATACATATACTGCCTTAACTGCCGATCGCAACGGTTCGAGAACTGTGAGAATGATTGTATGGCATAGTATGTAAGAAAAGAGCAGCACCTCCAAAACAGATATATCTGCTAAAGGGTCAGATGAGAAGGTGTTTCGATGTGTCACCAGGAGCATTCCAAAGAATAAAACTATGAGCCCAGACACAAGATGGCCAACTGACGAGCACATATATGTAGTAATGTCGTCATGAATGATTGACTCGACTCCTGGGTAGGTGATTGAATAAAAGAAAGACAGAGTGAGATATAATCATAAGCAGTACAACCATCACATACTACATAAACACACACATACCTGACGTTTCGATGAGCACTGCGACATCGATAGCTGCCCTCTGATAACTTTTGAAATATGCCGCCACATGACTAAGTGCCAAGTCGGAGTGACTTCTCACAAACTTTCTAATAGCAACATCAAGTCTTCTCCAGTATAATGCCAACATCTGCTTCCACTGCCGTTGATTTCCACCACCACTACTATTGACTGATATTTCCATGCCACGAAAACCAATCCGTCTACCTCGAGAGTTATTGTTGAATCTCCGCTGAATGAAGAAGCCCATCGCCTCAATATTGCGCACAAAGCTCCAAAGAAATTGAGCCAGTCCTCCCAGGAGACCACATTGAGCTACTGATCCAAAGCTGACAGTACATCCTGCAGTTAAGAAAGACTTGACAGTGGAAGACGGCTGATTTGATACTGACGAGTGATGGTCATATCCTGTCGAACTGCTCCGAGTGAACGAGTTTGACCGTCCAGCATCCATACCATACTCGTCGTCATCATCTTCGTCGTAGTCATCATCCAAACCTTCATCAAAGTCCAGTGCAGACGAATAAGCAGAAGCATCAGCTGTTCTATAAGCCTCTGGCATGGCATATCTATTTGCCCGAGCAGCGGAATAGTTAGAGGCCGGGTCATCACTCGTCATACTGTCTCCGGTACTACTATCAGCAGTTGTTGCATCTCCTTGATCTGAATCTAATCGACAACGAGTGGAAGGCGAGGATTGTTGCTCGTTCTCCCTCTGTTCTTCTTCTGCCCTTTCCATCCTTTCAATAATCACAGTCTGTTTGCCAAACCATGACGCTACTCCCCCTGAAGCTACAAACCCTAACAGTCGGGCAACAGTCCCAGTGGCCCACTTGCCAGCTATCAATGTCAACAATAACCAAAAGAAGTGCATAAATTTCTTAATAATTGAATCTTCTTGAAAGATTTCTACCGATAGGACAACATTTAAGGCTCCCCACCATAATGAGACACATACAAATTGTACTAATAGGACAATAGAGGCAGCTCGAACAAAGGATTTACGCCGTAGTGATCTTGATAATATATCTAATGATGCCACTGCCAACGCTCGAAAAAATGTCTTTCGATCTGTTCCTGATGATGTTATACCTCTTGATTGATGCTGTTGTTGCTGCATACTCATGCCATTGCCACCATTATTTCGTGGAAGTGCACTACCCGTATTCTTAACTCTAAAGACATCGCGTGCCATTAACCCCAATGGCAATATTATTGCCCATCTGACATGTGGTAACCATATCCATATAGAAAATACAAGCAGGGGATTCAACCATATGCATAAATTACTCGATAATAGTAATGTTCGGGTAACATTCACATGCCGAGCATCATCACCCTCTCCACCACCTGGATGTGAGTATAACAATCTTAATATCATAAATGATGCGACTGTAGCCGCCAGTGATGAAAAGAGTATTGTGGAATGTGTCGATGATGCAAACGTCATATGTGACCAACTCGGATGTGTCGGTGTGCAATCTAAACATGAATTATTATGTCTATCGATATATCCATTTGGGTAATAAATGTGAGGTATGAATAACCCCATGGGTATTATTAATATAGCGGCGGCTGTCCATTTCACATCTCGTGGTCGTCGAGGAGTACGTGTTGGTCGTTGTGAGAAGGAGGAGTGTGTAGAATTGTTATTGTCGGTACCTATTCTTGTGAATGATTGTTCTTGCTCATTACTTTCTTGTCTAAATATTGATGATGGAGCTGCAATGTTGGCATCTTCTTCTTCGTCATTATCATGAAGACTTTCCTCCACAAATTGATCATCTGCATCTCCACTACTAGTTGGGCTAATGTAGTGATCTGATACCTTTTCTACAACAGAAGTAGGCTTATTCACATTCACATCCTCCTCGTCATCCTTACTATCACTATGCACAGGCATTGGTGGTATAACCTGCATCAAATCTTTGCTATTGTTTTTTGTCAACATATTCGCAAACTGCTTGTCACTGCGAGGTGTAGTCTCCATTTGTGCCATATTTAGATCTAATGTCATATCTGCAAAGAAGGGTACGCCTGCATCTGATGTGCCGCTTACATAGCTCAGGTCGCTATTGTTACGACTACGAGTATCAGTATAATCTGCTGTATTATGTGAGGAAGTGTGTGATGCTTGACTTACTGCACTTTGGAAACTTAGTTGACTTGTCGAATGTTGACTTAATGAATATCTATGCATATTATTATTAGCAGTAGGAGTAGGAGTAGGAGTAGTAGGAGTAGCAGTACTATTATTGTTTTGGATGCCACCTTCTACTTTGTCTGTGGTATCATTAATTGTGTCCATTGTTTGTAATTATAACTCACTCTGTGTATGTGTGTATATTGATACTAACTACTACCGTTAATATAGTGACTGTGCATATAAATATAGAAAGATGCATGAGGTAAGTAAGTTGCAAATCGCATAATCAATAATATCAACACCCTCTACACCATTATATGTTAAGCTCTTTGCTGCAATACAATAGCAATAGACACAAATAAATAGCCAAAAAGAAGTATATAGTAATATTCATATAGATCTCACAGAAGTATCAGTAGTATGATATTCACAGACATAATATCCAACTTCTCAACTTCAATATCATATCTTGGTATTCCACAAAACCCCCGTGCTCGGACTCACCGCACAAACAATAATGAATATGAGAAAGATAAAGATGAATTAAGGCCTATTACTGTAACACCACCACTACACAATATATAAAGCGTTGATTGTTTGAGATGAGATTAATCTAGATTAATGATCGATGAGTATCTCTCAATTCTCAACTTTTTAGCATGTTCGCCCAAAATATAGATACACCCATTAATTGGCGTTGAAGGGGTATCTTGGGTGTAAATCTCCGTTTGATCCAAGCATGTCATTGATTTCTCTCACAATAAAAAGAAGGAACAACTTCAAACTCCCTCCTTTACCTCTCCTGATGAAATTGGTAGACACCTTTGGATAAGTATATACAACATATAGACATCCATCTTATCAATTGGAAACGGTAGCATTGACGGCGGCGGTGCTAGTTTAGAGCGCAACAAGAACATGCCAACATTGGAAGAACAAAATAATTTACATGATGGTGCATCAAATGGTGATAGCAATCTACCTGATCCTCCATCACGAAATTCCTCCAACTCATCTATTGTCAACAATGGCATAGTTGAAACTAATACCACGACTTCACCATCATCATCAATACCATCGACATCTAAACCACCATTGCCCACGACTACTACTACGAATTCCCCTGAAAATAATATAGCTACAGCTGGCAATACTCAAAATGTCAATGATGATGGTAAATTGATAATAAATCATGAACATTCCGATTCATTAGTACATTTGCTACCAACGAATTTATTAGATGATTCACCAACAATGAGTGAGGCAGATCCCGAGGAAGAGTCACCGCTATTAGCTGCCAATACTAGTGAGAATAATGAAAGTGAGAATAATAATATGAGAGATTCTATCAATAATAAGGAAGAATTGGCCGGTGAGAGTATAGATTTTGATGACAATATAGCGGCAGCAATAAATAATAGCAGTCCACCACCAACGGAAGAAGGGGACACAACCTCACTATCACTGTCACCAGTTCATGATACAGTATTGCAATATTCTCCTACGAGAACTTCACCACATGATATGAACACCTCATATGATGTGGCGTTGCAAAATGGCAAAGTATCCCCAGGAATTGATCATAGCAAGTTGCAACATCCATTGCATCAGAAACAACCAACTGGAACGCATATAACAGAAAAGGAATTGGCACTGGCATGTGCAGCAAATGAGAAACAGGCAAGTAATAATCAAATGACAACATTGTTAGATGTATTACAAGAACAACGACAGCAACAAACACCATCTCCAGAAAACCATGCTAACAGTAGACAGCAACTGCAGCAGATGAAGTTATCACCAATACCATCCGAAAACACCACTCCATCATCTGCAATAAGATACCTCTCTACACAAACACCTGCCAATACTCCATTACATCAACCTCAGATACCGCAGCATCAAGTACAATCATTACATCCAGGAAGAAGATCAATAACATTACGATTATTGGAAGAAATACCACCAAATCGTCCAAGGTTAGGGTCCGGTGGTGGACGAATGTCAAGTCCACTACTTTCCTCAATTACCAACACTCCATTCAAATCATTGAGACGATTTCGAAGTTTAAGTTTAACATCATCTGGATTTGTCAATACTACTCCAACTACTAGTACATCAGGTGATAGTTTAGATGGTATGGGTGATACAACTACAGATATTAGTGAAGTGGATAGGGGAACTATAGTTGTTTCATGGTATGAAGGGACGACATCAAGTGAAATGACAGAACATGTGTTCAATTGTGTATTGAGAAAGTTGAATAGTAGTGATAGTAGTTCGATAAGTTCAGTTCCTATTGGGGGCAGTAAAAAGAAGGGTCAGGTTGGAAAGATCAAGCTGGAGGATGTTAGATTGCTGGATGATCAGGAAGGTGAGTGAAACATGCTGTGCATATCTTGTGCACATATCATATATAAGTGCATAGCAACATATCTTGTGCTTACTTTTTGTCACAACTCACCTCATCTCTCTGTGTAACAATAACAGAGGTGGTACTATGCCCCTTCTTGCCTGATGGGTCATCATTCTTACTCAAGTTCAAGATTGCTTTTGAAAGACCTACTACACCACCAAGAAATCGTCTTCCTCCTCCTTATGCATCCGAGGCACCCGACTCTCCGAGTGCTGAGCCTAGTCCCCACCCGAGCAGTGCAGATTTGCCCTCGTTTGGAAATAAAGAGTCAAGCAAAGAGCGTGCCGCTATTATGCAACATACCAGTACAATACAACAGCAAAATGAACAAACACAACAGATGCTTGGTGCAGTAGCAGCACTTCTTCACCAGCAGCAGCAACAAAGTGGAGGTCAACCTCTGAACTTAAATGCACTGCTACCAAACTTACCACCACTTCCTGAAATGCCATCGACGGCACCCCAAGAAACGAGTACCTCGCCGAAGGAGGAGAAGAAGGAAGACGAGCCACATACTCCGGTCAAGAATAGGCTCATGCCGCCGACAATGGCCCCAATATCAGAGAATTCTACGACAGATCAGGCTATCGAACATCAACTACGCCAATTGAATGAATTGTTCATACAACGAAGATCATCCTCAGTTGTCACACAGTCCAACGAAGATACTGCCAGGGCAATGAATGGCACTGACGAGAACATTGTTCGAGCCTATCATCAAGATGAGAAGAAACAAGTTATATTTGTAATAGCAAACTACCTTGTTCTATTTATGGCAATGATTGCCATGTCTGCAGAAATACAAAGCCGGTTACCAAGGTGGATGGAATGGGTACAACAAAACTATGATTCAGTACAAAACTGTGCCACAGATCAAGCTGCACTAATGGAATGCCTAGCCCGAGGTGACTTGTCAGGCCTAATTGCAAGTTTCGTCCTATGGGCTACACAAAGTGTCTTTGCTCAGCGTATCTTCCTATTTGGATTTGATACACCAAAGAAACTATGGACAGTAGTATATGAGGCATTGGTCACGGCTGTGTGTTGGGGTATATCATACCTATTTATACGGCGTGGATTGAATCCAAACACACGACAAAACTTTGTACACAAGTATTGGAAGGATGCAGTTTACGGTAGTCTGGCAGGTTTCAACGCTGCATTTATGAAAGCTGTTCTGAAGAACTTGGTACCGCAAGATGTAGCACTGGAGGCATTGGAGGGTAGACAGTTGCGAATCTTTCATTGGTTAGGTTCGTTCTTGACCACCGAGGGTCTAGAATGAGGATAAGAGAACGTGTATCTCTTTTATGTGTTCCATATAATGCATACAATTAATTGTAGCTAGTAAAAGTAAAGTAAATGAGGTAGGTCAAGAAGTAAGATGATATTAGGAAATTGAAATGCTAATAGGAGTTTAGGATCTACACAACAACGTCAACTTCTTGTGATATATCCCACTCCTTTCTTCAGTAACCCAACGCATATGTACATATAACCAAGTATCAATTACTTAGATTTCTTTGCCTCGAATGTCTCAATCAACCAATCAAGTCCTTCAATACGTCCGTCTTCGTCACCATAGTAGTGGACCTCCTTATATGCCGCCTCCTCGAACCATTTCGCAAAAGTTTTCATCTGATCGATTGCAGATCCCTTCTTGTTTTGAAGCCCATTTTCAATCGTCATCGTAAACGTGCCCCGTCCACTAGCAAAGAAACGGATTGATTTCATGAAGCTCTTGTTCAATGGCTGAAGTAATGGAGAGATAACATCTGCTCCATTTGAAGAAAGGATGCTTTCGATTTCTTGTTTATGTTCACGGGTTGAAGCATACCTACACATCCCGTGCTCCTCCACCTCGCTGAACACCGAAGATAAGTATCCATCGATGGACTTTCCCAACTCAGTTTTAGCATAGTCTACCGTGGGTACACTTGCTGCAGTGGAAGACATAGTCTTCTTCCCACCGGCGTTGTTCTTCTTCGGAGCCTTCTTTGCTGCCGAATCTTGCCCACCCCAATATCCACCTAGGTCGGAGCTTAAAGCTGAAAGTTCACGTTTGTTTGACATCTTTAAAAGATAATAGACAAGGAGATGATAGGATATATTGAGATCTTGATAGAGGTGTGTAACATATGATATGAACCATAACATTCATAGTTTATCAGAGTGTTCATAACTATCATGTGCGCAGAGTTTAGGCCACCGAATCATACCCAGGCACAATATAAAAGTTGATTATATAATATACATTGGATTGAAATAATATAGGGTGCGTTATACCATCCACAAGGTCTCACAAAGTGCATTAAGGTTCAGGTGCATGAGCAAACTTTTTTTCATCTATCCTTTGGTACCTCATTACTCCGACCAGTCACCACACATCCAACACCACACGGTTTTGCAATAGATTATCAAACATTGTGATACACAATCTCTTACCTTTGAATAGAGATATTAATAGGATTGGAGGTGTTGAAAGAGGTTGAAAGGTACGCTTTGTTTGTGTTGAGAGATTTCGAGTATTTGAGTCGTTTAATCGCCCAAAAGTGAAGTGGGTTTGGTTACGAGTTCTACCGAGTAGGCAAGCTGTGATTGGTGTTTGATATTTGCAATAAGTTACCTTGTATACTGATACAATCACCAATACATTAGATTTTCAACGCTCTTTCATTTGCTGTTGGTTGGAGACGGCAGTATCGATATAATAACTTTTGAGCACAACTCTTTGCATTTTGATCTCATATCTCTAGTTCTAGAAGGTAGATTATAAACGCAGTAACTAAAAATTCTGGGTTCCGCGGTATCCTTTTTATGAGAGTTTATCAGTGGCCCTCACTCACAAAAATGTCGAATGATTGGCCATTGCATTAAATTGAACAGGAATAATGGCCTAAAATTCCACAAGGCTTCTCTACAACATATTTGTAGTTCACAGTAGAAGCGGTTTGGTGTAGATCGGCCTTTGAAAAATGGCTATTTTTTACCATGCATTTTACTTAGTGAAACAGTTTATGCTCAATAACTTTTTAACTAACAATATTCATACTAAGGCAGTACCATATTCGGAATCAGCGTGAAAAACTGTATAAGATAGGATGTCTCCACATCTATAATTCGATGATTGGAAGACCTTCATATTTCAGATTTGTCAGTGGTTTTGCTCATTTTTACTTAGTGCGGAACCCAAAAAGGATACCTTTGCAAAATTTACTGCGTTTATTAGAAGAATTGAGTAGTAAAATATAGGTATGGATGAGCTGTTGAGGCTTGCAGCATCTGCAAAGAGGAATGATGGTGGCGGTAGGGGTAGTGGCAGGGGTGAAGGCAATGGGGGTAGAGGAAGTGGATACCAAAACAACAATAACCGACGAGATGACCACTACAACAATGATAATTTCAATGGTGGGAGAGGAGGGATGAATCAACATCATGGAAGAGGTGGTCATGATGACAGAAATCATGGCGGTGGTAGATATAACAGTTATCAGGATGATAGAAGGGATAGGTATAATGATAATAATCATGCACGGAAGCGGGGTAGGTATGATCATGATAGTAATAATGATGGGAGATATCGTTCAGACAATAATTATCATGGCAGGGGAGGAAGTTATAATAATAATGGACGGGGGAATGCAGGTAGATGGAATAGTAATTATAGTAATAGAGATAATAGTCAGCGTTCAAGGGAAGATGTACCAATGGCAGAGCTTGTTGTGAAAGTTGCAGAAAAGTACAAATCCTCAAAAGACGAGAGTAACAAATCAACAGAGGACAATACTACAATGAAAAAGAAGCAAAGACATATTGCATTACTATTCTTAACAATTGATGATTTACCACATGAACATGTGTGGAGAGAGTGGTTGAACTCTTCTTCAGCAAACTATTTCAGTGGTGACAGAAAAGATAATAATATTGACAGCTGTGAATCTAATAATGATGATGATAATGATGTTATGGTGAGTGTACTCTGCCATGCCAAGAATCCAGAACGAATCAAAAGTTCATGGCTTCGTCAACGACATTTACTTCAGAGAACAACACAACATCTTAATAATGATAACAAAATGGCTAGTGCCAAAGCAGATAATAATTATGAAGACATCAAACCAAAGTTCCATTCAAGACGACCAGAATGGGGATCTATTGAAATTACTAGAGCCATGATTGATTTATTGGAGGAGGGGATGAGAATAGGTACTGATGATAGTGCCAATGGTTCATACCATAGATATCTGTCTACTCCTACTAGTTCTTCCGAACACAAGCGTGATGAAGTGTCCAATGAAGATACTAAACCATCTCCTATTGACGTGAATGTGCCCCCAGTAGATCGATTTATATTTGTTAGTGAATCCTGTCTACCTGTTGCTACACTGAAGGAAGTGGAGTTGGCGCTCTTTGGACCGAGACAGGCAAAATTAACCACTGATGACAAAGAACAAGCAAAACCACAGCCGACAAAGAATATGGAGGCACTATACAATAAGAGCTGGATCAATGCCCGATCAACGCCAAACAATGGATATGCACGTCAGCTCCAATGGGATGCGATACGACAAACTGACATCCCTCAAAATCTCATCTGGAAGGCTGATCAGTGGTTAGTATTGATAAGAGAACATGCCGATGCTATTGTATCCATGCCCAACAAGTACCTCGAGGGACAACAGCTGTGGTCTACCATGCGCAAAGTTCGTGCCTCGGATGAAATGTACTTTCCCACGGCATTGTCAATATTGGGCATCGTGCATCGCCCAACCGGAGTAAGCGAGGTGGATGAGAATACAATTTATCAAAGATCTAAAGAGTCTTGTGCTGGGAATAGTATTCGTAGACGCTGTATTACCTACTGTGATTGGAGTATGGGTGCCAAGAATCCAGCAGCATTTACAAGTTTAGACTGGAAAGATGTAGTTGCAAAGGCGAGAGGAGCTGGATGCTTATTTGCGAGAAAGTTTGTATCAGCGTCATCATTAGCCATACGTGGTGGAGGCAAAAATAATGGTTCGGGAGGAGCAGGAGATGGATTGGTCTCAGTTGATGCTTGGAGATCAGCTGTTGTTGTGGTGAAGTAATGATAAACTATATCATGTGATAAAATCAATGATTAAGCAAATACTTATGTTATAAAATCAGTCTCATCCACGCCTAGTACTAAAATACTTCTTCACGCCCTTGTATTCCTCATACGCTTCTGCAATTCCACAATTGTTTGCCTCCGCATAATCTATCAGTGTTTTCACTCCAGTTCTTGACCTGACAATCAATCCTTGCGGTAGGTCTGGGTGGCTGTAATAATTATCAACATGATGGGAACTAGCTCGTTGAATTGCTCTTATTGTCCATTCAGGATACTGTTCATCAGAAGCGTTTTGCAATACACGGGCTTTGTTTGAAGGGTTGACCTTGCGTTTAGCAGGACGGCGCCCTCTTCTTCTTCTAGGCTCGCTGCTGTTGCCTTCAGATGAGGGAACGCAAGATGGTTTGATTTCTAACTTTGGCCAATTGGGATCAATGGCACCTATTGATAAAGCTCTCTTGGCTTTGTCTAGATCTAGATTGATCTCTGCACAAAGCTTTTCCAAACTATACCAGGTTTCAGTTGCACCCTCCTCTTCACCATCTTCACTTGTACCACTGCTCCAGTCAACACAAGTCGATGCAAGAATGTGCAGTACCAATAGTACTTGATTCTCAATGTACCACTGCTCATTTACAGTTGCATCTCCTCTTTTGATGGTATCGACACTGCGAGCCATCCAGTGATGTTGAGGACTGCGTGTATCAGCGGCCTCATTGTCTCGTGGCTCATATTGTGATATGATTGAGCGTTCACAATCATAAACTCTCTTATTCTTACCAGGAATATAGTATGGTTCAATACCGCAGAGTTCAACAGCATCATAGTACGCTTGTATATCTGCCATGGACGCAGCTGTACCATAACGAATGGTATCCTGGATATCATACAAGTCGAAGATCTTTTCCTTCTTTGAGGAGTCTGCGAGATTCTTCTTCTTGATTATGCGCTTTGGGGTGTTGAAAGAAAGGTCCTTGATGTGGGCATTCACACCAGTCTCATTGTTCTCGATAGCATTCACTCCGTCTCGAATTGCTAACGAAGAATTCTTGGCTAGCATTAACAGCTTCTTTGAAAGAGACTCTTTCTTTAAGGCATCTAGGGTCCCAGGATAGCAATAAAGATATTGCCCTATAAGAACAGTTGCATCCTTGGTGAGGTTGACAGCCACTTTACACCATGTGCTTTCATTGAGTGGGTTTGGCAATAAAGATAGAGTCTGATAAAGAAGCTCTTCAGTAAGCTCATCGTGAACAGAAGTGCGAAGGCTTGCGTCTATCTTGGGGTAAATAGATGGAAGTGATGCTGCAGAGCGCCATTGATCAAGCCACACTCTAATTTCCTTCAGCGCGCTGGCAGAGTCTCTTACTCTCTTGTCGTTGGCTAAGAACCCTTGATAGCGTCCCTCGAGCTTTTCGCCAATCCAAAACAGTCTACGCCTGGCAATGAGATCTCTTGGTCTCATATTTGCAGGTACCTTTTCCAACCGGTTGAATATATTTGTAGTTAGGAATTCAATCAAATGGTACATTTCATAAACCTTCATAGTTGATATGTCCTTTTCGACTTCTTCTCTTTCGTAGAGATTTCGAGATAATCTTGAAGCTTCATCATCGTCGCCACCCATATATCCTGAAGTGTTGACTTGTCCATAACCCTTCCTCTCACGTGTATCTTCATAATGATCTCCATAGTCAACTAACAACTCAACTGTATCACCCTTATTCATGGCATGCTCCTTATCAATACCTACATAGTAGTTAACGCTTTGCTGTGTCTCCTGGATAAAGACATTTCTGTGAAGCTTGTTATTATGACCAACCTCGTTGACATATATCGGAGTATGCTGCTTGGCTAGTTCATGGACTTCTCCTGTTTTATCATCAGTAATATCAATCATCTGCTGGCGAGACGTTGGGCTTGGATCGTCGTATGACCACTCTGATGGCTCGAAGTTTTGAATAAAGTTCTTGAAATCGTAATGTAGCTTGATTTTACGATCTTCGGGCCTATGTGGTCCGTATCTTCCCAGCTCGAATATTTCATTAGGGAAACACCAGAACTGTTTGTTGTCGTCAGGTCTGAAGTAGGAAGATTGAAAAGGTTAGTATAAAAACATAATTGCAAGAAAGAGACGTTGCGTGATATCCTCACCTGTAGTCAGATTCTTGATGGATTCCCAAGAAACCAATCCGTTTTCTTTCTGGTATTTGATTCCTTAGTCGTTCAACCTCATCGTGAATAGCACAGTCTGCCTCATTTTCGTCAAGTTTCTTAATGTGGTAATTTTCCCACCGTTTACTCGTCCAATACAGGCTGTTATCGTTGTAGTGTAGATTGTCACCTGTCAACTTGACAGTCATCGTTCTTCCACCAAGTGTCTTCGCCTGCAAAGTTGCATGTGTAGTTGTGCCATAGTTCTCGTCAACAGTATGTGCTTTCATAAGTGCGGATCCCCTTTCCTTGACACTATCATTTAGAACCCGAGCACCCAGGTAGGTCAAGTATGCTCCATATCCCGCATTGGGAATACCAGATTGTTTGATATCAACTCTAAAGTCATAGAGTGTTTCTGGTTAAAGTAAAGAAGAAATACGTGAGGTCAAACTACAAAAGTGAAGATATACATGAAATCTTATAATCGTCTTACCTGAATCCGTGCATATGGTAGTTATCCTTTGTGTAGGAAGGCCAGTCACTGGATTCACTGTTGTATAACATAAGTGTTTCACAAGATTCATATCGACTGGTTCATCTCCGTCGTCTCCTCGATCACTGGCATCATCTTCTTCTTCTGCTTCTACTGAAGGACTGTGTTTAGAATCTCTCTTCTCGGAAGCTTGGTGTTGATGATCGATTGAACCAACCACTGATGAACCTGGTTTGTAATAAATCAAATCTTCTTTAGTTGGTATTGTCCCGTCGCTACGTTTTCTATCAATCATATACTGTATCAGAGTATTTTTGTCAGCATACACAATCCCGCCTTGGCGGATTTGCCTACTTTTGCAGTTGTCCTCATGTGTCCATGCCTCTTTTTTGTCACCAAACACCTGGTCGCAAATATTACATGTCAAGAAAGCTGGAATAGTCTCATCATCATCACTGTTGACACTTGCCGTGTCCCTATTTTCAAGTAATTCACGGGATACATGTTGATTGACAGAATCTTGAGGATTTTCTTGTGGATTGTTCAAACTCTCTTGAGCTGCCAACCTCCGTGCATACTCTCTAATCTCAAGAACACTCTTTGTTTTAACATAGTTGCTTGCAATTTCACCCCAATTGCCTGGATGCCTTGATGCACCTTCACGATAGAGCTGTCTTTCTTCTTGAGTCCAATCATCAGCTTCTTCTCGATGCCTTCTGACATTACGAGAGGAATCATCAGACTCATTTGACGCCTTGCGCTTCTTTGTCTTTTGTTTGATGCTCTTTGTGGAAGATTCGCTGCTTTTCTTAAGACTTGCCTTCTCGATGTCAGCCTTCCTGGCTGATGTTGTTGCATTACTAGTCTCTGAATCGGTTACACCAGTTGGCTCACTTTGATTTGTTGTATGTGTCTCTGTATTGCTACTACCATTGATTTGATTTTGGATAGTAGTATCTCCCTCATTATCCATCGGTAAAACAGCATCATCATGGTTCATCTCTGCATCATTATGTTCCGTGTCCTTACCCGAGTCCTCCTTATCTCCTTCAGGAGACTTCTCTGGTGTCTTCTTACGTCCAAACGATAAACCTTCTTCCTTACGCTTATTCCATTTCTCTTTGATATGAATAGTCTGTTCAATGAAATGGAAAAAGTCTTTTTCAAACTCACTGGCAACATCATCATCGAGCTCCATAAGTTCTTCACGAAGATCTTGTACAGGATCGGTACCAGCAGAACTTTCATCGGCACTATGTGCATCATCTTCAACACTCTTGCTGGCTTGAGCATCTTCGGGAACGTTTGCATCTTCAGGTTGTTGTGGTTGTCCCGTGTTTGTAATCTGCGTCTTCTTCTTGCTACGCTTCCTTTGCGCCACTGCCATTGGCAGATTATCATCAGAGGAATCATCATCAGATGAATTATCAGATGATGAAGAATCAGATGATGACGACGAGTCGTCCAAACCAAGTGATGATTTCTTCGTATTGGTCTTAGCAGGACGCTTCCTTATAGGTTGATCATCGTCAGAATCACTATCTGATGATGATGAGTCGTCCAATCCAAGTGATGTTTTCTTTGTATTGATCTTGGTTTTGTTCTTGGCTGGACGTTTCCTTATAGGCTGATCATCATCAGAATCACTATCAATATCAATCAATCCATGACTGACATTATTATCATTCTGTTGTTGCCGTTGTCCTCCAACAGCAAAAGGAGGAGGGGATCGAGCACTGCCATTAATACTCTTTTCAGGAGATGATAGTGAATTACTACTTCTACTCTCAGCATCCCTAGGGCTTCCCCTCATTGTACTCTCAAGTGATGATAATTCCATATTAGCACCACCCCTTTCTCCCCTCTTGGACTTAGCACCGGCAATTCTTCCCGTCCTGTCGCCACCTAATGGAACTACTTTTGCTGTTGCTCCCGAGGGTGCACGAGGTACACGTGCTCGCTTGAAATGCCCTCCCTTGTAGGTAACTTCAATCTGTTCTTTCTGATTATCTTGTTGAGCTTGTATTTGTGAATCCTTTGATCCAGTTCTTTGAAATTTACGCTTCTTGGGTATAGCTCCTGTTGTGGCAGCACCTGCTGTTCCTCCCATGCTAGTTTCAGATTGACTTTTTCTTGGTATAGGACGTGCCGAATTGGATGTATTAAACATGGAGGATGCCCCTGATGATGATGAAGATTTGGACTTGGTAGATGGTAAAACTACGGGTGGTTGTTTCAATATAGATGAAGGTTGGCTTGGTTTCCTCTTTGCTGCTGCTACAGGGAGTGGTCTCCCACTACCTAATACATAAGGCTCTGCTGGTCGTTGCGACGCCTGTTGCGAACTTGCATTAGCATTCCCCGGCCGATGTCTGTAATTCTTTGACTTGGAATTATCTGGACATAGTTTCCATATATGATTATGTCCTGGTTTTCTACACGGAGTTTGGTTATTACTAAGTTTCTTCTTCTTTTGCTTTGTTTCAGATGGAGTTGGTTTACGAGCAAGTTGTTGTTGCTGCTGTTGCTGTTGAGAAATATCTACTGAAGCAGCAGCAGCATGACGTCCACGAAATGTTTGTCCTTCTTCATTTGCATGATTTAGACGTGATGTAGTAGCAGCATTCTTCCTATTGGGTGAAATTTGCACTTCACTATTAACTCCAAAACAAACCTTTTTATTAGTGGGTGAGCCACTTGCTGCTTTACTTTCCGCTGTTCGTAAAGCTGGGCGTAATGGATGAGTAGTTGTGTGCGATGATGAAGCAGCAGTTAAACTATTTTGCAATGAATTCCCTCCACCAGAATGTAAAGAAGTTTGAGATGTTGATTGTCTCATAGAATTTGGGAACTCTTGATTGGTTATTGCTGAGTTCACTTGAGAGTGACGTTGCTGTTGCTGCTGGTTAGGAGGGGGGTAACTATTGTTATTGTGAATAGATTGATCATGTACCATTGCTGCTGGGCCATAAGATGAATGTTGCGGGTGTTGGTGGTGGTTGTTATTGTGGTGGTGTCTTTCACCTACACCATTGCCATTGCGATTATTTCCCAAGGATGCATATGATTGATTTTGGTGAGAGTTCATACCTCCATGACTACCTCTACTACCACCATCAAAATGAGGTTGATTGTGTTGAGGAAGTGCTCCTCCTCTTCCCATATCAGTATACCGTTGTCCATTTTGGTATTGTTGTGGACCACGTACATTTTGAGGTTGTTGTTGTTGATTCGAACTTGAGCCTTCATAATTTTGTTGGTGCATATTATTACCATGACGACCACCCTGGTGCCAATTTTTTGGTGGCATATTAAACAATATTAGTTAGTATTGTATTAAAGGAGCTAAATGAATGTCTTGGCGGCCTATTTATTGCTGTAATAGGTCCACCATTTCACCATTTTTTATTGCTACAATACATAGTTGTTCAATAATTTGACTAGTTATGTGGAAGTCTGAAAAGGATACCGTGCGCCATTAAGATGGGAATAAGTTCATCTCAAACGTCTTTTCTAACAAGCAACATGTAACATGGTGCATCATTGCCTTGGTATATGCAGAAGATATTATTCTAATTAGTAGCGGTATTGAAATATACACAAACTGTAGGCATCTTGCAACCGCTGGTCGAGGATACGATTGGTGGTATCCACATCAGACATATACAACAAGCTGTGCACAAACCTCAATAAATTATATCTTATCTGTTTATTGGTGAACCTAAGTAATATGAGTAGTAGTACACATACACTCCAGTTACAACAAAACAAACATAACATAATGAGTGCTAGAGAGATTGAACATGAAGATATTATCATGAAAGATACTGAAAGCAGTGCGGCTGGTGGAAAAACTGTATGTGATACTAACCACAAAGATAATGATATGGATATTGAAGCATCCAATTCAACAAAACAAGTACTGAGTATGGCTGAACTTGAAATGGATTTCTTTCGTCTAATGAACAAATCTATTCAAATCAATGATGAATGGAATAAGAAGAAGAAGGAGAAGGGGTTATCATTTGATCTAGAAGGGCTATCCTCTGGTGTGCAAGTAGAGGAAGTGCCAGTATTTCTAACCTGTGACAAGTGTTCTTTGGTATTTGGTGATAAACATGAAGCATGGACTCATGAGCAAAGGTGTACACGTGATAGTATTGATATCATGCAAGGATCAAAGGTTTTTGATAATAAGAATACTCTTATACAGTTCATAATTGATTATCAAACTTCAAACAAAGGACAGGTACTAAAGGAAGATGACAAGGTTTATTTTGTTTCATCCGAGGAGTGTATAAACTATCAAGATCATAATCAGCAAGAAGATCGGGGAGCTGAAAGTTCTTCAAAAGATATTCAAGTAGAAGACGAAAAGAATGGTACTGATAAACAAAATACGCATGAAGAAGAAGCTGATGAAGACTACGATACAGCTGATATGAATCTTATTCAACATTTATGTTCAACAACGATTGATCCGAAAACAGGCCTACCCACACAGAAATTGACTGTCATGTGTGGTGATTCAGGTAAGATTTAATGAGAATTTATGTTGGTTTGATCGGTATTTATGAGTTGTGCACTTGTTTGCCTAAGATTAATCTCAACAATCTTATTTGTGAAATACAGAAACACTCTATGATTTTAGAGTTGATGTCAAACAATCTAGTATACCCAACGCTGGATATGGTGCCTTTTTGACGTACCTTGGCGCTAGAGTTTTGAAGAGTAAGGCTGAAGAACGTTCTACACGGCTAATAAAACAGCACATTGTGGATGATAATGACATTGGTACACATGAAGAGTTGGTGGCACAAACACTTGGTGGAAGGACGATGAATGTAAAGTTAACAGGGGACAATTTACATTATAATGATAACAGTCTGTATTGGACAAAGAAGCGTTATAAAAAGTATCAGTCTGAAGTAAGCCGCCGTGAGTCTATTGAATCGTTTGATGAGAATGCAGTAGACTGTGCTGTTCACGATGAGGTTGAAAGACTAAGGCAACGCATACCAGATGGTAAAGGGATTGGTCACTTGGGTATACACAAAGAGTCTGATTATCGGTGTGATAGTAATAAACCGTTTTGGAATCTACCAAAGGAAATGTTTGAGCTCGGAAGGTACGGACCACATAGGCCCGAAGATCGTAAGATCAAGCTACATTTTGATATCAAGAACTTCATCCAAAACTTTGAACCGTCGGAATGGTCGTATGAAGTACCAGAAGAATTGATGGAGTGCCCTCAGATGGTTGACATCACGGATGATAATACAGGAGAAGTTCATGAAGTAGCCAGGAAGCACACTCCAATATATGTAAATGAGGTCGGTCATAATAACAAGCTTCACAGAAATGTCTTCATCCGAGATAAGAATCAACGGTCTATTTACTACTATGTAGGTATTGATAAGGAACATGCTTTAAATAAGGGTGACACAGTTGAGTTGTTGGTTAATTATGGTGATCATTATGAACAGGTTCGTGAGAGGAAGGGATATGGACGAAAGAATGAGTCGGAGAAAGTGGGTAGTGATGAGGAAGATGATGCAGCTAGACTAAGGAGGAACTTCCTCGAAAGGGAAGAGGCAGAAATGGACATATCTACACTCAATGTCTATGAAATGTACAATCTGATCGAGTTTCTGACGGACAAGGTATTGGATCCGATCAATCTGTCTATCAGGAGAGCTTGCCCTGCAGAAGTATTTGAAAAGTCAAGTACTCTTCGATCTAGGGATCTTATTGCTAGGCGTAGGATACATTGGATTGGTGAAAAGCTTCAAGGACGTTATCAAGATCTCTTAGCCGACGAAGCCGTTGAGAATGACTCAGAGTTCATGTCGGGCATTCAATTGTTGCTTGATCAATGGCGCTTTAAATCACTACCTTCGATTTATCTTAAGTTGAATGAAGAGAATCGAGAGGCTCTACAAAACGAACTCACTGAAGAGTTGCTTTATCAGACGAGAAATCTATTGCCAAATCCACTCGATGAGAGGGTATGGAGTGAAACAGCCGTCAATCTAATGAATAGTGCAACTCTTCTCATAGGGCAGTATTGGTTCTGTTACTCGGGATTAGTTGAAGTAAGGAAGCAGTTTCTTGCAGAGAAGCTGCTTGCTTTAGCCAAGAATTCTGCCTTGGCTATTCGAGAGGGAGTGAATGCAATAAAGAACAATGAGACCAGTGAATTAGAAAGTCAAATCAGTAGTCTCACGTTCAAGTCTCCAAAACTTATCATCAAGAAGAATACTCTTATTGATGAGAACGAAAAGGTGAGAGACTTGTATGATATTCAGGATACTGTCCGTTATGGTACAGCTGCATCCATGGCAGATACACAAGCGTACTATGACGCTATTGAACTCTGCGGTATTGAACCGTACTATATTCCTGGCAAAAATAAGAGAGTTTATGATTGTGAACGCTCAATAGTATCACAATATGAGCCACGAGACAATGAGGCCGCCGAGAAACGCAGTCCTCAGCATCACTGGATGGCTCGTAGTGTTAATACCATCAAAAGAGGAAATGCATCTGTGAATGAGCAGTGGTATATTGAGAATCAAGTACTATTGGTACTTCATATTCTAGCATCGACTTGCGTTGACTGGAGCAGTGGTACAAGTGAAGATGGTGAAGAGGAGGGTGCAACTGAGACCTGGTATAGTCTGGAAAAGCTTTGTGCAGAGATCAATGTAGATCTAGACAAAGCCAAGAGAGCTTTATCATTAGGTGCTATTGATCCCGATTGGCCGCCAGAGGATGAACCCTTACTTCCTGACTCTGGTGATGGTGATAAAAAGAAAAAGAAGTCCAGGAGAGTACGGCGTAGAGTCGCTACACCCAAGGCATCCTTCGCTGGAGCTAGTGAAGAATTTCCCGACTGGCACATAAAAGGAGTCAAAAGAGCTACTGGAAATCATGTTGACAAATATTACAGTCACCCAGAACTGCCACAAGATCTGGTTGTCAGGTCAAGGGTTGGGGTACGCGCGTTGATAGAGTATGCAGAAGCAAACAATTGTGGAATAGGTGCTGCTTATGAGGAATATAAGGGGGTGACAAAATATTTCGGTGGAAGGAAGTGACAATAGAAGATAACGAAGTATGGTTTCATAATGGTAACAATATAATGTTGCTCGACGGACACTTTTTTTATACACTCATAAGGCTTTAACTTTTATTCTCTAGACATTGATACTGACACTCACTTTCTATAACAAAAACTCCAAATAACACATAATCACCATGCAATGTGCTTACAACATGTCATTAGCGTTGATTTGGAACATTACGGATAATTGTCAACTTGCGGGAAGCGTTATTACTCTTTCTACTAATCAGTTTTGAAACCTTGATGGCCGTCATGGCTCTCACATCTTCATCGTCGACAGCAACTAACTTATCGCCAACCATAACTTTACCACATATTGGACTAGTATCCTTGACAGCATGAACTACAGGAGCTCCATCATCTGGCGTGTCAATCACTACACCCAACTTGCCTGCGGGGGCATAAAAGTCCATTAATTCCTCATGTGTATCATCTTGATACGCCCGGTCAAAGGTTTGGTCGTCACTAAAGATGGTCCCCCCACTTCCCGGTACCATATTCGGATCTTCATCGGCTGCTGTTTGGCGTGTTCGAGAACCTAATGTACCACCTGCTTCTGATAATGATTGACCTCCCGCTCCGCCATATGCCCGTGAATAATCATAATCCACAGTAGCAACACTTTGGTCTCCATAAGTCGGCACCGATGATCCAGTGCCGACTCCTGACGTGCCGCTCATCATACCCTGTGTACCTGACAATGTTCCTGATCGATCTGCCTGTGACCCCTCGATGAATTCCTCATCATCATTATTCTTTTTCTTGTAATAAACATATCCAGCAATCAACATAATAAGAGCTGCACCACCGCCACATGCGATACCGATGATAGCGCCTGTTGACAATCCTCCAGCATCATTACCTCCATCGACGCCTTTGTTGCTATCATCTGATATGGAAATAGTAGACACTGCCGTCAAATCCTCATACCCATCAAGTAATTTCAACTCGCCAATGTACTGATCACGTAAGGGTTCCGTCGATAATGGATAAGAAAAGATTTCATTATTACTCAAACCTGTATCACGAGTGCGATAGTACATCGTTTGAGTGTAAGTAACTTCCACTGATGGATCTGATGCTTGCAGTAATCGACTACCTCCATTTAATCTCCTGCTTGATCCACATGTTCCAGCAGTATTGGAAATTGTGATTTCTACCTTGGTATCATACAAGTCCGAGCTGTTGTCATAAGCCTCAACAAAAGCATCGCCTGTACTCTGCTCATAATCGGGATTGCTTGGAATACTACACATACCTTTTAATGTCATCTTCAGCCCGGTGGTTGTGATGGGTCCCAGCAATTCAGAGCCAGGAGTTGTTGGTGGAGATGATACAAATGATGTGGGTGTTGCAGTACCATCCTGAGGAGATTGTGTAGGACTCTCTGTTGATACTACAGGACTAATAGTTGGCTTTGTTGTTGCATCGGCCTCTGTTGGAGCTGTAGTAGTCGGTGATACTGAAGGTGATGGTGATGGTTTATCAGAAGGTGATAAAGTCGGATCTTCCGTGGTTGGACCAATCACTTTGAATATAAAAGAAGGAATTCATATAAGAAAGATGATCATATAAATATGAATGATGTAGTACTTTCAAACATCGAATATAGACTTACCTGGTGATTTAGAAGGACGTACTGTGGGCGAGTTTGTTGGAGTGCCGGTTGTTGGTTTGGATGTGGGCGATTTAGTAGGCGATTCCTGTTATTTAGTTTGAATTGAGAATGACAAAAAGGATTAGAATTGATAATAATTCATAAAATAAAAAAGGCATGAATGAATGAATTCCTCACAGATGGCGATATGGTAGGATCCTCCGTTGTAGGATTGAGTGTCGGTTCGTCGGAAGGTTTCTGTGTTGGAGATTTCTATGGGGTAATGTTAAAGATGGATACAATTTCCGGTGAGAAAAGATAACATTAGTCATCATGAAGACGTATCACCTCCTTTTACTTACTGTCGGCCTATAAGTCGGGGACACAGTCGGCTTATTAGTTGGGGATTTAGTTGGACTTACCGTGGTTGGAGCATCAGTTGTTGGTGTAAGCTATATTGTATGAATGAATATAGATTAAGATACACATGAATGTAAGTGGATGAATATCAAATTTTAAGAAAAAGAAAAAAGTATAACCATTCCATTTCTTCTCAAACAACAAACCAGATATCCACTACTCATAACTTACCTGCGGTGCCTTTGTAGGACTATCCGTGACAGGATTAGGAGAGGGGGCATCAGTTACAGGGCTAAGACTTGGTTTATTCGTTGGTGCTGATGTTGTTGGCTCATTTGTTACTGGCTTATCAGAAGGAGAAATCGTGGGTGAATTGGTAACTACAACCTCGGTAGGACTAACTGTTGGACTATCCGTTTCACATTTGCCTTCACTTAATACACTTGTTCCTGCAAACCATGCTAAACATTCATTTGTATATGTTACTCCATTACAGCCACATACAAAAGCAACATTTGCTGTACATGTCTGTGGTTTGTCTGAACATAATCCTGTACCTACTGTACATGAATTGGTGGGTAGTTTACAGAATTGATTAGGGTTTGTTGTACAGGATAATGTGGTTGCAGGAGCAGAACAAGTTTCTGTTGCTGCAGGTGTGGGTGCCTAATTTTTGTTGTTTTGTGTATTGTTTATTGCATGTATATTTGACATTAGTAAAGATACCATTTTGTATATGGAGAGAGAATAATGTAGTTGAGAGATAATATATTGCTATATTAAATAAAAAGGGTAAAACACCTCAATCATGCCCACAAGTGTACTACAATATATCATAATCATATCAAAAGAATAGATACAAAAGATTCACTTACGTTTGTTGACACTTGAGAAGCAGGAGTAGGCTCTGTAGTTTGTGCCACAGTTGATACGATCAATATTGAAGCAATTGTAAAAGCACATATATATCTTGACATTGTAGCTGACGATATAGTAGACTTCATGATATTATATCGTGTATGATGTACCTATTTAATATGAATATTTACTTTTTTTTTTTTACTGTTTGTAGGGGATGGCAAATTGTTGCCAGCTTTTACAGCGGCACACTCAACAATAGAATCACTCTCAATATACCACTAATAACACTAAACAGAAGGAGAGTAGATGTTGTTATTAGTTAATAGTAAGGTGTAGATAGCATAAGCAATCCGCGGAGTTTATGGGTAAAAATGCTAAGTCGTGTGCAGTCGGCATATTGAGTGCAAAAAAGGATACTTTCGCTTTCTTTACACTCAATCTCACTTACTACTACCTCTAATGCTACCAACCAAAAGAGTTAGGCAAGATATTGTCGATGTTGCAACTTGGAGTGTTATCGTCCTCACATAACTATCAGCTGTAAATACTTACCAAGCCATTGATATGTGAAAAGGATACCCAGGTATGCCAGTAAGTTATCGATTCATATCTGTTGATGAAGAATGTTGCAATATTATAGCATCGTCTGTCGATGATATATCTTTGTCGCCATCACCACAGCATCCATCATGTTTTAACCTTCTACAGCAATTCTACGATGAGTTGATGATACCAACTTTTGCTTCATCCCAACGAGATGATATAAATGATTGGTATGAATGTTTTCGTGTACAAATAAAGTTACATAGACATCGAATCTATATACAAAAACAAAGAGATATAAAAGATGCACTTACTAATGGTCTTCAAGAGGAGGTAGCTTCAAAGATACAACAACTTGCATATTGCAATGATATAGAAGAAGATGTTTGTGAGTGTAATCCAGTAATGGATGTAATTCTCATGGTAGTAGATAATAAAGATGATAAAGAAGTAGAAGTAGATGATGACAAGCAAATCATCGGTGGAGCTGTAGTGGAGTATTATAAACAATCTCGAGTGGGATTATTATCATATATTGTCCTTCGTAATCAATACAGAGGACATGGGCTTGCAAAACCATTACATGATGAAGCATTATCTCGATTAGAAGTATTGGCAAACAACTATAGTACTGATAATATAGAAGGCGAATTGTCATCACACGACAGCAATAGTAGACCAAAGTTACAAGCCATATTTGCAGAAACAAATACAGTAGCTGCCGGAGATGTTACATTAGAGCAATGTTTGATACGGCACAAGTCTTTATACAACTTGGGATATCGACTAGTACATTTTCCATACGCTCAACCTCCGCTGTCTACCAAAGATGTGGATGCATCATTTAATGATATAGTATTGTTGGTATACTTTCCATTTAGCAATGAGCAGCTTACGAATGACTTATACAACACAGAGGTGATGAAACGGTATTGCCAGTGGTGTTTAGAGAAAGATATTGAAAACAATACCAATCCACAGACTGTTCAAATGAATGTTGAGATACCATTTCATTTCATTGAGGAGTTTTATCAGGTTGTATTTGGATTTAATACTGATTATGGACTTCCAGATTATCATACCTCAGAGTATTATTGTCTAGCAAAGCGTTTTAGTGCTCAGAATCGTCTTGTTGATGTTAGTCTATGCAAACCCAGTATACCATTTGAAGATTGCAAAAAGACATTGCTAGTAGAACATATATAAAGTTCATAAAAACTTTCATTAGACTTTATAATATACTGTATATATTCATGCACCCCTACGCATGTAAAATATCCAATCATCTTCCCCTCTCCCTGTTTTGCCAGCTCGCACGATCCTTGTATCATCGTCGAGGTAGCTCATTCGCCATGTTCTGGATGTTCCAGCTTTGAATTGTTGTGTAAACAGTGCTCTTTGGAATAATGAAAGAGTAAGTGATTCGAAGTCGACCTTCCATGTTGTACGTCCTACATCTGTTTCATCTGAAACACTACCACTTTCATCTAGGTATTTTCCATCCCACTCCTCCCATCGAGCGTCAAGTATTGCAGATAGCCATGCATTCTCATCCTGATCTATGCCACTACCACCAACATATAATTCATTTCGATATGTTTTATTCTCTAAGTCAATCACTTGTTTTGCAATACCCTTGAATAAAAGTTGTCCATTGCTTGGGGGTGGAGCATCCGTGTATTCTACTATCCAACTCCCTTCCATACGAGGATCACGAGTTGGTTCTGATAATGGACAAAGAGATTCAAGCTTTGATAAAAGTTGATGAACTTCAACTCGTTGTTGTGTACTAATTGATCTTCCTCTGTCGGTGTTAGCTATTGACTCCTCAATTTGCAGTTTAGCATCTGATATAATAGCATTTGATTCAGAAGAAAATAGTATTGACGAAGATGGTAGTGGACTACTACTGATTGCAACAGTAGTACTCCGACATGTTGTGAACGATGATACAGGACTCCAAACAGAAAGAAAGGCAGCTATCACCAAGATTATACTACTATTTGTATATTGCCACATCGTTTCCTCTTCTCTACCTCAATATGGAGACTAAAAAGTGATCTTATGTTGAAGAGCAGATTTATTAGCGGTATCCTTGAAATTCAAGACATAAAGAACACTCACCTCTCCTCTTGTGAAGTAGGCGGAAGTAGTAGAGTGCATGCATGCATATTATTATAAATAGGTTGTATTGCAACAGTTAGTGGACCTATTCCCTCGGTAGCTCAAATGTGTGTCGAAGTTTATGTGTCATTGACCCGACGCGGTATCCCCAAACTAAATAAACAATCGATCTTGATGTATACATAATACCTCATAGTATAATGTTGCTTCCTCGGTTACCACCAGACGCTTTACAGTGGAGCTATGCAGCATCAACTGCCGCGGCTATATCATATGCTGACAGAGGTACGTCAGCAATAGCTGCAAGTTCTCTATTAAATGAATTACATTGGAGTGAAAGTCAATTAGGAAATGTCCAGTCTTCATTTTTTATTGGCTATGGATTGACACAAATTATTGGCGGTATATTAGGCGGTGAAGATGGACGTAATAATAGTGATGGTGCTACTAAATCTGGTGGTTATCGAACAGTGCTTCCAACATCACTTTTACTTACTGGTATTATCACAATGTTGTTTCCGTTGGCTGCAAGTTATGGAGTTGTATGGGCATCAGCTGA
>Ga0214477_100101_pt1 | contig 56858 bp, 43 predicted proteins | sample M1_20Mar14CPVII9_FD_165058 | JGI IMG/M metagenome (GOLD analysis project Ga0214477, IMG submission 165058) | Marine eukaryotic communities from Monterey Bay, California, United States - M1_20Mar14CPVII9sort6BwellC16 | ecosystem: Environmental > Aquatic > Marine > Unclassified | place: USA...
GGCAGGAAATCCAAATCTGAGGCAAGAAACCTGCCTACATGGGGCTGTAGAAGTATGATCAAGGGCCCTACAATCATGCTGGGAGTGTTCATCAACTTGTTATACATGTATACAATGCCAAACAAGCACTATAGTAGCAAGCCTACATCTCTGAGGTGCCACTTGATGGCCAAACATTGCCTGAAAGTCGGCAGGAAATCCAAATCTGAGGCAAGAAACCTGCCTACATGGGGCCGTAAAAGTATGATGGAGGGCCATAAAATCTGGATGAAGATTGATCATTTAGTTTAAACTTAGTTTATTCATTGCAACTTTCTTTTATTTATTGCTATTAGTTGGCATATTTGGATACAATAGGCAACATAGCTCAGCTGCCTTGGCGCAGTCTATTCGCTGCCACAAGTATCCAACAGATATTGTACAATAGTCTTTGAGTCATATCTCCAGCATTTTATATCTTTGATCCTCTTTACTTTCTGTGTCACACACTCTATTAGCAAGAAGACAAAGCATTTTTCTCAGCCAGTTGCCAAGATTCTCACTTGACTACAATATAATACATGACCATCTTCTTCCTTACTCTTTCACTCCTTCTCGGTTCAAAACCAACACAGCTCGTGTACAAAAGAGGCATACTCCACTGACGAATAAACTTAAATGTTCTACTTAAAGATGGAGTGTCGAAGAACCCTCTCCCTTGGACAAGAAACAACACCCTCGGCATTAGCTCAATGGGGATGGTACTAAGGTGAGGCATATTCGACTCTACAACTAAAACATCCATCAATTTCATGACCTTGTTCAACTTTGGATTATATTTTGTGTTGAGTTCTGATAGTTTTTTGTCATCCAAAAGGCAAGTATGATTAGATTCACTCATTGCATTGAAGCCGGATAGGTCTTCAACGGCCGAATGAAAGCTCTTCATCCCAACCTCAGAAATGTTATTACCGGCAATCTCCAGTATCCTCAAGTTGGTATTGCTCTTGAGAGACTTTGCAAGTATAGCTGCATCAGCATCGTTGAGCAAGTTATCTTTAAGAGATAATAAAGTTAACATAGGATTGCTTGCAATACAGTCCGAGATTAGTTTCACACCCGAGGAACCAATTTGATTATCATCAAGAGTAATTTGGTCCATACTACCGATCAAAGGTACAATTGACTTCATAACAGAATCGTTACAGCCCAAGCCACAACTATCAAGCATGATGTATTTAAGTTTAGGGTGATCAATCATTGTATTAACAAGAGATTGTGCATCTTCTTCTCTCTTGATTAGGTTGTTGAGTATATTAATACTTTCAAGAGAACTGTCTTTGCTGACAACACTGACAAAGTCGTCAACTCCGTCATTTTCAAATAGATTATTGTTCTGTAGGATTAGCTTCCTCAGAGGCCCGTCAATAAGTAACATGTCTAGTACCTCTTTGCTCAGTTCAATATATTGAAAACAAAGAGTAATACTTCCATGCCTATCGGTTGTATTATTAATTGCGGCAGCTAACTTGTTAAATGCAGGAAGTAAAATCTCTTGATCTTGTGCCAAAAGAACTGACGACGACTGATCAACGTATGCACCTACTCCTACAAAAATCCCCCCATCATCATCCAATTCTTCTTTCTCTACCTTGATAGTTCCTTTGGCAATCATTCTCTGTGCTGTACATGTTGCTAAAAGGATGTTTAAACATGAAAGTTCGAACATGTTTGTTGAGTCAAGGCAACAGCTACACAACAAAAGTAGATACTACTAATATAGCTCTTACCTTGAAAAACAATGTTGTCACCTGGACTACTACCATCAATTAACATTCCTATCCACATCATTGCAAAATTGGCTGCTACCGTATCATCGTTAAACAAGGGCAGAAGCCCATCATGAATTGTCATGGCCATCTGAGGTCTACCAACAAAACTGGTTAAATCATTTGCCTGGTCATGATCAAAGCCCTTCGTTCTCAATTGAGCAAATAAGCTTAAAGACTCAAAACAATCAAGATCATCAACATTAATGGAGATTAGTTCATGTGCCTGTTCTTCACTATAATCTAATGTAAGTAATTGGTCGTAAACTCTTCTGGATTCTTCTTCATCAACTAGAGAAGGCTCCTGACCTGCTATTCGTCTTGATCTTCGTTGAGACATCTTTCATAGCTAATCATTGATGGAGACGAAGAATTAAAGTCCGTCGTCAGGGGTATTGTACAAGATGGGACTTCACTCAAAAATCTTCACCACACGCACCTTTCTCTTTTTTTGCTGTTTCTACTTTGCCACCGACTCGACTCAAAACCAAACCATCTTCATTGCAAACAACATCCTTTGATCTCTACTAAACAACTAAACACCTCCTCTCTAAACTAAAGATAACAGTCTTCTTCTCCATCTTAAACATCGCCTTGACAGTTCCAATTAATCTTAAACGACGCAACAACATAATAAGGACTCATCTCTTTTCTCCTTTATCCACACCCACTACTATAACAAACAACATGAGTAATAGGTCTGATATTAATAAACCAACATCATCAACGTCGTCATATTCATTCTCGTCATTTAGTAATAAACAAAAGTCGTCTCCATTATGCTGTGGCACCACTGAAATTACTACAACAACAATCACTTCATCACCATTAAATTATTGGTCTGAGGGTAACAGTTCTATTGATGATGATAACGATAACAACATGATGAATGTTAGTAATACTCCACAACAGATATCTGATTTGATTGCAAATTGTCTAATTTGTTTCTGGCCAACAATGCAAAGTCTAAGAATAGGAAATGACGATGACGAAGATTCTCGACGACCTTACAATGATTGCTTTGTTGCAGTCTCTTCACCCTCACAGTTATTAGTAGCCGAACAAAACGATTGGCATCATCACGCTTCATCCTCCTCCAACTCGACAGATGTGGTTGAAAATGATGAATCTACTTCCCTTCCAACAAGGCTACACATTTCTATTCCCCCTCCTAACCAACTATTATTAAGTAAGGAGGAGACAAATACCAATAGTAATGCATGTCATCAAAGACCACCTCGGAGATTAACACCCGTTACAGTTCAAAGTCAAAGCAATACTACAGAACAACAACATTGCAATGATAATGGAGGTAATACATTGACATCTAATACTCAGAATACATTGCATCGACGTACTGATGATGTATCTGTGGGGTTCTTTACTGCTCAAACGTTGGATGAGATTCATGTCACTACTACTAATGATGTTGGTGACAATAATACTCCACGAAGTCGAGATGTTGATCAACAGCAACAACAACACGATGATAATATTGATAACAACAACAGCAATCATCATAGGGCATTTCAGACACCGTCAGGCAATCGAGTACGGCTTGATTCAGACTCATTTCGACAGACCATCAAGGTTGTAACATGTGAGAAACGAAGGATTAGTGACGAGTCGGATGTTAGTCCAATCGATTCAGATGCTGGCTTTAGTCCAATAATGCTAGACTCAAGACATCGACGAGTTGCGGCATCAGAGAATCTATCGTCACTAGCGCATGGTGGCGATGTGAATAGTTCCTCCAAAAAGAGACTATTGTTTGATGACGGCGGAGACTCTTCAATGGATGATTATCACCAACAACAGTTATCTCCTCTATCTGAATTTGGATTGAGTGTAATGAAATCACTTCAATCAATCATTCAGGGCGGCGGCGTTAGTAGTATTCTCGGCAGTCCATCAAATGATAAGGAGAACAAGGTACCACTAAAAAGAAAGCAAGTCTCATCCTCTCCATCATCAACTAACATCAATGAACTACCTCCATGGAATGATACCTTCCTACCAAAGAGTTCAACTTTCCTTAAAGCATTGAGAAGATCAGGTCGACGAGGCAAGGTTGTTATACAAGGATGGGTAGCATTTCGTTGTCAAGTTGATATATCCTGGGAAGACGTTATACATAATCCCAAACGATGTGACTTTCGATATATAATCCTCTTGGATGATATGCCAATACTGCACATGTTTACTTCCCGTCCAAGGAGAAAACAAAAGAAGAAGAGCAAGCCTGATTTATTCAAGGATTGTCTATCAATTGACTTATCGGGTGACGATGATGTTGCCGTGAAGATTAATCACGTATCCAATGAGCTTGGTAATGAAGTTTGTATCTTTAACAATTTGCAAGATTCTGAGATGACGAATGAAGATGATGATACGTACTCTTTCAGTCTACTACCAATTTCAATACCCCAGAATGTATTTCTTGATAAACATCAATCTCGATTAGCAAAGGGTGGTGTATTGGAGCGTGTTTTTGAACCTGAGGTGGTTGTTGACGGTCGTCGCCGTGTGCCGTTCAATTCCGATGATGGCTTGTTAATGTTGGAAAAGCCTTCAAAAAACGGAGCACATCATGTTGATCTAAGTGAGCAATATGATGTGGCAAGATATTTGTTGTTTGTACTTGATGCAACCATCTTCAAATCTCAATAGTAGTTTGATGTGCATTTGTTTGTAAATTGTAATGTAATCTAATAGTAACTCCTTGATTGTAGATGCACTACCCCATACTACCACTACTTCTTATCATCATCATCATTCTTCTTCTCCTCCTTGACCATGACTCGACGTCTCCTCCCATCATGCCATTCAACATTCTCCTTCCACACAGCATTATCATCACCAGCATAACTTTCCTTCTTCCATATCGGTACTCGTCCTTTTAATTCATCAATTAAATACTCAGTACATTGAATAGCCTCACGTCGATGTGGACTACAACATCCTACAATGACACTAGCTGACCCGACAGGACAATCACCAATGATATGTACGGCTACCAACTTATTAACTGTTGTATATTTACTCTTAGCATCATTACATATTGATGTTAATTCCTTAATTGCCATTGGTATATATCCCTCGTATGATAAATGTGTTACAATCTTGCCGTTGAAGTTATTCCGTGTAATGCCTGTAAAGGTTGAGATTGCACCTGATGTTGGTGATGAAGATAGAAATTGTTGGATTGTATTGATTGATGGTAATGTTTCTGATACATCTATCATGAGTGATGTTGTATTGTTGTGGTTGTCATCATTTTGATTGCAACTTGTTGGGGGTGTTGATTTTGCCGTACCATCCGATAGGGGCAGAATAGAATCTTTATTATTTGATGAGGTCATATTAAGTTCTTCTCGCTGAGTTATAAATCGTGTTGTTATATATCATACAGCTATTAATGCACTCCATCAATATTAAATACGATAGACGATAACCTCTCAACTTCATCAGTATCTGAAGACATAGAAGAAGTTTCTGTATTTGTTTTTCTTTTCTTTTCTCCCTTTGTTGACGATTATAGATGAGTGTAGATAGTAATCGGCATCTTTACTCTACGACCACCATATATCAGGATTGCAATATCAATCCTGTTTTGCAATTGCATTATTCTTCAATATACTCATAAAAACACAGTTTCATATAATATCAAATCATATCATCATGACGACGACAACAATAACGATCGCCTGCATATCAACTGCAGACATTGCAAAGGCAAAAGTAGTACCAGCACTCCTATCGGTACCATCTATATCATTAGTGGCTGTATCATCAAGAGATAAACAGCGAGCACAAACATTTGTAGATGAGAATTGTTCAAAAGATAAAACAAATAAATGCATAGGAATGACACATGATGAGGTATTAGATGATAAAACAATAGATTCAGTATATGTGCCATTACCATCAAAAGTTCGAAATGCATTCATTATCAAAGCATTAAACAACAATAAAAATATTTATTCAGAGAAACCTTTTGGGGGTACTGTCAATGAACTTAAATCGATTCTTGATATGGCATCAAAACATAATTTGCAATGGTTGATGGTACAATGTGGTATCATTCTATACGTACAAAAGAAATGGAAAAGATACTATACAATAGTGATAAGTTAGGCAAGGTGAAACGAGTCTCGGCATCATTCACATGGGGAGGGGGCGGGTTAGTCGATGAAGCGTGGATAGAGGGCGGTAATGGCCGAACAGATCCAAATCAACAACCAATGGGAATGTTAGGGGATAGCGGACATTATCCGATCTCAGCATGTCTATGGGCATTTAATTGGCAGCTACCAACAAAAGTATGTGCAACATATACAAAGTTCAATTCAGTAGGTGCAATCATTGAATGTGAAGCAGTAATGTGGTTTAAAGATGGTGGACGAGCAGTTATTGATACTAGCTGTTTACTACCGCATCGTTCACAATTCGAAGTTGTTTGTGAAAAGGGAGTATTGAAAGTGAATGATCTAGTAGGAGGACAGGGTAGAAGTGGTAACTTTAGTGAGGCATATGATCATCCATTTGTTGGTTCTAAATCATATGTATTGGGTGATTACCTCGGTAGAGATGAAGTAGTCGAGGTAGAGCAATGCGATCATGTACAAAAGCTAGTTGAGCAGTTTAGTAACGATGTACAGGTGATCAAAGAAGGAGGCAAGGCCAATCAAGAGTGGAGTAAGCGATCAATAATGACTCATACTGTCATGTGTTCAATCTTTGAATCTGCTATGCGGGATGGTAGAGATGTTAAACTGCTTGTTGTTGATGATGCAACAACAAGGTATGAGATTGGAGTTGACACTTATATTTATACTGATATGCCATCGAGAAAATGGACTTGAAGAAGAGAGGAGAGATAGTCAAATGAATAGAATGCACAGATTATTGCTCGGCTATAGTAGCTTAGACTTAGATAAAGATATCAATATGGACATGTTTCTTAAAAGTATTAGCTTCTTCTGAGTAACCGTTCAGTAGATATCATGCTAATTATACTTGTAGACATGTCCAGGTTCGAGGATCATATATGCACAACCGGTATGTAAGTTAGGTGTTCACCAGCATACATACACATGTTATAAAGGTACAATGGGAATACTTGATACATCCATTTCTACTTTAACCAATGTTCACTACACATATCTATGCTCCTATACCAATAATAAGATCCCATGTTTAATTAAGAAAGTTTACAAGAAGTAACAAGAATCCACCGCCGACAAGAGTAGTATTCTTCATGAAGATTGAAGATGCCGAGTTGAATGGTTTAATATGAGGTGAAGGTGGGAAAGCAGGAGTAGGTGATGGTGGCTGAACAGCAGGTGTACTACTACTACCTCCACTTGGAGTACATGTGGCCATCATACCCTGAGATAACAGTACAGCCTCGAATAGCTTGGCCAACTCCTTCTGTCCCTCATCACTGTTAAGTAAACTATCATCACAAGACTGTCCAATACAATCTGGCATATCTGATAAGTTGATATTGATAGACTGCCCCATAACAGAGCAGGTCATGTCAACCGATTTAACGGTAGTAAACTTGCCTCCAGCAGATGTACAGGCCAACTGAACAGGACCAGCATCACAAGATCCAAAGTCCTGTTTGACATTATTACCCTCCATTGATATTGGACATGTTTCACCCAATGTAGTCGCGGCTGCCATAAGATCTTTATTCTCGCCGAGTGCTTCAATTTCTGATTCACATTCTGGACTAACACCACCATTAGATGTACCGTGGTCATGAGCAGTGTCGCCATGTTCATGAGAATGTGAATAATCACCATGATCATGGCCAACGTTGCCGTGATCATGACCTTCTTCGCCGCCATGACCAGGGTGTGAGAGGAAGTTGTTATAATCCATCTTTGTTGCAATGAGAGCGTGTAGATTATTTCTGATAATAGTTATTACATCATCCTCGATGGTGTTAGCAGTACAACATGAAGAGGTAAGAAGAGCGGCAGCAGTGGCGATTGGCAAGATGGTGAATTTCATATTGTTTTTTATATAAGGTAATTATAAAGATGATTGTTGTGGTTGCTATTGTTGTTTTTAATAGAGTTGTTTATTTGAACTATGGCAAACATAAATATATGATTGCTAAGTTATGCTGTTAGCATATCACGCACGTACGATGGCAAGCTAGAATCTCTTTATGTCTAAGGTTGGTTCTCTATTAATTGAAATTTTAGCTGAATCGGCCTTGATGAATATGAGAGTATTGAGATTATCTGAGAGGTAATTTGTGATGATAGAGTAGTATAATTGCTGTAGTATATGTAGATGATAAATCAACTAGAAGAACTTTAGTATGACCTCATCAAATAACAACGATTCTATTCTACCCTATCAGATGGGCGGCAAAATCAACACCCCCAACAAGTTGCAACCAACAACACCAAAATAACAATATATATCAACATCACTCATGCATGATAGATGTATCATTACCATCGATAACTACAATCCAAGCACCATATGCGGCAACATATTACATATGAATGAACGAACAACGTACTCAACTATTAACCTCCATAGCAATCTCCTCCGGTCATGTCGCCAATGATCAAAAACCCACACAGCCGGGCCGCGCGTCCATAAAAGTAAAAAGCAGCAAACAAAGAAAGGAGAAGGATGAGTCTGCTATCCCCTCATATACTCTAGTATCAAACATTGCATATTATGATCAAGTTAAAGATATTTACTTTGTTTGCAGCATTGGCGGGTAGTATCCCCACAGCGGATGGGCATGATGTTATATCCCTACGAGGTTATCTTCCCAAATTCTTCCCCACTAACATGAATCGAGATGATGTTGAACTTTACCACAGTCATCACAAGAAGAAGACGACTTCACCAATTATCAGAGTTAACAAGAACGATTGGTTAAACCAATGTGCTGCCACATTCAAAGAATATTACAATCGCGATATGTATCCCCAAATTTTAAGGAGCAACTTCTATCTTATAGATGAACCATCGGGCTTATGCGCTGATGCTTTGACGTGTGCTTTTGATAAGTGCATGGCTGATACGGATAGTCTAACTTGCCTTAATAATCAAACAGATCTATCATTAGCTGAATATAATGATGTATCATCGACTTGCAATCTCCCAACCTCATCCCTTCCTGGTAGTATTACATTTCCAAAGAACGCCGCTGATGGTAAGTAATTTGCTCATATGATATGGATTTGGTTTCATACCGATGACCTTTACTTCCCACTATACCACTATGAATTGCATTTGTTACTATACAGTTATATCAGCTATCAAGTATGCCAAGAAACACAACTTACAGATTAGTATCAAGAGTACCGGACATTCTTTTTCTGGAGCACATACGAAGGCCGGATCCCTTATGCTCAATATGAGAGACTATGCTAAGTATGCATCAGGTAATGGCAAGGTCATTGAGTGTGGTTCTGTTGATTCATCTGATGATGATGTACTAGGTGATGCTTGTACTCTTGCAACGGCTAGGGAAAAGGATGCCTATATTCGTGTTGGAGGAGGACAGACATGGAGTGAGGTTTACAATGCCGTAAATGCATCTAATGCGGTTGGTAATCTTTCAAAGATGTATGGTATTGTTGGAGGTGGATCTGGGAGTGTTGGTGCTGCTGGGTAAGTCTGTAAAGTGTCTCTTCTATATGCTTACGTATGAGTTGTTCGCATCTCATGTTCTATTTCTCTATCTTCCTCTCTTTAGAGGATGGCTGAGTGGTGGCGGGTTATCCGCAGGATTTGAACGTGAGTATGGCCTTGGTGTAGACCAAATCCTAGAGTTTGAAGTAGCCCTTCCTTCTGGCCATCATGTACGGGTATTCCCTACCAAATGGGATGATACTGAGGACTTCATTACTCCTCAAACAACCAAGGTGACTGCTTTATGTAACTCCAACATTGTTGCAAATGAAGATGATTGGGATTGGCATTCATGTACTGATTTGAGTGTATCACCAGAAGATCTATGGATGGCTTTGCGAGGTGGTGGAGGAGGTACTTATGGAATCACTTTATCAGTCAAGTATCAACTCTTCGAGCAGAACCCCATTCAGACGATTATGTTAGGGCTAGGCGTGATTTCATTGGTAAATCAGACTGGTGCTTTGGACGACAAAGAGAAGAAAGCATATGAAACGATTGTGGCAAAGTTCAAAGCTGACAAGACTGGAGCCTTACGGGAAGAAGCAAGACGTACATTTATCCTCTTCGTTGTTGATTTCCTCTTCGCCCCTGAGAAGCTTGGTGTGTCCAAGGAGACTAGCCTTTCATGTGGTGCAAACCCGGCAAGCTATGAGTTTGATGGTGCTGGCAGCTTGCTTTGTTGGGGAACCGAATCAGCATTCCCTGAGATATTATCTGCATGGAATCGAACAATCAATGATAGTGAGCTTGCAAAAAAGGATCCTGAATTGGCAGATCTGCTCTCTAAGTGCATCTTCTTTGATGCTGCTTCATATGGGCTTGGACCTGTCTTAAGTTACGCCGAAGTCCAAATCTCTGCTACTAGATTAATTTTCGGCAAAAAGTACGATGACCTGTACCCTACTGATGCCATCCCTGACACCCCACTTGCTGGTTTTACTCCGCCCACTATTCCAAAGGCTTATAGCTCTATCAACCTTCCTTTGGCACTTCTTGAGAGTGACGACGAGTCTGAGCGTGAGTTGTTGTTCAAAGTTCTGGAAACGAGTGGTGGGAACCACGGAACTGGAGGTAATTTGGCTCGATTAGGCGATGGGATGGACTCGGTATCGCCCAGTGAACGAAGATCTGGACAATCAAGTGTTTTTCTTCAAAGTACAATTGACAAGTATGGAGATGATATCTTGAATGACTACTTGGCCGCCGTTTACAAGTATACAAGTGATGAGGTGGATGGTTTCCCTGGCTTCTCCGAGTACAATCATATGTGTTCTGAATACTCAACTGTATCAAAAACTAACTGGACAGAGAGTTGTGATCCAGAGGAGGATGATTGTTTTAGTGCTCAAGAATTGGTATGGGGCGAAGATCTCTATGCCAAGCTACAAGATATCAAGGCGGCAGTAGATCCTGACAACTTACTTGATTGCTACCAGTGTGTTAAGCCCAGTAACAAGTAAGAGTAAATCAAGCAATCTTTAAAGATACCGACTTTTTGTTCACATGATATGCACATATTATGTTGCCACTCACTACCACCACAAACAGTATACGACGGCATCGATATTATAGTACTAATACTGAACTCGATTGTCTATTCTCCGTCATCCCCAACATAGCGCCCTCGACCAACAATATGTAAGAACTAGCCTAATGGTGATGTTAAGTTTACTGTATGAGTATGGTCTAGTCAGTCGCTATTGATCTTGTCCTAAAGTTTAAAGCCGTGTAATGTCGCGACCAAATTGCCTTGTCCGTAACCAATCAAAAGCTATAAGAGCCTGATTTCTTGAACTGGCTTGCTTTGCTAGATAGACACTTCTCCAAAGAACAAACGCGATCTTCCCAGAGTAGTTGAATAATGGCACATTACCAACCATGACCTGATTGAGTGCTTCTTCTTGTCCAATGTATGCTAGTAAGCCCAGACTCAAGAAGTTGAATGGAGGTGCTTCCTCTAATCCCCGTGACACAAGCCACACTCTGAGAAGAGAGAATGCTTCGGATTTGTCAAGCTCTGGTAATGATGGTGGAGTTATTGACATATCATATCCCCGGTTTAACATACGAGCTACAAACGCTCCCTGCTGACCCGCTACTTGTGCGGTCTGTGGTAGTGGTTCGGATGATGTATCATATTTGTATTGAGCCTCGTGGTATGCTATATCTCCGAGTACTAGAATAGATCCAAATGTTTCTTGTGATGGTGTTGGACATCTCATCCACTGATCAGCATTGATTCGACCGGCGGAAGCGGCGGCACTTATCGGTAATTGCGAAAGTAATTCTCTAACAAAAGGTACAGGAGCATTACCCGCAGCCCAGACGGTGATCCCAACCGGTATAACTTCACCTATGCCTGTGTTCTTCTCCATTATTGTAATTTGATCTTGTCTAACATCTCTTAATCGGGTATTCAATCTAACTTCTACACCTTGAGCTTGCAAACTTTCTAATGCTCTATACCGAAGATCAGCATCCACTGTGATGAAGAGAATAATGACAGATGAGTAAATAAGACAAGTAGAAGTATCAAGATACGAACGGTCAAGCATGTTTCTTACTTGATGGTAGTAGTTCGTCTCCTCCATGTACTAGCATAACAGATACATCGTCACTCAAATGCTGATATGGTCCATCCGGAGAAGCGGTTATCTGATTGAAGAAGTCACATAACTCTCCACTCAACTCAACGCCAGTTGGCCCGCCACCAACTACAGCTATCCGCACAGCCCGCTGACGTTCTTCTCTTGCCATTATCTTTGTTTCCTCATCGGGGTAGTAAAATTCCTGTAGATCAGGTCTACTAGCCATTTCCAACGCTTCTCCTATTGCAGTTCGTAACCTCTTTGAATCTTGACTTGTCTTCAAATTGAAACAATATTCTTTCGCTCCTGGTACGATACTATTACGACTTTGTGTACCGACGGCACATATCAAATGATCATAACTCAGTTCAACTACACCACCAGCACCTTGAGAAGGATCTCTTATTGGCATACCATCATCGTTAAACATTATTTGAGATAATACTGGCTCGGGCTCCAATCGATCAGGACCATTGGAAGCGATCCCCTTTGCTCCCGTGACTGTGGCCAATGATGATAGTTGTACTTGTACCTTCTTTTCATGTACTTTCACACCAATTGCCCGTCCTTCGACAAAGTTGTCAATGTGTGGATTAGTAACTCGTATAGATTCTGTCATACTTCGATATTCTACTGTACCAACAGCCGCACTAGCTAACATAGGCGTAAAGACAAAGTGATTAACAGGCGACACAACCACAATACGTAAATCATATGTTGATGCCAATTTGATAAAAGCGTGAGCAGCCCAGCCACTGCCTAAAACGACTACAGTCTTTCTTTCCTCCTTGGGCATAATCTCTCTCTTTAACTTGTCTTGGCCTTTGAACTTGCCATTATTCTTTTGTGTACCATCTTCCAAGTTGTCTAAGAATCTTTGAATTAATACCTCCCATTCTATATCAGTTAGTGCATATGCTACATAAGAAGAGAGATGAGGTAAGAGTTAGATATTGATATTGTATAACACTTGCATATCTTATGTACACATCTTATGCACACATGTAGCTTACGACTTTGATTCAACAACTTCTTATACTCAACCTCATTTGATACCATCTTTAAGAAAAGATCCTCTTGTGATACTTCTTCTTCAGTTGTTGCTATTAGTTCATCATTCGGTTCAATATAAGTTATACTAGAATGTTCTTCTTCATCACTACTTGCCGCAGTAGCAATAGGAGGTTGTATATTACTATTGGTATCCTTCTTCATTGACATTGAAAATTGCAATTCTTGTAAATAGTTTGCAAATTGTAAGTTCTCTGCATTAAGATCACGTTCTTTATTAGCAAATGGTCCTTGTATTAATGATGAATGCCTTTGTTGTGACGCTTCGAAAATTGATTTACCCCATTTTGATGTTACTGGTATATATTGATATGAATCTTCTGTATTAGTTGGTGTAGTGTTTGTTATCGATGGCGGTTGTTCTTTTTTAGTATTTGCCAACATGGCTGCCATTTGAGCATCATATGCATCCATTCCTCCATTATTGAGTTTTGTTATTCTTCTATGACGTGACATATCTGTATGATGTATGAAAAATGCACTGCTGCTGGCGGCGGACACTACCGCCAACATTATTGACAGAAAGAGTATGAACATCATTATATCATTGCAAATGGATGGAAGGCGCCGTCAACACATCTCGCGCTACATACGTAATAAAGAGAATCCTCCGAGAGGAATAAATGTAATAAATGTTGATGGATTATCACTCTATCTTAAAAAGAGTTTTCTATTAAACATGAAAAATGAATTTATTTGTCAAAGACAATAAAGTTGGTGATTGTTATTGGATAATGATAATGCTTACCTGTTATATACTCTTTGCCCTCGCCTCCGTGGCGTCTGCTGCTGCTCACTTTGGTATCATTAGTAGCAGTGTTAGTATACCATTTAATACGAGAGCTAGCTACGTATACCGACATAAAACATCAGTGCACCATACAACTTCTTCTACAGCACTCAATCAAATTATTATACCTCGTGGTGGCGATGGATTGATTGAAGAGAATCCAGAATATGAATCTGATGATATCAATAAGTATGATAATAGTGATAGTGAAGAGGAGAGTGAAGTATATGATGACGAATCCTCTGATGAGGAAGAGTCTACAACGAAAACATTTCTTAGTAAAAAGCTCAAAATGTATAACCATTCAAAGGCCAATAAATCATCCACCAATCTCTTTAGCGGTATGTTACCGGGCAAGTTTAGAGATTGTATTGATGATAAAGATTTAGTCATCCTAGTAACTATACTAATCTGTCGTGATGGAATACCAATCATCAACAAATTAAGAAAGATGGAAGTTATTGCAGCGTTTGTTATTATTGAAATTGGTTTATTAATATTTCATCACTATCAAGATACGAAGGATGAGAAGAAGAAGATTAAGAAGATGGGTGATAATACAAATTCAACACAAACAACTGAAGAAGAAGAACAACAACATCAACTTCGTATACCAATTGTCCCAATACTATCACTACTGCTCATACTCGGATTACAATACATTATACCAAAATCAACACAATTCTTTATACTCCCATTAATACTACGTGCACTATCAGGTGATTTAGATCCAGATAGTACATTGGGCAAGTTATTATTACCAATCTTTGGTAATTTAATCAATAGTAATAATAATGATGAGGATATAATTACAAAAATGTCCTATGTCCCTCCATTAGAACAGCATTATAGCTTTGAACAGGTTAATGAAAAGTATGTTCGAGATTATGGTGCGTATAAGAAGGCTTGGGGTGTTAATCCATTAGTTGCTAGAGCTTCTTCTACTATACCTTCGAGTGGTAGTGTTGGTCGAGGAATGTCTAGTAGCCGGGTTAATGGTGGAGGTATGGCAGCATCTTTATCGTCACTTTTTATGAACACTAAACCATCATCACCTACATCATCTACAATAATACCAAAGAGCAGTAGTAGCGGTGCATCACCCAAACTCAATTATCCAAAACAATACAACAACGGAACAGTAATAATACTAGATATGACAAAGCTAGATACCCAAGCAACTAAAATGGAAAATATACGTGATCAAATTTCATTCTTAATACAGTTAGTTGATTCATTAAAGGAAGGCGAAGAAAAAGAAAAGGTAAAGGTATTGGCTAGTACGATTGTTGATGCGTTACATGTTGTGGGTGATGAGGAGGAACAGCAGAAGGTACAGAGAAGTATGGATTTGTTGAATGTGACTGCCAACGCCACTACAGAATTAGCCTTAAGCGAGACAAATGGCACATCAACTGTCACAACCTTTGAAGTCAAAGATGATCAGCCGACTACGCCAATAGTCGAAGTTGTCGTACTATTAGAATCACCAGGAGGAGGAGTTAGTCAGTATGGATTAGCCGCCTCACACTTACAAAGACTTCGGTCAAATCCGAACGTAAAGCTTACAATATGTGTAGATACCGTCGCCGCCTCAGGAGGTTATATGATGGCATGTATGTCGAGCCCTGATCAACTTTATTGTGCACCATTTGCAATGATTGGAAGTATCGGCGTAATAGGTCAAAGCATCAACGTGCAAAAGACATTAGAAAGCTACGGTATCAAACCATATGTCTTTCGTGGTGGCAAGAGTAAGAATCCGGTGGGTCTTGTAGGGGATGTTACAAAAGAGGGAGTGCAACATATGCAAGGGATGATTGATCGTATTCACGATGCATTTCGGGATCATGTCGCTGGTGCACGAGAAGGAGCATTCGCCGAGGCTTTACTGTCAGATGATTGTGGTATACCAAAACCCACCCCGAATTACTTTCACCCAAACTTGGGTAGCAGTAGAGTTGATCAAATGACTGCGAATGGAGTGTCAATGGCACATGTTATGGATCAAGTTGCTAGTGGAGATGTATATTTAGGTGTACAGGCAATCAAGATGGGCTTAGTTGATCGGTTGATAACCAGTGACGAATACATTTCGGAAAGGATACGGCATGGTGCAAGAGTATTGAAACTGATCAATTATCACAGAGCTGGTGGCCTGTCTGACTTGTTTAGTGCCCCCAATCCACGTCATCGGATGATGAATAGGAGCAATGGTATGGTGAATGTTTTGAAGAAGATTGTCTACAGAATGACATCTGCCGTTTTGGCGTGGGTTGAGGAAGATGGGATGAGTAGTAGTATGCCATCTTTTACTGCTGGTGGTGTGGATGATTTGCAGATTCACTAAACAAAACACAAATGCAGCATATTAATTAGGTACGAATATGGTATAAGGATGTGAGGAGAGGGAATCTTTGGTAGTGTTGCTTATATCTAGGGAAAAGATTCAGACATCGGAGCTCTCATATTTTGAGAACACGGATTCTCATTTTGCCACTACTCCTCATTGAATACTCATAACATTGAGCAGCTAGTAAAACAACAACAACAACAACAATAATGACAATTGCAGAAGAGGTAAAGAATTTCCTCCACATCGGAGGAGAAGAGATAGGCAAGGTATTTGTCTTAGATGGAACGGATCCTGTTGGCCACAGGGTAGTGGAGAAGTTGATTGACACTGGGTATACAAATCTGCGTGTAGGTGTGAAAACTCTACACGAAGATATGCATTCGAATTCTACCGAGTTTGTTCCATTCGACTGGGAGAAAGAAGATACATATCAAGCCGCGCTGAAGGATGTCAAGACTGTATTCGTTACTCTTCCTATGACTGCTGACTTTGATAAGCACTTCCCTCACTTCTTACAACACTGTACTGTAAATCATGTCAAGAAGATTGTCAAACTAAGCTTCTATCATTCACTCAAGCATGTTCGTACCTTAATCTCAAGTCGGGCAAAAGAAGCACCATTGGTACAAAAACATGCCTTGTGTGATGGAGATCTCATTCTACATAAGCATCTCAATGCAACTATCATCTTTGCAACACATCTCATGTCAAACGTCTTCATGTATGATTTCAATAAGCAAGGACTTGCAAAGCGTCATGAGATCTATGGTGCATCAAATGGCAAGGGTGTAAACTATGTAAGCCCTAACGATGTCGCTGACGTTGCTGTACATGCCATTTTGGATAAGGTTCACAAGAGGCAGGCATACACGTTAATGGGGGCCACCACTCGAGATGCCGAGATTGCCAAGCTACTCACTGACAAGTTTCAAACTACAATCACATACGTCGAGAAGCCTACTTCCTTCTTCGATAATAATACCGCCTTGCTTGAAAAGGTAAAGGCGTCAGGCTTGGAAGAGAGCTTCTCTCATGGTGATACCAAGAAGATTCTTCACAGAGAACCTGAAACCTTTGCTGATTATCTATTGGCAACTGATCGTATGTGCCCTATCGAACAGGATGTACTTGCCGTGCACACTCGTCATCACTGCCATTCGGGTAGGGAAGGAGAGAAGTTTGTGAAGGAGGAGTCAGAGCAATCGACTGAAGAAGTAGGTGTAGGCCTTGTACAAAAGGTTTTACATGATATTGCATTGCCAGCCAGTGTCGGTGAGGTTGCTCAGTAGTTCTCTGTTTGCATGAGGGCAAGTCTTAAGATTGCGATATTAGTTATATTGTCTGCTAATCTAGTTTGTTAAGATGAAGATGAAATAAAGCCTCTTTCAACTATGCAAGTTTACAATCATTAAACCATTAAGTAGTAGTACTTTCTCTATCCGTCAAGCTCTAATGTCCAATCAAACGGTTTCCAATGCTCTAAGAACTTTAATATCTCTCCACGGTCACCATCTTGAGCTGGTCGTTTCCTCTGAAACCTCATTGGATCACAGCCCATAATTCCACCTATCGTATCAATGCCAAAGTCTCGAGGGAACTTCTTACTTCCTCCACCACTTCTCATCCCGCCTCCTATACCATACCCGCCATCATTATTATCATCTCCATAATCATCACCATCATCTTCATTCTCAATTAATTGACAATATCCTTCATTATTACCATCACTTGGCCATCCACAGTAGAAATATGGAAAACCACTCTTGGGTACCGCACTTCGTAATGTCTTATTCTTACCATCTAATACAATACACTTGTTATGAGTTCCAAATTCTTGTGCCATTTCAGCTAATCCACTCTTAAAGTAAAGTGGTGCATCCCTTTCAACAGATTTAGGTACGGGTATAACCTCCATCTTGGCTTGTAATGCCATACCACTTCCAACATCTTTACTTGTCCTAATTACAGTTTCAATAAATATAACACCCCGTCCATCCTTTGCAAACATTTGTTTTAATGAATTTTGAAATCTTTGTACTTCATACCAACTATCTTCATCTAATGAAACAAATGATTCAGAATAAGATAATGGTACAATAGAACATTGTCCACCATTCCACTTTTTACCTAATTTGACATTGTTATCATGTTGTTGTAATGTTTTATGTGTAGGTGTCATTACCAAACTAATCTTTTCACCTAATGCTATTAGATATTGTTTATTAAAATTGGATGATTCCATCCACCACCATGACTTTGATGTCCATTTGGATATTGCATCGTGTTGGGCAATCTGTTTGGATTTAGAACGGGATGCTAATTGTGCGGGAGATAATTTATCATCGTTTGATTTGTACATGTTGACTAGTAGTGATGTCTCTTGTAACATATCTTCTTCGTCAACACCACTTTCATCTACTTTACCCATGATTTTATCTAACTTGTTATATCCTTTACCCATTTTGATCATATTCCTAGCATACACTTCGTCCATATTTGAATTTGTATTAGATCGTTCTTGTTTTACCATGTCATCAATACTCATATTCTTCTCAGTTTTAGCACGTAGTTCGGTATGTGCATGATTGGATAATTTACCACGTGAATTATAACGTAACTTTGTTTCATGTTCATATTCTATATTACTTTTGGATGATTTACCTGATTGTTTAATAACAATCGAATCAGCCTCTTGTTTAGTGGAGAGTGTAGCGTCTGATATTCGACCACGACTTTGTAAGTTATTAATTGACAATTCATTATTCTTGTAGGCTGATGCACGTGAATTTAGTTTAGATTGTATATAATTTGAGTTGTTACTGTTTGTTGTTGTTGCAATTGTAGAAGAACTTCCACTGAATAAACTCTGACGGAGTTCATCGGCCGCAGATCGATTGTTGTTACCATTACCAACAATAGCAGTCTTTACTCTTTCAGCAGGCGGAATACCTTGAGCAGCAGCAGCAGTACTACCCTCGGCCGCCTTCCTTGGCCGCTTTCGTTTACCAGTCTTTATTCCGGAGAGCATAGGTATATTTGATCAATTCAGCATCAATGATAAGTTGGATTATGATTTTTCGAGAGGTATGCATTATGCAATTGTGTTGACTTTTGAGATGACGGCTGTCTCACGGAGAGGCCACAGCCGAAGGTTGAGATGACGGCTGGCCTGATGTACCGATTAATAAACTATATTCAGTATATATGCGGCTACTCCAGTTGTATATTTTCAATTGGTGGTACTCATGACACTTAGGTGGACGATGGCAGTTTGAGAAGTTGATTATCAGCATGCCGTCAACTCCACTATCCTCCTTCCTCGCCGGTATAGCCGGCGGGTCTGCATCAACTATACTATTATATCCATTAGATCTAGTTAAAGTTCGTATGCAAGTTGATGAACGACGCCGTAATTCAGTTTTACATAAAAATGTTGATGCACCATCAAACTCATTCACAAGCAATAAGCCAAGAACAATATGTACAACAGTACGAGGAGTTATCCGACATGAGGGATATTTAGGTTTATATCGTGGATTAACACCCGCCATTATCGGATCGGCTGCTAGTTGGGGTGGTTTCTTTATCATATATGAAGAGATGAAACGACAATTGTTAGTTAGGAAACAGAGGCAGTATGTTGCTACTACTATTGCAAATACCAATATTAAAAGTAGTAACAATACTATATCAGCAACACAACAACAAACTGCTCAAGAAGAAATTACAGTAAAGCTTGGACCGATAGAACACTTCTCGGCCTCATGTCTATCTGGTGCATGTATGGTAGCATTGACAAATCCATTATGGTTAATAAAAACACGATTGCAGTTGCAGAATAGTAAGTTAATAGAGCAGCAGATATCATCACAATCTACATCTACTACATCAGCACCAGTTTTAAAGGATACGGCTTCAAAGACTGCAACAGTGTCAAAACAGGCAGCAGATAATGTAAAGCCAAAGCCTAAGCAGCAACTAAAACCACCATACAAAGGATTAATCCACGCAGCATACACAATCATACAAGAGGAAGGCATATTAGCACTCTACAAAGGATCTATACCAGCATTAATGTTAGTATCACATGGTGGTATTCAATTTGTTACATATGAATTTTTAAAAGGACATTTTACAAACTTTTTTGATACTAGTTCAAAGCAACAAACGAGAGATGATGATAAAGACAAGAATAATGAATGGAAAAAGAGTAGTGGAAGGAAGAAGGGTACTATACGTGAAAGAATGCGTGATTCATTGGGCTATCTTGTCATGGGTGCCGTGTCTAAATTGTAAGTATACTTTGGACTACTGCAGGCGTCTAAGTTTTGTCTGTTCACCCCAGCGAACTATTTATACTCACACATCATGCAAACTCTTTACCAGTGTGGCGAGTACAACGACATATCCATTACAAGTTATAAAAGCAAGATTACAACAACGATCACAGGTAATAGAAGTATCCGAAGTAACAGGTGAAGTTATAGTTAGTAAACGGGAATATTCAGGTGTATTAGATTGTATACAACGTATAATAAAGAATGAGGGTATGAATGGTTTCTTTAAAGGTTGTCTTACCAATGCATTAAGAGTGGCACCTAGTGCTGCTATTACATTTGTTACATATGAGTTTGTATTGGATATGTTATCAGATTAGTCAGGTGTGTACATGATAATTAGCTTAGATGGCTTAAAGTAAACTATCTATACTTCTTCCTCATTAACTTCTCAGACCATCAATACTTAGGAAGGTGCCACCATCATCTCTGTTCATTTTGAATACATTTGTAATAACACCAGCTGTATTGAGAGGGATACCCCCATAGATATGAGGAAAGACTGCATCCTTCCAGTTTGTTTCAATGTCACCAACAGGCATTGCACTTTCAAAGATTGTAATAATACCGCACTTCTTCTCAAGCATTGACCTATCCAACTCTAAACATACCCATTCACCTTCTGTCTTTGTATAGAAATGATTAGCAGTAGTAATGAGAGTGTTTGCTTCGGCTGTAGCATGTGTGAATCCATCTTGTTTGAATGTGGGAGGGAAGTATGCCATATTGAACTTACAACATTCATCATACAGATCTTTTTGACACATGTGGTAGATAACATTAACACTATTGAATTGCTCGTTAACCTCCTTTGCTGATAATGGCTTCTTGTTATCAGAGTGTAACTCCTTCAAACGAAGAGAAACATCCGACAATTCTGTGCCCTCTTCTCGGATACAACGTTCTGGTTTGAAGGCAGGTAGACAAACCGGAATGTACTTTACAGGCGCAACCGGGAAGACAGGCTGGAAGCGACTACCCTTTGGTATGAAAACTGTTTCGCCTTCACTCGCTTTAACTATCACCTTTGAGCCATCATCATTCTCCTGGTGTAATTCAATAAAACCCTCCGTAACATACATCCACTCATCATAATGTAGTGTTAGCCATGGCTCACTTGTCGGCTTGGTAATTGATACTATTGCAACAGAAACCTCATCATTTGATGTAGATACATTACCAATAGTTTCTTCAATTGTTAGTCCATCGTGTTCTACCACCTTTATGGCTTTACCAATAACTTTGATATTGTTTTTGCTACTAGACATTATTACTAAATACTAATCCTAATACTAACAATTCTTATATATAATGATTACTCTCTCGTCATTCAAAGTTGTGCGTCATTTTTTATTGCTCATTCTCTACTTAGGCGATTACCATACCAGTATGTACAGTGTGACTAAGAACGGGCCGCCAACCCGATGTCAAGCTCAAGAATGATATTGTCTCTGCTGTAGATCTACATCAATGATGTCTATTATTCTAGTTTATGTAATAATATCTATAAAGTAATTACATGACTTATCCCAAATGGCTCCTCTCTGTCTTCTGTCAAGTTAAGTATCTTGATTGCTAGATATTCATGTCCCGTCTTGGCTACTGCACTACTCGATGTAAACTTCTTTAAAAGTCGAACACATTTATTGTGTGGCCATACATCGAACGTTGAAGAGTTTAACACCTGGCCATTGTATTTGATCTCTATTCCTGTATTTGATATGAACATTTCGTTACCAATATTGCCTTTTCCCATGCCACATATCACTACCAACCCCACTTCCGATGACGGCAGACGAAAGACTACGCTTCCACTATCGTTGGTCTGGGCGATGATACCATTACAACTCCACTTGTGCTCACATCTATGTGTCTCGTTTCGGTTTTTAAAGAATGCTCGATCCTCTTTTGGGTAAAGTCCAATGATGGATGAGTTGTCTTCATAAACTGTCCAGCGCTGTAGCTCTCCTTTATGTGGGTTTAGATCATCATCTACATCTTCTACTCGAGCTCCCCATTGACCATACTTTGGAATAGAATACTTTAAACACTTCGGCGGACCTCCGACTACACAATACAATGGATTACAATACTTTGGAGTTGGGAGGGAATCTTTGAGCACGATTGGTCTTTCAGTCCATTTACCACCAGGTTCAAGCCTGTTGTAATTACTGATTTGACTCTCTATCACATCTAATGCTACTAGTATTGCTCTTGAGTAAATGTATGAATATGTATCTGCAATGAATTGAAAGTATAGTGGACCAGGGTGCCAGTTTCTCATCATTACACCAAGGGAATCTCTTCTTGTCTTTGTTTCATTCATACCGTAACGAGTAGTATTGTGCAATCCATCACCAACATGCTTTGGTATAAACATCTCAGTTCCTTCATAATCAAATGAAGACTTAGCATACAAGGCATTGTATCCGTATTGCGAGTAGTGTTCAGCCAATTGATATTCTTCACTACTCCTATTCTCTGGTAATTCTTGAATGTTTAATACATGTACTGGAGGTTGATGTATCATCATTTGTGTCCATCGGATTAAACTTTCTCTTGATTCTAATGCCAAGCTTTTATCACTCTCGTATAATGTCCATGTATATTGCACAATATCAACTTGAGGACTAACACTTTGTTGTATGCAATATACTTCATTCGAATAAGAGTCTCCGCAAGCTCCACATCCTGTGTTTTGAATAACAAGCTTCATGCCGGCAGCCTTCCATACTGAGCTTAATGTTCGTTCGAGCTGATTTGGATAATTGTCATAATGACAATTGCCATTGCCCGCCGCAACACTTGATCCTATAATTCCAATTATAAACTCGTCTTGTTCTTCATTAACGATTGCCCTGGTCATTGTATCTACTAACTTATCTGTTGAATTAAATTCCCATGGAGATAACCATGAACCAAGCATCATCTTCTCTGCTTGTTCTTTGCCATTGTAATATTCTTTTAGCATGTTAACCAAATCTTGTGCTGCTCTTCTCATGGATTTAATGTGAGATATATCCATCTTCTTCTTCTTTGTACCAGTGGTTTGTTTCTTATGAGCAGCAAGTTTTGTAATACTACTACTGTCGTTTATGATGCATGGCGAGGTACTATATATGTATGTGTTTGACAATCGACCTATTGCAAAACATATCATGCATATAACTATCCAGATTATTGTAGATGTTCTACTGTAGTGTTTTCTATGACCATGCTTTTGCAACCCACCGCCACTACCTATTGATAACGATGGCAGCAGATTTCGGGTATATGAATATGCACGAGGCGAAGAATTGGTCTTAGGAGAGAGCGGATGACTAATGCTGTCATCATTACCTGATAATGTTTTCGAGACAGATTGCATATTGTATTACTTAAGAACTACGCTCTACACGTTATGTGTTTAAAAGGTTTCAATTTCCCTATCGTCATGGCCAAAGGTATGCGGACTTGGCCATTCTTGTTGGGCATGCCAACTAAATCAACTAGACACGAGGGTACTTGGAGGAGCGAGCTTGAACGGCATAATGTCTTTGGCCTTTGGCATATAATTGCTCAAATGTCACTTCGGTATCTTTTCTCGCTCTGAAAGTCAAAAATTGAGTTGCAGTGATCCTTCCACAATGAACAAACGAAGCTGAAATATTGGTCAGGACAACAACTGGTGGTCATCATACATAGTATTATCATCTTAATGTTGATAGCTAGCTGGTAAATTGATACATAAATAGCTCTGGCTTACAAAATAGAATATCTTGCGGATTATATATTTGCAATAAAAAGGATTGCATTGGCAGTCTCTATAACTATTACACATTCCAAAGATTAAACACCAATAGTCAATAATAAATAATGGCAAAGAAATATTATAGCAGAGATCAGCAAAGGTCCAGCAGCAGGAAGAGGTCAACATCCCGAACAAGGAAGAAGGATACTACCAAAGTAGTCGAAGATGATGTAACAGTCGATACTGAAGAAGATTCTGTATTCGATTCAATACTATCCACATGTTGCTGCGCTTCACCAGGTTCTGGTCAAAATTCTATATTAGATAAAGATGAGAATGAACAGAAAAACAAGAATGATATGGGTGACGAACAGCCTAAGCTATGGGAAAGAGTATCCGACATGGCATTATTCCTAATCGGTGCCGCGCCACCCGTAAAGTTTGTAAAGTGTCTCGAGGATGGGAGTGTGGATGATTCAACATTGACAAATCCACGTGTATTAAATGAACTAGCACATGAATATGATATGAATAATAAATGGAAGGTTGCACAGAGTATGCAAGGTTGGGGACATAACAACGACAATGATGGGTTGAACCAACATCCGATTGACAATGTTGATCAGGTATCAATGTCAACTAGTGATGAGTATCATAATTCGACACGTCTACGACCACTGGGTGGTGGATTAACACATAGACGTAGTGGTAGCAGTGGTAGTCGATGGGGAGGGGCATTAAAGCTTGTACGTACCAACTCATCATCGAAGATCAGTAAGAGTCGATCAGCCTATACTGATTCACAATTGTCCAAGGCTAAGAGAGCATATGGACCTGAACGTTATCCATCAGTTGCTTCTCATGACTATCCTGATGAAATGACAAGGACATCATCAGGACGGAGTATGACAAGAACATCTTCTTCAGGTAATAGGAGTACAAGGAAGGGCAAGGTTAGTTACAGACCTCCATCATCACCAAGGAGGCAGACTGCGTCAGCACCATCGGTTTGTGGTACACAAGGAGGAGGATACCCGTTATCGTCTTCCTACTGCAATAGGTCTACATCTTCTGGTAAACAGAAGAAGACCTCAAGATTACGAAGATCAATTCGAGTTGAAATATAAAGGGGGGGGAGGAAGATAGAGAAAGAGAGATGAAAGCTAAGAGGGGAGATAGGGCGGAGAAAAGTGAAAAGATAAAAGGATTGACGTCAAAGTTTTTGTTCTGTGTCGTATCAATAGTTGTTCAAATAGAAGAGAGGGATAAGTCTGAGTTTAAGATAGACTTTGAACTAATAAAAGTTATCATATTTAAGAATCTTTGCTCTGTCTTTCTTATCCTCTCTTGGAATCTATGATTGCCTTTGACCTCCATCTATAGCTAGCTAAACCTACTAGAAACCTAAGACACCGTCTGCCCATTACTTTACTCCACTGTTCAGTACAATTGAAGATTGCTTACTTATTGAAAGAACGACGATAAGGATCCCTTCCTCGCAATGTGTCTAATCCAGTAGCTGGTGTGGCTGTTAGCTTGATCTCGTACTTTTTAATCTGAGCAATCTCTGCCTTTGACAGACCTTTAATGTTATAAACATCTTTCACTGATTTATACGGTCCATTGTTGGCAATTTTACCTCCAATCTTGGGATACATACCAGGAAATTCCATATAATCAGCTACAGGTGCATTATTAATATCCAACATATTGACTACTGTACGTTGTTCCTTTACTATCTCATTATCTTCGACTAGAGAGCTTGATGGTTTGACGATTATAGTTTCTGCTAGAGCCGGTTGCACGCCTGCTCCTATGATTGCCAATCCAGATGTAATCTCTACAAAGACATCACGTCGAGTAGACATATCAAGTTTGACTGATGTACGCGTACGAGGATGTACCAAGGACGTGGAAGGAAAGGCAATGGCAGGGACGATAGAGATCGCTGCAATAACAAGTGTTGTGAGCTTCATGTTATATTAAATCTTTTGTTGCAACGATACAATACTGAATTATAATGAAGTAGGAAATCGATATTATGAGAATAACTGATGCAAGTATGGATCAGGGAGTTAGTAGAGGAGAAAAGAGAGCTCCTCGAGATGGCAAGTTGATGGATGCTTGATGATGGGATCTGTTATTTTGGCGAAACAACGAAGATATTGGATCTTATCTATTGGTGAGTACGTTGTTCCCTTCAGTTAGTTGATGTTGAATACTGAAGCATTACAATATAGTTAGACACAAAGATCGGCAGCAACAACATTCCAATAGTCTCACATACGCATTATATCGCGACGATGAATCAATTGTATACCGCCCTCGGTTTTATATTGACGACCAAAATAGATGCCTTTGTTCCTTCGACCATCAACACACGACATTGCAATCCATCACCTCTTCTTCTTCAAGCAGCTGAGGGTACTGACTTTGATGCTCCAGTATTATATGCACCCGAGTCTGCTAGTGGACCCCTTGATCATGAGATTATTGTCGATGATGAATGCTATAGTGAGTAGTAAACATAATGCCGCTGCAGTATCCTTTGTGATGAACATAATATGATATTCTCAAATTCAATATCATAATGCTCACCCCAACTCTACTTTCCCTTCCTCTTTACTAATCTTTAACAACATTCAGTGGGAAAGGATGGTAATGCAGGAGTATGTGTAGACTTCGGTAAGAAAGTAGATCTTTTCTTTCTTGAGTGTCAATGTTATACATATCTTTTGGTATCTTTTTCTCATTGTTCCTCCTCCTCCTCTTTGAACTAAACTAAATGTAGACCCTCCGAAAGTGCCCATCAACTTAAAGTCATTACTACAGCAAATGGAGACTGATTTTGATGCACCTATTCCCTACAATCCTCAATCGGCCAGTCCTTTGGCTTCTACGCCAGTGGTCGATGACGAATGCTATATGGGCAAGGATGGTAATGCTGGAGTCTGTGTTGATTTCGGTAAGAAGTGATACTTGTATATGTTAAATGTGACAATCTTATATGTATATATGAATACTAATCACTAATCTTCTTCTTCAACAGACCCTCCCGTAGTACCAGTTAGTCTCCGAAGGATATTAGAAGATATTGACTTTGATGCTCCTCTTCCCTACAGTCCTGCCTCAGCAAAACCTTTGGCAAATACACCAATTGTTGACGACGAGTGTTACTTGGGCAAGGAAGGACAATTGGATGAGTGTGTAGACTTTGATCCAGTGACATCAGGTTAGTATGTTCTATGTTGGATACAGATACACAGAATGATATTAAAGATATATCTCATCGAGGTGTATACTTTTCACTTATAGGCGTGAGCACTTATGCAATACTCTCATCACAAGAGGATGCCTAGAGAGCACAACAATGTAAAACAAGATAGGATTTAGTATCTTCTTTTCGTGTACACGATTTAGAAAGTCGAGAGTATAAAGTAATTGTAACTTACTTTTGTATTAAAGTAAGAGTATATTGGGATGTTAGCATTTTATTTTACCATTTAACATCCGGATAGAGTGGATCGGTTGTTGGTACTGTAGACAGATCATCAGGGGTTTGTGTTCCTATATCATTCGGCCTACCTGACTCTACCTTCTGCTTATTTCCATTACTCTTTGATACTGATTTTGATAAGTTCTTAATGCCTATTGCAACCTTTTTACCTGTTATACTAGCAGCTTTCATTGATTTGTCAACAACATGATGCTTCTCGTTAATCTCTTTTGCACTTTGTACAGCACTACTAGCCATCTTCTTTGATTTGTCAACAACATGATGTTTCTCATCGAACTTCTTTGTCTTTTGTACAGCACTGCTAGCCATCTTCTTCGATTTATCAACCACCTGATGCTTTTCATCAAATCTCTTCGCACCTTGGACAGCACTCTTTGCCATTTTCATTGATTTCTTTGTTATTTCATGCTTTTTATTGATTTCCTTTGCTTTATCCCCAGCTGATGATACGGCCTCTCCACTTTGACGAGCAACATTCCCTATTGTACTTTCTGATGTAGCTGCACTGTATGCCATCGCTCCTCCAGCTGCAACGCCAACTATAGGTCCAGCTATGGCAAGCCCTGCTGCAGCTCCGAGGGCAGCTGCTCCACCAACTTCTCTTGTTGTTCTGCTATTACTATTACTATTGTTTGATTGAGATGTTATGTTGGTATCGGTATCATACTCTTCAATTATCGGCTCTGCCACTATTTCTACTATATGATTATCATCTCCTCTATATGATGGATTGTAATTTGGATTAAATGGGGGATTATCTTCCATGGCTGATCTATTGCAATCTATTAGCTCTTCTATTGCACAACTGCTTGATACTTCGATTGACTGCACGACAAAATCAAAAAAAATGAAGATACCTCTCAATCACTCACAGCTTATGGCAGCGGCGACACCTATGAAACAAACACCATTCATCCATAGCCACTCTAGATAGATGAACCGCAAGTAATAGTTTGCTATTACGCATTGGAAAAGATCACTATAACTGAACATAATGTCAGACTTGTTCAGTGAAGGAGGAACCTCATTAACTGCAAGTATCTTTGGTGCATCATCGTCAAACAATGATGATACTTTGAATTTATTCTCGAATCCATCACAGCCATCAGTTACTACTACATCAGTACCATCTAACAAACGTCCTCGGATATACAAAGATACTGCATCGCAAGTAGAAAAGACTATATCACGAGAGGAAATACTCCGTCGACGAACTCAACAATCACAAGCTGATATCTTAGATCAACTCGCAATATCACTGAATGATTACACTGATAGTATCAACAATGAAGAGTTATATGGAGATGTTCGAGGTTTGATGAAACATCATGGTCTAGTTATTATACGAGATGCTCTATCAAAAGATGATGTGGATATAATAACAAGCCTAGCCGATAATACACAAAAAATGATATGTAATACACTCGACACAAAAGATATACCATACAACAAACCTATTAATAACACACAAGCAATATGCTATGAAGAGTTGGCTATACGATGTCAGGGAAGGATGGATGTTAGATATAAAGAAAAGTATGACAAGAATAATGATGATACTACTAAGCAGGATAACGGACAGCTACCTGACTTGTCTTTGATTGATAATCTTGCCGCGGCAATCTTACATGGAGCAGAGCCACCAAAATTGACATACTCGGGATGGATATTTAGTTTTCCAAACTCTGCAGATCAACCTTATCATCAAGATGGCAGTCCTCTATTCGAAACTGGCACAGAATCTCTTCCTAGTTATGCAATAAATGTCTTTGTTGGTTTACATGATGCCAAAGAACTGTTGACTTTAGGCCCCACAGAGTTTATAGTTGGATCACATCATATGACACCTGATAGTGCAATGGACAAAGTTGACACGGCTGTATCAGCTGTGATAGGAAAGGGAGACATCCTTCTGTATGATTACAGGATTTGTCACAGAGGAACGTCCAATCTTTCATGTGTTGAGGACGAGGATACCATAAATGTTGGGAAAGTTAGTGATAACAATGGCGGTATCATTCGGAAGGTGTTGTACTTAATGTATGCCAGGCCATGGTTTCGTGAGCACCTAAACTTTGGAAATAAGAGTCTCTTTGGATAAACTTGCTCTCCCTTATCTAAGACTTATTATTTGGTATCCAATCCTACTCATATCATATCACAATTGATATAAAATAGAGTTGATTGATACTGATGACAATAAGTTACATGCTCCACAAACAAAAGGACTGTGCTTGTATAAAGTAACACTACTTAGAGATCTCGAGTTGTATGAGGAGGCTAGGATACCACTAGAGGCCTCGCTGCTTTCGCTCTTTTGCAAGAAACCTCACGGTTTTAGCACACGTGCATGAACTCTTGCACACCATGCAAAAAAACTTGCACTGTGCAATTGCATTCAGTGCAGAGTCTGCTATCGCTCGGGCAGTGCAGCGAGCTTTCAGCGAGTGCAAATTTCATGCACGCTGAGCTCTCCTGCATTGCACGCATGACAGTGCACGTTATATTAAGAACACTACTAATCACCAATTAAACATCTCTATAAATCTCCTCTCCCCTGCCTCGGATTGCAATATATACACATACTAAATGCCCTTTTCAACCGATGTGGAGGACCAAATGATGGCAGCTGAGGAAGCAGCCAATAACGATAACGAAGTTGAAGTTCAAGTATATCAACAACAACTAGCAGTTCCTGCACTTCCCCACCAACAACAGCAACAGCAATTAGAACCAGAAGCGGCAGATTATGGATTAGTTAAACATTTATTAGCTGAGGCTGAAATGGAACAGAAACAGGCCGCAATGCATGTACAAGCCGCTCAAAATGCAGTAACCGCAGCACAAGAAAAACTTGTGGTAGCCAATAATAATCACGCAATTGCATTAGCAAAAGTGGATCAACTCAAATCACAATTCCAAACTGAAATTATGGATGAGAATTTACGTCAACCCTGCCGGTGGAATGATATGTATAACAAATTGATATTATGGAAAGAGAGTCACGCTGGCGATACGTGTGTAAACTATGATGCTAAGAAGGATGATGAAGAAACAAAGAGATTAAATCGTTGGGTTATCACTCAACGGAGTGCTTATAAGTATTGGAATAATGGTGATAAGAAGCATATTAAAGATCATAGGATTGATGCTTTGAATAAGGTGAGTTAAGTTAGTTGTTTAGGGGGAAATGTTAATCTCAATCAGGATAATATTTTTTGTGCACATGAACATCTATGCTCACTTTTTACATTATTTGCATATCTCCACCACCCTATAGATTGGTTTCGTATGGTCAATAAATGATCAATTATGGGATAACCACTTTGAAGAACTACGTCAATTCCACGCCGAGTATGGTCATTTCAATCCAACACAAAAACAGAATAAGAAGTTATCACAATTTGTTGCTCGGTTGCGTACTGCCATGCATCATAAGGAGAGTGGTTTGGTTCAGAATGAGTGTAAGTGCCTATATATATATTACATTGTTGAGCTGTAATTATATTTTTTTGTTTGTGCTAATCCTTGTATATCTTCACAGTATCAGAAGACCGTATCAATCGATTAAACTCAATCAACTTCTCATGGGAAATGAGACGCAAGCCACGGAAGACATCTGGTGGTAATACTGTCAAGTTTGATATCATGTATGAACATCTCAAATCATTCAAGGAAACATATGGGCATACAAAAGTAAATAAAATGGAGAAGGAGTGGAAGAAGGGAACATCTGTACCCGAGAAGAAGATATACCGCCGATTGCCATTGTTTGTTGCCTTTGTTCGCAAGGAACAACTCAAGTTTGTACAGAATGAGGAATCGTTACTGGATGCTGAGAAGATTCAGATGTTGGATGATTTGGGACTTGCTTGGAAAAGTAAGTGACTATGTACTATCTTTCATCTGCAATTAATGTGTTTAAACTTATACATCATTCTCTTCTTTTAGTGCCACCTGACCAACCACGCAAATCAACCGGTGGGGAGGCATCACGCAAGTCAACTAAACGTAAACGTTCTGTGGAGTTGGATGGGGCATTGAATAACCCAAATGGTGACCTTGTGGGTGGACAAGAGTATCAATATTCAGAAGTGGCTTATGGAGGGATTGCACCGCCCGTTGAAACGGAAGTATAAAGAGGGACGAAAGTTGAAGGCTAAACGTATTGATGTTATGGATGATTCATATGTGGGGTTTACTAGATAATACAAGTATAAGAAATCAAACGAAATGTCTCAGCCGCTATTATGAACTAGATTGTTCACCTATTAGACCGTCGGTGAAGTGACAGCACATGCTTCTGCCTCTCCGTCAGATGCGGAGACACTTTCAAGCTTTTCTTTACGGAAAAGGAAAGCAACAACATGAGGCAGAATGATGTCAGCACCACAACTAGCATGAGACTCGAGTCTATCTTCTCCAGTTCTTGCCTTTTTCTTACTGCCCTCATCAGTTTTACTTTGATTGGTGGTTGCTGATTGGTCCATTTTGAACTTCCATAATGCAAGTTCAAGAAGTGTAGCGACCTCGTTTTGATACTCATATGTTTTGAGTTTGGAAAATAACTTCTTGTAACGACCAACTCTATCTTGTTGGTACTGCCAAGAATCCACATCCTTGATCATACCCTCACGACAATTCCCAATGCCCACCAGACTCAAACGTTTAGTAATAACTGACCGTACAATAAATCTCATTGTAAATTTGCCACATTTACTCCCCGGCTGAGCTAACTCAATGACTAATGCTTCCCAATCAACATTATTCAGACATAAAGAGTTATACATATCCAGTACATCATGGATACAAATATAGGAAACATTGTTCTTCCCAAGAGTAGTAACCATACCTCTCCAATCTATTTTGTGCGTAGGAAACAACTCTTTGTGGCTCTTGATAAGTAGCTGAACAATCTCCTTCGATGCATTACTCCAGAATGCATATAATAATGGCAACTCTCCCCACTTATCTTTAGTAATCAGATTTTCGGGATATAATTCAAGAAGAAGTTGATACAATTCAATGTTTTGTCTTGTCGAACATGCTAAAATATGAAGAGGGGTCATTCCAAGGTTGTCTTGTAGCATCCCAGTTGTTAGTGCCCTCTTCTCTTTTAAAGAATTGATTGGTTGATTGAGGTACTGAAGTAAGCATTCTGGTTGGTAATAGCAAAGCTTGTGGATTGGTAAGCCATCAAATCTGTGTTTTACTGCACTAATTTCATCTGCTTGCAGCTTGGCGATTTCTGATGCAGATTTCAATACACTATCCGTTTCCTTAGTATCTGATGGTAGTTTCGCAAACCAATTACTTTCTCCGACTGTACAATTCACTGGAAGAGCAATATTTCGAAGACTCTCTTGACCGCTTAGTGTGAACTTCTCAATGTTAGACAATTCTTCTGGAAGCTCAAGAGAAAGCAAGGAATTACATCCATTAAATGTATTCCTCTCAAGTTTTGTCACCGATGGAGGAATCCGCAAACAACGCAATTTGGCACAGCCCCGGAATGCTGACTGCCCAATAGTCTCAACAGATTCTGGTATTACTACTTCAATCAAACTGTGGTCGTTTCTAAATGCATATGGTTGTATTGCTTTCGTAGAGGATGTTAACGTTGTTCTCTTTCTGGGCATACGGGATGGATAGATAGACGTAGCCGACGATATCTCCACAATATCACATTCGTAAAATGCATCACGGTAATCTTGGTAAATACTCGTAAGCGAGGCTGGTAGATTAATCTTTTCCATCCATGAACATCCCTTGAATGCATTCTCTCCAATACTCTTCAATCCTTCTGGTAGATAAACTTCTTTCAACTCACGACAATGTCGAAATGCATCTTTTGGTATAGATTTCACAGATTCATGTACGGTAAGATGAGTTGTATGCACTGGTACATCATCCCCACTTCCCGTGTATACATAGGACCTTTTGGTAGTAGAAAATAAAGACATGGTAATAATATTTTTATAACTGGTTGTCTTCTTTATTATTGATATACCAAACACTGCAGTAAATTATATGTGAATGTACTACAATGTTATATAATGATCTCAAATCAGTGTAGATAATTCTAACCTTCTGTCTCGAATCTGTACAATCATCATACATCCATCAAACAAAAAAAGTTAGGTAATCAAACGGTATCCTAAAATATCTTTTCAGCGGATTTATTATCGAGTCAATAGTATGAACCTCCTTAGGTTATTAGTTCTCCTCATTGCCATACCGCCAACTGCAATTGCCATGTCTACCTCTGCTGTATCGTCAAGTAGTAAGCGTATCTCCGTTACTGTGTTCAGTGACCTAGCGTGACCTGTGAGTAAATGAACCCCACAGCAATGAAAAGAAGTAGAGATTGTAGTAGATAGAGATGTGACAACAATTTCTACACAATTTCTACGAATGGCCGATTTTGACATTTTCTACAGCAATATCTACTACAAATACAATAATTACGGCAATATCTCCGCTGACGACATTATTACCCATCTTTTGCAATTTCTATTACAATATCTACCATAATTTCCAACAACAGAACAATTTCTACGACAATGTCTACTGTGCAACAATCCAGACGACCATTCATTTTTATATTCGACACATCTACTATTAGAGGTAACACGCCGTATTATTGATTATACCAAACATATACATATACATCAAATCATTATATTAGTAATAATAGCATCAACAACATGCGATGTGTATCACTTTGCCCTCGATGCAATAATGAGGCATTTGAACATGAGTCTAGCGCTAGTACTCACGGCTATTATGCTATTTCCTGCAAAGAACAACATAAGCTATTGCGGTGTACATCTTGTCCATATGTTGCGGACTACTCACGTCCAGATAATATGCGCAGACATCAGTTACTTCGGCATACTGTTAACAATGCAGATGATGATTATGCACCTGCAGATGTATCGTTTGATAATAATGATAATACGCTAGCTGATAATAATGAAGATACAGCAGAAGATATAACAAACTCGACGCCTCCTAATAGTAACAACGAATTAGATATGCAGATTAGTAATGCCATAAACAACTACAATATCCCCAATCATATTGTTAATGACCGTCCCTATATCTGTCTGCTGTTTCAAGATGATAATGACAAGTATAACAACGAAGTAGATGAGATTGTCAGAGAGGAACAAATTATGGATGAGTTATATCTGGAATCTAATCTCGATATACCGTTAGTAGATAATAATGATGATACTACAAAGATGAAACTATCACAGTTTGAAGAGGTTATGAATGGTAGTATCAATACAACATTCTTTTGCCAACAACATAACGAGGAAAAAGGTGGCATCCGAGGTATTATAGAACGTGCAAATGATCCATACGGTTTAGCTGACATTAACAGCTTTGCATCTGAAGAGGAGACTAAGTTTATGTTTATTCTTCTCGACAATCTGATTGGGAAAACAATTATTGAGCGAGAAATGTATCTTAAATCATTTAAATACTTTATGCCGCTAACTAAAGGAGTTAAAGATGATGTGAAGATCCAGATACCCACTGATATTAAGTCAGCAAATAGACTAGTTTTGTCTAGTAAATATTCATCATTTGCTAATTTACCATGTGAATATGTATTTGAGATCGATGGACATGCATGTATTAGTGCTAGTGATAAGCTCAATACCATTCTTGCCCGGGGTACCGAACTTGCATACTGGCAAGATCATTCTGGTCGGACTAACTTCGAAGGTTTCAACGGCACCCGCATTGGACGTGCGCTATTCGAATATGCCAAAGATAATCTTGTCAACGGAAAAGTAGAACAAACATGCTTCGGTCATATCATGACGTGGAGTGATGCCTTTCAACCCCGCTGGAGTCGACAACGAGGTAAAAGTATTTGGCTATATGTTATGAGAGTATGTGCTCTGCCAGGTCATTCTACCTCGGAAGATCATACATTCTGTTTAGCGTTTGGCAGCGCAAAACTGTCTCATGACAAGGTAATTGAACATTATCAAAGAGAGTTGATGACGTTTGTTGAAGGATTTCGTCGGTATGACGGTAAGGCGAAAGCTATTGTGAATACATCTTTTGTTCATGCAGCATATCTAGCTGATACTCCGGAGAGGAATGCAATCTTACACTTGTTAAATGGAGGTCTATATGGTAAGAGATCAGGACATGCTACTAAAATTGACCCAAAAGGGTTGCCGTCTTGTGATCAATGTTTCTGGAGGGCTGTTGAGATTGCACATCATATGTCATCTCCATTGTCTATTGATGAACAACCGACTCGCCGGGTATGCAATCAATGCTGTCAGTTCAATCACTTTACAGATAGCACGGCAAAGAAGTTTGATGCAACTGTAGGCACTGACTATCCAATAACATGCTCACAAGAGAGCGGTCTTATCATGCCTCAAGGCCGAACTATTGGCATATCACATATTCTCTGTGTGAAGCAAACGTTTCCCTGGCTCATTCAAGGAGTGAAAGTTGCATATTACGAGCACTCTCAAGGTAAATGGCCGTACCAAAAAACTGTGAAAGCATATCTCGCGGCATTAGGAGTAAATGAAGGTATAATAAAAAGAGTCATTGCAGCAGCTAAGCGATACAAAGAAGGTGAGGATGTGTCGGAAGACGAGTATATTCCAATGTTGTGGAAATTGAAATGTGATATTGAGATGTTCATAGAAGCTTCTATGCATTTACTTGGTCATGGGATTATGGGATCTATCATTGACCTAACGGAGGCTGTCTTCAAAGAGAATAATATTTGGACTGACTTCATGAACTTTGCCAATCCAGTTTTAAAAGAAGTGGCGGCATGCCGGTTGTCATGGTGTAAGATTCAGACTCTACCTAAGAAGAATTGGTTGGCGGAGGATGAGTTTGGCTTCTGCCGGTTGATGATGTCTTTATATGGAAGATATATTGAAGAGAAGAAGTTGGATGCGAAATTTCAAGGCACCGTACTAGGATTTGCATTGACATCTCTACAACAGCTTCTATGGATGTTAATGATAACGGATGTGCATTAGTACTACCCATTGTTGCTGAAGGAGCTGCCATTGTTGGTGGTAATTGATTTAGTTGTGTACCTTGAGGTACCGACGGAAGAGGTAATGCCACTGATCCATTTGCAGTCAATTCTTTAATCTTATTTTGTACATCGGTTGACACTTTAGCGGGAGGGTATGATAACTTAATTGCAAAACGTGCCAACTTTGTAACGGTATTGTTGTATATTGTGTCGTTCTTAGATTTTGTTTTCTTCTCTTCGGCCTTGGATGACTTGACCTTTACTAATGCATTCTTTGATTTATAACGAACCGGTGCTACGTCAGCAGAACGGCCACTCCTTGGTAAATCTGATGGAATATCCAATTCCCCCCATCCATATTTACTATCTGATTTAAACTGAACTTTGATGCAACACTCAAATATATTATCCATAGCAGTCTCAAATTTATCCCGAACAAATCTAACAGGGGACGCATTAACAATATTAAGGAAGCATTGGCTTCCCTTAACTCCATTACTACCCTGTTTTTCTAAATCACCTTCATAGGCAATGTTATATTGGGTACAGAACGCGTCAATTGCCTTAACTTTCCAATCGTCACGAAACTTCCATGTTGCCACCACAATTTCATATAATAACTTCAATGTAGATTCATGCATGGTATAATCCGTATCAAACTGTGGTGTTTTCAACAATTTGAATGTATCTTCAAAGTTCTCAACAGTGGTAAATGTATGAATACCACGTGATTTAAACTGTGTAGCAATTTCAGCAACAAGTTCTTTCCTTGCCAACTTTTTAAGATGAGATACTGCATCCCTCGCAGCTCGTTGACGTTTTGTAATATCTTGTTCATTGTATGTAGTTAATTTGTTTCCCTTTGTATCAGGAAAGTTGTCAAGGACATATCGTGTTAGTGAAGCCCATTTTTCATCAAAGTCTTTATCGTCTACTGGTAGACCATTAGGCGGAAAGATAATCACATCTCTCGTACCATCCTTTATTTTTAATGGATATGGTTCTTCTAATACTGTGGCCATTGTTGTTTAAAGTTTTTGATTGTAGTAAGTATTAATATAGTATAATAGACATATATATATATAATTTGCAATTGTTTATGGTCGGTTCACCCTCCACCACGACAGTGGGGAGGGCGGGAGACCATCGCAGATATTGCAGTAGAGATTGTTATTTGTGAGAAAGTGAGATTTGGTATCCTCCCAACTTTCTATCTCTCTCATAATTCGTTGCAAGCACTATGCTTGCAAAATTAATATATACGGTGCTCAGGGATGACGAACAAGTCTTACCCATCAGGTAATGCTGGAGCAGTTGTGTATCGTCTATAAGGATTAAAACGTTTGGGTTGCATAGTCGTTTATGAATGGCATCTCTCAAGTAAGTACGATTATATTTTTTGCAATTGCAACTGCCTATCGTACTAACACAATATAATGAATAACTTTTCTAGACTATATTATAGAGGAATGTAAGTTTGTATTTACGCATCATATGATATTAGTATCGTACTGACTTTTGATTGCTCTCAATTTAAACATCATATATCGCTATCGGTTACTATTTAACGTATAGTTAGTGCACCAAGGTATGTGCACCGTTGTTAAGATTATCTACCTCCAAAACATATAGAAATACAACAACAACAACAACAACAACGGCCTATGGTATAATAACTAATATAACGGATAGATCATGTGGCGGGTGTATACTGTATAGTAATTAATATGAATAGGATATATAATATAGGTAGTACAGTAACATAATAATCCGTTGCAATAGCAAAAAGCACTTGTAATAATTGCAGTAGAAATTGTGATAATAGAGCGCTGACGAATCCTCTCTCATCCGTAGATATTGTTGTAGAATTGGTTGCCGTAGAAATTGTAGCAGAAAGTGGTATCGCCAATCGTAGATATTGTAGTAGAGATCTACCTCATTATACAACTATTGCAGTAGATATTGTACTTTAGCGATTAGCTGCAGCCCGATTTATCATTGGTAGAAATTGCAGTAGAAATTGCAAATCGAATACCATATCGTAGAAATTGTGTAGAGATTGTCAATATCTACTGCAATATCTACCTTTTTTCATTGCTGTGCCCAACCCAATCTCAAGGCTTTGTGATGTGTTGATATCTTTTGATTTGTTCTTACTTGTATACTAATTCTGTAATAGTGGTGCTATGTCGGCCAGAAGAAATTAAATGCCGCAGTTGATACATATCAATCTTCTTCTTCTTCCGATATACCGCCGATCAATGTTGAATGGAAGGTGAGTATTGTATTGCAAAAAAAGATATGTTCTATTTTCTTTTTTCTAATATCTTCTATATCATAATATTACAGCCATACATGATAGATCCTGGAACAAAGAAGGAAGGAGAAGAATTCGAGGCATATAACATTCGTAGATGGGGAGGCTCCGGGTGGACTCAAAGTCTTAAACGCAGTGGAAGAAAAGTAGGAGCAAACTTCAGCAATTGGAAAACGTGGCCTAATACTTTGAAAGCCCATCAACTTATTGCATATGTCACCAATCCTAGTAGACAAGCAGAGAACAAACCATCAACATCAGATTGCAATGCAGCTATATTCAATGCAATGTACGAAGAAGGAATGAACATTTCGTTAGTTGATACATTAGTGAAGATAGGCACAGAATGTCTTGGCATTACTGAGGATGAGGTATCAGATTTACAATCACATCTCGAGAATAATACAGGTGCTAAAGATGTTATGAAGGAAATACAAACTGGTAGGAAAAGGTACAATATATCAGGAGTACCATTTTTCATCGTGGGAGCAGTAGAAGGAGAGAGTAGTGTCGGCAAGCCGTATGGATTCTCGGGAGCTCAAGATTCGAGTACTTTTGTAGATATGTTTGAGGAGTTGGCAAGCTCTTTGGAATAGTTGATGACTGTCAGAGTGGGAAGTATGTTGCTTGTTTCAGTGAATGATCGAATGATATGAGCTACGAGATATATTATTTGTGACAAACCGCAAACAAGTGAAGTTTCCTCAATAGCAGACAAATCAAACTCCGTATGTATTAGATGTCGAATGTAAATAATAGGAAAGTATCATCATATCTCAAGTACACGTTTATGGTTTTTACCTATTCCGGGTCATTCTTCTAGTAGGAGCAGTAGTCTTGTTGCTAGTCTTTACCCTCTTCCTCTTTTTTGATTGCATGGCTTCTCTTCCTCCCTCTTCTTTAGATGGTTTATGTAATCTCTTTTTGAGATAGGTTGCATATGCCTTGACATTCGGGTGTGCTTTTTTATCCTTCAAAACAGATTTGTAATCTCCATGACAAAATACTGTTAATGAAGGGCCTGCAAGGGATGCTGCACATCCACGAAGCTCAGTAATGTTCACCCACGGTTTTAGAAATCCATCAGCAAATTGTTTCATCGTTTTCTCTCGGTTCAGTCCAAGTTTATAAAGTTCAGCTTCCATCGTGGAAGCATCAGAATTGATAACAGATGTAGGTGTGGGATATTTCGTCATAAAATCACTCACTATAAGTCTTACATTTGTTCCACCGCTTGTTCTTGATGACAAAATGCAAGCTGTTAACATATGATACGGGTCATGAGTATATTGTTCTTGTATCAGATCCAAGTGGGATATTTCGTTCGGTATGACAGCTCCTGAAGTTGAACAGCGCTGATAATAATACTGATACCAATTAATGTTTGAAGTATTATTATCGACAACACCATTTCCCCATCGATTGACGGCTAATATCTTCCACAAAGGATTCTTCTGCCTCCTCCATTTATTGCTCAATAAACCAAGTTTTGTTGAATCATTTGGTACATATTGTAGTATCTTAAGAAGGATATCATCATCCATTGATTCAAGGCATATGTTGCTATTGTCTCCTTCTGCCGTCTTTAATGGTGGAGTTGGAGCATCATAGCACTCCTCTTTCAACTTTGCAGATGCAACCGGAGAAGGTGCATCTGACTTGACGGGAGACGGCATTTTCTTCATGTTATCCTCATCGTCTGTAGTTTCTTCTTCAGTCTTAACTCTCATATTATTTTCCTGCTTAACTTTAACAACATTATCTGAAGGTGAATAGCTACATGCAGCAACTTCATCATCTGTTTCTTCTTTGATTTGGATGATACATGAACTGGTAACTTTATCAGCAGACATTTTTAATTTGCTTTGCTCTTGGTACTACTTACTGCCACTACCGACCAACCACGCTAATCGAAAGCTCGTTGAATATAAGAGACTATACTGACGGCGTACGAAACTATCTATCATTCTACCACCAACAACACAAACTTAGCACAAAAAGGATGCTGCAAGGAATGTCCGTAGTCACGAGACCACCACCATACCGGTGCCGTCATCACCAAACACCCTCAACCAATCGATAGAATGATAAACTTTGATTGTATGGCAGTTAAATCAACCTATTGTCACATACCTATGGAATATAGAACGAACATAATATCATGAGGAAGCACATAGTAAATTAAACTAAAGGTTTAGGTAAGTTCAAAGTTCAGAGACTCTCATAATTTTTCAATCGGTTTCTCCGATGATCAATGACGGCGGAGTAGGAGTGGTGTATGTGAAATGGAAACACGGCGGCGGTTTATATTATCATTATTCTTCTTCATTCTAATCATATGTTGGTATAGTAGTATATTATCATGTAACAATAATTGTAAGAAAATAAGCTTCTTTGATCAAAAGTACAATAGTTCATCGACAATAGAGCATGATGATGAAGCCACTATCAATACCAATACTACAACTCGACGAAGGCAATTAAATATATTAGCACTGGGAGGAAGTAAAACATATGGTTCTGGTGTACTTGATTCTGAAACATATGTGCATCAATTGGGGAAACTTTTGAATGCTACTTCTAATAATCTTGGTATACCCGCTTCAGGTTCAGAATATCCATCAAGCTGTATTCAAAGTATGTTGAGAGATTATCATCATCATGATACTACTTTTAATGATGAAGATATCATGTACGACGTCGTAATTTTGGAGTTTAGTACAAATGATAGTCTAGACAATCTCCGTGATAGTTTGAGAGTATTAGCTCGACGGATACGGATCAGATATCCAAATGCTCTAATAATATATTTACATTCCTACCATTTTGGAAGCTACTTAACCTTACTGAAAGAGAGGAATGTGCATAATAAGTTTATTCGTGATCGAAATCTTGCAATTAAACGTGCCATGAAAGACGTAGGAGGAATAGTATATATTCAATTCCTACACCAAAATCAATACGGCAAAGTAGTGAATTGAGGCAGTGGTTTATGGATGATCTACATCATTTTAGTACTGAAGGACATCTTCTAATAGCAAAAGATCTTGAGCGTATTATTAAAGAAGAGATAGATATCAATCAACTGGATGATTATATAAGCCAATTAGGATCTTGGGGACGAGGAGATAAATGCTATTCATGGTTTCAAACAGGCCAGGTTCCATCAGACATCGTGCTAAGTGGAGGTACGATGTCTTCGTGGCCGGGTGCCTGGCATGCACAAAGAAACATACCGAGCAAATATGCATATGAAGTATCATCGTCTGGTATACAATTAGATTTCCCAGCTGAGGAGGGAGCTAGAGTTTATTTGAACTATATGAGTATCGGAAAGACTCAGCAGTATCCTAGTGTACATATAACTGGTACTGGTTTGACAAGTCGTGATTTGCAACCAGAGAAGTTACCGGGAGACTTCCATGTGACAAGGACAGTCAATCTTGGACGAGCTGAGCAAGATAGAATCAACTTGTCTATAACTCCAATCGAAGTGAAAGAGCTACCTTTTCGTCTTGTTGGAGTTGCATCCTGTCCAGCATGTGAAGATATGGCAAGGTCACGTTCATGGCAAAACTGGATATCGAGCTAGCACCCTTGCCCCACCTTAGCTTTTTCTCAGAGAAGACTTTTTCAACGAACTTTCATTCTTTCTCCAGTGGTATCCTTAGGCTAGAATACATTGTGACATGAAATACTCTTTGCAATTTGCAATTACTAAACATCTGCCGTGAACTTGATTGCAACAACAATAATAGTAACACAAGTATGGATTGTATATTCAAATCAAACACCTTACGAGGTACCTGGTTGATTGATAAGCTTGGGCTGCCAAATCCTACCAAAAGTATCGAAGAACGACATCGTTACATTCAGATAGTAGTTCCAATTGCAGTGTTTCTGGCCGCAGTTCCATTCGGCGTTATCTATGGGTTTAATGTTTGGTTACTACCGCTGAGCTTAAGTCTATATGGTCAAGATGCAATATATTCACTCAGAAATGGCGTAGTGTTATACTCTTTCAGTGCTATATTGCCAGCAACTGCATTCTTTGTCCTTACATTACCCAAACAACTATTAACAATGTCCACTGGATTATTACAATTGATAGCAACGATACTGTTTTTAGTCATGGCTATCTTATCGGGTATATGTATTCACTTCAAGAGCGATATCGGATTATTCTTTACTCAGTTGTTACTCTCTGGCATACCTGGTGCAACAGGAAGCCTCGTCACTGTGATTATTGCAGTTACCTGGTATCGAGAAGTGAAACGCCCAGCAGTTGGAGCTGGATACTATGGGTTTTTCTGCGGTTTATGGCCAGTGCTGTTCTCATTTTGGGGTAGTGCTTTGGCAGAAGTGGACATTGAATCAAGCATGTATATAGCCGGAGGCATTAATTTTATTCTACAATTACCTGCAGCCTTTTTGTTACGCTCGGCCAATGAGCTGCCTTTGGAAAGTAACGCCAATATCATACTGTCGGCCGATAATGAAGGATCAACAGGCGGAGAAACTGACGCAGCAACCATGTATGAGAGTATAAACTGGTCTTTGCGTGATAGTACGGCCGCTTCTTCTGATAGGTCAGGGGAAGATATACCAAAAAAAGACACCGAAGAACTAGCAGACAACTTACTACCAAAAGAAGAAAGCACCAATAAGGCAGGATTTGCAGAAGCACAGGTTCCAACTCTAAGCCAGCAAGAGATCAATAAAACGTTTCAAACTTGGATTCAGTTCTTTGTTTGGATGGCGGCATTTATTCCCGGCTTTGCTTTGAAGTATACAGTTTCGCCTGTGATGAGCGCAGTATTTGGCGCTTCTCTACTTCTGCAGACTCTGTCGTCATTTGCATTTCTCTTTGTATATGCTATATCAAGATTGATTGTCGGGTTTATTATCGGTCCATTCTTGACAGTTAAGACGATGCTTACGTTTGTGACCATCCTGTCACCCATCTGTTTCTTTTGTATTGGAATTCTTGTCAAGAAGGGTGGCGATGAGACATGGAGGTTGGTTTTATATATCTTTCTAAACTGTATCATTGCCTTTACTCTCGGAACGAAGAAGGTATTAATATCACCAGTCAACCTTTCGCTTTGGGGTGTCAATAATCTTGGCACATTAGTAGGGCGGACTATGGCTAGCCTATGTTTTGGAGCTGTCATCGGCCCCGTAATTATCTGGGCTGGCCTGTCGGCCCCAGGTGATATCTATATAGATAATACTCTGAACACAAGTGCACAACAACAAGCAGAGCTTGAGTCTTTTGTTGGGGGTGCTCTGTTGATACTTGGTGGAGTTGCTTCTGTTGCTTGTATAGGCTTCTTATTCCTTGTAAAGCCACACGAAAAGCATGTGTTGTAAAGGACGAAGGACCGTATGTAAAGATAGTGATGGAGTTGATCTTATTGTTCAAGTGTATTTACTATTAAGCAAGGTCAAGCATCGTAGAAGATTAGAAACAGCCGACCATATCTTAATATACAGTGTATCTACTAAGATTAAGAGCTGCTAAACTTTGCAATTTGTCTAATCCTTCCTGTCCTCGACACAACTTCTTATGTCATGATAATAGGTTCTTTCACTACATTGGCAGTTTCCTTCGCCACGTATTCTCTTGCCCACTCATCACAATTCAAAATATCATCAAGTGTAACATCCTTCTCCTTAAAGTCTTCCTTATGTGCCTCCATGGCGCCTTCAATTAACTTTGGAATATCCAAGAAACCTAATCCAACATCCTCCCTGAACATTTCATTGGCAGCTTCATTAGCAGCATTCAATACGGCTGTCATAGTCCCTCCCTTCTTTCCTGCATCATATGCCAATTGTATACAAGGATACTTTGCCCTATCAGGTGCCTTGAATGTCAAACTTCCAATCTCGGCAAGGTCTAATGGTTTGTATGGCATTTTAAGACGATGTGGCCAAGAGACACTATATACGATGGGTAATCTCATATCAGCCCATCCCAATTGAGCAATACAGGATGTATCCTGTGTTTCAACCATGGAGTGTACAATTGACTGTGGATGGATGACAATATCAATATCATCATAGCTTGCACCAAAGAGATAGTGAGCTTCAATAACCTTTGATTGAGTGTTGTATATGCAGAGTTGAGTTATTGAACATATAAAGCAAACAATTGCAATACACCGCATCTCCTACTTACCTCCAAACCCTTATTCATCATGGTAGCACTATCCAAGGTAATCTTGGCACCCATATCCCAATTTGGATGTGTAGTAGCCTTCTTCTGCACAGCTCGAGGATCATTCTTACACATATCAAATAATTCATCTTTACTCAAATCACGAAATGCGCCACCACTAGCTGTTAGTATCACACGACGTAATCCACCGGGTGGTACGCCTTGTAAGCATTGAAAGATTGCTGAATGTTCCGAATCGGCTGGGAGCATGTTAATACCATGTTTTTCAACTAATGGATTGATAACTGGTCCGCCACTGATTAGTGTTTCTTTGTTTGCCAATGCAATATCCTTTCCAAGCTTGATTGCCTCAATTGTGGGTAGTAATCCCGCTGCACCTACAATTCCAGTAACTACAGTATCAGCAGAACTAACAGTAGCTGCCTCAACAATCCCCTCTGCTCCATGAACAATCTCAGGCATATTTGTACATCCCATATCACTCAATATAGTTTTCAATTCATTCGCAGCCTCGGGTGTACTTAATGATGCAACCTTGGGATTATACTTCATAACCTGCTCCGCCATTAACTGGGCATTATTACCAGCACTTAATGCATCGACAACATAATTCTCTGGACATGCATCGACTATTTCAAGTGTTTGTGTACCAATACTACCCGTCGAGCCTAGGATACTTATACGTTTTTGGAATGTCGAGCCTTTTAAACATTCATCTAATGTCTTTTGCAATGATGCTGCCGAGTTTACTGGTGAGGAGGGATCAATCCAACCTATTCCGTCGCCTTGTGATCCTGGTGTTGAAAAGATATTTAGACTTGTTGTTTGTGGACGACTCTGACCGATTGATGGAGTGAAGGATACTACCTCATATTGTTGTGCAGATAAGAGGAAGCCGCATAGGGCTATTGAGGGGAGCTTCATGATATTATATGTATTGCAATAGGAGATATTTATCTCTGGCTATAAAGAGGTGTTGCAATGTTGAAGAGTGGAAGATTGGGAAGTAAATGCGTCACTGTTTCTCTTAGGATACTGTATCAAGTAACACAGTAAATGAAATGAGAATCTTTTATCTCACCTAGAATAAGTTGTTGTCGCACAAGGAAGGGAAGTGGAGTATTCAAGCATTAGTTTGTCTTAGTTCATTGCATATGATCTCATATAATAATTGTAGATGTGCTCCTGATTCAAGCCTTTCATTCTATTCAATAACTCTCCGGTATCTTCATTTCAGTCTTTACTCAATATCATTCATCATCATTGGCCCATCCATCATTGGATCCTCATACATCATGAATTCATCCTCTCCCATCATCATCATTGGTCCATCATTCATACCCATCATCCTAGACGGTGGTGAGAATTGCTCACCCATATTATTCATCTCTCGCCGTCTTCTGGAGTCATCAAAGGGATTAAATTGTCTCCTCCTGCTGTTGTCTTCCTTACTAAATGAAGATATGAAGGATGTATTCCTATCATTGTAATGATGCCCTGAACTACTTGTATTCACACTGTTGTTATTATTTGCCATTTGTTGTTGGGATGAAGATATCTGCTGTCGGAATTGAGGCGGAGGTGGCGGCGGAATGTTATTATTGGCTTGATTAAAGCTCCGTGCATTGAAGTTCCGTTCCTGGTAGAAGGCACGTCCGTCGTCCATATCAAAGCCCATGTCAAGTTCTTCTTGTGGAGGTGGTGCTGGAGGCATGGGTGGTAATGGCGGAGGAATCTCTAGCTCATAAGGCATTGGTGGGGGAATCGGCTGTGGTGATCGGTCCTCCATAAACGATTCTCTTTCCATTCCAGCAGTTACATCCTCGATAACATCTAACCGGTCATTAATCAATGTATCAAACTTGTTCTCCATAGTCTGTAGAAAACTATCAATTTTATTGATCTTGTTCTCAAGCTGAGCCACTTTTGATACAGGATAATACTGCTCATCGCTTCCTTTACCTGTAGGGGGAGTTTGATCAATAAAGTTTGAATCATCCATCTTGTTAACATTATCACTCTTGTCAACAACAAACTCCTTAATCTTTGGATTAAACTGTCCATCAAGTGATGTACCAAAACTTGTTTCCTGAGCTCCCCTTTCATTTATTTGATTAATCATATCATCAATTTCCTCACTACTTCTTCTATCGTTATTATCTTGCTGCATAGCAGTAGCCTTACCTAATCGATTCGTCATATCTGCAACTCGACGAGTCAATACTTGTACATCTGTATTCTGTATGTTTTGATTTGATTGCATATCTTTTAGAAGGTTTGTCATGGATACCAAGCTTTGCGATACATTATTTTTGAATGTATTGAACTCTTCGTTGTTTATTGCAGGTTGCTGCTGTGCCATATTATTATTATTGTTGTATAACACATTCTCAGTATCCATTCTACTCCTAGGAGTAGCAGGTGGTCGTTGCATCTCTTGCATGGGTGGTCGTCTCATATTCATAACTTGTTGTTTCATCTGCTGTTGATATGAACCACCTGCCCCGCGACTATTTGGTGTATTTCTCATATTTGACGATGCCACTCGTTGACTTAGCGTATCTCTTCTCATTTTCCGTCGTTCATACAAGTCCCTTTCGGATATTTGTGACATGTATGATGTACCGCGAGGTTCCTGTTCATAGTGAAACCCTCCCACATTATCGTTAACACTCACAAATGCGGTTGTTTGCAATCTTCTGTCTACAGATCGAGTCAATGATGACGGCTTTGTAAAACCACTACAACCTCGAGATAGCAATGCTATCGTTATTATCTGTATTATCATCGTCATCATATTGTATTAACGCCGCCTTCCCTACTATATACCAAAAGCCGATAAAACGTACTTCATTTTATGAGAGTATAAACTATCACACACAGGGTTTTACCTATAAATAACTTTGGGTAGAAACCTAAGGGAGGTGAGATCACTCCCTAACCCATGCATATTTATCACCTTATCATCCCAAATCTATGCCCTAGAATACGTGCTGATATCACATTATTCTCCCTAACCTCGACTACTACGACCAGACCTGCTACCTCTTTTCTTATGTTCACAATATGGAACATTTGGAAATATACTTTCATTCTGATGAGCTTCATAATCTGGACTGCATGTATGCAATTTCTCATTAGCATAATCTTTTGAACACCAAATTGCCTGTCTTTCATCCATACCATTTGATTGGTCGATTAATCGTATAACCTCTCCGCCCAACTCTTCCATCATTGTACATGCTTTTGTTCGTTCGCCTCTCTCACTGACCAATATGGCATTCACTCCATCATCATGTGTTAGCTTTCTAAACATGCTCAGTACTTTTTCACTTGTACAGTATATCATCAAACAACTAACAATGCAAAAGTGTATATCTCCTCTCTCCAATTCAGCAGCTTGGAGTGGATTGATTCCTTCTTCATTATTGATATCATACTGAATGAATTTAAAACCTAACTCTTCTACAAATGGTGTCCATGCACGACAGAGATCCATTGAAATCAACTCAAGCTCTACATTTGGTGCTTTATCGGCAAAGAATAGCTTGGTTGCTAGTAGCTCATATCCAGGTCCTCCGCCTATTGAAGCAATTCGTAGCTTTCCTTCTCCCCTTTTAATAATGTCATCAAACATTCCAAGCATATTACAACGCTCAAGGAGACACCAAACTTCTGTAAATCGTTGTATTGATTTCATTCTTAGATACATTCGCTGTAATCCAGGATGTGAATATTCTTCGGTTGACCATGTCACACCTTTAGTTCGTAATGTTGGTTTGTGTGCATAAAGCCCTTGACCAATTCGTATAATGACGTCCTTTTTCACTTCATCCTCTGCTACTCCATCATATGATTCTTTAGATGCTCTTTCCTCAAGTAGTTTATGATTGATATGTAATAATGCCTTATTCCGTTCCATCAGTTGTTGTAGTAGATTGTAACCAACTTCATTTGTATAGAATGGATATCTCTTATCACGATCTTGGTAGTATGTGCACTGTTTACCATCAACTAGTGGTCCTACCCAACTTTGTAATGATGCAATATCTTCCTCAATACTTTGTGCAGCCCCATCAACTTGTTGTCTATTGTTAGTATTCCATCTTGAATTTGTACCTTTACTGTTTCTTGATGATTTACAACTATCTTCAATTGCTCTTTTTTCAATGTTAGCTCTACGCTCTTCATATGTTGGTTCTGCAGACTTTGATGCTGGTTTAAGATTCCACCTCCCAACATTTACTCTGTTATCGTCTTCTCTTCTACTATATGAACCTTGAGGCTGATGCCTCCCTCTTCCAAAGTTGTTGTTATCATCTCGAACTCGATATGATGTGTTTCCTCTTTGATCTCTCGATGACTCACCCCTACTCCTGCCGCTACCGCTATAGCCACGCTCCCCCGACCTACCACCCTTCTCTTGTTTGTCTAATAATGCTTGCAACGATGACATGCTTATCTTCTACTTCCTTTTATTGTCTACATGTATGATATTACATCTCAACAACTCATCTACTACTCACCAATGAAATTTGTCAAAAAAGGATACCATATCAATATCTTTTTTCATATCTTTTGTCAATAACTGTGGTGGGTGTAGACGGCCTACACATAATATATTATTCGTAAATATGCTATTAACCATCTTACTATTATTTTCAAGTGCGGTGCTCAATAATGCTCTTGCTCCACCATCAATACGGCATCCTCGAAGAAGTTGGACGAATTGTCATTTTCCATCAACTTTTGCAACTCATGGGAGACGAGTGGATATCATACAGATGGTACGTGGAGGTGATATCGATGATGATACTACAGATGACGAAAGTGAAGAATATGATGTATCAACTGATAGTGATGGAGAAGAAACAGATTGTGACGATGGGGAAGAAGAAACTACCTCAGATGATGAACCATCACCACAAGATATTGAAAAAGCACAACAATATAATCAGCTATCATCACAATCACGTAACTTTGGTATAATGACAGCATTATGGGGTAGTCTCTTCTTTGATAGTATACTAAACACTGCCAAACGTGCTGAGCTGTTCCCTGTGGTGGAAGGCGCTTCAACTTCTTTGGCAACTTTAGTACCGACCACATCACTAGCTACTGGATTTGGCTTAGCTGCTACTGTATCGTTCTTGTTATGGCGTGATATGGAAAGTAGAGCAGATATATTAATGTCAGATGATGGTACGAGTAGTAAAGGAGATTGGTTTCTATCACTCTCTTCAAAATCCAATGATAAGAATGAGGAAGAGATTGAGAAGTTTGCATCTAAAACTCGTACAAGATTATACTTGCATTTATCAATGTTTGGTTTACTGTCTCTAGGTGCCCATATCGGATATTACTATTCAAGGGATGCTCCATTCCTTGGGATGTCTGCGGCAATAATCAATATACACAACACATTGGCATGTATATCAGCGTTGATTAAAGAGAGTGAAGGCGGATTAGTTGGGGGCTTGAAGAAGTTGGTCTCATGGCCAATGAGTCTATTTCAGAGTAAGAAGGGAGAAATAGGAAAGCTGGGGGTATCAGCATTCGTATTTCGAATAGGCAGCGTCGCGGCATTGATGCAATGCATTCCAATCTGCAGACTAACTTCGCTGCAAGTAAGGTCATTAGCCACAGAAGCAAGTACAAGTGTCGCACGACTGCTGTGTCTAAAGATTGCATCATTGGCCCGTTTGTCATTGATTGCAGGAGTATCACATACAATATACACTTCATTCAAAACTGTCGGAGAAGAATCAAGTAGGCATCCATTCTTTTCAGTACTAAGTGGCATGTTAGGATTGGGATCCTTGAGTGTAGCCGGTGCATTGATATTTGATCAATCGGGGCTTTTGGGAAGTAGCTTGGTACTGATTGTATTTGGTTTAACTGCGCTTTGGAATTCAGTATTGAGTGTGTTATCTTCCTTGCCAAAAGAAGCAGCTGAATCATAATGGAGCGATATTTATAAACTATAATTTGATAATATTGTTCAGCTAATGATGTTACTTTTTATACAGCATTGTAGTATTATCCCCTCTTGGTATCAACTAATAAAGTCATTTCTTATAATACAACACCATAATACTACATCCCTCAAATTGTAGATTGATTCAAAATGTTCATATTATTGCATTTATCTTTTTCTTCTGACATATATTCCCGTCTATTATGAAAGATCTAGCATTAACTCTGCTGCAATTTTGGCGACATGATCAGCTCGAATCTCTACTGTTGATTTATCATCTTTTTGTTTACTACTACTGCCATCGTCATCCATTGACAAATCATCCAAATCAGATAGTGACGAGTCTCCACTTTTTGTTTTGCTTTTGGGGTCTATAATCTCTGTTTCAGCCTCACACTCGGCCTGATGTATGTTCATATTTGGATGCAGTATAAATAAACAGTACATGATTAGATACAAATAGTATGTAATGGATATTGCACACTCACACCAAAGAAATAACATATCATGGCAACACAAAGTAATAACACCACAAACATACCTCAATAGCTGCTCTTCGCCTAGCTTCTTGAAGAAACAATTTCAGAAACTCAGACGATAACTCGACAGCCTCATTAGATATCTTCTGATCAGGGTGATGTAACTGAAGAAGCTGCTTGGTTAGACTAGTTGGTACGGACATAATAATAGCAATGCAGTGCAAGTTGATGAAAGTACTGAGATCAGTTTTCATAATTAGAAACTCTGTTATAGGAAAAAAGGATACCGATGTAATGAATAAATATGTAATCATGAAGAGAGGTGAGATTGAAGAGAGCGATGTTGAGAGGTGAGGGCTTACTCTGAATGTGTATACTATAAACTGGTTAGAAGCTGATTAACTGCTTACTTTCCTCTACTTTTTACTATTCTATATCTATTTCCTACAACATATATATAAATACTCAGCCACACAAGACAATAGAAATGTAATCCTTACCCCACACTTCTGGGCAACATATATCTAACCTTTTCACTACATCATTGCAAGCCTATCATTGTAAGTCTCCTTCTCTTTTCCCCCACAAGAACATAAAAATGAACCAAAGATCTTATTCATAAAGGAGGTGTTGCCGTCCGAGACAGCTGACTGCTCGCCATGAAAGAAGCTTGCCCAGCTCTCTCCGTCAAAACTTTCACGAGTCTCTTTTGAGGAGTACGAACCATATTCATTTGATGATGCTAGTCTGGCACTATAGTCACTGCTTTCTCGGGACAACATCTTGGTACTGTCATCGCTACCAGCATACCTAGCCAACATTTCTTTATCCAATTCAATCTTTTGCCTCTCAAGTTCCGCCTTCTTCTTCTCAAGCTGAGCATTGAATTTAATCAGTTTAATCAATTCCTCCCGTTCCTGTTTTCCCATTGACATGGATTTGAATGTACTCATTGGGTTGCTGCGCTGTCTACCAAGAGCAGCCAGTGGAGAACTTTGGAATCTCTTCAAGTCTAATCCTTGTCCTAAGACTTGAGCGGGGAAAGATTCAATATTCTTGGTTTCATTATCTACTACCACCGGAGAATCTGAGTGCCTGTTATCAAGACAATTGTTTACACTCTCATCACCCCAAGATTCCAAGATGAACGCTACGGGAGTGCTACGACCACTACGGCTACTTTGTCTAGAACTAATGGAAGGTGTTCTTTCCATCATTCTCTCATTGTTACCGCTATTGATTTCTGATGTAATACTTCCTTCACTTGACTCGTCGTCTTCTTCTTCGTCTACTGTCACTAATGCCGATTCTTTCTTCTCTTCAAGTGGAGCTATAGTCTTCTCGATCTCTGTATCATCATGTTGTACCGACACTACTCTATCAACTTTATTCTTCTTCTTACTTACTCTTTTCATAAGAGACTTCTTTATGGATTTCTTAAGTATCTTGAATGAATTTTGTTTTGCTTTATTCTTCTCTACCGCTGGCGATGGCGGTGGTGCTTTTACTACCGTTGATACCACTACCTTGCGTGCCGTATTAGTGTCGGCTTTAATGCGTTGATCTTCTTCAAGAGGAGACTCGTCTCTATCACGATCCTCGGTTTGCTCATATCCCAACTCGATATCATCTCTAGTATCCTTGACATTATGATTATTACTGTCTCCTACCGTCGTACGACGATTAAGATTGTTTGTATCAATTTGCAATGCTTTAGTCAATAGCATATCATGAGTTGGATAGATGCTACCATTCTTATGTGTTGTTGTGCTACATGTTCGAGCAAAGCCCTGTGATGATACTTGACGATGAGGGTATCTTGTCCTCATATTTTTTGATGTAGATATCTATTGCAATAAATCGCTGTCCTCTATGTTAATAGATTATATCACGTGTAGATATGTTCTGCTTATCAATAATGTAGTAGTACTAAGCATTGCTATATCTATCGTACTAAGTTACTAACGCTCTTCTTCTCTCTCTATCTAACGCATATCTGCTTTCTGATTTTTTTTTTGATGTAGATACTTTTCAACCGTTGAATGAGCAATGCTGATAATTCGTCGTAGCATGAGCGAGGCATTGGTAACCCATATCATATGGCAGAAGGTTGGTACCATAGACATAGAATGCACTGATAGTGCTACATAGAACAGTACAAGGTTTGAGTTGATCATAATATTATAAAGGCGATACCTATACCCACGATTATGATAGAGAAGAAAAAAATGAATCAAGCACAAGTATCGAGGCAACGATCTAAGCGTTATCACCTCTGGGTATTGCAAATACTCATCATGTATATTCTTTGCAGGCATTCCTATCGAGCCGGGATGATGTCTACTACTGTCGTTAACGTTGATGAGTTTTCTTCCTCGCGATATGGTCGACACATTATCGAATCGACGACTGCAACCACAATAAATAATAATCAAATGATACCACCACGGGCGCATCGAATAGATAAATCAAAACTTCCATATAAGTGTGGATTGGTATTCTTTTATCATTTACCCTCTACTGGAGGCGCTACAATTAAGCAATGGTTAAGTAAATATACCCAACAAGATCAATCTGAAGAATCAGCAATACATATCAATCCTAAGTTGTTTGAGCACTGGGGGAGGGCTAAAGATGGTTCAGCACACAAAGATATGCAAACATCATTTATCAATGGTAATAAGCATCATGATGGTATGAATGGGTTTGTCCAAAACATCAAGCAAGATGAGTGGAAAATAGCACATTGTCATCATTCATCAATGCATTTGAATACTACAGAAAGGTATCTTAAACAGTGGAGAGATACAGTAGAGAGCCGAGGGTGTGCATTTATAGCAGCAACGATGTTTCGTGATCCACTCTCCCATACTATGAGCTTACATAAGCATATCAAAAGGTATGATAGCTCAAGAGAAGTATGGACAAAGCACTTAGAAAATACATCGGAAATGGGGCAATGGTCGACTCAGCTCGATTACTTTTTATACAACTTTATAGATCGTAACCCAAATGGAGTTGACAAGGATATCAAAATCGAAAGAGCTCTTCAGTTACTTCATGATCATTTTGACGTCGTGTCAGTGGGTGAACACGACAGGTTCAAGAAAGAACTGCTGGAAATGACTTCGTGGCCAGATATAGAGATGAAAAGAACCAATACATTTCATAAAGAACTAGCATTTACAAAGACAGAAGTGGAGCAGTTGCAAAAGTTACTCGATAACAATGGAGATGCTGAATTCATGTATGAAGTGAAGAAGTTGTATAATAAGTCATGAAATAATAAAGAGTCATCTAATCTCTGCCTCTAATAACATCCAACTTGTAAAGGTACCACCTTCAGTTTTGCAAATCTCATTTGGTATACCATACCTTATGGGATCATCTAATATATGTCTTGTTCGCATACCCCGTGTACTAGCAATAACAGACAAGGCCCGGCATACATCTAATTCTTTTTCAACAATGTCTTTGTTACCTCCCATTAAACTAAATCCTACTGCTGTACTTCTTGGTTGTTGATTGACATCATCTAACCGTATCAATGCCGAACTCATCATTTGAATTATATGAGGTACATAACCTCCACACCCATCAAAGTAATAGGCACAAAAGTCTGTATCCGAAAAGGAACGATAATTATCTTGAGATGGTGATAATGATTCGGAAGCAGTTGCACATATAACATTCTCTTGAGGCAGTATCTCTTGCAATATCTTGCATGTTGATTCGTGTCTATTAGCAACATAGCATTGAGATGGATCAAAGCCTGCTGAATCAATTAATATGTTAGTACTACCACAATCAGGGCCGTCTAGATAAAATACATTTGGCTTTTCGGTTGTTGCATCGTCTATGTAACCACGCTCATATCTATTTTGATGACAATATCGAGCTAATGCAACAAATGCCTCATTATGCAATCGTTTGAACTCAACATGTTCTTTTGTAAATGATGATACATCATATTGTTCTTCAAAGTTATCACGTGCTATCAATAATCCATCAAGCTCGGCTCTTTCGGATGATGATAATACATCTAAACTACTTTCTAGTATTGATATTCTATTCTCTCTTCGAACAGATTTTTCTAGTCGAAGCTTTGCTTGTCCTGTACGTTTTATTCGAGCTGCTTCTTCCTTGTCGATTAGTTGCTGTTGAGATGATGTGTTTGAAGGTGATGTGACTCGTCGTTCTCTTCCTACAGATAAGACGACTAATGACCGCGGAGTTATACGACTTCTTCGACTACTGTTGCAATGTGAAATGCAACTATTCAGCGCTAGACTGCCATTACCAATGGCCAAGATAGCAAATAGATTTAGATACATAATAGGAGGGAAACATGGGGGGGGGGTGTCTTTAGTTTATTTAGGGTCTACGTATCGACCTCAGGGGGTGACTCGCCACTGGCACAGTCCAAAGTATCATCATGAGTAATACACTCGGCACAGCATAAATCGTTCTCCGAGGGAGGTAGTTCCCAATGTTCTATCTTATCTGGACACTGGCATTCTTCATCTATAAGGCATCGAACAGGGCGTTTAGTTCTATTCTTACCATGAGCTCTGATGAGATGAGAAGAAACAACATTGCAAGTAACTAAACCAAGTTGTTGATTAAACCAAGACATAGGATCCATAGCCTTGTATGAACCACTGAACGAAAGATTAGGATTCTTCCTCTTCCAAATATCATTGGCACGTCGAAGGATACCATGAGGCATCTTAGTAGAGCAGGCAAGTTTATAGGCTGCTTCTGCATTGACACATTTAGTACCATCTCGTCGTTTGAACTCGGGACATGGTAAAGGATCATTTCCATAAAGTAGAGCTGAGCCAAGGCCACCAATATGCCCTCCGGGAGACACAGCAAAAGGAATAAAGCCCATATTCTGATCAAGAATCTCACCTATGATATCATCTCCTGATAAGCTGATCATAGTTTGTTTGTCAGTTTTCCCTCGCCTCTGATACTTCTTCTT
>Ga0214477_100102_pt1 | contig 56613 bp, 40 predicted proteins | sample M1_20Mar14CPVII9_FD_165058 | JGI IMG/M metagenome (GOLD analysis project Ga0214477, IMG submission 165058) | Marine eukaryotic communities from Monterey Bay, California, United States - M1_20Mar14CPVII9sort6BwellC16 | ecosystem: Environmental > Aquatic > Marine > Unclassified | place: USA...
CTCCATTAGCAAACGCTTCACATTCTATCTCTAGTGCACTAAGCTTCCTTTTACATCGTTGTGATGACTTGGAATTACTTTCTTCACATAATGTTGGCATCTTTTTCATTAAGTCATACATTGCCGATAGTCCATCAGTATCAGTATCACGACCAACCCAAGCCATCATATTGGGAAGTTGTTCTGGCGTTTGCATATCATTCGAAGCCCCAACTATTGTTTCTATAAGCGTTTCATACTCGCTGTTATGTTCTTTGTTTTGTTTGATTATACCCTTTTGAAAGTAGTGGGCAATCATTATCTTCTTCCGTGCTACTTTAGACTTGTCAGCTTCCCAGTTCATTGCCAAGTGAAGAGGTAGCATCCTTGCCATCGATGGACAAGTTGACATAACTTGCCTAAATCTCTCTTCTTTGTGTGGGTAACAGATCGACTCTAGTATATGGTTTGAGTCGTAAGTCTCATGAATGCTCCTCATGTTAAAAAGGATATGTGCAGGTGCAAGATTGTTCATCACTTGATACCATTCACTCCCAAGTGTACGCAAGGGTAACTTCAAATAGAGATTCTTTAATGTTCTGTTTGTCGTACAAGCGATAGTGAACAGTTTGAATAGCAAACTATCAACTGCGCCCCCCTCATGGTTTCCCTCAAGATATATATTCTCTAATGCACACTTGGGACTTTTTAGAAAATTTGCAACCCATCTTAAGCCATTGAAGTCAGCAAAAAGGTATTCAAGATTGATTGTCTTCAATGTGCTATTATTGGTCAGTGCAGCCATTAGATTGGGCACTGAAATGTTATCGTGGCCACTAAGATCAAGATACTCGAGAGTATGATTGCCCATAAAGTTGGAAAAGAAAGTATCCCATCCTTCCGTTGTGATTATTGGCCCTAATCCAACTTTAAACATCTTTAGATTTGTTGCATTGCCTCCCAGGATATCTCCTAATTCTGCTAGCTCCCCTTCGTCCACTACCATACTATCTCTGTCAATAAGGGTTAAGTCCTCTACAGCCGAAAGTTTTAATGACCAAGTTGCACTCATCCTCTGATCTTGTAGTGGTATTGGAAATTTTAATCGTAGTCTTTTTACCGTAGAATTATTCTTCAAAGCATTCTTAATAGTAGCAACCTGTTGCTCATTATTGAAGTCACAACCCATTATACCAAGTGCCTCCAACTTGCAAGCAGGATTCCTGAGTAATTTAGCTAGTGCTTCATACCCTGCAGCTCCAATATCACAGTAAAGTGTCAGACTGCATAAAGTAGTGTTGCTGAATAAAGATATTGAAAGCATCTCTGGAGATTTTACATTGAAAATGACGATAGTATCAATTGATTCACTTGTTGATATATTGTCGAAGAATTTGCTACACTTTGCCTTGTCCTTCCATAATATATCAGAGCCTTCCCAATTAACTCCACTTGCATAATTGTCAAGTTCATTCTCAACTAAATCCAAACGCAAAGTTTTGAGAGTAGAGTCATTATTAATGTTTATAACCTCCCGCATATCATTTTCTGACAATGCCTCTTGAGGGAACGAACTATAATATTATATCCACCGAAAAAAAGTATGCATATGATATGAGAATATAATTTGAGCATATGATATGAGCATAAATATCAGTGTCAAAATGCAATACTCACTCCTCAGATTCGCTATTACTATCATCATCATTATTAATATCAACCTCTTCATTTCCACTGTCGTCACTATCAGAGTCTTCATTACCATCAACGTCCTCTTGATGTTCATTACCTTCTTCTTCATCGTTGTTGAAAAATGGATGAAAATGCATCAGTTCATTCACATTATTTACATTGTACTGTTGCAATAACTCATTTAAATCATCTTGATTAAAGTCCGGATTGACTTGTTGTCTCCAAAACTCAATAAACTCAGCATCAGTCCAGTCATCACCATCAGAGTCATATCCATTATTGGCATCAGCAATAACCTCATCAACTTGTTCATCATTATTGTTCACATTATTGTTGATATTGTCTTGGCCAGCATCGGCCTCCTGCTCTAAATTTTGATCCATCTTTGAGAACAATAACTAATTAAGTAAACTACTGAACGTCGCCCTTCAGGGTTAGAGGTATATTGATGTTATTGCTGACGCCGCCGCCGCCATGATAGTTCAGCAATACAGAGATGATCGGGCCGAAGATACCGCTAAAAAAGATACCAAAAAGGGCACGCATAACTCAAAACTTACCGCCACATCGAGTGACTAGATGAGACAATGAGGAGAGGAGTCAAAGGATAAGCCGATATACCAGGTTATACCTAAGGTCTATCACTGCAAGTGCATACACGATAAAGTATGGTTCTGTATTTGATAGTCCAATATTAATATTATCGATTATTAAGCTAGTAAAGATTTATCATCTCCTTTGTAATGAATGTTGAATTTGCAAAATCACCTCTGAGGCATCGTCAACAGATGCGTCAAGTACATTCTCCCATTGACAACACAACTCCTATTAGAAATCCTTTCGGTTTTCCATCAACTACATCTAAAACAACTCCCCCGCTATTACAAAGCTACACACCTAATGATAAATCAGTCGACTACGATGAGAATGTAACTGGATTATATGAACATATTGGCAATTCGAATTGGGAAGCGGCAACTAAACGATGTGAACAATACCCAACAGAAGCTGCTACATGGGTAGTACGATATCAACGTGACGTTCACGGTAACAAACTAATCAACCCAGCAACTAATACTCATCAAGTATTATGGAGATTTTTACCAATTCATTCAGCATGTGCATTAAATCCACCAATATCATTCTTATCAACATTATTAAAAGCATATACCAACAGTTCACGAACATTAGATGATCAAGGAATGTTACCATTGCATTATGCATGTGGTGCAAAGTGTACACGTGAGGTACTCTATCACTTGTTGATGAGTTTCCCCCAAGCGGCATTGAAGGAAGATCCAAATGGTATGCTACCATTACTTGGCACAATGGGGTCCTAGTGAAGACGGAGTTATTGATATGGTATGTGTAGCAACTGGGTATAAAGTAGGCACATGTAAGGATGGTGATGGTAATACATGTGAAGATTTGGCACGAAGTGCAGAGTATAGTGGTAATATTGATGTTGCTAATAAGATACGTGAGTTTGCAATAATGTATTCGTCTCAGAATGAGAATGGTGATAGTAGTGAAGATGTTTTCAGACAACAGAGGGGTCAACAACCGTATCCCAACAATAATAACAATGGCCTATCAATCAAAACATCGACTGTATCTTCCCGTGACAAGTATTCATCATTTGAAGATGCTGATGCGGAGTTAATTGATGATACCACACTCATCGAACATGAGCCCGAGGGAGATATTGAGATTACTAGTTTATGTGATAATATCGGTAGTATACCTATGAAGGAAGTTGGGGTAGTCACAACAACTAATAACAACGAGAATAACCAAAATACATGGAATAATAATGCTCAAATGACTCCTCGAAGTGGACGACATGCCATGATGAAGTTGGGCGTGTCACCAGTAAACAACAATATCAACACCAGACGTGGCCTCAAAAGTAATTACTCGAATCCATCGCCACGAGCTAATCGTGCTAGGGCCTTCTCGTGGAATCAAAACAGTCCTATGTCAAATAATGACGATGATACTCCAGTGGATACTCTGTTTCAAAATGAAGCACGAGGAAACCGTGGCCTATCTAATACCGGAACTCCAATCAATAATGGAGGTAGAAGACGGCGTACTAGTAGTACAGGCCTGCCTCCGCCAAGTCCACGATATGTTACCACTACACCTACGAATCGTAATCGGCGTAGTAGAAGTCAGCAGCGACAACACGAGCCACAATCTGATATGTCAGATCGAGAAAGTCGAAATCAGCGTCTATCTGAGCTTCGAGATGAGCTGTCATCCTTACGGGGACAAGAGTCTCATCGTGAGGGTGCACCAGGAGTTAGTGGAGCTAGTGTTTACTCTCGGAGTACCTCGACTAGTCAATCTAGTACAAGTTATGGTACACAGTTGAATCAGCAGCTCCAAGTATTTGTCAAGGCAGAAGAACAAGACCCTTTAGCTATCTCTTCATCTCATTTTGAATCTCTTTCACAGAATGAGCTGGCACTGAAGGAGGAAGTGAATAGGCTAAAAGCTGAGAAGGATAGAGCTGAGGAGGCACTTGCTAAAGCTACCATGCTAACACCCATGTTGAGTACTATCCAGAGCGAAGATAGTCGTGATAATGAGGAAGATGATGGTGTGAGCAAGCTAACATTTCTCGAGCACGATGATTGCAATGGTCAATTGAAGGGAGTAGTAAGTCTGAAGAGCAACAAGATCAATAGTGGTAATACCTCAAAGCCTCAGCAGACCAAAACGGTTGAGGAGCTAATGGATATAATTGCAAAAGAAAAGGCCAAGTCTGCTGATCTGGAGAAGCAAGTTAAAGTCATCAAGGATGAGAATGAGAGTAGTATCAAGTCACACGGGGAGACAGTTAAGAATCAATTACAAGATATGAAGAGTCTTTGTAAAAGCCTGCATAAGGCTAAACTTGAAGTTGATAACTCAAAGAACGAGAAGCAGAAGGCAATCGATGATCTGGAAGAGATGAGGCAAAAGCTTGAAGCATCTGAGGCTCGTGTTAAAGAACTTGAAAAGGCGAATGAGCACAATGAGCTAGAGGTAGACGAACAATCCTCTTCTGAACAAGTTCGTACTCTCAAGAAGAAGATTAAGCGGTTGCAGCAGAGTGATGATGATAATACTCAAAAGCTGTGGGAGGCTAACAAGCTTCATAAACGTGCCATTCAAGACAAAGAGGACGAGTATACCGAAACTATCCGTGACCTCAAGATCAAGCATGAGAAGATACTTATCGAGAAAGAAGATGAATACCTACAAGAGATTCGTGATGCCAAGAAGAAGACTGAGCAATCATTCGAGGAACGAGAGGCATCATACATCAAGCAGCTTCGGGATATCAAGAAGAAGGAACAGTCATGGACAGAGCGTGAAGATGAGCTGTTGAAACAAATGAATGCCGAGAAGCTAACTAGCTCATTCTCTGAACTGGAGATTGATAATCTCATACAGCAGAAGGAAGAGGACTTCAAGAAGAGTATCCAGAAGGCGATTGACGAGAAGGATGAGGAGTTTGAGAAGGAGGTATCCAAGCTTAAGAAAGAAATTGAACGTCTCAAGGAGGAACAAGTGGATGCTGACGATGACAAGGCTGCTGTTCAAGGTATCAAGGCACAGCTCAAGGAATGTAAGAAGGAGCTGAAACAACAACAGCGCAAACACAAGTCAGAGATGGCCAAGATACAGAATACAATGGAGATGCAAAAGTCAAAGGAGGGTAGATTACAATCACATATTCAAAGTCTAGAGAAGCAGATTACTGACATGGTGAATGATTATGAGTCGAGATTACAAGATGCCTTCTATGGATGATATGTATAGGGCTAGGAGGGGTTATGTGTATGTGTGTATGTGTGTGCAAAGTATTAAGTGTAAGAAAATAAATGAGATATATTAGAATCAAATTGCTCATCTTCACTCAGCTGAATCGCTGTTGCATCACATTTATCTTCGGTAGCTCAGTACTCAAGCCGGCCTTGAAACTCAATCAAACATAACTTATATAATATAGTGTCACTAACTCAACCTTCCCAAGCGTGTACACACTCTTTTCCACTACGCCTTACTACTTATTCATACCCTAGTCCAAAATGTATATACCTAGGGGTGGCTACATACAACTCGTACACCAGTATCAGCCCCCCCCTTTTTAAAACTTCTCACAAGAGAAGCTTGAAGCTTAAAAAAATTTAAGATAGGAGACACGGCACCTGCAAAGGGTGCCAATATCGTGAGAGACAATAACGTGAGATAGCATTATAAATATAATGAAAGAAAGGAGACTGCAACGAATATTAGGTACGGTGGCCGTGCTGGTCATCATTGGCCTTGCCGCTACAATTGGTAGTTTAGATTATCAACAACAAGTTGATAATGATATGAAAATATTTAGGGCTTGCTACGGCACTATTATTGCAATCTTAGGATGTATACAATTATATAATGCTGTTATATTATACCAACATCGGAAAAATCTACTTCTGGAATTGTATCAGCCAGTATGGTTAGCGTTATTTGCAATATGTGGGGCTATTGCAACGTTTGCATCTTTTATGTTTACATTACCCGAGTATGACATTAGTTGTGCACTTCGACAACCAATAATATTCACATGCCTTACCTTCATGGGTAATATCTTAGTAACGAGGACGTGGAGAATTGGATGCATCATGGGAGTTTCACAATCATTTATCAGGGAAGATAATAATAATGGCAGAGCCGGAAAGATAGAAACATCAAGATTAGCAATCATGAAAGTTTTAAGTAGGATATCAAGTTGGGGAGGATTTATTAGGAGCTGTGGAAAGAAGAAATCAACTAGCAACATTGGCATTCGACGGAAGATTACCTTTGCCGACTCAGTGTGGGTAGTAGCAGTATTGATGATACCACAACTCATACTACAAATTATCAATCTTTCAATACCAAACGTCAGATTGGAAAGTGTTGAAGTATCTGAAGAAGTATACGTATGTGAATCAGCCAGCTCATGGAGTTTAATTGTCGGAATAGTATTAGTTATCATACCCTTGTTGATTGCTTTACTACTGAATACAAAAGGTGGTGGGGCAGTGCCTGAACAATTCAGAGAACTGTCCGAGATTGCATCATCTCTCTTTGCATCATGTTGTATTCTTATCATCACTCTACCAACTGCTGCTATGGTCAGGAATATTGTACCAGAAGCATATACATATCTGATGGGGGCTTCAGTCTTGAGCTTCACGCTTCCATGCTGCTTTTGCATTGCTTTGAAAAGAGCACATGCTATAAAGAGCCAAGGCACAAAAAAGACAGTAGGGAAGCCTACTCGAACATCCAATAGAAGATTATCTTTAAATAGTGAACACAACTTAACCAGATTAAAGGAAGCTGAAGATACAGCTATAATGGGAAAGATGTTCAGTAGTATGGGACAGCAAAACAAAGCAGTAGAAATAGGTAGGGGTATCCTTACTCTATTCAAGTCGGACGGAGAGTACTCTTGGGAGGATGGTTTTAACTCGTCAGAAATAAGATCTTTGGGACCGAAAGAGCTAGAAGTAGTGGTTTCTACTATGATCAATAGTGCCAAGCGATGGTATGAAATCTTCCAAATGGAAAGAAAATCAATTGAAGATGATAAAGGGGAAGAGGCGAAGTCTCGAGCGTTTAGGACCTGTATGGATAGCCTGAACATATTCAAAGAAGCACCTGCCAAGAAGTTTTTGAAAGATCGGAGTGTTGTGTTTCCGGGCTATTCTTTTATGGTAGCAATGATAAAAACATTGTCCGCTTACAATCCTCCAGATGGCCAATCGCATGAAGATTTTGAGAACAATCTAGCAAATAGCTTTGTGAAGGAGGCAGACTTCCAACAGTATCATCTCTGTCGTTCTCTAGCCATGAAAGTTGATATGATGAGAAGACATGGACGATATGAAGATGCTGTTTCAGCCTTGGATGAAATGAAACTGACATACAAGCCTCATCTACACTCAAAGGTATTAGTAGAAGAGTATGTATCTGACCATTGTGCTGAAATCTTATCTGCATCAGTATCTTGGTTATGCTACTTCGATAGAAAGGAAGAGGCACTCGCACTTTGTGACTACATTATTGAACAGATACTGCCAGAGATTGGGGAACGAGAGTTCATGAGCCTTACATCCATCATATATCCCATTTGTCTATGTTTCAAAGACCAAGGGACAGATAAAGCTGCCCACGCTCTTGAGATGTACGAGAAGCATATTATTCAGCCAATGGCCGAGGGAGGGAAGAAGGCTCATCCTGTGGCAGTTCACATGGCAACCCCAATGATGATCATACTGAAATGCCTTAACTCAGATGGGGATCATGAATATGATTCTATCAAGGATGATATTGCATATATGTTGAATGAAGAAGATGAAAAGTATCCAGCCTACATGGATCCTGGAGCAATATCGTATTACGATATCGCTTTTTCAACTATCTACGCGGAAGCTTGTTTGTGTTTGGCAAAGATGGATGCATGTGAGGTACAAGCTCGTGCGGCACTAAGAAAAGAAGGATGTCGATACTTGGATCTATCCGAGGCTATTTTAAAGAAAGAAGATGGAACTGCTACTTCTGCAGTAGCGTATTCGTATTACTCTCGTGTATTGTCGAGTTTTAAGGAAACGGAAATAGAGACAAACTAAAGCCGCCACTAGAGATTAAATATAGGAAATGTATACTTACTAATATCAACATGACCAACAATCTCATCAGTCAAAAAAGGATACCAGCTTACTTATGCAGTATCCTTTGATGTAAGTGCTATATATTGTTCATTGTTCATCATAATCATCACTATCATCTGCATACACCATACAGCTACACATATATGATGCAGCTATTACCCTCAAGGTTGTCATGGCAGTACTAAACAGTCACTCGTTGATCGGGATGTGTAGTTAGTTGTCACTTTTTTTGAACGCGTTCTTCTCAGAGAAGTCTTGCTCTTGATACTCATTACTCGGTCTCTGATATTATCAAGTCAAGGGTCGGTAGTTTCATGTATTACTACTCAACAGTATTATGGAAATGCCTACCAACAATAATGTCGATGATGTTGCAAATGATGATAGTAGTATTAGCCGCCTTAACGACGTTTGTACTACACAAGAAAGTATCCTTGATGTAAATTATGATACTGTTGTCTCATCTCCAGAAAATTATGATGTGGAAGAATGTAAAATAGAATACCATGGCGACAATGATGGCCCTGATTTACCTCCTGCAGTTATTGAAGATATTACTAATGATATTACCAAAACCCAAACGCGTATAGAATCGATCAGTAACATTAGTCCACCAACTCCTTTCGAGTTTGAGAAAGATGATGCAATTGATGTACTGAAAAAGAAGATGAATCAAAAGCCAGCTGCAGCTGTTGTTACTTCAGACAGGGATTCAATTATTTATGAACCCACTAGAGAAGATATTGAAAGTGAGGGTAGGACGCCGCTACCGCCTATGGTTATAAGGTCGCCATATCGTGTAAGTTCAGTAGAATCGCAAGATGATTATGAAAGTATAACCTCTATGACGGGAGATGACAATGAGAACATACAACATTCTACTGATGTACCTATTCTTGAGGCTACACTTGTAGATGATTCGAACGATCCTGTTTATGATGCCACTTTAGTGTGGGAGCCAGTAACTCACAATAATAATGCAGCAAAAGATGGAGTTAGAAAAACAAAGATATTACAAAGAGTATTAGGGATGGCTATGCTGCTCATTATTGCCCTTGCAGCCATTATTGGAAGTTTAGATCAAAGTAGTGTGATATTCCGGACATGCTTTGGCATAATCTTAGGCATCTTCGGGTGTATACAATTATATATTGCTGCAACATTGTATCAGAATCGGAGTAACGTGCTTCTTGAATTGTATCAACCGGTATTATTGGCACTATTTTCAATTGCTGGGGCTTTGACTACCATTTCATCTTTCATGTTTGCATTACCAGAGTATGATATTAGCTGTGCACTTCGACAACCAATAATGTTCACATGCCTTACCTTCATGGGTAATATCTTAATAGCAAGGACGTGGAGGATTGGATGTATCATGGGTGTATCACAATCATTTAGGGAAGATAATAATAATGGCCGAGCCGGAAAGATAGTAGAAACATCAGTAACAGTATCAAGATTAGAAATTATGAAAGCATTAAGTAGAACATCAAGTTGGGGAATGTTCATCAGAAAGAAGAAAGCAACTAGTAACATTGGCATTCGTCGGAAGATTACGTTGGCAGACTCAATGTGGGTAGTAGCAGTATTGATGATACCACAACTCATACTACAAATTATCAACATCTCAATACCAAACATCAGATTGGAAAGTGTTGAAGTATATGAAGGAGTATACGTATGTGAATCAGATACTGGCTCGTGGCCTCTTATTGTCGGAATAATATTAGTTGTTATACCCTTCTTCATATCATTGCTACTGAATACAAAGGGTGACGGGGCAGTGCCTGATCAATTCAGAGAGCTATCCGAGATTTCATCATCTCTCTTAGCAAATCTCTCTTAGCAACATGCTGTATTTTGATTATCACTCTACCAACTGCAACAATGGTCAAGTATATTATAACCGAAGTATATACATATCTAATTGGGGCTTCAGTCTTGAGCTTTACACTTCCCTTATGCTTCTGTGTCGCCTGGAAAAGGGAACATGTCATAAAGAGCCAAGGGACGAAAAAGGCAGCAGGGAAACCTTTCAAAAGATCATTTTCGACCACGTCGGATAATGACAATGAACTTAATCAAACTAGGTTAAAAGAAGCTGAGGATGCAGCTATCATGAGCAAGATGTTTGAAAAGATGGGGAAGCCCGATAAGGCTTTAAAAATCGATAAGTGTATCCTTACTCTATTCAAGTCGGATGGAGAGTACTCATGGGAGGATGGTTTCAACACGTCGGAGATAAGATCTTTGGGACCGAAGGAATTGGAAGTAGTGGTTTCTACTATGATCGATAGTGCCAAGCGCTGGTGGAAAGTCTTTCAATTTGAAAGAAAATCAATTGAAGATGATAAAGGGGAAGAGGCGAAGTCTCGAGCGTTTAGGACCTGTATGGATAGCCTGAACATATTCAAAGAGGCACCTGCCAAGAAGTTGTTGAAAGATCGAAGTGTTGTGTTTCCGGGCTATAGCCAATTAGTAGCAATGATAAAAACATTGTCCGCTTACAATCCTCCAGATGGTCAATCGCATGAGGATTTTGAGAACAATCTAGCAAATAGCTTTGTAAAGGAGGCATCCTTTCAACAATATCATCTCGGTCGTTCTCTCGCCATGAAAGTTGATATGATGAGAAGACATGAACGATACGGAGATGCTGTTTCAGCCTTGGATGAAATGAAGCTGACATACAAGCCTCATCTGCACTCAAAAGTATTAGTGCAAGAGTATGTATCGGACCATTGTGCCGAAATCCTAGCTGCATCAGTATCTTGGTTATGCTACTTGAATCGGAAGGAAGAGGCACTTCGACTTTGTGACTACATTATTGAATGGGTACTACCAGAGATTGGAGAGCGAGAGTTGCTCAGTCTTACATTGATACTTTACCCCATTTGTCTATGTTTCAAAGATCAAGGGAAAGATAAAGCTGCTGCCGCTCTTGACTTATATCAGACACGTATTATTAAGCCAATGGCCGAGGAAGGGAAGAAGGCTCATCCTGCGGCAATTCTTTCGGCAACCCCAATGAAGATCATACTGAATTGCCGTAGCTCAGATGGGGATGAATATGATTCTATCAAGGATGATATTGCATATATGTTGAATGAGGAAGAGGAAAAGTATCCAGCTTGGTTTGAAGCTGCTGTAGTTTCTTACACTGGTGTTGCGTTTTCTACTATTTATGCAGAAGTTTGCTTATGTTTATCAAGAATGGATGCATGTGACATTCAAGCTCGTGCAGCTCTAAGAAAGGAAGGTTATCGATACTTGGATATTTCTGAAACTACTTTGAAGAAAGAAGATGGAACTGCTACTTCTGCAGTAGCGTATTCGTATTACTCTCGTGTATTGTCGAGTTTTAAGGAAACAGAGACAAACTAAAGCCGCTCATAATGTATATCGATAACGTATCCGTACTAAATACTACATAAAGTATAGGTACAAGCAACAATCTCCTCCGTCAAACAAAAAAGGATACCAGCTGATACTTATGTATCCTTTGATGATGTAAGTGCTATTCTCATTATTATTATCTTTCACTATCATTCTGCATACATTACACTACTACTACAACATGTACAACGATGCAGCCTTTGACCCTCGAGGTTGTCATGGCAGTACTAAACAATCACTCGTTGATCGTAGAAGAGGGGCTGGGCTGAATTTGTCAATGACAAAATCGAGTCCCTAAATTTCTTCTGGGTCTCTTATTTGTAACTTGTGAGTGGTGTTAAGTAATGTATTACAAGAAACCCTGTCTAATATCATTTTAGGACTGATATGTTGTTTTCTTTTAAGATACTAACGAAAGGGCTGAGCCAAAACAAAAAGCCATTCGCTGCGAGAAGCTGCTGGGCTCGACCAGCACCTTGAAACACGCACAACCACCAACAAATTATTTATCTATGATGGCAGGGACATACATAGTGTAACGAGAGCTCCTCGATATATATCCCACTAAACAGCTCACTCTTATCAATTTGCAATTGTTTGAGTCGGCTCATAATCTTTTCAACGGCGACGATTATCAATTTTATCAGCTAGCTAATAATTGAGGCATCTCTCTATTGCAATAACTTACCACCACAACTTAATACAACCATGACCCGTACAGTATTATCAGCCAACGATGCCTTCTGGTTATCACCATTAATGGATATGTCAGTTAATGATACCACCGATGATAATGATTGTGCTTCCGCCGACGCCGCCGCTAACGATAGCGACTCAAGCACAACAAATTCATGTTCCTCACCACTCAACGACGATGTGGGCTCGTCTTCCTTACCACCAGCCCATTATCAACTCCTATCATCGGAACAAGTACCAACATATAGTGAACTTAAGGGACATGATCATACAATACACGAGAGTCCTACAGTCGCAATTTGCTACTCGAGTGATTGCGAGGAGGATGAAGAGCAGTGCTACCGGGGGAGTATATCAAGTGTGAAACAACAAGGTGGTGGGTCATGGCTATTAGGCACATTCGCTCGATTAAATCATACCCAACAGGCAATTGTTGACGATATTGATAAATCTATTAATGACGAACATGAGGAGCGTCAGGATGCCATCCCACCGGGATTAGTCCGTGTACCCTCAGGTTCATCATTAGAATCAGATGATACTGCTTCCTTAAATTCTTCCATCTCATCCTCCTCCTCCTCCTCAACCAAGAAACGTAGATCAGGTGTATCATTCTCAACATCTGTAAAGATTCAACCAATACCACATTCTTCAACATTATCACCATCACAACGACGTAATATGTATAGTTCATCGTATGAAGTACGATTAAACAAAGTACGTAATAAGAAGGAATATAAGTATGATGGGTATGATTGGCGAAGTGTTACGGAAGAGTGGGAGATGGGTGTTGATATGGTGAGTGGCGAGCTTGTCCATCCAGCTCATGAGGGGCAGCAGCTATAGAGAGATTGTGGTAGGGGCTGGTGTGCCCTTTTTTAGATAGGACTATAGATAGAGGAGCTATTGATAGAAGTATAGAATAGATAGAATGCTGTAATAATAAATTTGCCAGTTTTGATAGAGTCTTATGCTACTATCCTTACTAGTGTTGTAGGGTTACAGGATAAACTAGTTTCAAATAGGACCCATGTGTACAAAGACAAATTATACTCTTAAGGCACAGTATTTGAACTAGAATTGACTGGCCTGCTTCAATGCGATTGAACCAGAATTGATAGCCTGCCTCAATGCGTCCATGCCAGGGTTTGACGTTTGTATCCTATTTCTCAAGTGTTCCCTAGCATGCTTATTACAATCGGCACAACCGTTATTGGCGTCCCCTCTCATTTCAATACACTGAAAACACATGCATTCCGCACACCCATCACAAAATACCATATGTCATCCATGTCACAATCAAAACAGATTGCTTTTGAACAGTATTTGCAAACACGATGATCCTCAGGTCCTAACTGCCCTCCCGTACAACTTCTGCATCGTTTCATATTGCAAACAAAGCAGAGTCGAACACTTTTGTGCCATTGGCAATAGTTTTCTCGACACTCCTCGCATTTAACCTTTGTTACGTCCTCATCATCTTCTACGCATAATGAACACCTGAAATTATCTGGTTCACAACATTCTGCACAATCAATAGGAGGGGCACATTCACTGCATTGCCTCAGACAGCAAGAGTAACAGCACATGGTCTTATCTGAATCGTCGCAGAAATTCCTTAAACACTTATAGCAAGTGAAGTACTGGGCGAAAAATACCTCCTCTCCCATGCGTTTCATCCCAGAAGTCAACCATGTAACATCAGACTCAGATTCTACACAATTCTCTCTACCATTGCAACCTGCGCAATTGAAACGACGATAGTCTAGCATCCCGTTATACCTTCTAAGGAATCTGTCTAGTGATGAACTTGTACGTTGTGCCCAAACTTCAGGAAGTGTTATATGCTTTAAAGAGTTTGCATGATTATCGATAATACTAACAAGAAACGGAACGATAGCTTCTACAGACAATGATTGTTGATTCTTGTCAAGATCTAACTGCTCTAATACAATCGATCCTTGTAATGGCTGTAGAGCATATGTTACTGGGAGACAGTTTGTAAGCATTAATCTCTTGAGTTTATTTCGTGCATCAATTACTACCAATACAGCTCTAATATCATCATCATTAAGTTTTGCTGTTAATGCTCTCCTTATTGTACCAAAATCAAGTACATTCCATTGACCATTTGATATGATTGCTTTGCTAGATATTGATATGTGTTGTTGAATGTTTGATGTCCACCAAGATGCAGATTGTGACGGTGCTGATAAGGCTACTGCAAATAATGCCTGTGATACTGGATATAGGTAATCTGTTACTGACTTTAATATTGTATCGGGGAAGTCAGTAAAGGAGAGGCTCCTTCGTAGGCGCTTAGATTCATCAATTGACATAATAATGTACACACGATGTGTGTTTATGGATAGAGTTATGTTTTGTTGTTTATATGATATGATCAGCGCCGCTGCAGCAGAAGCGCTGACACCATCAACCAAAGAGAGACTGATAGAGAGTGTTTTAGTATCCCGACTGCAGAATTGCAATACTTATCCACGCCGATTGTTTAGCTAGCAATAGCAATAGCAATTGCTTGTGAGGTCGTTTACTCGCTAATGTAGAACTTCATTCGTATTCTTTATTTACCACAACTCAATAGATATGTTTACTGCTTGTTGCCGCTCATCTTTCGCCCGCATATCCTCGGCGGAGCGTATTATATGTTCTTCATATCAATCTAGAATATCTGCATTTTCAGGCGTTGCCAATAATGTTAGTGAATCCTCAGTAGAGGAGGATACCTCAACTTCTTCTTCTACACCACAAAATGATGCGCAATCAACAAGAATACGAGCCTTATCACTCTATAGACAATTACTCCGCGGTGCCGAACGTATGCCAACACCGAATAGACAGAATTATGTGAAACGTAAAACACAGGCTGAATATCGTAAGCATATGAAATTAACAGATGCCGAGGAAATTGATTTTCAATTAAGATTAGCGGATACAAATTTAGATACGGTATTAGTACAGGCAGAGCATTTGAGCAGATTGTTTAATGACCCAGAATATCAAAATTACAATTAGAATTAGAGTGTTACTAGTCAAAATTGCAATTCAGCGAATAATGATCTCCAACTAATACAACTATATAAAATTTTAAGTTTGCAAAGCATAATATGATCTCTAACTTAAGTTATGCAATAGTACTAATATATGTTATGCAAAGTACATACATCTTACAAGTTTTGAAGTGACAAGTCATTATGACCCGATGGGTGTAATGTAGATAGTGAGATCTCGTCAATGCCACGATCCATGAATGATGTTCCCTTACTCTTGATAGGTCCGCCTCCCAAGCAGATTAATCCATCACTTCCAGCATACAGTGCTACAATTTGACCCGGAGTTATTGCTCTCATTGGGTTGTCAAAATGAACAATTAGATGCCCTCTATTAGTACTGCTTGATTGTGTGCTGTCGTCGCTGTTGACTCTTCTCCATGAGACAGTGCACGAAGCTAGGGGTTGTAAATGTCTCGTCCTTGCCAAGAGCTTGATTGACTTGCCTTCGACAAGTGGTCGAGGAATGTGGTCAAGGCCCGTACCATATCTATCATTGCCAGTACCTCCAAGACCAATCCAATTGAAGGAATTAAAATCAACCCACAACTCATCAGTATATAATGCTGGATGATGAGTGTTGTTACAAACAAATACCGTGTTTGAATAATCCGAACCGCCGTAACTACCAGTCCCTCTTCCCTTTCCGCATATAAAGTATTTAACCGGTGCACCAGATATCTTTGCACCCTGTCCAATAGTATAATGCATTGATCCCTCGTGCTTACCGACAACTTGATTTGTATCGACATCTACGAAGTCTCCAGGCATTGCCGGCTCTGGCATGTATTGTGAGACAAAGTTACCAAAGTTACGTTTCCCTATGAAGCATATACCCATGCTATCACGTTTTGATGCGGTGGGTATATTGGCTTGATGTGCAATATCTCTAACAGAATGCTGTGAATGTTGCTGACGATTCTCAGTGGTAGTAATCTGACTCTTTGCCAAGTGACCAAGAGGAAAGATAACGTTCTTGAATGCCTCTGATTTGACACCTGATAGGAAGTAGGTTTGATCCTTACTTCTATCTGCACCAGCAATTAGCATCGGATAATAGTGATTAGAAGAAGGAGAATCGCCGTTGTTACTGTCGCTGTTGTTCAGTATCCACTCCTCTTCGGGCCGTCCTGCAATCGAGTCCATGGCAGTTTGTTCTAATATCTGTGATGTCTCCTCCATCCAATCATGAAAGCAGTTTTCATTATTATTGATACTGCTACTGCTACTGCTACTATTGTTTGATGACTTATAATTCCGATGCCATAACTGTGCATAATGTCCAGTAGCGACATAATCTGCCTGCAATCTATCAATTGCATAATCTTTCATTGAACCAAATTTGATATGTGTATTGCAGCCAAAGTCTGGATTTGGCATGACCATACTACTCTGGTTGCAATCTAGTTCTTCTTCTTTACTGTCATTTGTAGTATCATGAGAAGATGATAAACTGTCAACAAAAGGCTGGAAAACGCTGACCCAATACTCGGAAGCAAATGATACACGATGTAATGGTATTGATAAGTGTTTAGCAACTGATTGTGCATCATTATAATCCTTTTCGGATGTTTCACAATATGTAGTACTGTTTGATGCTTCATTTCTCTGGTTGTTCTTAGTATTGTTATTTGACACATCTTGTGTATCCTCATCTAATGCATTCCAATTACTCATATGTAAACCAATCACATCTAGATTATTCTTATTACTCTGTTGTTGTTGCAATAGATATGCTGCCACTGATGAATCCACACCACCACTCATTGCAACCACAACTCGACTTGGACGATGTTCTCTCTTGGTATCGCCGCTGCTGCTGTCATTATGAATAGATGACGATGTACACCTACTACTACAATGATAATACCTCCTACACTTCCGTGCAAAAGAGAGGGTTCGTTGGAGTACCCTCATCATACAATACACTATCAGTAATACTCCTATCGTATCAATCGCAAACATCTAACATCAGTAGCGTTGCCAATCGACTCTCATAAAAGGATACCAGCTGGCAACTCTTCATCTATCTGAGGTTGACGCTGGTTGACGCTAGTATCAATCCAGTAGGACAAGATTCATATAATATGCTAGATCATTGTACGGTGTATAATATTGCCAATAATGAAATGATCATCTATTTGGGTGGTGGTGGTCTTTGACGTGTCATTTTTTCGGATGAATTTGGAACGGCAAAGAAGTGTTGTCGTGCTCATCATATTAAGGTGATGATGCATTTGTGACCTTGTAGTAGTTAGTAGCAGGGTGATACATTTTACAGCGACAAATATAGTGTGTGATATATACCATTGTTGTAGTACTTAAACATGTTGGTTCTACCACTTATCCTTTTAGTACTAATATTAGTCACAACAGATGCAAATCTATTTGATGGGGATACAACCCTCACTCCAGAAGAACAATTTGTCAGTAAACAAATTGAATCTGATTTAAGTAATAGATATGAAAAGCAAACATTCCTTTCAACTGCCGATGGCAGTGGCGCAGCTTTATTTTGGAAAGTTGATAATGATGAGATAAACTTTGCAATAGCAGTACATACAATCGGTTGGGTAGGATTAGGAGTCTCCGAGGCAGGCGGCATGATTGGATCCGATGTAATGTTATTTGAATCATCATCTCCCGACACAGTTATTGATAGTTATGTAATAGAAGATAAAGGTGCAGGACCTTTAACTGACGATTGTCAAGATTGGACATTAGTTAATGCAACCATCTTAGATGAAGAGGAGTGGATGATAATTGAGGTTAAGAGAGCATTAAATACATTCGATACACAAGATATACCAATTGTTAACGATGAAGAGCTATGGTCAGCACCGACACGTATAATTGCAGCTTGGGGGGATGGTGAATCAGTATCCTATCATGGACAGAATAAAGCACGTGCTTCTATCCGATTATTTGCAAAGGGAGATGAGTCTACGGATGATGGTGTCGAATTACGAGAGGCATTAGAAGAACAATCTGATGGAAGTTTTGAAGTTAGTGAAGTTAATTATGTCATACCGGCAAAGGAGACAACCTATCATGATGTGTGTAAAACATATGATGAACTTTTTGATGATGATGCTCAAGATCAAGATGGAGTTGCCATGATTGGAGCTGTTCCGTTCTTTTCAGAAGACACAAAACAATATATTCAACACTTTCATCATTTCACGGTCTATGTTGCTGAGAGTTGTGAATCTACTTTTCCCCGGACCATGGTATATCTTTGGGCTCCAGGAAAGTGAGGACTTGACGGCTCTATTTGACCTTAGTTTACCTTTGTAATGATTGCCGTTGCAAACTGCATGTACTAACATTTGTTGCAAACATTTCTCTTTTATCTTTTAAAACTAACGCGCATCTTCAGGAAGCAAGGGATTAGATATGCCTAACAATGTCGGATTGCCATTGTTTCACAAACAACGGGCTATGGCAATTCATATGGAGATTCACTTTGATAATCCAACTTTTAAGGAAAATATGACAGTCTCTGGTGGTGTTAGGTTTTATTACATGAATGATCAATTAGAAAATAAAGCTGGGATATTGGAGTTAGGTGATCCAATTTTAAGTTTGAATGGAGACATGATAAATGATGGTTTGACAAAGTATTCATTTACTTGTGGTGGAGACTGTTCAAGAACATTCGCTAGTGGCAGTAACAACAACAATGGAGTTACGGTCTTTAATGAATTCCTCCATATGCATCAAACCGGAATAAGAATGACGAATGAAGTTGTCCGTGGTGACAATGTTGTTCACTCGGCAGCGGTTGATGTGTACGATTTCCCTCAGCAAGGTGGATTTCATACTCCCCAGAGCTCCTATGAACTTCTACCTGGAGACGGTTTCCGTACAACTTGTTATTATCGTGATGGCGATAGATTCGGGATAGATAGTGACGAAGAGATGTGCATAGCATATGTGATGTACTACCCTGTGCTAGAGTCACTTGGCTTCACATGGAGCTGTCCATATATTGGTGATAGAAATGGTGGTCAAGTTTTGGAATCAATTGGTTGTACATCCGAGCTTGAGTTCTCTGATATTGATGATGTTGGGTTAGGACGTACGTTTGGTACTTCGAATGATCAATGTGACGCCACAGAATCTCCTTCCAAGGCGCCTACAACTCTATCACCAACAATCTCCAAACCTCCTTCTCCGAATATCATGGCATGTTCTTTTTGTAAGGATGGATTAACAGTCGAACCATCAACTGAGGTCCCTGGTGCTGATGGTGCATCTTGCGGAGAGATTAATGCTTACTCTAGCTTCCTAACAGAGGGTTCAAGTCAATGCACTGAAGTAAAGGGAGCGGAAGTTATCTGTTGTCTTTCACCAAATGGAAACCCTTGCTCTTTTTGTCAGGAAGGGCTGACCGGTGACTCTTCTGATCTCGAAGTGCCAGGAGCGGATGGAGCCACATGCAGTGATTTGAATACCTATGCTGCTTTCCTAACAGAGGATTCTAGTCAATGTATTGATGTGAAAGGAGCGGAGATACTCTGTTGTCCTTTGGGAAACATATGTCCCTTTTGTACCGAAGGACTGTCGGTCGAACCTTCTCTAGAAGTACCTGGGGCTGATGGAGCTTCTTGTGAAGATCTAGTTACTTATGCATCATTTATCGAAGAAGAATCCACAAGTTGTGATGAGGTAAAAGGTGCAGAGATTCTTTGTTGTCCGTCGGGCAATGTGTGTCCTTTCTGTTCAGATGGGATGGCAGTCGACTCGTCTTTTGTTGTACCTGGAACCGATGGAGCCACGTGTGGGGAAATAAATGACTACGCAGCTTTTGTTCAAGAAGGATCAACAACTTGTGATGAAGTTCAACTTGGGGAGGTTATTTGCTGTCCAAAGAAAGTTGAAAACCCTTGCACCTTTTGTAAAGTCAAGGATGGGCTAACGGTCGACCCTTTGACAGTCGTGCCTGGCGGTTTTACTTGCGGAGATCTCGTCTCATTTTCTGTTTCCTTGGAGGATACCTCTAATACATGTACAGAAGTGAAGCTGGCGGAGTTTATCTGTTGCCCTTCTTTTGTTATTGATGATGAAGGAGTCAGTAGTAAATCTCCAACTACCAGACCTACTGATGTTTTGCAAGATATTACTTCTATAAAAACAGATTCTCCAACTTCAAGCCCCACTGATGCTTTGGAAGTGACTGATACTTCAGTGCCTTTTGTTAGTGGAGAAGATGATAATAATGGAGAGGTAACTGCAATTGATGGATCACCTGCCATTGATCTCTTTCAACCACAAGAAGAAGACGGAATTGCGTTTGAAGAAGAAGGAGGGACGAGTGCCTCCTCTAACATTGTTAATTGTGCATATTTGATTTCTTCTGTTTTGGTGCTATGTCTTGCCTTTGCCTAGAGGTATGCTTGAGAGAGAGGAAGATTCTCCAATTCAGCCCATAGCAGATGTTTTGGGAAGAATGTTTTATCAAAGGTAGATATGTATATATGCTCTTTCCGTCACAACAATGTCGCTTATTGTATGGTGACGGATATCTGGCTCTGGGCATGTGAAGTTTTGAAGAGAAATGTAAAGATCCTTATTATGATACAAGGTGAAGATATGGTGGTAGAGATCTCATCAGTAACGATTGTAAAGATAAACGAAAACTTGTATAGCTTATAAAGGGTATTAGTACATCTTATAGAGATTCCAATGCATTGTAGAAGAAGAAGGAGCTTACTCTTTATAGATGAGATAGACTAACTGCTAAAGAACTAGAACTAGAAAATGTTGTGGACTGAAAAGGATACCGACAATACTTACGCTAAGGGCATCATATAACGATGTTTTGATTGAGTGATATGGAATATCATTCTATATCTAGAGTGATAGGTTGCAATGGGTGTTATAGAATGTAGATCTTTTCACTTGATGGTGGTCTCTATAAAACTAGGATACCACACCACTAATTTATCCTCTTTTTCGAGTTGTCATATTTTTCATCATGGCCACTACTACTACTACTCTTCAAGACGACGCCGCTACAACAATGACATCAGAAGGAGAAACTGCAACAATCTATCAAGAACTACTATCCTTCATCTCCTCACCACGAAATGATTTACAAAAGGCCGCATCCGAGGCAACACTTGCCGCTCTAACTCCATCAACCAACTCCTCTTCAAATAATGAAGCAGCACAATCATTAACAACATTAAATGTCATACGTCCATTATGTAAAATAGCATCAATATCATCACAACAAAGTGCTGGATCGAATGATGCGTTATGTGCATTGAATATATTATGTTCCCATCAGTTGGTGGGGAATCAATGTATATTAGATTTTTTAGATTGTAGAGGTATAGGACGATGTATTGAATTAGCATTGAGTAATCCCCCCACGCCTCCTAGTACTGCTGCTAGTATCTCTGCATTGAACAACAATAACACTGAAAGTGAGGATAGTGCAGCTGAGAATAATAGTGAGGAGAGTAAGATATCAAAAGAATGGAATGAATGGCGAAAGCAAGTAAATTATGCATGTGCATTATTGGCAAATGCAACACGAGATGAGAAGGGTGCTGTGGAATTTATTGGACAAAGTTTTCCCAATGAGGCTATTCCCTCGTCATTTATGCAGAATGGTGAAGAAGAAAAGGTTGAGAATGATATGAAGGATACAACCAAACCTACGGCAATGTTACTATTATCAAGATTTTTAAATCCATTATTTATTGATACGTCTTCATTGGCATACAAGGCGACAATGGAGGCATGGGAGAAGAATAGTCTATCGGTAGATGAACAGCAACAAAATCAGAATAATACCAATGATGATTTTGACGAGTATGACGCATTTGATCAAGAAGATACACATACAAACGAGGCAACAATTGAATTACAAAAGGCGAAACAATCAATAACAATGGATATGAATGAACATTATGACCCGTATCAACATATTGCCGCGGTTATTATGAACATAACACAGTTGGAAATTGGCCGAAAGTTTCTAATGAAGATTATACACTCTACAAAGAAGAGTGGTGGTGACAGCAGAAAATCTGACAGTGACGAGACGTCATCTCATTTGCAATCATTACTACCCCAACTATCATCACCCAACACAACACGTCGTCAGGGCATAGCTGGGACACTCAAGAACTGTTGCTTTGCCACTGATTCAATATGGTGGCTCTTAAATGTCGTCAACATGGACAAGTCACTACTAATGACACTAGCCGGTCCCGAGGAACTTACCATTGAAGAAAAAATCGGATTAGACCCAGACTATTGGTTATTAGGTCCACAGAAGGTACGTGAACCGAATGTATTAGTTCGATTATATGTAGTCGAGGCAATATTACTACTATTGGCATCGGGTAGACGAACACGAGAAACATTACGAGAACGACGGACATATGTTATAATCAAATTGGCAGATATGGTTGAGGAAAGTGAGGAGGTTAGTGAACGATTATTGGAATGTGTACAATATTTACGTCGAGATGAGGAGGGTACCGAGGAGGGGAGTAGTGATAAACGTGCATATGAGACGTATGCACGAGGTATGTTGGAAATGGATGGGGCTAAGAATAGCAAGGCGTTATTGCAGTTGCCTCCGTCTACTACTACTGCTGCTGCTGCAAGTGGTGGTAAAGGAGATGATGAGGAGGACTATGAGAACATTGATTAATAGCTTAAACTTTGATTGATTTAGACTATATCAGTCATGATCCAATTCCTTCCATCCTTCTTCTTCGCATGTTGTTGTTTTCCTTTCTTCTTGGCATTCTCGTATACCTCCTCGAGCTGCTTGCAGTCACTTTGTGTACCTCCTCGAGTCCTATTGTTTATCCGACAGTCTAGGACCCATGTGTCTTTTCTAGTTAAACTCATTATATTAGGCATGAACGTACTCTCTTCTCCATCGCAATAACATGTGACACCTCTTGCAGATCCTGCCACACAATATGCATTATGTGTTTTGCAGTGTTCATGTACATGTTGTTCTAAATCTGTTCGCATCCCATTCATTATTGGTCTGATTTCTACACCCACTTGCTGCATTTGCAATCTATTGTATTCACCAACAAACTGATTAAGACCATCCTTGTATCCATCTCTTTCCTTAGAGACGAAGTACAATCGAATGGATATTGCAATAAGTAGCAATGGTGATGTTTTCCTCCACAATGTGATCATTTTATAATAGTCCATCGGCCATAGGTATGATTGTTAATGTAGAGGGATGTGATGTAGATATAGATGATGCCGTGGATTTAGCGTGATGAACTTCACAACAACATTGCTACGCCAATCTATAATAATATCCTCTACTTTTGAGACACATCAATCGTGCCGCCGACCATCATCACCATCACTACGATATCAGTGAACTACTGAACTTCATCTAAAAAAAGGGATACCGGGGGTTGTCTTGTGATGACCACCACCAAGTGATTGACATAGTACTCATCACTTCATAGATTAGTGCATGATACTCTATTCTGTTACTCCCCATACGTATTGATACAAATCACCGCCTCAGATTGGAGCGCACTCACATCGTAAATCGTAGTATCATCTCTATCATCTATTGATTGAGAGGTATCCTATAATTTACTGCATGCTATGCTGATAGTACATACTGAACAACTACTACCTGGGTATTGATCAGCCTAAGCCTACTAATATCTCGATTATTTATTGTTAATCCAGGTATAGAAATATAGTCACATAATAGGCGTTTCCCCCTAGTGGGATAATCATTTCAATAATTACATAATACGTTATCAACTTGGTTGTCATTGCTAGGGAATTGTGTTGGTGCCGTCTCGCCGCCCTCAAATAGCAAACTCAACTGTATAGGACGGAAAGTAGTATTAGGTGCACAATTTGTATACTTAGCGGTATAAATTATATGATAATATTAGCTATATTAAGGTATAAGGTACATAAAAAATAGAAACATATAAAAAATCATCAAGTCGGTGCACCCTAGATCAATATGTCTGAATCTGGTAATGAATCCGACTCTTCTTCTGTCAAAGTTCATAATATGACAGATGGTGAGGTAAATCAATATCACAATATCGAAAGAAGAAATCACGACAAGTACGACTTTAGGTGGCAGCATGCCTGTCCAATATACAACGTAGAGAATACCGACAAAGAACACATATATGTTTCCAAATCCAGAAGAAGAGTAGCTCAACTTTTGTCTATAGATGATTGGTCCCAAATGGGAGACGATATCAGTGAAATAACTACTTTGATTATGATTCAATTGCATACCTGTGGTATATGTGATGACAAATTAGAGGCATTATTTGGACGAAGAGGCAGACAATATAATTGTCCGATAGATTCAATTGATCTCTCTGGGAATGTCTTTGGACCTGTTGGTATTGAAGCGATTCTTCCTTTCCTGAAAAGTCTACCAGTTATTAAATGGATATGTATAACGAGTGCAAATTTGGGTTCAGAAGGAGTAAGATTGCTATCTGAGGCCAAGATAGAACAATTGGATCTACAAAGTAGTCAGATTGGAGGAGATTTTGGATTGAGACATATACTTACATCAAGAAACTCCAACATGCTGACTGGCCTAGATGTGACGGGTATTCAATTTGGACGGCAGGGTTTTGAGATTGTATCAAATTTTCTTAGGAGAGATGATATATCATTGAAAAAACTATACATTGGTTGCAATCATGGGGAGTACGCCAAAATGATTGCCGAAGCATTACTTTCTAACAAATGTTCAAAATTAGAGTTGATCAGTCTACATAGTAGCAGTGAGAGAAGTGATCCTCTAAAGGTCATCTATAGTATTGTGCAAAAGATAATGTGTGACACAACATCTTTTGAAACAATATGTGAATCAAATCATCATCTTCATTGGAAGAATCCACACTATGTAATGGCAGCTCCGGGCTTCACGTCTTTACTGGGAATGAATGAAAGAAGGGAACATGGTGCAATGATATCTCATATCTTGAGAAGCAAACTGCGTCGGTTTTATTTCAATGAGAACTTTGATTTGCAGCCATTTTACGACATAGACGTCAACCTAATGCCCCATCTTCTACAACTGGTGACTAGAAAGGAAGAGATGCCTGGAGTTAGAAATTTAAATATTCATCACGACGTATGTGATGGTGATCTTAGCTGTATCTTCCGTATCTTAAGGAATGTAAATGTACCAGACACGTTTGAGCAACCAAAGTTATTGAGATGAAAAAGGCTGAAGTTGATATGCTCAAAGCTAACAACACGAGTTTGAAGGCTGATACTGCAACCTTAAAAGCAGAAAATGCAAGCCTACAGACTGAAAATGAAAGCATGAAAGATATGCTTGAGAAACTAACAAAGGAAATTGAGGAGCTTCGATGTTGCAAGAAGCACTCGAAACGTGTTAAAACTAAATAAAATGGTATCTGTTCATATACTTTATTGCCAGCTATCTAATCTACACACTTCTTTGTTCTATATCTACTCTTCCAATCAGTATTCATACTCCTCCAAGGAGCAGAAACATCTTCATCAATACGTATCATCAAACTCAAATTCAAATTGGGACAAAATATCCTTGCTCTTCTTCTTTGACATTGTCTTCTTACTCCCCCTCGTCTTCTTCTTTGTCTTCTTCCTCCTACTGAGTCCAAATGGAAGACCAAAGCCAAATACACGGTTGCTCGTCTCTTCTTCACTGTCTTCCAATCCAATAAGCTCATCTGTTCTGTCATCATTATTTGGAATTGCTACAGATGTTCCAACCAAGGAGTCGTCACTGTCCGTCATCTCCTCTGTCTTCTCTTCAACATTGTTACTTTTAACAGAGGAGTGTGCATCACTAGCATCATCCTCATACATTGTGGGGGCAATTGCCGGAGTTTCTTTAGGTGTGATAACCTTGCTTGGTAGTTTGGATTTCACAACAACAACCTTCTCCCTTGATGACTCTTTAACCCTCTTGCTCCTCCTAGGGCTCTTTGCTACATTGGTAATGGCAGATTGATTACGTTTCCTCGCAGCCTTTCTCTGATTAGAATTGTTAGGCTTGGTCCTTGGAGCCTTTTCCAACTCTTGAACAACTTTCTTCGGGGGGGCAACAGCAATACTCTCCTTCTGTACTTTGGATGATTTCTCCCGCTTGATATGGATATTCTTTGGAGGTTCACTAACAGCTCTACTCTTTGACGAATCCATTGGAGGACTCTTTTTCAATGATTTGACTTTGTGTTTTATCTCATTCGCCTTCTTAGCAACTTTTGACTTGGCTTTAGTATTCTTCACTGAAGTAGTACTTTGTGACAGAGTAGCTAGTTGTGTAGGTTTGTTGTCACTAGTAGATGATGGATTGCTAATGTCCTGTTCTGATTTCAAAGCAATGTCTTGTTGGGATCGTGAGGTAGTAGAAGATCGTGCTGTAGGCCTATTCTTGGCATAGTTGTTTTGAAGAGGAGTTGATCTTGAGGAGAAGGGTGTTGTTGATGTAGACATACTACTACCACGGGGAAGTGGTGTGTTGTTTCTAGCTTCCCGATTCTCACGTCTAGGAGAATTGTTTCTGCTATTCGTCGGATTGGATGATGATGCTAGATCCCCACTTTTGTTGGATGGAAGATCAGGTTCGGTATTTTCTTTACCCAAGCTACCCGTAAGACTACTAGTATCATCCTTGGCAACACTATCATTACTACTCTTCATCCCTTCAGCCCATTGTTGGAAATCACTCTTGGCAGTAGCCATAATTTCAGGCATCATTTCAAGCAAGCGTTGCTTCACCTCCATTTCAACAAGTGTCTTTATATCCAATGGAAGTTGTGCCTTCATATCACGAACATGATTGGTAATACTATCCATCGATCGATTACTCTCCTGACGTAAATCATTCATTGATTTAATGACTAAAGTACGAAGAGTGTGTTCATGATCATGAGACGAGGAGGCAATCTTGGTAGAGAATATATCCATTGATTTTTGAAGTCCGCCAAACCTAATCTCAGTTGATGAACGCATTGCTTCTAGCTTGGCATATTCCTCTTTACATTCCTCTTTCATACGTTCACTCATTTCGAGATAATCTTGTTTCTTCTTCTCGTAGAGGTTGTTTTGATACTTTAGTTCACGTGTGACGGCGATGATTTCTTCAGTTTTACGTGTTGCAGCGTTGATTTCCTCAGCTCGTGCCATGGCGGTCAAATCAAGAGTTTTACCACTTGATTTGCTCAGGTTATCATCGTCTTCTTGAGGCTGCTTGTGGGCATCCTTGGTGACTAAAGCAAGCATTAGAGACTCGTCTTTGGATTTGGAAGACATCCTACTTGCCTCATCCTGCTGATGGGTAGCCTTTGTTGCTTCTTCCAAAACTGCATCATCGGGGCGTTTATCAACGGGCTTTTCAACAGCAAGCTCTTGCTCCTTCTCGGCAATTGGTTCAACCACTGGTTCATTATTCGATGCTGGGCTGGAAGAAGATTGCTTGCTGCTATTCAATGTAGCAGGATGAGATGCCACTGCATTATTAGCCAGTCTCAAAAGAGAGTTTGTCGTTTGATGTTGTTCCTCTTCTCGTCTCGCTGGAGGTTTCTCAAACTGATGTTGCTGTTGTTGTTGTTGTTGCTGCTGCTGATGCACCCTATTGGAAGTCTGAGAAAGTCCCATCCTTCTACTACTACTACTAGCAGGTGGCATTGTACTTTGTAAACGACGACTGCCCAATGCAGATGATGCAAACATGGAACTACTCGAACCAAGTACACTAGGACGGGAAGTTGATGATGCAGCAAGTGTACTACCTAACGTACTACCCATCAATCTACTCCGTCCTTTGTTACGAAATGGTGTACCTGCCAACCCTGCTAATCCGACAGTGGTCTTGACTGCCAAGTTTGTCATACTTCGAAAAGCCTTTGATGGAGTCGGTAGTGATGCCAACGTTCCAGATATTTTAGATGCGGTACGCACTGCTGTATTGTTGATTGTTGGACGACGACGACTTGGCATTGTATTTTTGTTGTTAGTGGTATTTGTTGAGGGTTGATTACGACGGTTTGGCAGATTAGTCAAACGGCAGGGAGTACGGAACTGAGAAGGAGGCTGTTGATGATGAGTCTGTTGGTGTTGTTGCCTACCATTCCCTCCTCCTGCTGCACGATCCCTTTGCTGCTGAGCAACCCCACTTCCCATACCCTGCGGCTTTTGAGAAGGAGATAGCAACGGTTGACTTTGTAATGTAGATTCATCATCATCATCATATCTACCACCACCGCCACGTGAAGAAGAAGAGTTTGGTCGATTGGAAGTACTGTTTTTCATTCTTGATTGCGAAAAGTGCTGCTGCTGTTGCTGTTTCCTACCAATACCATTGCCATTGCTATTGTTACTTCCCGGTCTACTGTTATTACTTCCCGGCCTGCCAACATTATTGTTTATACTGGTTGCTCTCTGAGATTGGGATAATAATATCTGTGATTTCAAACTACCATTATCATCTTCTTCCTCCTCTGCACCATTATTTTGATATTTCTGAGAAGAACGTGGATAACCACGATTTTGTTTATTATTACCACCTCCGCGTGATTGGGATAGCTGCGGCTGTTGTTGATGTTGATTTCTATGAGAAGAAGAAGGATTCAATCCCCCTTTCCCATTATTATTTGTACCATTACGTTGACTTGATAGAATTCTCCCACCTTGATTATGCTGCTGCATACTACGATTGTTATTATTCTTATTTCCAGCACCAATACCACTAACACCACGACTTTGTTTCTTGTTATTATTACCACGTTCACGTTGTTGCTGATAATCTGTACCTCCTCCCCGACTTTTACCTCCAAATTGTGAAACACCCCTTTGATTCATACTATTATTATTTCCTCTACCACCACCAGTACGTGATGATTTCATCGAACGAACAGACGGTCCATCACTCAATTGACTCAATGTAACCTGTGAAAAGTAATTCATATCATCTTCATTGGCATTTATACTTCCCTCAATTGGTACATCATCTTCTTGGGAAAGATGTTCGTTATAATCAGATCCGAATATATTTTGATGGGAGAATTGATTCTGCTGATTGTCATTTTTATTATTGTTATATTGATTATTCTGCTGCTGCTGATAATGATTATTCTGCTGTTGATGATGTTGGTTAGTATCAGCAAACCTAACGTTACCCTGTTGGCTATTATTTCGAGTCGAAGAATTATCATCTCGACTATTGTTGCTACCCTTATTATTATCCCGACGGCTACTTTTACTGCTCTGGGATAAACCAAGAGATGATGGACGTTTCATCATCTTTCGGTAGTATAAAGACATTGCTGGTTCTCCTCTTTATTTGCCAACCAAGAATAGTATATAAACTAGACAATCTCTACAAACGTCACTTATCTATAATTCTTTTGTCGATGTGTTCTTATGCTAATATTAATTTGTACCTATTTTCTTCTAATGGTATATATTATGTTGAAAAGTAAGGCAGATAAGAACTTCTAAGTAAATAATCGTCTGATAGATTTAGGTAATCAGTTGCCACTATCACCACACCTCAAACTTCCTGCTTTCACTACACTTTCACTGAATAAAATGGAGATGTACGATTAATCGCCAAAATAAAATAAGGTTCTTGTTGGATTTAGTACTATGTTGATGAGGTTGATGGGTAGTCTAAAGGCCGAGGATGGCGCTATGATACTCGTTGGTTATCTCTCTAAGGTGTGATTGTACTCATACTCTATACTATACTGTTGTACGAGCGGCCGTAAATTATAATGTATATGATAAAAAATGACAACAAATTGATTTGATTGAAGTTCGTGCTATAAGGGATGCTGAGTATAATCGTTTTCAGCATACATCCTTGTACAGTATCATTTGCATCATTATTATTATAATTTATTCATATAATATTGCATACTACATTGAACGATATATCTCCCGAATACGGCTACATACAGCATCGACACATCAACACTACAATATGCCATCATCAAGGAAAAGAAGTAAGGGAAAGGAAAGGAAAGCCAAGAAGGTAGAGGCCGAGAAATTATTAAAGAACAACAGATGGAGGACATGGTCAGAAGGTGTAAATGTAATAGACGGAAAGACAATCAAATGTGATCATGGTCGTGGACTTCGTGAGATTAGATCAATATCAGATGATCACCCGGTTGCCAAATTTATGAGTTCATTTTTTGTTAATCTTCTTGACAAACAGTTGGATACGCTACTAAATATTTATGATTTGTTCGTTGAACATGGAGAGCTGTGGCGTAGTGAAAGTTATCGGGAAATGGCAATAAAAGTTTTGACTTGTATTGGGGCAGTGAACTTACTTGATGAGTTGAATATCATCTATATTCAACAACACCATGCTACTCTACTTGGTCCCCAACTAACGGGTAAACCATTTATGGACTCTCTGGGTATTGCTATACTAATAGTAGAACTTGAGCAGTATGATGGCGTGGATCTCGGTAGACAGGCCGCTGTAGTAAAAATGAGAAATCTTCGGCGTACAAGTAGCACCATGCGAGATGCTTTGAAGTTTTACTTTAAAAGAACATCTTGTTCATGCTTGAAGGTTAAGCATTTTGAGGCTAGGAAATCAATTACAAAGGTCGGTATATGTCTTGGTTGTGATAAAGAATATGAGCGTCAATTGTTATCGGTTTGTAGCAGATGTATGGTTACACAGTACTGCTCGAGGGACTGCCAAGTAACAGATTGGTGTAGGCATGAAGAGAACTGTGATTTTTTTGTTAGATGAGCAGTTTGTAGTTGTAGATATGGAATGTTTGATTGAGACAGGGGTGGATAGATGAGGCGTGCCGACCAATAGTTATAGAAAAGTATCATTGAGATTCGACTTATCGTGAAGATTAGCGATGGGGAGAAACGGCAACAGAGGACAGAAGGTTTGTGGAACAACATCGTATTATATTATATTAGACACATCATATGTTCAGAATCAACACCTCCTTGTCTTCAAGTTTATAACAAAGTTTACATCATTATATAATTACCAAGTCTATCCTAAACAAAACAAAACAATATCAACACCGACACCACAGGGCTCTTTTCTAAGGATCTGATATTATACATCATCCAATACAGCTAAACTGTCAATATTCTCACAATAGTAAAGATTATCAATGACGGAGGAAACGGTCATAATCCATTGTAGGCTCCATCGTTGCATCAAAGATACTGCAACAATACCCTGCCGCTACCAACAATTTAGAGCAAAAGAGACCATCAGCTTTAGTAAATAATCCAAGTAGTCCAACTATTCCACATGTGATCACATCTTCACTGAGTAGACTGGCTGGAGCAAGGCCATCGTCCTTCAGCTCGTCAGCTACACTTGATGGCAATTCTGCATCGGCATCATACCCAGCTGGACAGAATTCATCCATTGCTCCAATACACGGTTCTTCAAAGAAGAATGCTTCCTCTGGCCTTGCTGAGACTGAGCCGATTGACGAAGACGAAATAACAACGGCGACGGCGGCTAATAACGACGATGTTTTCATGCTAATGTGATGTTGTATGTTGGTATTGTATAGAGGTCCTTGTGTTGGCAAGATCGAGGTCGGTGTGAATATAATAATGATTGCAATGGCATGGAGTTGTTATTTGAGCGATGGCATGCAAAGCTCTTTTGTCTCCATTCTAGCCCCTATTCGAACTTGCTGACGATTCCTACGTAGACTGAATTGATAAATTGTCATCCAGGCTAAAATCGATGGTCTGCATCCGGCTAGGATCGATACTCACTAAACAGTTGCCTCCAGCCAAGATGGTCTACTAATAATTGCAATGATGTGTTCTATCATGGGAAATAATAATAAAGTTCTATAAACACGATCGATGATTGATATGAGATGCTATAATCTTGACTGGGTATCTTATCACAACACACACACCTCTGAGTCCGAGACCGAGTCGAGAGTTGGCGTACTCTCGATAGGTATTGTCATTGATATTCAGCATATGTTGTGACAAATAAAAATGAGATGAAAGGATGGAAAATATGACTGAATATCGTTTGGCTTGGATATTATTAGAAGTGTGCACAAGATGTGCACAAAATCGAATAAGCAATAAGTTGATTAGTGATGAGAATGAGACACCGATGCACTCTGCACAATAAGATACTTTTAAAAGATTGACACCAATTGATTTGGGGATGATCAGGTTAGATAAAGTACTGATGATGATAAGGAGCTAGCAAGGTAGCAGTTGGGAGAAGCCTCTAGGATAGTTGGATAGTTACACTTGTCATATGAATATCATGTGTGTCATACAATCTTATTCTGCTAGATAATCTTTCATACCTAGTATGTGGAGACAATTGGTGTGCTGAGTGGCAGATTCAGATACTCTACCAGTTCTCTGTATTTTATCGTGGATTCGGACTATCTAGTATCTATTAACTGAACTTAATGACTTGGTTTTATAGCGGATACAATTTATGTTACAATATATCTATTAGAAAACAGAACAGAGAGTAGAGAGCCTATTGAGCTCAAGCAGGTTTGGTGTGCTGAGTAGTAAAGGTAGTTCCTTGCATGCTTCCAAATTCAATGCCTTGTACCGCCTACTCCATTCCTTCAAAAGTTTAGTGACCTAAAGTTGGGGTGGTCGTTATTTAAAGCTGTCCAATGATTGGCATGTTGCTTCCGAGTTGTTCGTGTACCATAAGTCCTAAATTGATATAGGGTAAAGAGTAGAGGTAGATAGGGATAGGTTAGATAAAATATATGACACATTTTTCTGTACATATCTTGTGTTCAAAATGAAAGACTTACCAAGGATACCCATCATAGCGGCACGGCCATTGTTTAATTCAACGGCACGCTTCTTACGAAGACCATCTTCACCCCATGGTGACTTGAATGTACCATTACGTAAATCACCGGGGAATTCTATTATTATGTGAGAAAACAGGTCTGTGCAAAAACATTGCAACTACTCAAACATACATATGAATAAACTTACCACCCTTCTCGGTCCAATCAGACATAATAGTAACCTCCATAACACCAATGGCAAGGATGATTTGAAGAACACCCTTGGCAGGGATGGCATCAGGACCTAAGATAGCAGCAAGGCCATTGGGGTAGGATGAATATAAATCTCCTGCCTTATCGATGGCGCCATCCCAATGTTGTCCGTTACGGGTGGCAATCTGTCCAAGGAAGGCAAGCTGAGCGATACGTCCATGCTTAATCTCAACATATCGTAGACGGTCGAAACGATCTTGATCAGCATCATCTAACATGCCTAAAGGATCGAAGAAACCAAGTGGTGGTTGGGCACCAAGCTCACTCTCGAAGGCATTAAGTGATGAGGTTGTCTTGGCAACGGGAGCAGGGGCAAAAGCGGCAGCAGATGCAATAGTAGCGGCGATGATAGCAGACTTCATGATTATTGATTAGTTGTGGAGAAAGATGATAGTAAATTATGGCATTGGTAGGGAGGAAGAAGATTGCATTTGCAAGGCGAAAAAAGCAGACACCCGATCTTATTTTCTTCAACTTCAAGGATTGTCCCTGGACACGCCATGATGCCCCTGAACGTGGACATCTAACTACTTATTCTGAGTACAAATTAGACAAATATGATGATATACCACGTGTTTTATTCAAGTTTGTGCGGCGGTTAAAAGGCCGTACCAATCTGACCGATGGAAAGTGTCAACGTCAAAAGGATACCCATGCGTGCTGATCATGCTAAGCATGTTCCTAAGGAGGTTGGCCGATCATGTAGTACCTAGTACCCTACTATGTCTACAAGCATCATATCCTACTAAATTATACACTCTATAATACAATCAAGTTAATTGCTAAGCACATCGAGCTCCAAATGGCTTCTTCGGTGCATTGGCAACATTATCATTTTGTTTGATCCATTTCTCAACTACCTCAGCCAATATTTGACTACCTCCACCACAGACAATCTTGACTGGAATTACAAATGGATATGCACCCTTCATTGCTGTATCTATCCATGACGGTAGACTCTCGTCAAGTTTATTAAGTGCCTCTTTCGCTGTGAAACCATGCAAATCAATCATGATATCATCTTGCTTTCTTCCACTGCCGACTGATGAGGGTTTGGTTGACTTATTGTATAAGTTTGACGTCTCGCCCACATTGACAATGAATTGTGTTTTACCAGCCTTTCCCTTGATGCCATCTTCCGGGGGGTTATCCACGGGTTGAAATACAACAGGCACATGTTTAGTTTGTATTGCTCTTGGACTCCTCGTCTTCTTCTTGCTACATTTCAAGTTCATTTCATTAAGCTTCTTTCTAATATCCTTGAATTTTGGTTCTGCTTCAACGAATACATTCCCCATGGTATCCATCCAGATCTTCTTAAACTTTTCATCTTGATCTTCGGGTGGAGGGATGTACTGGTGTCGTTTCTTGGGAGGATTTGGACTTACAAGGATGGCACCGTGTTCAATCACTGACGAAAGTAGGGGAATGAACTTTCCGGGCGTGTTCTCGTGTGCAAATGAAAGCTCTTTGACTGGGATACAAACATAATCTGAGTAAACTTTGAAGACTCTTGTAAGAGGAGTTGATCTGCTAATTGAGAAAGTGAGAGTCTTGTATGTGACCGTGTCAACCATGACAATCTCTCTTGTTAGATCTTCGTCGTCATTATCGTCCCCATCTTCTGTTATGGTACATTTAACAGTCTCTCCCATCTTTTCGAATCTTGAGCCTAACTCATCTAATGGCCCATACTCTAGAAGGACAAAGATGGCTAAGAGTACAGCCACAATAATTAGAGAAGAATCAAATATCATGAGATACATGACATGGGTTGCACCCATATGAAGAGATACCAGGATACACAAATACAACTTCTTACTGTTTTCATCCTTAATCCCTAGTTCATGCGGAGTTTTATGTAAGAAAAACCTCTTTTCTTTCTTCATATGCATAAAGTTTAACTTCTCGAGAGGCACATGATGCATTCTAGCATACAGCTTGCATATCTCTTTCATTGGTGAATGAGTATTAACATTTTCAATCTTGGTATAAGCAAAACGTCTTGTATCAATAAACACAAGTGATATTCTCTCTCCGCTCTCGGCCGTCTCTTCCTCGCCGTCATCATTCTCAGTATACATAAACATTTCTCTCATTAGATCCATACAGCCACGTTCAATTGCCCTATTTATGTCGCAGAATCTTCTAATGACATCAATTGCTTCTGCCAGTTTTTCATTATTTTTACGATCGGTAGTCAATTCTAAAAAGATTATATATTCACACATTAAGACGGTTGTCCTATTTAGTCGAGAGAGTTCGAGATGAGTTTGAGATGTGAACATAATATATTGCAGTGACATACTATATATGTTCTCTCACTTACCAGTAGTGAGCTCGAATAAAGGGAAGATTCTCCTGATTCCTGACATTGTATACAAAGCTTTCTCCGGCTAATTCCCGTTCCTCATCATAATCATCTCTATCTAATACTCCACACATGATTGCATTCCATACTTGCAGCTTAGAATGGGTGACTATAATCCCCCACTCAAACGGACATATAATTCCATATTTCTTTTGCTGTTTTGTCCAATAGTTCACTAATTCATCAAAGTGATTAATCTCATTCGCAGCCAAATATCTATCAAATTCAACTGTCCAGTGGGGCATATTTCGATAACCACCCTCATACTGCTGGTTATGTACATATAAATCACTTGTTGGATCTTTAGATGGTTCAAATTGATGCACTAACTCAGTCAATACAACCCCCATCCCTAAATCTTCAATGGTACGATATACTCCTTCTTCTGATCTTGATACTGTAACCGTGATACCATCAATAGTAGTTATACGGGTGTCATCTTCCGAAAACTCTGATGTTTCTTGTTGCTGTTCAATTTCTTCTTTGAACTTTGCATGAACAATATTAGTATCACGGTCTTTACATTTGATGTAAAGTAGTACTGCCTTGGACATATCATCCCATGTATATCGTTCTCTATCCCCATTATCATATTCAACTATAAAGAATCGTTCTTTAGTACCACTCTTCTTTTTCTTATTGCCATCATCGTCAAAGTAGTCAATCACTGTAGCAAATATCTGACCAGGTACCTTGTGATGACTTAAAGAATGGTTTAACGACCTTACATTATTCACTTCATATCGCTTTGCAATGCGCTTGTGTTGTGTAATTAATGAAAGGGGATCTTCTTTAGCTGCTGCAATGATGGCATTTGCAGTTTTGCGCTGTAGTCTTACTTTCTGTTGATATTTGGATGACATGTTCATCTACACAAATACTGAAAGGTCTCCTCACAAATTTTCTTTGGGCAATTAATATGGTAGCAACAATGATGTGTGTGGAACCGTATGTGAGATGATATCGCTCTTATAATATAGCTCTTATTGAGATAACGTCAGCACATAATTAACTGGAAGTAGGCAATACATCATATTATAATGATGTCAGTAAGAAAATTCATATACCTTCCCCCCTCATATGACGATATGACGTGGACCGCAGATAAAATTTGGAAGAAGGGGGCAGTATTGTGAATATTACTGCCTCAGATTGCAAGCATCATCTCTCAAGTTTGATAGCAAACAATGCTAGATAATAGATAACACCTAGCTCGTCTATGGGACGAGGAGTAGAGCCTAAGATGATGAAGGACATATCAGATGCAAATTTCGATGAGCATGCGGTGGCTGTCAAAAGTGGAAGTGAAAGCGCTGAGGATACTTCTTCCACTTCCATCAACAATATCAATATCAATATCAAAAGTAAAAGTTCATTCACTAATACAAGCAGAGAAGATAGTCATCCTAGTCCACTAATTGCAATTGTAAACGAATTCTTGGGTAGTTATTATGATGATAATGTATTGTATTCGTCAGTCTGGGAAGGAGAGGATACCATAGCCAGGGCATCATATGAACAAGTATCTTCAGTATCAAATGCATCATCATCAACAACGAGAGCACCAGCATCAAACACTATGACTTTATCATCATTCATAGCACAACGAAATGAAAGACGATGGGAGAGGTTTCTCCATGTGTTATGGGCTACAGATTATGCCCTTAGGCCTACTCGGATTGCTAGTAATAGTAAGAAGAGATCTCATTCTCCATCATATGCCGTGTCGAATAAGAAGAGAGCACGAGTATCACAACAAAAGCAAACAGAATCAAGTTTTCATCCAGTTCATGCATGGGTGAGATGTATTTGCTCTCCGTATCTGGGGTTAGAAAACGCACATAAATATGCTGTGTGGTCGGTAATTCGTGATATGTATAAACGAATACCAGAAGAGTTTAGAGAGATAGATGATGAAAAAACATTATTCCAAACATTGGCAGAAAGTGAAGCAACGAATTGTAAGTTATCAGTTGAGGAGATACAAGATATAGTTGAGTTGATAATAGAGGCCGATTACAAGAGTGCTTTTATTCCAAGGCAGTCAGATGGAAGATTGATTGGTCACATTGCTATTGAAAATGGTTGGCCCTGTCGGAGTCTCTATCAAAGAAGCCATCAGCTACATGTGCTTAGATAATATATAAGATAATAACGTTTTACATTTAACCTATAATGATGAGAACATCCTTAATGTAGATGGCTCTCCTTCCTAACTGTACAGTATCCTCTGCTCCTACTCTTCATCCCCTGCTCTGCGTGCCATGATTCGAAGTGCCTCTTCAAAGGCATGCATCGGTTCCGGCTTGGGCATGACACTATTCATCCCGGCATCCAACAAAACCTTCTTTGTATCCTCGAGAATATCGGCAGTATACCTATTGAATTTGAATATAAAAGGCAAGTGACGTAAGATATGAGTTTATAACAAGTGAAACAAGTCCATCGGTAGCAATTCACTCACCCAACAATCCATACTTCCTGCTTGACATCTTCATGTAGTTTCTCAAACTCCCGGATCTTTCTAGCTACTTCATCTCCATCCATTCCAGGCATGTGGAAATCTAAAAAGATGCCCACGATATTTGCATGATCATGTTCATACTCCTCGATACATGCCTTACCGCTAGCACACTCTGTGATCTCAATAGAAGGTAAGAGCTTCTTGATCTTTCTTGAGCAAATCTTCCTATTGATAGTGGCATCGTCCACTACTAGAACTCTTGGAGTCTTCTTCAGATTAAAGCCTTCAAATTCTTTCCTAAGCTCTTCAATTCGTAGCTTTTGAGCTTCCTTGCTATTCTCTGTCTTCTTCTCTTTGGTAACTTCCTTGACAGTCTTGACAGGGATTGCAAATGTAAAGCAGCTTCCATAATCTGGAGCGCTAAACACAATGAGTTGCCCCTTCAGAGCATCAATAATCATATTGCTAATAGTAATGCCTAGTCCAGTGCCTTGGTACTTCTTCTGTCGGCCTTGACTCAGCTGCGTGAAAGCCGTGCCCAGTTTGGCAAGGTCATCGGCTTTAATACCAATGCCTTTGTCGATGACAGAGAGGATAATCCAAGACTTTTCATTATCTGATCCACCACTAAGATTGTTGGGAGGCGAAATGTCCTTAATGCGCGGCTCATGATTAGGGTATGAAGAAGTGTAAGTCTTCCACACAGTCAATACTGAGTTGAGTGATATTGAATTGATGAGTGTTAGCAAGGGGCCGATAAGGTCAGCATCGATTATGCACACATCAAACACTTACCTTCTGAGAAGGACTTCCTCTGCAACAACTCGATATTGATATCCTCCTCGGAGAACTTGATGGCATTACTGACCAAGTCTAAGGACGATAAGAGTAGAGAGAAAAGGTGTGTTAGTCAAGAAGTCACACATGAGCAATAATGATGGCAAGCTGAAAGATACACACTTACTGTGAATCACTTGTCGTATTCGGTTGAAATCAGAAGCCGCTTTCTTGTGAATGATATCCTCTTTACGGATGCGGACAGAGACTCCTTCCATGTACGCGAAATTTTGCATATCTGTGACTGTCTCTTGTAAGAACTGTGACAAGTCTACACTTTGCTCCGTGATGTTGAGGCTGTAGCTACCCTTTGCTACAAGAAGGATATCATCCAAAATACGTATCATATTCTTTAAGGAATCATTATTGTGATGGAAGAAGGATTGTATTCCATTAGAAAATTGCATATCTATGTCAGGTTGATACTCAATAAAAGATGACTCACCTTGCCACACATGTAAGCTTGATTCAACAATTGGTTGTTTGCTATTGTCGGGTCTTCCTTCATTGCCTCTAGAGAACCTAGCACTCCGTGGAATGGGGTCCTCAATTCATGAGCCATAAACGCAAAGAAGTCCAGATTACCCTTCTGATCAGCAATCAACTCCTTATGCTCTTGTCCCAAGTTCTGAATGGCCTCATTCTGTTTCTGAAAGACCTCTGTAGATCGATACTTTTCAAGCTTTTCACCAAATCTCCTCACTCGTTCTCGGTCGGCGTCATCCCAAGGCTTTCCTTTCTTGAGATGACCTTTAACAAAGCTTGTAAAACTAGAACGTGGCGATAAAGTACCATCCGATTCGAGTGTTTTCTCAGGATCTCCTCCCTATGATATGATAGAAAGGGTATAGTGTGAGCATACAGACTTATACGGAGGCAAATACGATGTGTACACTACTCACCCATTCTACTAGCTCGATCATGGCCTTTCGACTGAGCAACACATCTAAAGAATTCACAACACCAGGATTTAACTGGAAGAAAGCAAGGGTATGAAGTTGACCAAGTGCGGGGTTGTTTGTCTCGTCAATAAACACCACGCCATAATCTTTACAAACCTGACCGTACGAGTCTTGTAAACAGTCAAAGGTAGAAGGAGGCACATCAACCGTATCTTCTTTGGAAGTATCACAATATGTATGGATTTGAATATCGCCATTCTCATCCGTTTTGCGAAAGGCAATGAGATTCACACCCAGGAGTTCCATGATTTGCTTTCGGTAGGCCGGTTTACCCATGTAATCAATAATGCTAAGCTCTTGGAGGTTGCAAAGAGTTTGATCAATATCCATAAGACGTGCCGCATCGTTGGTACGTTCTAAACTTTCCATAACCATCGAGGTCAAAATTGATGCCATCTCACATAAAAATCTGGTTCTAGCTGAGGGCCGGATTGGGTGTCTATATCCATGAAAAGAGTATAAACCCCAAAGCTTCTTATTCACGATGATGGCAATAACAAGAGTGGAGGTTACGTTCATATTCCGGAGATACTCCAGATGAATATGTGACGAGCCGCGAAGACGACACATGCTGAGATCGGTGTACTTTGTTGTTTCCAATCCTGATCCTTCAATCTTACTAGGATATAGCGAATGATCCTTCCCTTGTACATCATAAACGAACCGTAACGTGTTCTTCATAACTGAATGAGTAGCATAAGAGAAGTTGGTTGAGTGAGGGTTGATTTACTCTCAAATAGAACACATGATATGCACAAAAAACAACAACTTACACAATTCCCTAGCCTGACGAGGTATATCCCCAGCTGGAAATCTCAAACCCAAGAAACTATCATCACGACAACAACTCCTAGCATCCCACCTTGTAGTTTCATATACAACCTCTCCACTACCATCACTAGGGTCAAATCGATATACCATTCCCCGGTCATACGGAGTTTCTGACATTATACGCGAGCAAACTAACCCTGCCATTTCTTCGATACTCCAACATTTACGTAAATCATGTGCAATCGATTGCATGAATATCATTGCATCTCCTTCGCCCTTTGCATCAGCAGTATCACCCTTCCCTTCTTCTTCTTTCTCCTCGTCCATGTCTTCAATCTCAATTAGAAAATGTTGTCCAGATTGGGTAATACCACATGATTTACGACCACTTGATAATAATCCACGAGTACGAATTAGAAATGTTCGTACTGCACCTGTATTGGTATTTCCACTACCACTTCCACCACCATCCTTTGCATGTACACCAGATGAGGAAGAAGAAGAAGAGGAGGTAGCACCACGTACCACAGATCTAACTTGATCAACAGCATCGGCTTGTAATAGTAATGATAACGGTGAACCAATAATAGAATTTAATAGTGTTATATCAACTTTTAAACCATTATCATCTCGTAGTTTACTCTTTTGTAGACGGGGGTCTAACTTGTTAATATCTAATTCAGCCGCTGATAGATTTTTATTAGTGGTATTATTATCATCTTCAGGTTTGTAATCGGGTGGTAATAGGTCACATGCATTAGTTGAACATTGTACAATAGTTAAGTTTGAATCGACTACTAATAAAGTACCACAGGGTTGGATACGGTTAACGATGTGGATAGGTTCACGCTCGCAGGAGAGTGCTGGTGTCATGTCAGCTGCTCTTGTTTCTGTAGAAGTCATCTTTGTGCAATTTATTTTCGTCGGTATCTGAGAACGTTATTGTATCGACAGAGTAAGTGGAGATATTAAGTTATTCTCTACGATGCTACTGCAATGATGGGCTAATCAAATTGCAATGAGGTAATATTGTTCCCCATCGCCCATCAAATCTGAATTTCAATTACGATATCTGAATCATTCAACTTTAATCTAGGGACATTTTGGTCTTGGTGTCGCATGAATCCACCATCCAATACATCATGAAATAGAAGTAGTACTTTCACTACTACCTATAATAATACAACAGACGAAGGAGCGTCTATCTAATATGTAGAATGAATACCAGTTGCAAAGCATACAGTATACATTTAGATTGTTGCTTGGGCTGGTATCTTTTATTGCTATGCCGTGCCAGTGCCAGTGAGCTACATTGATATGATAAGTGTGATAGTGTTCTTTGTATTGTGCTATTGCAAACCATCCCGGTTCCATTATAAACTAGTGATAAGCGATAATAAACATACGGGGAGGAAAAGTTATTTAATATTCTGCCATAAACTCTATTAATCCTCGATAACATATGAAAAATGAGCACAATCACATCTTGGCAAACAATTGAAATTACATTCGTTGACATCAAGTCTACACAAGGTCCCATTGCAATATCTCCAGCATTCAAGTGCTTGGGATACGAGTGGAGTGCTGAGATATCGACATGTGATGATGAAATGCTCAACTCTTTCTGTGGAGCAGGAATAGTACGCTTCTACTTACGGCGGAAAGATATATCTTCAATTGCAACACCTCAAATTATATGGTCTATTGCCCCAATTAGAGGTTCACATGAGCATGGTTATGCCGGTAGTATGGGGCACGATAACTATAGTGGTAAGTTCAATGCGAATGATATCCGTCGATGTCGATCAATACTGACGGTTCCCTCACTCTGGAAGTTAGAATGAGATTAGCAGATGATAAAGGAGGAGATACAGCAACAACTGCAGCTGAAAAACTATTCATTCCAGAGAACCCTCTTGCAAAGAATATACAAAGCAAGATTATGGATGAGGAATCTGCTGATATCATATTTGAGGTAGAAAGCACTAATTTTGGTCGCAAAAGATCCAAAACTACAACAATAATACATGCACTTATTTTACAACAGTTCTCATCAACACTTGATGAAATATGCAAGCCTGGGGAAGATCAGGTTATAAGATATAAGAGGGGAGATGGTATGACTACTATATCAATAACTGATGTGGATCCAAAAGTATTCAAACACGTGATGTTTTCATGTACGGTGGAAAGATATCAAATGAGGATATGAAACGATATGCCAAGAGTATTATTGATGTTGCCGATAAGTATGGGATTGTAGGGTTAAAGTTGGAGGCCGAGGCTGCATATGTTACTTCCGAAACGATCACTATTGAGAATGTCATTAACCATCTCTTCTACGCAGACTCAAAGAACTTAGCTCTACTGAAGGAGGCAGTAATGGACTATTTAGTTAAGAATGGGAAGGAAGCTATGACAAAGTTGTCGTTTGATAATGTCCCAGGTTCTGCAATGAAAGATCTCTTGGCAGCGATGACAAGGGGGGAGACAGAAAAAGATGGGAAGGCCAAATCAGCCAACGCCGCAAAGGATTATAATACAATGAGAGTAAACAAACTGAGAAAGTTACTACATGAACGAAAATTGGATGTCGATGGATCTAGAGAAATGATGATTGCACGTCTTGAAGAAAACGATGCTGCGGGAGAGAAAGCAATGATGGACTTCGTCATGAGAAAGGTAGTAGTCAAGTGATACTTACAATGAGTGGGGATACCAAAATACCAAAGATACCCTTTCTTCCTCCACGAGCTACGGGTTGATCTGACTTGATAATAATAACACTAAGTGAGATAGTATCTACTAGTAGTACTAAGCTAAATATGATAACTGACAGTGCCATTTGTTGGGTGGGGGGAGATAGAATATAAAGGATACCGTATGATATATCATTATCATATCTTTGATACTGACATACCTAGTCTACTATATCCGTTGGAGATCAGTTGATTTCCAGTTGCAGTATCTATTGCATTGTATCACTTGCTCGTAGCGCATCGTAGGCTAGGAGAAGAAGAGCATGGTGTTGACAGGGGGGTACTGTCGTGAGTGACACTTCCCAAACTCAAAAATCTAAAAAAATGACTCTGCCACCTCACATAACAACACAGCAATAGATATAAATAGGCTGGCGGCGTGTTTTAGTTGTTATTCTACCACTCAGCAACACAGCACGACTGTTGTTAATATATTATTGTGCACATTAAGTTATTATAATAAGAATGTTGTCATCAAAACAAAATAAAAGTTTGCTCCTATCTCTTTTAGTTGCAATAAGCATTGGTACTATCGAATCCTTTGCCCCATCCTCTACTCGTATTGGTATAGCTTCAGTACAACATCCAATTAATCAGAATGTATTCCAACATACAACCAGCAGCTCACTAGTTTCCCCCGCAAGTAGTTCATCACAACTATCAGCATTATCATTCCTAGATGAGGAAACTACACAAAAGTTAATAGTCTTATCATTCGAGAAGTTAATAGATGCAGGTATACCATCTATATTCTTTATTATTACTAGTTGGTGGTTCATTAGTCAATTTCGTAATCAGGATGGTAGTAATAATGGCAGTATGGGTATGCGTGGTGGTAGGGTTAGTGGAAGAGGTATGGGCAAGGGAAGACGTGGTGGTAGAGGTGGAAGAATGGGTATGCAATTCGATCCAAATGAACGTCCATTAGGTCCAGTAGAAGAGTTGTATGATGACATATATGATGATTTATCAGGACCACAGCAGGATGTACCACCATTACTCAAGCTACTTGGCGGTGGTGGTGGAGGCGGAAGAGGAGGACCTTCAAACCTAAACAATAATATGATCAAACCAACATCCAAATTAAACATTGGCATTCCCAAGCAACAATATTTAAAGGTAACAAAGTTAAATAACAAGTATGATTCATACAGATATAGTATGATAAAGGCAACTAAAGGTAAGGCATTGGCGGCAAGTGAATTACGGGGGAAAGGATTTGATACGGCGTTTTATCGAGCTTTGGGTATTACTAGTAGTAGTGATAATGGTAGTTTATTACATGGATTAACACAGGGTGAAGGAACTGCCTTGTTGAAGTTGGAACGTGATTTCTTATCAACCGGCAGTGAATTAGTTAAAACTGTTGCAGAATTATCAAGGGAGATTACTAATGCAGCTGTTCTAGAAGAGATGCAAGAGATGGGTGTCGAGGCGGGTGTCTTAGATGCCATTATTGTTCCTGATGATGAAGATGTTGAGGTTACTGATGCACAGAAGGACTTCTTTGCCATTGAGGAATCAAAAGATGATAAAAAGAAGGATGAAAAGACAAAGGAGAAGAAACAAAGTACCGACATTATGAAGGCAGTGAAAGAGCTAGAGGCAATCAACACCGATATACTACTTTTGGAATTGGACTTTATTCAATCAGTGGTCGATGTTCTTGGTCCAAATCGTGCTGATGCCATCCGAACAACAGTCGTTGGTAACATGATCAACGGCGAGGCCGGTATGTTACTCAAGACACTAAAAGAACGTCCATTAGCTACAGTCCTATCTTCCTTTAATGGAGAGTCATCTGATGGTCATCTTACTAATGGACAAAAGAAGAATTTATATGTAACACGCTTCCCTGGAGATGTTACTGCATCACAACTCAATGAACTTCGTGAGGAAGTGACTGGCATTCTCAGTTCAGCTCAACCAGGTGATGAGGCCTTACTTGTATTGCAATCGGGAGGTGGTACCGTTACAGGATATGGTCTTGCCGCAGCACAACTTCAACGATTCAAGGCAAAGGGTATCAAGCTTACTGTCTGTGTTGAACAAGTTGCTGCTTCTGGCGGATATATGATGTGTTGTACTGCTGATAAGATCGTAGCTTCGCCATTTGCTGTCCTCGGAAGTATCGGTGTGATTAGTGAAGTTCCCAATGCATACGAAAGACTAAAGCAGGAGGGTATTGAATTCCAAACAATCACTGCAGGCAAGTTTAAGCGTACTGTAACACCTACCAAGAAGATTACCAAGGAAGATTTGAAGAAGAGTACTGAAGATATTCAAGAGATTTTCAACCTCTTCAAGGGATTTGTCAAGAGTCAAAGACCACAACTGGATATAGAGGATGTTGCTACAGGAGACACCTGGTTTGGAGAAGATGCCTTGGAGAAGGGTTTATGTGATGAGATTGCCACGGCTGATGATGTACTATTGGACTTTGTTGATAAGGGTTATGACCTCTATGAGGTGGCATATGTCCCACCACCCGAGGGAGTTCCTAGTTTGCTCACTGGCCTACCTGGAAGCTCTACCAATCAAGATAGTGTTAGCGGATGGCGAGGAGTATTCAGATCCATGGTGAGAGGGGTGGTATCCGATGTGAAGGGAGAAGTTATGGCCGAGCTTAGCTCTAGTATGAATGATATGAACTCTGTTGAGAGAAGGTACATGGCAAAGGATGATTCAGCTGACAGGATCAGGTAATAGAATTAATGTTAAGTTTGAGTAAAGTAAAGAGAAAGTTTAGTACTAAAGCTGTTTAGTAACTACTCTAACCCAAGCTCTCGGGAACCTTTTCACGTTTGATGGTAACCTGAGAGGTGAGAGTCTCTGAAGCTGTAGTAGATAACACCCAGCAGTAGTGGCCTGTCAGTCCTCTACACACCACACCCAGTCTTTGCCCATTCTTGTATACTGTCAATGTACCCTCATCCAAATCAAGTAGCAATCCTAATTCGCATCCCATGTCAGAAGAAAAACTCTCCGACCACGTTTCTCTCGTACCATTACCAACGGCATCTTCATCTTCAATCCAATTACTAGAAAAAGATGTATCATTATAACTGTAGTAAGTACAAGAATGAATACTGTTGTTTGTGTTATGTATCAAGCTTTCCTTGCTTTGAGAGTAATGTTGGTTGAAGAATCTTGATTGGTTGGGGTTTATATCATATGCTCCACTATCTAATTCTCCTGGTCTCATCACACCAGCGATGAAACTCTTACTGGATGTAAATGATACAAAATGCTTGCCTGCCTTCATTATCAAGTTGCTGATTGCAGTTGACCAAACATTTAAATAACTATAACTGCTACTTCTAATGCATGATTTGTCTGTATTATCTACATATACAAATCCCAATAATTGATCAAAAGAAAGAGCAGATCTCAAATAATAATAATTCGCTAACCAGCTTTCCCCATCATTTCTTGGTCTTTCTTCTGTTGTAATATCTTGCACTACCCTGCGAGCTGTCTCCTCAATTAATGATAAACTATTATTACTCTCCGACATACCATATCGTCTACATGTTAATGCCAAATTCAATAAATCAGTGGCTGGAAGGTATGATGCAATCTTGAATAAACTATCACTATTGAATAGTACTAACTCAATACACGAAGTTTGTGATGATACACCTTGTTTCTGTTTGGTATCATTAATTTTCTGCCTTTTGGCAACATTGAAATCACTAGATTTCATATCCATTGCAATAATCACTTATAATATCAATGATATGCAATGAAACTACTGCTGCTACTGATATATATCCGTCGATATATTGTCATAGAATAGCTTACTTTAATAACGTGCACTGTAACCAGTGCAGTGCATGCGAGGTTTCAGTGCATGAAATCTGCACTAGTGAAGCCCCAAAATGCACGCATGAGCGATAGCGAATGCGGGCAAGCGGGGCTGAACGCGTGCAGATTTCATGTACTCAAGTCTCCAATGCAATGCACGTGATACAGTGAGCGTTATTATGTATGACAATGAGAGCACATATTCGAGCACATCATTGCAAAACAACGAGCACCGTGTAATTGCTGCATTGTATGCAACATATTGATATTCATTGTGAAACTTAATAAATCTATCTCTCTTCCTCAGATATTGTAAGGAGCGGTACAACTAAATCTGCCCTCCTTTTAGCTCTTTTTTATCTCTTTTTAGCGATGTCACAATGCAATTGCACGGTGCAAGTTGTTTTGCACAGTGTGCAAGAATATCTGCACTAGTGGTCATACAAAGGTAAGCGCCGCCAACAGTTGTAGTCGTTCGATCGCTAATCATTCCCGGTATCATTTTTTTTCTTTGATTGAGTGTGAGTTGAGAGTTGGGTCAGTGTTGGATAGGGGTACCATTTCAATTGCGAGGTGATATTAGGAGAGCTCAAGCTGAGTAATAAAATATACGGCGGTCTTTGATTGTTAATAAAAAGCTCAGCGTATCCTAAAAAGATACCAACAACACATCCCCGCCCAACACAACAAGATAGAATGATAACTCCACCTACAGCATACACCACGGCAATAACGCCACCAGGTAACCGTCCACATTCAATATCAGTATTCGGTTGTACGGGTAATGCCGGACGAGCAGTGGCATATCAAACAATCAAATCAGCTGCCAAATCAAATGACAAGAACATAAATATTGCATTATCTGGGCGGAATAAATCAAAAATTGAAAAGGTATTACAGGGTATTAAAGATGAATTACAAACTGAGGGTATTACAATAAATGATGAATCAATGGTTGATATTGTTATTGCAGATACTACAGATGAAGCATCAATGTTGAAGTTGGCACAATCTACAAACATTTTAGTTAGTTGTGCCGGACCTTATGGAAGATATGGTGAGGCAGCGGTAAAGGCTTGTGTAGAGGGTGGAGCACATTATGTAGATATCACTGGTGAGGTTGCCTTCATTGAGAAGATGATTTCGGACTATGGAACTCAGGCCGAAGAGAAGGGTGTAACTTTGTGCCCTTTCTCTGGATATGACTGTGTACCTTCTGAATTAGGAATGTACTTAGTTGGCAAAGCATTAGAAATGGAAGGGTTGGAATTGAAACATCTTTCTTTAAACTTTAGAAGTAAGGGTGGCGGCTTCCCCAGAGGTACAATTGCAACAATCATGGACGGTGTTGAGGGTAAGAATCAACCTCAGAGAAAGCCAGGAGACGCTCGATTCTATCCAAAAGAGTTTAGGCCAACGGCAAAGAATGCCTTATCACTTTCAAACTTTGCATTACCCAAATATCAACTTGGAACCTTCACTGGACCAAACTTCATGAGTGTCGTGAATGTACCAATCCTGTGCAGAACGGCACCTGTTCTTGGTTTTTCTTCTGACCTGACCATCTCAGATAAGAGTATCGTTAGTGGACCTCCATCATTACTCAATGGTTATGGACTATTTCCAACTGGGATCTACATTACAACTCTTCTTGTGGGCGGTATGGCTCTTGCTTTCCCACCAATCCGAAGTTACATACGAAAAAGGTTTGGTACAGGGTATAATTATAACGGAGATGCTTCAGGAAAAGTGTTTATGGATGTACAAGGAACATCATCAAACAGCAAGTCATTTGCATCGGCTAAGTGCATGTTCCCGGGAGATCCGGGCATTTATGCCACGGGGCTGTTTGCAAGCTCCGTTGCCAATGCATTGCTAGAGGCCACATCCACAGACTCGAAATTGAAACCACTGGCTGGTTTCAATCCACCTGTTGCTGCTTTACATTGCTGTAGAGATGGACTACTTGTTGATAAGCTGAAAGAGTTAGGAGCTGAGATCAAAGTCGAGGGTATAGAAGGAAGAAATGAGATTGACGCTTCCAAACTTAGGTCAAAGCTTTGAACATATGTACATATGTACAATTGAGACCTCTTTGAACAAATGCACAACGAAGTAAGTAAACTTAAATGAATAGATATTTATAATACTAGTAGATCTTCTATTGGTTGTCAGCTTTATATTTATGTACACTACAAGTATCCCTATCAAAACTTTTCACATCATGGTCATGAACCTATTCTATCAAAATCGATCATCATCTCATCATCTATAAGTTCAACTGAGATGCTTCCCAATCCTTTGATATTAGATTCAACATTTGATTTTCACTTATGACACATTGACTACTATCTGCAGCATCATCAATGGGACATGTACCACATTCACTGACTATTCCATCAAGCTCCGATCGTGTCATTTTTCCACATGCGCCAATGTTATTTAGAACACATTCTAGACCATCTGCCGAGACTGCTGCATTAGCTGATGACGATGATGATGCAGCCTTTACTATATCAAGCTTGAATCTTCTTGGCACTTCATAAGAGTAGCTGTTGATTGGTGCAAAGGGGAGAGAATGAAGGAACATATGATGTGAGCATTGATACATAAGATATGCACATAAGATATCGTTTGCTCAGCAATGACCGGCAGGTGAACATATGCAACAAATGACTTACTTCTTTGATCTATATTCTTCAAGTATATCGTTGAGCTTATGCAATGATTGAGAGCATGTCATTGAGAGATGTCTACGAGCAATGATGTGTCGAGCAGCAGGGGAGACGACTCTGCAAAGAGAGGATGTTGCAATAGAGATCATGGTAATGATTGGTTATATAATAATGAGGTAGTAGAGAGACCAGTTTATAATTTCTGCTATTAATAATAATATACTCCGATAATAACGGTTTAGTTCGGCCACTGTGTTTTGATCGAGAAGATGATGATGTTTATTTATTAGTTGGAGTTGGAGAGTCACGAAGTTGGTTGAGACCACTATTTCACTTTATTTCTATTTTATACCCATTATATTGTTTTAAATACTCACAAATAATCTATATAACTCTAATAATCAGGGGGCATATCGACATGCCCTCCTTCCCGAATCCGTTTAGAATTCGTGAACATCGATGTGTCAAAACTGGCATATTGTGTCATTGTTGATGTGAGCCGTGGCCTATTCACTGACGCTATTCCCTTGTTGCTGACATAAATCTATCACCTCTTTATTCGGCTGGTCTAACTGCTGCAATATTCAAGAGTAGTGTTGTTGTTTGAAGTCCGAGTGTTTAAAAGATATCTCTCTCCCCTTTGCATCCCCTTTGCATCGACAATCGACAGCAACCTCAAGGGGTACTACCTTTGCATTAGATATTAGTATTGCATTAGATATTAGTATTATAATATGGCATCATTAGAACTACAGGCACGGCTTGATACTTTACTATCCACCGCTCAAGCAGAGACGGCAGATATCGATCTCTTTGCACCCGTCATGGAAAAGGAAGAGTGTCCGATATGCCTAATTCCACTTCCTCATAGAGAGGTTGAGATTTCATTCCATATATGTTGCGGTAAACGCGTATGTGATGGGTGCATTTACAAAAATAGGATAACTGAGGCAAAGAATGGAGTACCAGATAGTAAACATAAGTGCGCCTTCTGCCGGCAGCCACCACCCAAGAATGTCATTAAAGCCCTGAGAAAATTAATGAAGAAGAATAATCCTGATGCATTTTTGAAAATGGCTGGTCGATATGAATCAGGTGATGGTGTTATTCAAAGTGATACAAGAGTACTTGAAATGTATACCCGAGCAGCCGAACTTGGCAATGCTAGAGCATATGGGAAGATTGGGTTGTATTATCAAGATCGCGAACAAGATTATTCCAAAGCTTTTGCATTTTATGAAGTAGGTGCAAAGAAAGGATCTTTGATCTCACACACACAACGTGCGCTTGCACTAGCATTATATTATGGCCAAAATGGAAGTAAGGTTCATGAAATTGCCAAACATTTGAAAGTACTTGCATGTTCAGGTGATGAAGACGCAATGGATGCTTATATGGAAGAATATAAAAACAAAAAAGTATCAAAAGAAGATCTGACGCAAACTCTACGCACATACCAGGCCTCATATAATGCAAGAAAAAGTAAAGATAGGGAAAATGCTCGTGATATAAAAACTGCTATGGATGCAAAGGGAAGGAGAAATTTCGCAGGCGGAACTTAAGCGCCTGTTTGATTCAATGTATTTATGATATTGCTCTTTGGAGAGAATCTCAGTGAGAGAATGGGGATAAGCTTTACTGAGGTGTATCAAAATATCAATGTTTCAGTTTCAGTTGTAATATGATTCTTTGCATTATACTGTGTATAAACTAAATCTTCTTCTAGTAGGCAGGTATCAAGCGGCAACAAATGATCCAAATATGAACCATTCCCCTAATACCCTCTTCCCTCTCTTGAACATATATCCAAAGCCATCATGACTCATATGCTCCCACACTAACATGTCATCTAAGCATAGCCCAAGGTATGACCACCCTTGCTCCTCTTCACCTGGCGTCTACCACCCATATCAACAACCTCCATTGGATCACCCAACCTCATCATACCCAATAATCCCTCACCTCCATCTCCACCACCACGGCCACCCTTGGATGATAAACTATCATCCATAACCATCTGAACCTCACGCCAACGCATTTCATCCATCTTACGGTCCGACGCAACCTCATTACTTGAATGTTCCAATGTTGACAATACTGCATTCGATTGTTTCAAGAAACTCTCAAGTGTGGAAATCATACGTGATACCTCGACGTTGGTCGATTCAGGTGTAGATGTGTCCATATCACGTGAAAATATTGATCCATATACACCACCACCACTTGTCGATGCGTCCTTCTTTCCCTTTGATGATGTAACACCACTACCAGCACCAGCTTGGATAGATTCGGGCGTTAACAAAACACTTGGTTCAACTGTAATTTGATGAAGGGTGCATTATGATACGATAATACATACAAATTTGATAACGAGAAACAGATTCAAAGTGTTGTAAAAAACTTACTCTTCAATGATTTAGAAGCCTGGTCCAGCTTGGCAGAAATGACATTAGAATAGATACATTGAATCAATAAATCCTCTAATGTACGCATATGATCCTTATCATTGTAGGAACTACCATCATTTGGAATGTGCAACTCCGCTGCTAATTTGGCATATGAAATGGATAACATATCATTGGTACCTCCTTTACTCTTCCTCTTCTTCTTGATAGGAACAGCTGCAGTAGTGTTAGTAGTATCAATCATCATATCCACATCCGTAGAAGAAGAATTATTGATACCATCAATCTGCTTACGTGCAATACTTGCAACACTTAACATACTCAACTTTTCAAGCTGTGCATCATTCAATGTCCACACTGAGTCCGTAGCCTTTAATTCATAATATTCATGAATAGTACCATAGGCAAATAATTCAATAGTTTTAATTAATGCAGCACGTTTACCTTCCTCCATTTTAGATAAACATGCTTGTACACTTGGTATTTTTAATACATCTAGGAAACCATTGAGAATTTTTGGATGGGATAATAATTTGACTAATAATGATTGGAGGAGGGGTGGGTTTAATGTTGATGAATGGAATTCATCTAGTAGATTATTAGACGTCATATTTGTAGTTGTGTAGGACGTTGCCAAACATTGACTTTGACTAAGCATTACAAAATCCAAAGGATACCCCGTTTGTGAATAAACTCGAAAGAGAGGGAGTGAGCTGAGGAGAAGTGGGGAAGTGAGTAGTAGTATTGAGGGGAGAAGAATATGCCTTGCCGCTGCCAAACTCCCTGATATATTAGTTAATAGCAGTTATTAAACACCATAAAACCTCTTCTTTTGGGCGGGAGAGACAACAATCTCAAACAAAATTGAAACATATCAAACAAACAAACAACTACAAAAATATTTATCACCTCGGTGCACTTTGCAATTCTACAAGTTTCAATTATATATCGTTATATTGCAATCACGGCCGCCATTGGCATATACTTTTAGCACTAATACGTGCTGCTGTTGTAACCACATCCGCTGGTATATATTGGGTATAGACTGTGCACGGCACCCAATCAATTAAAACAACACATCAACACTCAATAGATATTATCACTTCTATATTCTATACACCTTACATAAAACATACCCCTCAAGGATGCCAAAAACCGATATAGCTTTGGTTGATATTGACACACCAATGAACCTATCATCTGAGGATATACCACGTTGTTGCGGCAGCAGCAAGCGTAGGAAGATGGCATCATCACTTCATATTACCAACTTACCCGAGGGTATATTTGAACATGTTGCAAAGTATTTAGCAGCACCATCAATTTTATGTGCTGCCGTGGCATTTACTGCATCATCTATGCAGTTTTATTCGATGTCAAATAGAAAAGATATGTCATCACAGAGTAAAGTTCTTTTATCAACAGGTACACGAAATGTACTTGATTTCGGGGATGTTGAGGATGATAGCCTTGCTAGTAAAATATCAGATGCAGATCTCGCTGCTATGTTAGTATGTATTAATGCGGTATCAAATATCAAGACTTTGAGGTTAACAGGATGTGTTAGTATTAATGGGCAAGGCCTGGCTCCCTTGCGGGGGTCTGCCGTGTTGAAAGAGATTGATCTTAGTCTCGTCAGAAGAAAGAAGAGTCCGATTATTACACCAGCACCCAACATATTAGAGGAGGATGTATTGCCGATACTTGACAGTATCATTAATACCGAAGGCAATGCACTGGAGATTCTGACGCTACCCAAAACGTGGAGGAATAGGCAACTTTTGATTACGAATCAGTTTCTTGAAAGGTTTAACAACAAATTAGAAGCTCGTAGGCATACATGCTCACGATGTACCGTGCTTTGCCACGAGACTGGAACGGGGTTTAGTATTACTGGATCATGGTGGAAGTATGGAGTGCAAAATTTTAGTTGCAATGAATGTAGGTTGAACTTCTGCCATGATTGTGAAACTATCACTGGAGGTCCTTATGTGTCCTGTTGTACAGTTTGCGAAGCAGAGTACTGTCACCAATGCAATCCAATGAAGTTCTGCGACGTATGTGAAAGGGACATATGCAACAGTTGTAGTACTGTTGTGGATTGTGAAGAATGTGGCACGCCATTCTGCGATGCTTGTGCCCCGAAGTTTGGTTGTGGCTGTAGTAGTGGGAATTTGTGCATGGGATGTGTATCGTGTTCATATTGTGGTGATCAATTCTGTGATAATTGTTCTCCAGTTAATATGTGTGAATGCTGGGACGGTCCTCGCTGTGAGGATTGTGCAGTAAGAGCCGGCAAACCTGACTGCTGTGGCGAAACTATTGCCGCCACAGCATGCGAAGAGTGTATTGGATTTGTTCAATGCGAGGGCTGTCCAAAGTCAAACTGCTTACGGTGCATCAATGAAAAGGAATATGATGTAGAATGTTGTGAAGATTGTGGAAGGGAATTCTGTCACGACTGTCGTCTCAAAGAGTGCTCTTCACACTGGGATAGTGCCTGTAGGAAGTGTGCTGAGAAAGTTGGAGTTATTCTGCCTAAGAGGAGTTCGTCTGTATACTATATGTATCACAGTGCTAATTGGGACAGTACCCGAGCGGCCAATCCTACTGCCTGGTTTGGAGAATTATGCTCTATAATTGCAAAACAATTCAAGAGCTTGTCGAAAGAAGAGAGAGCATATTGGAACAATAAAGCAAGGAAAGAAAAGGAGGACTACAAACAACACATTAAAGCACTTGAACAGGAGTTTGGAAAAGTAAATCTCTCTACGAATGCTTCGGTTAGTAGTGGTGGTGGTGGAGGAGGAGGAAAGTAAAAGTTGGTTCATTAGTTAGTTTTGGAGATACTATGTAATGTTGAAAAAATTGTTTGATTAAAATATAATCTTATAATAGTAGTGGCCACCATAAATTAGAGGCATGCCAACATGTAGAAGCTATTACAATACTTAACTGGCTTTGTTCATCCTCCCAACATGATTGTAGGGCCCTCCATCATACTTTTACAGCCCCATGTAGGCAGATTTCATGCCTCAGATTGGGAAAAAATCCTGATTTCCTGCCGACTTTCAGGCAATGTTTGGCCATCAAGTGGTACCTCAGAGATGTAGGCTTGCTACTATAGTGCTTGTTTGGCATTACCTAGATGTATAACAGGGTGATGAACACTCCCAACATGATTGTAGGCCCCTCCATCATACTTTTACAGCCCCATGTAGGCAGGTTTCATGCCCAAAATCCTGATTTCCTGCCGACTTTCAGGCAATGTTTGGCCATCAAGTGGTACCTTAGAGATGTAGGCTTGCTACTATAGTGCTTGATTGACATTACCTAGATGTATAACAGGGTGGTGAACACTCCCAGCATGATTGTAGGCCCCTCCATCATACTTTTACAGCCCCATGTATAAGGCAGGTTTCTTGCCTCAGATTGGGAAAAATCCTGATTTCCTGCCAACTTTCAGGCAATGTTTGGCCATCAAGTGGTACCTCAGAGATGTAGGCTTGCTACTATAGTGCTTGTTTGGCATTGTTTATGTGTATAACAGGGTGATTAACACTCCCAACATGATTGTAGGCCCCTCCATCATACTTTTACAGCCCCATGTATAAGGCAGGTTTCTTGCCCAAAATCCTGATTTCCTGCCGACTTTCAGGCAACGTTTGGCCATCAAGTGGTACCTCAAGATGTAGGCTTGCTACTATAGTGCTTGATTGGCATTACCTAGATGTATAACAGGGTGGTGAACACTCCCAGCATGATTGTAGGCAGCTCCATCATACTTTTACAGCCCCATGTAGGCAGGTTTCATGCCCAAAATCCTGATTTCCTGCCAACTTTCAGGCAACGTTTGGCCATCAAGTGGTACCTCAGAGATGTAGGCTTGCTACTATAGTGCTTGTTTGGCATTACCTAGATGTATAACAGGGTGGTGAACACTCCCAACATGATTGTAGCCCCCT
>Ga0214477_100103_pt1 | contig 56323 bp, 44 predicted proteins | sample M1_20Mar14CPVII9_FD_165058 | JGI IMG/M metagenome (GOLD analysis project Ga0214477, IMG submission 165058) | Marine eukaryotic communities from Monterey Bay, California, United States - M1_20Mar14CPVII9sort6BwellC16 | ecosystem: Environmental > Aquatic > Marine > Unclassified | place: USA...
AGTCCTAAGCAAGTCTATGACTCCAGCAATGGCAGCGGAATCTACAGTTGCCGGCATACATGTATCGAGTACCTTTTCCAGCCATTGCTGTACAACTTCGACGTCGTAGTACTTTCCATTCACTTTGAAGAACTCAAAATCTCCGTTATGTGTAATATAATTCTCAACTCCAATACGCCGAGGTCTACAAGACGACATGGAAGAAGAAGATGATGTAAAAGTGTATACATTAAGCATCTTCCGTTCACTCCATCTATGAGGATGGGTGCCATCAAAAGAAGCCTTACTACTGGTGGCAAATCTATAATGGAGATAGAAGTATGAGCCTTGTCACTGCCAAAGATTATAGAAGTGCAAATAGTAAGACTTACCTCGTATGCCCAAAGAATCCACGGACAAGCTTTCCTCCCCCGTTATTGATATTGTATTCCGACTTGTTATATCCACGTAGATTGCCTGTGAGTCTTTCGGTATTATCTTTGACAACCTTGTGTCGAACACGTTTCGATAAGTCAGATCGTTTTGCATTCACAACTCGTGATCGTACTCCGTGAAGTGGTGGTGGAGTAGATGAAGATGGATGTTTCTTGTTTGAATAATGATCTGGTTCAAAGGTCACTACACCTCCCGATTGTGCACCTCGCATCATTGTAACATTAACCATCTTCTCCAACACATCTAAAGCAGTACGTCCTCCATCTATTGATAACCATGAGGGATTGAGCAATAGTATGCCAAAGTTACCACAGAAACAAATGATTGAATCCTTTTGCATGGCAGTGTGCATAGGTGTCAACTGTAATAAATCTGTAACGATTGCCTCAAATGCTACAATGTATGCGACCATTGTCATATTACCAAGAATACTACTACCCTTGTCATCAGTATCGTTTTTTGTAGTTCTTCTATAATTGTGTAGTAAGTGACAACCTATGGCCAATAATATACTAAATATCCATCCTGCATGTCTAATGATATCATGATGTTCTTCTGATGATAGATGTAGTATTGAGTATCGACCAAATACAGCCTGCAATAACAATATGCCAACTGAGGGTGGTGACACTCCGAACTCCAATTGATTGTAAAATAATGATGCAACTGATATGTGAGCTGCTTCATGCAGAAGGCCACATATTAAGTATACTACAAGAAGGAAGAGGGTTTTATACTGATTTGTCATGATATTGGCCGGATGATTTCATTTATGAGGAGGTATTATCATCATTATTGACACCACTGAGAGTTCTTCTCGTGCCATCAAAAAATGAAATCAACACACTTGTGATAGTCGACTTTATTCGCCAAACGGCTCAGAAATCAATCAATTTGATGGCCTATTCTTCGCCGAGGGCCGAGGATATGAGACAGGAGGCAATGGCAAGTACATGATAAGTAGATAGGAGGAGTGAATGGGTAGTGTGGCAAGAAGAGTTGCAAATAGTTGTAGATACCAAATGAAGTATGCAAGTCCATCATGGTAGTGGAGAGACGTTGAGTTGGGCAGCGGCTGGAAAATACACGAAAGAGTTGCAACTAGTTGTATGATACCAACATGAGTACTGTATCGTCAATGACATCAGTTATGTATGTTAATAAATCACACGCCAAACAAGTAAAGACATATCTAGAATCCAAATCTTTGCTTGATAAACGATATCGTATGATACCTGTGTCGTCGTCTACATCTACTACAACTACGAATGATAATAGTGCTAAAGATGATGATATAAAAGATTGTATTGCAATACCAGTAAAATGTATAGACTTTATGAAGAATGATAATAATGATGATAACTTGGTAGATATACAGAAAATGATCATTCGATACGGAGTACATGATTGTCCATATAGTACATCTATGCTTGGTAATAACAATAAGAATATGATGCAGAAGAACAATAAGTCATCAACAGAATTATCATCATCAGTATCATCGCTAACACATCTTCAATATTCATTAGTGGAAACATTAACATCATTAAGCTCTGGAGAAGATACAAACGCAGAAGAACGGGTAAGGAACCTTAGTAAACGAACCTGCCCAACAAAGTTGGAAGTTATTGGAGATGATCGCACATTAGTTATACCAAGATTTGCCTTATATGTGGATGATTCTAATAACGAGTTTTATAAGCTGTTATACCCCACTATCAAATTGATGGCGAAAAAAGAAAAAGATGTATTAAATTCTAATAATGAAGGAAAGTACATGTTCAGTATACAATCACATTTGTGGGAGGTCCTAGCATCCATACACAATACTCAAAGAATTGTCAGGAGAGGTGATATAGATCCAGACAGCGGTGTTAGAGAGAGTGGACATCGGATATTATATCCATCAAAACCATCATCTGCTGATATAGATTCATGCAACAAAGGTTATATTCCAACAGATACTGGCCCAAGTTCGCCTGGTTGGATTACTGTAACAGAACATTCAATACATCAATCGTTTGATATAACACGTGTCATGTTCTCTAGAGGAAATGTCACTGAGAAGAAACGATTTGCTTCCTTAGTCCAAACAGATGAAAATGTATTAGATATGTATGCTGGTATAGGTTATTACACATTACCTGCTTTAATACACGGTAAGGCTAAACATGTCACGGCATGTGAGTGGAATGAGCATGCCTTATTTGCATTGAGATATAATTTGAAGGCAAATAGTGTAGAAGATAAGAGATTTACAATACTTGAAGGAGATTGTCGAGTAAGTTTGAAGAGATTGTTAGAAGAAGACAACTCGACAACACAAATTCGCCAGTTTGATCGAATAAGTTTAGGTTTGCTTCCTAGCTGTGAAGGTGGATGGTCATTAGCTGTATCTTGTCTAAACAAAAGCCAAGGTGGATGGCTACATATACACGCAAACGTAAAAACCTCAGAAAAACAAAGATGGACACATTGGCTATGTCGATCTCTGTCCAATTTAGCAGTCAACAGTAACGGCGACAACTGGATAGCAGTTTGTACACATGTTGAAAAGGTGAAGTCATTTGCACCGAAAGTCGATCATGTTGTAGCTGATGTATTCGTTGGACCTTGTGATTCATCCAAAGTACCTTCATTGACTGATGAAAGAAGCTGTTTAGAAACGGGAGTGCTCACTTCAATGGGAGAGTTTACTTTGACGCCTCTGGATACTCCTATCCCATCTTGTGCACTAAATAAAGACGGTGTACTTCATCAGAATTGGATGGGAGTAGTAGACACTTAAATCTGACTTAATTTACTTCCTTCTTAACTTCCTCCTTGTGTTCTTCTTCTTTTGACTTTGTAGCTGGTTTGACATCTACTGCATTCTTCTCGTCTGCTTTCTCGTGCTTGCTAACTCCATGATACATGTCAAACTCCTCCTTGCTCATCCTATCAAATGTCATTACCATTTCACAATGATTTGTTAATGGAAACATATCAACTGGTTGAGACTTTGTGATCTTAAATGGCCGTCCTGGATACTTCTTAGTGGGTGGACTACATAGCATGCCAGCATCACGGGTGAGCGTTGCAGTTGGATTACAACTAACATATACCAAACGTTGGATCTTCTCATTTGCCTTCAAAGTTTTGATCACATTTCCATGCAGTCCATCTCTTGCCGGGTCTACCACGGCAACAATTGGCACATCTTTAGGTAGCTCATGCGTAGCTGATGGGAGTTCCTTCTATGGAGGAGTATGAAGAGATTGCTAAGACATTTGAGAATGCATTGGATGAGCAGCTTGAGATTAATGAGTGTGAGAGCAAGAGTGTGAATGGGCTGGAATATATCAGCTCATGTAAAGAGAAGCGTGCTGAACTGGTTGACACTGTTGTTAAGTTACTCCGCACCAATCTAGAAGTTCTACCAACTAGCAAAAAGACAAATGTGTTGGGCGAGTCATCTCGAGGTAAAAAATGCACTGCAATTGGAAGACTTGGAAAGTTTATTTCATCAGACGAGGAAGACACAGACTTAGTCAACTTTGTACAGGCGGTAGTTGACGCCTTCTTTGACAACGATTTACTCCATTCAACACGACTATTCCTACATGATGCAAAAGGATCCTTTGGGCTTATGGTTGCATCATCACTAGATGCACATAGACAAACGTGCTTTGCTGCAAGAGGTCAGACTCTATCCATTGCTTTCTATCCAAAGAAGGGTTTGATCTGTTATGGTTCCGAACAAGCCGCTGTCAAAGCTGGGCTTAATTATGACAACCCCGGTGGCGACATAGTACAAGGCATCACTCGAGAAGCAGATAATGCAACGAGACTAGATTTAGATGATCTAGGCGGTGAGATTTGTTTATTAGACTGGGGATTTGCAGGAGACAGCGAACCAGCAGTATCACCGCCCAATCGCAATCTCATGGTTAATAAACTTATGAACAACTGTGTCAATGTGGTTCTACTACAGCAGAGTGATACCTTCAAGCCACTATCTAAAAGACTGACTCTTCTTGAAAATAACGAGTTTATCAAGCCTTTGTCAAGGTCGGAAGACTCAATAGACCTTGTGCTAAAAGACATTCAAGATATTCCTGGTATATGCGCTGACATACAAAACGATTGGCGTTCAGTCGGATTGAATAGAATGACGGCATGGAATCTTGCCAGATGTATTCAAACGAGGATGAGAGCTCATGTGGATGGTAATATAAAGTGTCATGGCAACACCGTTGATATTTTAGTAACTGGATGTGAGGTTAGTCTATGGGTTGCAGAACAGTTTTGCTCTGATCTGCAGAAGTCCTTTCCACAGTTGTTCGTGAAGTCAGTAAGCAGTAACAAACTACTTGGATTATTCGGGCAGGAGCTTGCAATGCCCTGCACTGGCTTTCCGGACTCTGCAAAGACACTTGACCTTAAGGATCCAATTGTTATAATTGTGAGCCATTCAGGAGGTACCTTCGGACCATTGGCTTGCTCAAATTTATTGCAGTCTTTTTCGTCTTCTATCTTTGCTGTCACGTCGGAATGGGACACACAGATCGGGAAGCAGTTGAGAAGTATGTATAGTGATGACTTGTTATCCTCTCGTATCTTCTCGACTGAAGTTGGAGTCCGTCCTGCTGAGCCATGTAGTGTCAGTGTAGCTGCAACACACCAGCTGTTGACCAATATTTATGGACACATAGCTATTACCATCATTAGCGACCCTGCATATAGCAAGGCAGCAGGGTCAGTTGTAAGAGAGCGAGACTTGCAAATTCTAGAAAGATGTAATCAAGAAGGTGAGTAGTAAAAGTATATGCTAAAGGTTGTATCATAATGTGTTTGTTCATCACAAATCTCTTGATACTTTCTTGATCCATCTATGTACAGGTATCAAAGCTTTGGAAGAAATAGTCGGAGTCGATAGACACGGGGATGAGATTCACAAGAAGAGATCTAAGACTGAAGATGAACTTCGTGCGGCAGGCAATCTATGGGCAGATCACATTCTTGAGAATGTCAAGGCATATATCATGTCTTTTGTCTACATCTTTGTGACTGTTGTTAGCGGATATCCATTAGTATCAGGCATTGCGTATGCTTGCGGCCTCAGAGAAGATACGGAACCTGGTGACAAGTTGTTCTACTTTCTTCGTTTTCTCGATTCGTGCATATATTTTTGGCTCCCTCAACTCAATATATTCATACTTAGACTCATCCAAGGCCGCAACTTACGTCATCGTATGGTTGGCCGAACGGTAGTCATTGGAGATTGCCCATGGGTAGCACAAGCAGCAGAAGCATTCCTTAGCAAGATATTCGCCGTTTCCTATAGTATTTCTGGTCTGAACGTTTTGAGTGGCAATCCTAGCGACCACCTCGTCCATCGTCACACTCACAGAGTTGTAAGAGGTACTCTCCTAGTATGTGGTAGACCAGACGGTCGTCTTCCAGCCCTTACCAGTCTTGAAGCATCAACTTGTTTATCAGTCAATCAAGCAAGCTCAATTCAAAGTCTAAACGGAACTTGTTGCGAGTCAATTACTATAGGTCACAATAGAAGTAAGCTTCCTCTATCACACAAAGCAATCTATCTCAAGAGTCATCGCCCTATGTTTCTATCAGAAAAGATATTAGACAACATTGATCATCAGGAAGATTTGGTACGTCAAAGGAAGGAAAAGCTCAAAGAGGAGAAGGAAAGGCAACAGAAACGAATCAGTCTCTCTCAAACTACATCATACATAATGGAGACTATTAGATTTAGAGGAGGAGATGGTAGCTCATCATTTCTTGAACTTTCTCTGTCTCGATCAAGACAGGCCAAGTCGACTCGATCGTCCGCGTCTCTGTTGGGGGCTTATGTCAATCTTGAACGTGATGCTAGAAAAAAGAGATCACAGAGTAAAGATGTTGAAAAAGCGGATCGTGTTTCAAATGTAATAAGTTCCATGATCAAGGAACGACAAGGCGTTGAAAATGCGAGGAGAGTGTACAATGAAATCGATATTGATGGTGATGGTGTTGTATCACTTCAAGAGTTTGTCAACGCCTATCAAAAGATTGATAATAACATATCAAAGGATCATCTAACGAAATTGTTTTGTGAGGCAGATATTGACGACAATGGGACTCTCTCATTCGACGAGTTCTTATCAGTAAGTCAGCTTCCAAACCTACTTGCAGAGCTTGGTACCAAAAACAGAGATAGTCGAGGTTTAGTTCAACTCCAAGCTAGCAAAGAGAAGTATTTTGGGGAAGAGATTCGAAATCATAGCCAACCAGGAGTGAACTCGATGGCCATGAGTCAAAGCCAGCACTTTGCAATGGTGTTATATGAAAGTAGAATTGCAAGCTTGCAACGCTTTGTTTCCATGACGGTAATGTTTCATCAAATTGGAGCCCGAGTTCAACAGTTTTTTGCACGAATATCATTTGGATTACTTGCGTATAGAATGGATAGGACTCATAGTATCATGAGGATAGCTACTACAGCATCGCCAGTGAGTGGTGCTGATGTTCGAGAAAGAATGGAGGAGTTACGGCTTATACTCAAGATTGAAAGATCAGTTCAACTCATTCAAAGATCGTGGAGAAAATGGAGAACAAATGCCAAGTAGGGCAAGTCTACATTTGGCTGAATAGATAGATTTGTATTGAATAGAGATATGATTGACTAGATGACATCTAGTGCATTTCTAAATATACTGTTTGGCCATCAATGTAGGAAAGATGGCCTCACTTTTATCTAGCTTAAACACTGTATAAATACTCACATGAGTACTAATGATACTACCTAATACACATAATATACTAACCTCTTAAATCCTCGAACTTGACAAGTTGTGCTGCTTTCTCGTAATTTGAGTACGAGCATCATCTTCATCTACCTGATTATCTTTCTTGCCTGGGCTAGGGCTCCGTGGTTTTGACTTGCGTCTACTATTATTTGACTTGCTTCGCGATGACTTGTAGGACTTGTTGGAACATAAGGAACGATCATCACAATCCTTGGACCGAGACACAGATCGTTGACGGGGCTTGCTCCTACCTCGACTTCTATTGCTCTTTGAGTGGTCATCAATATCTTGTTGCTCCTTTCTTGCATCAGTGGAGAAGCTTCTACCCCTTGATAGACTTCTTGAAGAAATACTGCGAAGTAGACTTCTACTACGAGATCTCTCTTTCTCTTCAGGCTGTAGGCTAGCAGTAGTGTGATCTCCAGCGGCTTTAATCTTCTTGTATTGTGAAAGTGTCATCAGATTATCCCAACTAGTCTGTTTAGACTGACCATCAGGAAGCTTGATTGTATAGTATGGATGTTCCATGACTGCATCAACGTGTACTGCTATAATCTCCACTGTTGAAGTGACGAGTACAAATATGTGAGAGGAGTATATCAACGAACATTAGAAAAAATACATGGATAACTCTTACCTTCCACAGTACGAGTATCCTCGTCAAATAGTTTCTTACACTTCCTAGGAACTTTAATAACCTTATACCTTGCCATTTCACCAAGTTTATACTTGTGCACACCTCCACTAAGATCGTTTATTGTTTCTTTTAGTGTACTTGCCATCTTTTTGAGTTTATTAAAGACTCCCTTCTTCTGAGTTTGTTTCTTTGTATCTTCCAGTAACTCTTTGCGTTTTGTATTCTCCTCTTCTAGATGATTAATGATTGATCTGCTGCTTTGACTTCTACTACGGCTACGACTTGATGTGCCCCTACTGCTCCTAGAACGGCTTCGAGAACTTCGATTACTCTTTGTACTACGAGTACTGTGTGAACTACGACTTGATTTGTGAGAGGCCTCACCTATTGATGATTGAGATGATTGACGTTGTAAACCTCTTCCTCTTGATGATGAACGACCTTTATTATCACCGACATCTCCGCTACTTTTACTCTTATGTCTATCCGAAGACTTCTTCCTTGTCTTCTTCTTCTCAATATTATTAGTCGACTTCTTCTTTGTTGCAGGCTCATCCTTTTGGATCAGCTTCTTAGCATCAAACAACTCTAGCTCAAGCGGTGCCATGGTATCAATTGCCACCGCCATACCACCATCACTATTCTTCATTGCATACTTATCATTATTATCTTCATCAGTCTGTTTTTGTTCTTCTTCTTCAGTAAGCACAAGTTCTTCAACTTGTAGTCCATCAATCATTGAGTCAGCTAATAACGTATCCATTGGTGTTGTTGGTACCTCAACTTTGAAATCTTCAGTACTAACATTATCATCACAATCAAAATCTTTATGTTTGGATGAAGTAGATGTAGTATTGTGGGTACTATTCATAGTTGTACCACTCCCGTTAGCGGCAGCAGTTAGGTCCATACTATTATGAAACACACTCTTGGCGGCTATACTTGTATTATGTTCGGTACTTATTGATCGTTTTACAATCCCTCCTTCTTCACTATCTGGTAAGCCATCACGTTCAGCCTCGGCTAACATTGTTTCATATAATTTCTTATACTTGTTCATGGTTGCTAGTTTAGTATTTGAATACTTTTTGGTATCCTGAGTGGCTAGTGAACCATCTGTTGATTGGTCTGCTGTTTGACGACGTTGTCCTCCCCATCCATCTGGATCTGGCTTACTATTTTTTGATTGCAATTTCTTCACTGACAATCGTGACTGCTGTGGCTTATTAGTTTGTACAGTAGGCTGTTGTTGTGATAAGATGTCACTTTCAATATCGCGAATATTGCGAGACTCAGCGTTGTTAGCCATTGAATTGTAATCTACTGAATTATTGAAGGATGAGCTATTGTTGTTGTTCAATGAACTATTGAGTAATGCCGATAGACTATCACTATTGTTACTCATCAATGAACTGCTATTATTATTGCCAGATCGATCAGATGAGTCGGATAGACTTTCAATTTGTCGTGTATGTGGCGGCATTGTAATAATTTGATATGGATATTGCAATTCTGCTCTAAATAACCCAAGCTACTGCCCCTTCTATCAAATGAATGTGCAGTGATTGTATCGATATTGTGATTGCTTTGATTGTATCGATTGCAGCACTTAGTTCCCTGGTATCCTCACAATCGTATCCTCAATTAAATATTTTTAATTGCAACACAATCCTCTATAACCTGCTCAATACCCAAGCGTATGATTGTATCGATCGTGTGAGTGATGGTAGATGAAGTATATATGTAAGTATGCTTTGAGGTGAGTGATAGATGTTAGATCTTTTCATCAGCCCCATGCGACTGCGACAAACTCTCAGTCTTTGAGAAAAGATACCACTTTTAGAACAGCCCCCCGTCATTTACCTATGTGAAGCAAATCACTGGGTATTTTGAATTATTTTCACACGTGGACAGACACTTGAGAAGCAATGGCAGAGATAGGATACCATAGAACAAAATGAGGTGTTTCATTTGTGTGGACGATTGCTGTGGCATTTGGTAATAATATGAGGATGGAGGAACGGCCCTGTGTTAACCAATAATTATAAACAATATGATGATGAACAGCTCCTACTCTCAATATCATGAGGCTCGGATTGGTGGCGATTCCGGTAATGGTGATATTATAGGGAATTTAACAAGAGGATGTGTCATTGATCGATTATCAATGATGTGCCACCAGGAGAGGACTTTATATTCCTATCGTCGTCCTGATAATAAAAACAATAATAATACTAAAGTGGTGGGTGCATTTCCACAGGCGCCTTCCAGTATAGTAGATGAAACAATACCTCCATTAAATTCGGCATGGAGAGAGAAGATATGTCACTGGTCATTCAATGTTATAGATCATTTTGATTTATCACGTGAGGTTGTTGCTGTTAGTATGAGTTTATTCGATCGATTCTTAGCCACGCGGAGTAATCGATGTAATGGTAGTACGGCGTTGTTGGCTAGTTTAACAACGTTGCATATTGCTATTAAGGTTCATGAAGTTCGGAAGATTAAATTGACAAGTGAGTATATAAATATTTATATCATTTTTTTCTGTTATTAACTGCAGTGTACAACAAAGTTCCTCCGCAATTTATAAATTGTATTACTAACCTCCTCAATATTATTTTCACAATAAATATCCAGCACTTGCCAATTTAAGCCGAGGACAGTTTGGACCAAAGCATATTGAGGAAATGGAATGGAGTGTATTGACAAGCTTGAATTGGCATATCCACCCTCCAACGAGTATGTCCTTCCTATCTCACTTACTACTATTGCTACCTCCCCAAGTTAGTGATTCATCCAAGGAAGATTTATATGCCCTCTCAAGATACATCACGGAGTTATCTGTTTGTGATTCATCCTTTGTTGAGATTAATCCCTCAGCGGTGGCATTCTCTGCTATACTAAACTCCATGGAGGATCGAAGATACAGAAGATTAATATCCTCTAGTGTTAGGGATCAATTCTTACGTGCTATTGCAACACATGTTGGACTTCGTCAGGATGATGAGCATGTTGTTATGGCCCGTCCCAAGTTGAAACGACTTTTGACGAGTAGTTTAGGTCAAGATAATTTACCCCAGGAGAATATACAGCATCAGCAGGCACAACAACAGGTTGCCGCTCAACAACAAGGACAACTACCCCCACATCACGGCCAACAGCAGCAGCATCAAAACACACAGACAACCATATCAAGTGTAACAAGCTCAGTGAAGGGGATGCAAATTGATCCAAGCAAGGCCGATGACTTATCTGTTTCCTCAAGACTATCCTCTCGACATTCCCGTCAGGGTAGCTATGATAGCGTGACCGGTCATACTCGTAGACGTATAATGGTAGCTTCATCGCCAAGAACCGGCGGCCGAGCACGAGTTGCACCCTCACCAAGTCACACTGTCATGTCAACATCACCATGTAGTCTCTCCTCACGGAGTGCGAGATCCGTCTTTTCTCGACACTCATACTCACGATCACCCATGACATCATTACTACCAGCATCATGATATACCAGAAGAAAGAAGAAGAATATTGCAGATAAAAGAAGAAGAATAGGAATAACAACCCCATTCCTTATTACTTCTGACACATGCCCACATTCACATGAACACTCATCACACTTCACCCACTCTAGATAAACGCTAATAATAAACATAGAAAGAATTGAATCATAGCCACAAGTCTATACTCTTAATGTAAGAATATTATCTCAGGCCCAACTTTATTTAATGAAGCAAACATCGCATCGTTCATCTTAGTTGACCCGAATCTGAAATTACCACAGGAACTCGAGTTCGACCATCTTGACTACCAACCTGTTCGACTGCAGCTACTACATCCATACCACTTACAACCTTCCCGAAGACTAATATCAAACAAGAAGTTAGATCAATCAAGTCATATTATAATATGCACAACGAACTCCTCACATCACTTACCTACATGTTTACTGTCTAACCAAGGTGTCTCTGCAGTACAAAGAAAGAACTAGGGTTTTAAATATCATTGATATCAGGATTAGTATGCACGACAAATGAGCAAGTGAAAGTACATAGAGTGTACAATAAGCATACCTGAGATCCATTTGTATCTTTCCCAGCATTAGCCATTGAGAGTATTCCTAATCAAAACACAGAATCTTCTATTAGAAATAGTTGTCATGTCATATAATGAAGATACATCTCATCATCTCACCTGGTCCAGTATGTTTAAGTTTAAAGTTTTCGTCTGCGAACTTGTCTCCATAGATAGACTATATATTGATGTATAGTAAGTGATGATATTGAATACCAAACGTCTCAATACAAAGATAAAGTAAAAACTTACTTCACCTCCTCTTCCGTTCCCTCTTGTGAAATCCCCACCTTGACACTGTTGATAGTAAGTAAGACATAATAATGAGATACATATAAATCACATCATCATAGCAATTTCAATTAACGATAACAGTATACTCACCATAAATTTTGGGATAACTCGATGAAAGCTTGAACCTTTGAAATGTAAGATCTTTCCAGATCTGCCAACACCTTTCTCCCCTGTACATAAACACCGAAAGTTTTCTGCAGTAAGTGGTACAACATCTGCATTCAATTCCATTTCTATTCTCCCTTTAGGAGAACCACCTGTAAAGTGCAAACATCATCAGACAAGATAGGGGGGTAAGTGTCGAGCAATGCCATCAGACTTTCACAAATGACACAAATATAAATTATCATTGGTATCCTACTCACCTATCGTGATATCAAAGAATACAACAGGATTTTCAGTAGCCATATTTATTTATATATTATTTATGTAGAGGTTGATGCCCCCAAAGAATAGGCGTTTGCAATAGTAAGTCCCTATCTAGTAAGTGTACTTGGTGCAACGCAACATACACAACTCACAACAAATGCTAAAAAAGATATGGCCGGTATCCTCTGAGCCATTGCAAATCAGTATTGTATCTATGAAGTAGATAATATCGTATTGTTGAGCAGCACTATCAGACTATCAAGCCTGCGTTCCAAGCCGCCAGCCCCCAGCCCCCAGCCGCCAGCCAGCAATCAGCAGTTGGTGTTGCATATATCATCAGCCTATAATCAGAAGTACCTATATCATTTAGAAGGAGACAGATAGAGATATGTCAAGTGATGATGGTGATGATGCTGTTATTACAATAACAAATGTAATTGACTCGATAGGGATAGAGATTTATAAATATCTATATTCCACAGGAGTTGTTCAAATTCAGTCTTTCTAGTCAACACATATATCATGGAATATCGAAGGGATTAATACAAGCATGTCTTCGACAATTGCCTCCAAATTTTGGGAGTAGTGGAGTAGATCATTGTGTTGTATCAATAACAGGCATAGTTTTTACAAAAAGGATGATGTATTGGAATATCTATTGGACAAGAAGATAAGAGTTGCAGAACTAAAGCTTGCGGCGACAGAGACTCTATCATTGGAAGAATCAATAGATAAAGCGCGTCAAGTATTATCAAATAAAAAATCAGGTGCAAAGTTCATATCATACAACAATATAAATGATATGTCACTGCCAGTTCATATACGAAATGAAGCTGAGTATACCAATTCTGGCTATCATTCGAGAAAGATAACAAGGCACTGGCCACTGAACGATGCAAGTATATCCTGTCAAGACTTTCAATAGATAGAGAAGAATTAATAATATCAAAGCATATGCCAATAATAAAAACATGGATTGACTATATATTGTCACAGAAACATATCACTGCAGGTACTTGGTTTTGGAGTTGTAGACATCGCCTGTTGGATTTCCAAGGAGTTGAAGGGAAGGGTGTGACAATATCATCTCCGTCGGTCGTTGGAGAGGAGATGGAAATATCTTGGATGCGAATGACGGCTAGTAGAGTTTGATGAAAATGTCATCTAATTTGTATATCTTTACCTTTAAGTTGATGTAAACTTAACTCATTAACTTTAGAGAAACGCAACACCAATAAAATCTTCAACATTTAACTTCAAATCACAACATAAACTTCTTAGGCAAGACCAACCAAATAAACAAGTGCAATCAGCAAGGAACCAGTAAATCTTGAACAAGTTAAGCAAGTTGAGGCACTGGTACCACCAGCAGTCGAGCAAGACAAGGCACAGACGGAGTTCATGTAATCTGGATTTACCAAACATTCACCTGCAGCTGCCCACGCAGAGCAATTCTCATTGTTATCTTCAAGTGTAGAAGGTACCGGTAGCTCAGTCGAGACAGACACTGGACTGTCAGTAAATGCCCCGGCGATATTATCGATTAAAGCCACCGGAACTGATGTATCAGGCACTGTATCAACTCCAACAGTTGGAATAGATGAAGACGAAGCAATTACAACTGTAGGAGCCCATGTTAAAGTATTTGCTGTGTTTCCAATAGTAGGCAATATAGACGAGACAGCAGGAGGCGTAACCGTAGGCGAATTTGTAGTAACAGGTGTAATTGTAGGAGTCAATGGACAACACGTGTTACCTCCCAAATTCTTCATAATTGTGCAAGTATCACTGTCTTCTTCAGTGTTGATAGCATCCAAAAGGAGATCTCCGCATGTCTTTCCACTGCCAATCTCTACAGATTCCTCAACTGAAAGTCCGTTAACACATACAGCACATGGATTATCAGCAGGCTCAGGACAACAACTAAGCTCTGTATCTTTCATAAGAGTACAACTCGGGCTGTCAGCTTCAAGGAGAGCGGCATCAACGATAACATCGGCACAAGTTTTTTCATTTCCAACAATTGTAGACAAATCAGCCGTAATTCCAGATTCACATACTGAACAGGGATCGATCACAGCAGAAGCACAGCATATTGCTTCCTCTGCCTTAAACAAAGGGCATGAGGTACTGTCCGCTTCAACAAGTAGAGCCTCTCTGGCAACATCTGAACAAGTAAATCCCTCTACACTAGTCGGGCTATCTTCGTCAATAGTGATTCCAGTAGCACCACAAACTGAAATGTAAATAAAACATTGCAGTGAGTTACAGCAATATACATATAATCAACAACATTGAACACAGCTTCTACTTACAATCACAGGGCTGTTCAATGACCGCAGGGCAGCAAATCGATTCAGCATCCTAAAAGAGGAAAAGTAGTTTGTGTGTTAGATATGAATATAGTCGATAGAAAAAAAATGCTCCATACTAATGATGTTTTGTCACTTCTTACAGGTTATAACCTGATTTCTTACCTTTGCCAACGAACATGCATCGGTATCTTCTTCAATAAGCAGCGCTTCTTCTAACACTTGTTCACAATCAACACCCTCAGCATCCTCTCCAGTAACCCCATCGGCACAAATAGCACATGCTAAACAACGAATATTGACATCAAGCAAACATGAGATAAATCCATTCGTCAACAATTACATGCACATCAAAACCCATATTATGTACTCACGATTTTCAACAAGAGCAGGGCAGCACGTCTCCTCAACACTCTTCATTTGAGTACACACATCACTATCCTCTTCCGTATTGGAAGCATCAATTAATAATCCACCACATGTTCTACCTCCACCAAGACCAACACTTTCTTCTACTGTTAAACCTCCAGAACAGACAGTGCATGGATTCACAGGGGATGGAGGACAACACCTAGACTCTGCTCCCTTCATTGCTGTGCACTCATCCGAGCTTTCATCAACCTGTTGCGCATCAGCTAGGAGATCATCACATGTATTCCCTCCTCCTGCACCTGTTGAACCATCCACTGTTAAACCTCCAGTGCACACAGGACAAGGAGTTACATCAGGAATCTCGGGAGTTAATTCAGTATCTTCTCCCCCTTCTTCTTCATCTATCTCTTCTTCTTCAGTTGTAGCCTCTTCTTCCTCAGGATCAATAACTTCTCCACCACCATCACAGCAAATATCAATTATAGTATCACTATAGAGATAAGATATAAACATAATATGAATATGAGGAAGTCTATATACAATTATAATACATAAATATAGAAAATCATGCATAACTTCTCTACTTACCATTGGGAACCTACAGCATAAGTACCGATATCAGAGCAAGTTCCACCAGCAGGTATCGCTGCATCCTCGACAAGAACGCCTACTGAATCTGTTATAATAATTTATCATTGTTTAGATGATAAGGTATAAGTATGAACAAGTCAATCTTTATAAAGAATATATAAACAATGCGGAAATACATATTGAACATATTATTAGATATATTAGACTTACTCTCTGGGCATTCGCATTGTTGACCATTTATGACGGCGATAGCGGAGAGGGTAAGAACTGCAATAAGGTGCCTCATCTTCGATTTATTTAACAACTCTTTAGTATTAGATAGAGAGTAATTGCATTGGTTGGAGCATCAATCGTTTGAAAGCAAAGATTTACAAATATCATACGGACAGTGCAGAAAATGATCTCCAAATAAAGGTATCCTTGAAAATCTAGGATACCATTATTCTCTCCTAAGCCTTGTCTCGTAGGCAGGATTCCGTATTCACTCTTGACTACCACCCTCTCTAAAAAATGGCCATTTTTACAACAACCCCAAGCATATTCCTCTTCACAACAGCTCTTTGAAAATGTGTGTGCATCATAAACGCCGTTCTCTCTAGAGAGAGCATGCTACAAGTCGGGTAAATCGAATAGCGGTATCCTTATGCACTAGATAGGACGTGATGTCCTAGATAGGACAGACTCACGCTCTTTAGACCCTCTCAAGTGTAATGATATGTTGCATATGATTCATTTGATCTAACTTTAGATCATTAAACTAGTATTGTATGGAAGTACTCCCAACTTGCAGTTAAACACATGCTATATTGATCTTTACACTGAATGATTAAAAACTCTCTATTCTGAATACCCAACTACTTACAAACAAAACCTCACATTACGGATAATAAGGACCAAACACTTCTTAGACAGCGATCATGATATAAAACGAGGATATAATACCAACAAACACTGCGAATACTGACCCAGCCAAGCTTGTGGAGGAATTGACATCAACAGTCGAGCAAGACAAAGCACAGACGGAGTTCATGTATGTGGGGTTCACGATACATTCTCCCTCGGCTGCCCAAGTGGCACAATTGTCTTCATAATCCTGAAGCTGCGCAGGCTCAACCACTCCAATCTCATCAGTAGAATTATTTGCAACTGGACTGCTCGTTACCCTTTCCACTACAAGATTCTTTACTGGTGCCGATGTAACAGGCACTGTAGGAACTCCAGCTTGTGTAGATGGTGTGGTCGTGGCAGCGGCAATACTCGAACTCTTAACTGATGGAGCAGATGTTGTTTCGATAGTTGAAGAAGCCACAGGCATTGATGCAACAATAGTAGCATTTCCAACAGTTGGCGCATTTGTAATAGGTGAAGTACTTGGCGCGATTGTAGGAACAGCAGGGCAGCATGTAGCTTCTAATGACTTCAAGTTGACGCATTTGTCACTAACTGACTCCACATTCAACGCATCCGCAAGTAGATCTCCACATGTCTTTCCCAGTCCGATAGTGGTAGTGGCCTCGACTGTAATACCACCTGCACATACGTCACATGGATTCACAGCCGGCACTGGGCAGCAACTCAGTTCTGCATCCTTCATAAGTGCACAAGCAATAGTATTTGCTTCAAGAAGTGGCGCATCAACGAGAACATCGGCACAGGTTTTCCCGTTTCCAACAACAGTCGTTCCAACAGCAGTAATCCCCGAGGCACATACTGAGCAGGGATTCAATACTGCGGGACAGCATGTTGCTTCGGCCGCTTTCATTACAGGACAAACCGTACTATCCGTTTCAATAAGTTTAGCCTCCGCTACAACTTCTTCACACGAAACTCCTTCACTTGGAGTTGTAGTATTGTCGACTTTGATTCCACCAGGGCATACTAAACATGGATTGACAACATCTGGTGGACAGCAAGTCGCCTCAGCATCTTTATTTACAATACAGGCAGCCGTCGTTGATTCAACGAGTAGAGCATTTTCCACAGCAGCTGCACACGAAGTCCCATCACTTAAAGTTACTGTATCATCAGCCGTAATACCGTTAGCACAAACTGCACATGGGTCAACAACTGCGGGGCAACAGACGGCCTCGGAGTCCTTCAATAGAGAACAAGCCGTAGTAGACGTTTCAATAAGTAAAGCCTCTGCCACAATGTTCGCACAAGAGACTCCTGCAGATAAAGTAGTTGCATCAGCTGTAACACCGGTAGGACAAACAGTACATGGATCAACAACAGGAGGGCAGCAAGTGGCTTCAGCATTTTTAATTGCAGTACATGAAACACTCTCAACATCAACAGAAAGAGCCTCTTCCTGAATAGCTTCACACGTTACCCCTCCACTTGCCGTTACAGTGGCAGTGTCGACCGTAAATCCACCCTCACAAACTAATTATGGCAGAAATGGAAAGGGTCGAGGTGAGTCATTGCCAAACAAATAGCTTACGAAAGAGGAAACAAGTATGTTTGTAACAGCATTCCAAACTCACATGTACAAGGAACAATAGGCGGGCAGCACGTTTCCTCGGCACCCTTCAACACGGTACATTGAGCACTAGTATCCTCTACTAGCAATGCACTTGCAGCAAGATCACCACAAATTGTCCCCTGTGGAAGAGAATCTACCGGCTGAGATGCGTCGACAGTAATTCCTTCAGCACATACCGAGCATGGTGTTTCAATAACAGGACAACAAGTTGATTCGGCATCCTTTAGTAATGCACATGCTGCAGTATCTTCTTCAATAGCCAATGCTTCCGTGAATACATTAGTGCAATAATTATCTGCAGTGTCCACTACAGTAATTCCAGTAGTGGCACAAACGGGGCATGCTAAAAAATAATAAATGAGATATAATGTATGAATATGCACACCATACATTCTAATTCCTACTCACGATTCTCGGCAGTAACTGGGCAGCAAATACTCTCAACATTCTTCATCTGAGTACATGCATCACTAACTTCATCAGTATTGGCAGCATCAATTATCATTCCACCACATGTCAAACCCCCACCAAGGCTTACACTTCCATCTACAGTTAAACCTCCAGAACAGACAGTGCATGGATTTTCAGGGGGTGGAGGGCAACACCTAGACTCCGCACTTTTCATTGCATTGCACTCTTCACTACCATCAGCAACTGATTGGGCATCAGCTAGGAGATCATCACATGTATTCCCTCCTCCTGCACCTGTTGAACCATCCACTGTTAAACCTCCAGAACATACGGTGCATGGAGCAAACACTGGGATGACAACCGCTGGCTGCTGCTGCGCAGGTGTTACAACAACTTCTTCTTCTTCTTCTTCTTCAATTTCATCATCAGTTGCAGAGTCATCAGTATCATCTTCATTTCCTCCACAACAAATGTTTTGAACTTGACTGCATTGGAAGGAGTCTGCTTCAAAGTTACCAATATCTGAGCAAGTCTGTCCTCCGGGTATAGCTGCTAGTCCATTAACAATCCCTGATGAATCTATAAGAGGTTATATATAAGAAATAGTAATATGGTGAGTGACAGAGATACATAAAAACTGCTCCCAATAAATGACGACACAAAAATTAAATTAGACATATCATATGAACAATATCTTACCATCAGGACAAGAGCAGGCATTGGCCCCACCGATAGATAGCAAAACAAGTATTGCAATAAGGTGCCTCATGGTTATATTATGAACCTCTTTTGCCACGATAATTGATAGGCAGGTGAGAGGTAGGGGGCTCTATAGTTGTCTTCCAATGCTGTTTCTCGAAAGTTAGGCAAGAATCGGATACCTTATTATTTTTTCAATCACGCCATCACATTTCACATATGATAATTTAACCGCTACTATGTTTAGCCTAGCAACCTCTATTAGTATCGGAAGGCGAGCTGCCCTCAGCATATCTCGATCATTTGCCACTGTGGGTTCTCAAATCCCAAGTGGAATTGAACTGCACAGTGAGAGTTTGTACTGATGTTATGTTGTATCTTTTGATGTTGATGTGATGGATTGAGATTAGATGTCAACAACACTATTGCTATGCTTACCTTCCACTCACCTTAACTTTGCTTGTTTATACCATTGCAAATGTTTAGAGAATTTCCCACCAGAGAAGATGTGAGTAGATGTAAACATGCTATCAAATGCACATATTCATATCTCATTATACCTATCAACCCATCACTTCTTTATATGACAGTAATATCAAAGACTATTGCAAAGATAGGAATGTAGTCATTGTTGGCCTCCCAGCGGCGTTTACTCCAACATGATCTACAAAACAAATCCCCAACTATGTAGAGAACCAAGACGCTCTACGTGCTGAGGGGGTCCAAGAAGTTATTATATTAGCGGTGAATGATGGTGCAGGTAAGTAACAGTTTATATACCACAATGCAAAGAATCTCTATCATTAAACAATAATATATTTCTTGCATTACAGTGATGATGAACTGGGCAAAGAGTCAAAAGACAGCATTGACGATGCTCACTTTCCTTGGAGATCCTAACTCGAAACTAACACGTGCTCTAGACTTGGAACTAACACATCCAGGCCCTGTGGAAGACCTTGGACCTGGGAGATGTAAACGATTCGCCATGCATGTTGTGAATGGTGAAATTAAAGCTGTCAATGTCAGTGAAGGAGAAGATGATCCTCCGGGAGAAAAGGAAGAGAACTTGGCCGTATCATTGGCAGAAGGTATCATGGCTACAATGAAGTAAAAAAGTGGCGATGATATCTACTATACACACAAGACGACTCATCTTATCGTCATAATCTGCAAAAAAGCGTGAATGACGCCTACTATATGCATGCACACGTCAACAGAAGAGAGTATGTTGTAGAAGGCTGAAGAAATATATCCTGACAGCTCACAGAGTCTTATGAGTTTGGATCGCTTTTTGCAAATAGGCTTGAGCCACTTGTATGTATCAAAAGAAATATTAAATTAAGTGACAGTTACAAGTAGACATTATAAATAAATAGTTTGCCGAACTTGAAACTACATGCAATATCAATGAATAGCGATGTCTAACAAGTTAATAGCCCTCTGCTTAGTAGAGTCACCAAATGTGCTCTCTACTGCTCTCGGCGATGCAACCGTCAACCTATCTTCACATGCCATCAAGAGCAAAGCTCGACCACTCTTCCTACTTTCGCTACTACTAATGCTTATACTTATATAATGTCTCACACGATAGATTAGAAGTGAGTATAGGGGGAGAGATGGATGAGGAGCTAGATCGAGACTTAAAGAGAGTTGAGACATAGTGATTCACTTCATCGATAGTATGATATGAGTTCAATTCAATGATTATCGATCGGTGTGATAATATATCATTAATATTGATCAATTGCAATACAAATCATGTCAACAGCCGACGATGCCTCTGATATGGACATTAGTGATACTGATGATGAAATAATGCATCGACGTGAGCGTAGTCGTGAGGATATACCAATTATTAGCGAATTAATCAATGGCATACAAAGGCTAGCCGATGGATGTGTTCTCCGTAGTTGTGGAGGAATCACACCCCCTAACCGGTCTCGATCGAATAGTCCACATACTAGGTTTACTTCTCAAGCAACACCTTCGACAAATGGCACTACTTCTTTATCACAACAACAACTAAAGCAGCCACCATCAGTACCAGCAGTCATAATAGAGAGATTTGGGAAGTGCATATCCAGTGGTATACTCCAACTAGGTATGTGTGACCTGTGACAGAAGTGCATAAGATTGTTTTATGTTGCTTTCTAACTCATTATATTGCTTTCTAACTCTCATTATATTACTAAATCTTAGGGTTTCAAGACGTATCACCGACTGAGCTATATTGGATACTCATCCATCTTAAGGAAAGATCCAAAGCAAACCACAGTAAGGAGGAGTCATCGTCAGAGGAAGACACAAAGGTGTTCAAGATTGTTCTTGCTGGTAACAGAAACCTCTCTGATAGCATCGCAGAATACTTGTATCTGTTGCCAGATACAGTATGTGACTTGGACTTGAGCTATTGTGGACTAAGCTCAACTGGAATACGTTACATTTGTCAATTCATGGAGAACAACTCAAAGATCACTCGCCTTTTGCTATGGGGAAACGTTATAAGCGTAGCTGGAGCCTTATACATTCGCGATATGTTGAAGAAGAATACAACACTCGAGGAGTTTTGTTGCTACAATGACAGTCCAATGCCAACTAAAGGAAAGCTACTTATTGCTAATGGACTTGAACATAATAGAACCATAAAACAGGTGCGCCTCGATGATTGTCAGGGAGTACCCGCGGAACCAGTTGTATACGCAGCTTTTCGTCAGTCCTTAGAACGATTAGGAAACAGCTCAGCTATTCATACTTTGGAAATCGGGCCAGTTAACAGAGATCCAAACATTAAAGATTGGGCCAAGACGGTAGAGCGATGCGAAAATCTCAACAACCTTGGCGTGAACAGTAGTTGTCTTGCACACATCCCCAAGTACATGTACTGGCTAAATCTCAATATCTGTAATGCTCGGAAGGTCACAAGAGAGGGGCAGGTTGAGAAGTTGTGCGTTCTATTAGCGAAGGCAGTAAAGAGTGGGAACGATGATGTGCTATACTATCTTGTTAGGAATAATGTCGAGCATTTACCTTCTTGTTGAGTCATATGAAGGGAGAACGAGACATAAGATAATCTTTCAAGGCTTAACATGTATATCTTGAGAGCTCAGCTGCTCATACTTTGACTTGTTTAAATTACTGAGCCTTTTTCCTCTACTATATCTTTGCAGAAACATTTAACATACCAAAAACACTTAATCACGATAGTAATCATTCCCCATCACCCTCCGACCACTTCGCGATAACAACACCCGTTCCAGTGAGATAATCTACATTTCCCCCCAGTTTTTTCAGACCTTCATAAGAATCGTATTCCAGGTGCTCACTAATGAACTCTTTTGTATGGGCAACAAGTCCATCAACAAGTCGATTATGCCTATCCATGTCGAGCATTTCTGATGTATTGCCATCGGCTAGTGTTAAACCGATATGTGTTTGTGTTTTTCCAGCTATCTCTTGACATACATCCCGAATAACCGAATCGGGGACTGTTAAGCATTTCAACTCACGTTTCACAACCTTTTCTATTTCCAAATGCTCTTTAAATCCTACACATAGTTCTTTCCAAAGTTCATACCCCTTTTGTTGAGAAAAGAACTCGGCGAGAGCAGCACAGAAGGCTGGGTCAGAAGCGGCGTCATTGACCGTCGTGTTCGAGTTGTATTGTTTAAACTCTCTCGTTAACATCATCTTGAGCTTCTTGACGAGATTTGCTGTTGCATCTTGTCTCTGTCTCAACACAATCTTCTTCTCTGACCTCATATCCACGGTAGCAGTATGATTCTTCACCAATAACTTTGCTAAACCAAGCAGAGTATCTGAATCAAGATTGGTATTGTTTTTACTGCCACACCACACACGCATATATACAATACAAGAAAGGTATACTACTTAGCTATGGGAAGTTACTTATATGTAATACAAGATTATTATTTACCAGATGTTCCGAAGTATGATATTACAGACAGTGCTGTTAGTACTAATGCCAACCATTATCCCAACATCTAACTATGTATCTACCAGAGATGGCAAAGTATACGCTGAGACTAGTTTATCATTTTAGCAAATAGTAGTTCAGCGTTCTTACATATAGATGACCCGGGCTCAATGTAGTAGCCTATCGGAGCGGGTAACCTCAAGCACAATATATATCATTTCTTCAAGTACAACACACATATGAGACCATTATCTACTTCTGTTCCTTCCTCTTCGCCTGTTGCATATTTTTCCATTTGATCTTAGCCTGGTCAAGTGTCTTGTCGTCCAATTGGTCTTTGATCTCGTTCCAATTAGCTTCAATGTCAGGCATTCCTGTATATGTGTCAATTAGTGCTGCCTCCTCAGGAGACCACTTCAAACGCTTCGTTACTCTAACAACCTTTCCATTTGACTCAGCCCATTCGTCAATTGAGATTATCAAGGCTTCCCGTTCTACTGGAGGTAGGATCTCTGTTACAATCCTATTCCAATCCTTATTACGATCGGACACACTTTTACCATTACTGAGATGATTGTCAAAGCGGGTGAGAAAAGAGGGCAAAGTCTCGTGTGTTGCCTTGGAGAACCTGTTGATGACCTTGGTAGGGGTGAATTCAGCTATTGGTCTTGCTCTATTTCTTACTTCCCTTGCATAGTCCGAGGATGGATTCAAGAAACTTCCGCCATTTTCATATGATGGTGTCATCATCAAATCACATCTGTCAGTGGCAGATACTTCAGGTGGCGTGACAAGATCCTTGTATGGTACAATAGCAAACTTCTTTGCTTCGTTCACTAGATGAAGGCCATTGTGAAGTATTTCAGTAGCCTGAGTACCAAGGATAGCACTATCATCAAATCCATCATTAGCATTGGCAGCCTGACCAGTAAGGTATCGTCGATCTTGTTTCATGACACTGACAGATGTACCTCGAATCTGAGCTTTAAGAAGCGACTGATCTGGTCTAGAATCTGCCGCAACTGCAAGGTGGCCGTGGAACTTGATTTGTGTCATGCATCTCATATGTTCATAGACAATAATCTCACCACCAAGGATAGTTAGACTGTGACGAAAGCCTAGACGGTAGGCAACCTTCTGGATCTCTACCATATCGCCGTACATGTAGCCTTGTACATCAACATACATGACATGTGGTTCATCTGGGCAATTGGGAGGTTGCTGGAGACTGGTGCACACTACACGATCAGCATCATCATACTGGTCGTCAGTAAAGTTGTGAGCAAACATTTCATCAGCATTCTTAGCATTTGGGAATAGAGCATCGTCGATTGTATTGAACCAGGTGCCACCAGGACCAATGGTAAACTCCCCCCCAACAATGGCAGATGACAACTTATCAACAGCACAGCCCGCTCTCCATGTGCTAACAGAGGAAGGATTCGGTTAGTGGCCAATACAAAAGTGAAACTTAAACACGGCATGAGATGCACACGGTGTCTGTCCTTACCTGATGTGAGTAATACGAACATTGCCGTTCCGTAAATTTTCAGGAAAGAATTTGTCATTGACGATGATGAGTTCATCTACGGCTCCAATGGCTGTTTCGACCATGTAGTCATGCTTTGTGTTGTTGAACATAAATCCCTCGGCAGGACTGGCAAGGGGATGTTCTGCTGTACTCAATCTCTTCTGCACTGCATACTCAATCATCTGAGCCATAAAGTTACGACCTGGACCACCACGATGCCACTCACGACCATTCTCCGTTTCATTCTGTGACAGCATAGACTCAAAAAACTTAATCATTGGAGGGGTTGCCTCGGTATCACTAATAACACCTTGGAAGAGCCGAAGCTTCTGTTGTGCAAGTAGTTGATCCACTTCGTAAGGAATGGTATCAAAGTAGACAAGACCAAGCATCTGACAAGTTGCATTGAAATCAGGGTAAGTTGTATCATTCCGGTAATGAATGAGTCGGTCAGTAGTGTTACGTGCCCACCCAACTTTCACAAGAATCATATCACGATCAAGTTGAATGTCCACCAAATCTGGGAAAGGATATTCAAAGGTTCCTGTATCACCTTCATCAAAGGCGACCGAGATTGTAAAGTTACTCTCTTCATTTCGGACAGCACTTGTAATCTCTCCTGAGAAATACTCGTAAGAACCGTCTTCCATTTCATACTTCACTTCAACACCCATGCCTTGACTTGGTGGTTCACCACAGAACATTCCATAGATGACACCATCTCGTTCTGTTTCGGAGACTCCAGCCTCAACTTCGACGGCACGCTCTGTCTTGAAGATATCAATGAATGTAGAGTCGGAATTTTGGAAAAACCCTCTCTCTTCTAATATCTGCAGCGAGTTCTCGGCATATACATCGAGATGCCTACGAACAACAGGATTTGCTTGTGGACGATTGAAATCTAGACGATCAAAAGCTGATGGGTCTCGATTTGCCTGGATCTCGGTGGGGAATACTAATAAGGAGAGATTAGGAAAGAGAAGAGATTAGAACAAGATTATTAGAACAAAGACAGGGAGACAAGACATTATATATAGAGTAAGCCAATACAAAGAAACTAATTACAACGTACCAATATCTTCTGTAAAGCCGGGTGCTCTACGCTCTGAAAGTTTAACAGAGCATGGATCCTTCCCTCCTGCCGAAGTAGTAATGTTAAAGTTGTGTGCAATATGAAATTAACAATAAACAACAACAATAAAATAATAATACACACTAACAATAATACACACAAACTTACCCTCCTCTTTATCCTTCCCCTTCTTATCTGGACTCAACGAAACACGGGCAGGCTCTTCTGCTGACGACGCACCACTTGTATCAGTATCAGCACGAGCACTATTCTCATCACATGTACCCGTGGTAGACGATCCGCCGGGATTTGATGAGAAGAAGCTTGTAATCTTACGTTGAGTAGGACTACCCTGGAGGGTATGAATCCCACCACATACAAGAATTGAGAGTAGAATCATCAATATGATGTATGGTTTCCGAGGACGTATGACTTGAGGGTAAGGCAAAGGTGATGGTAACCCGGGCATACGTAGACGTACATGCCCCTTAACTAATGCATAAAATGCACAGAAGGCCAGGGTGCCGAGGATTGTAAGTGCTGCTGACATGTATACAAAATACACAGATTCTTGAGGGACAAGGAAGTAGCCTCCCAACAATTGAAGACATGTGATTACTAAGCCAAACGCCAATAACCACCACAACAAGTTTGGACGATCATCCTCCTCGATATCATTACCGTCATCTGAAGGTTCCGGGTCCATATCAGGATCGCCAACTCGAGGTTGTGATTTACGGGTCCTTTTGATTTTAAAGGCTGAATAAAAATCATCTTCATCACTGTCACCTCCGCCTCCATCTCCACCTCCTCCACTTTCCTTGAGTGCACGTGCACGTGCTTCTTCATCACATCGTCGTGCCTCCCTTTCTTCACGTCTTCGAATGGCTTCATTCCAATGATGAGCATCTCCATCAGCATCACTCGGAGTTGCAACCCCAGGAACACCCGGAATACCCTCATCATCTTGTTGGCCTCGAGTTGGTGTAGACAAGTTACCTCCTCTTTCTCCCTCTGATTCGAGTGAGAGAGGATTACCGGCACTCTTTGATGTCATGGTATTATTATGTTCAACTTCAGGTTGTCGTCAATTTGGGCAACGTCGAACGTCGTCGGTAGTGTAGTATTATATGTTAATATGATTGCAATGGCAGCGATTGAATGGTTTGTAGGTAGAGGTAGATTATATTATTGCAATGGTAGAGAGTAGATTGATGATTCAAAGATAGGACGTGGTCGGTGCTTAAACTATAAACCTAGCTGTTAGTAAGGAAAGCGTGAAGAAAAGAAAAGAGCAGCTGGAAAATAGAGTGCGTGTCAGTGATGCAAGGTTAGGATACAGTCGCAATGACAACATTATATCCAAAGTCTACTCACCAACAGAATCGACAGAGAACCCAACTCTTTACTCTTTTTCTAATGAAGTAATGACTGCAAATCGTTATTATATTCACTAAAGGTATAACGCATTTCCTCTAGCCCCCCCTACCTCTACCTCCTCTTCCCCTACCCCTGCCACCTCTACCTCTACCTGCTGCTCCTCTACCTGCAATCATTTCATCAAGTTCATTCTGAACATTAGGACGCCAACCTTGTGGTATTCTTCCATTTTGACCACCCATAATTAAGTACTCATCAAGAGATACTTGAGTAAGTCTTCTCGGGAATTGTCCAGTATTCACATGAATCCTGTTTATAGTGTGAATAATGCGTGCACGTCTTGCTGCACGAGTTCTAATATTAAGATAAGCATATCCTCCTGAACTGCCCCATGCCTCAAGAGCAGCATCACCCGGCATTATGGTAGTTACACCTTGCTCGCCTTCCACTTCATACATTGACATGCTTGTGAGATGGCCTATCAAACTTCCAAAGAACGTTGCTCCAAGTATGATGTTCTGGGAAGGTTTGTCGAGGTAGCTTCGTAAGTTGTCATATACAGTAGATGAGAGATTGAAACTCATTCCAGCCTCAGCTACCACAAAGTGTTGGCTGTGTATATAACCATAGTCTTCTGGTCTGCATCTCTGCTTCCATGCACAAGTAGTTGGGAGACTAATCCTATTGGAATCCTTAATATCTTTAAATCTTTCTTCCTTCATCTGAAAATGTTTCTTTAAACGAGGAGAATTAGAGGTATGAATGTACTCCTTAACTCGTTTGGTTTGTTCTTTGTTGAGAGCATCCCCATCTCTATGGTATCCGTTGCTAAATGATTCAGACCAACCTTGCTCTGGGTAGAATCTAGGTCCAGTGGTAATATTGTAAGGACAGATGTCCCTTGATGTGATGTTAACATCTCTCAAGCCATCACTGTCTGGTTGACGATAAGCGGCTTCGATTGTACCTATTGCAACTTGACCACTTGATGCTTGTACTGTTCTTGTAAGGGCTGCCATTGCATTAATAGTGGGCGAAAGATGTGTTGCCAACGATTCATCACATTCGGCAGCATCGTAATAGCCATGTCTTGATCCATCACTGACTTGACCCATAGATCTGTTATTCTGAGATCCTTGACGAGTCCAATGCATTTGGAAGAAACCACATTTGCCAGTTCGTTTCCGTGTCATACCTCCCTTTGGATATACTGTGTGGATCAAATCTATATGCTTTTTTGTGAAGTCTTCGATGTCTTTGCCCAGTGGATAGCCACGGAAGACAACAGTACCAAATGGTATGTGAGGATCTTGCACGTTCTTTGTTACATACTGAGCATATGTCTCTTCATCAAGCTTGTGGATATTTGGCAACTCAGCAATGAATGGGAGGTCCCACTCATCGACAATCGAAACTATGTGCAAGAGACAAACATGACCATCATATGTCTTACCACATTGCATATCATGCATTCTCATAAAACTCTGCCCACAGTTGTGAAACGACTCTTTCTCTAGCAATCTCCTCATATCGTTTGACGGCATTACATCACAGTCTGTTCGTTCATTGGCCTTCTTAAACAGAAACCTATCAATCTTCTTCTTTTGTTGTTTTGTAACTGCAGCAAAGTCTATGTAACCATTAGGACTATCTGGCAATGGCACCAGAAACAAACGTTTGGCAAAACGTTTGGTATCTAAAATAGATGTTTTCCTAAGTGTATATATAATTCTGACTCTAGCAAATAGAATGGCAAAAGGATATTAGAAGGCAATGAGAAATATGTATATCAAACCATACATGTTTACACACATAGCACTACACTTACTTAATGTTAGATGCGTCTGTACTATTACGGCCAAACTGTGTAAGTTTAGACGTGCTCGACGCAGTAGCAACATCATCTTGACATATAGTTTTGCTGTGTATTTTACTTAAATTCGTTTCCTTCGATGGGGCTCTAATCATATTCTTCTCTTTCTCTTGTTCACTATTGATAAGATATGCACCACCTTTATTTGATATACGATCACCACAAAGCCCAGCCTCGTGATATGTCCCTTCCCCACCCTGGACATATTCGCCACTTTCCTCATCAAAAACTTTAACATTGATTGTTGCAATTATAAAAGGAGGTTGATCATCAAATGTAGGGCCAGATATTTGCGATAAATGTTTTAGATATAGTTTACCACTGTCAGCTGATAGTAATGTTGGTTTAAACATCTTCTTCGCAAATTCTCTCTGTGACTTTTTATTGTCTTCTACTGCATGTGTTAAACTATTGTAAGGAGATATATTTCCTTTCCATTCGTAGTAGTGTATTTGCATTGACGTATTCGACGGACGACGATCATTATTAGGCGACACTCCAATAACTAATATAAAAGTGCAATCATAATCCTCTCCGATCGGTATGTCGTCAAATGAACTTTCACGTGCAGCACAATACCAACCACGGAATTTACCAAGTGCATTATGTTCTTTTATCTCTATGTATTTTCTATTACTATCAATCTCATCAGAATCACTAACACGATATGCTTCGCCTTGGGGATGATGGTGTCCAGAGAACCGTCCACTACTACTCAAAGTAAAAGAATGATATGTTCCTTTTGCAAAAGATGCATCTCTATCTAATATCGGAGCCGCCATACTGACATAATATTGTCTAATTCACCCTTTGTATTATTAGATTAGATATGGTAATAGGCAACCAAGTATGGTCACGAAAACCGTTGAGATAGGGATCAAAGGGTATGCAAAAGATATTATGATGTGATGATGGGGCTTACAATAATAGTAGATTGCAATTGCAATTCTTATGTTGAGTAGTTTAATATTGTTTTAATAGCAGTATATAGCTAACAAGATAATAATACTTCAACCATAGGTATATTTAGGAGTATGCTACTATCGCCTCTAGAGAGATCATTGTCCGTTGAAAAAACACCGTCTACTCACGGGAATCTGTGGAGAACAAACCGTTCATGCCACAAAGATGCCACAAAGCAGCAATAGATAATAGATGCTTATGAATCTTCCAATCTGTTGTCTGGAAGATGCGCGTTAGCATGGTTTATGAAGATAAAGAGAGATGAAGGACCTTATGTTAGTACAGCAGTTTGCAAAGACAATCATATGAAAGACAAATGAAGTACTCAAATCACCAACACTTTATTGAACACACCATAACACATGATAAAACAACACAAACGCGAACTCTCCTGACACTTCTTGCTGCAGTAAGGCTGTTCGTGACATCGAGAGCACTTCTTAAAGTCACCATGCATCGTCTCTTTCTTGTCACAGCAGCCACACACTCTCAGTTTTAGCTGTGGCTCATCATCCGATCCCAACATGATTTTATTCATGTACACTAGTATTTTTAAGATCTCGTCATCAGTTACCTCCTCATAACGATTATGACCAATAAATTGCTCAAAAATACCATCCATATCGGGATCTTGGCCATCTAAATCATATCTTCCAAGTTTCTTCTCCTTCTTCTCAAATGCCACGGCCTCCCTGAAAGCTGAACCAGCCATGTCTTTATCCAACAATTGTCCACCCAAATTGATGCGGATTATATTAGCTTTGTATGTAAGCTGTTCGCAACAATCAATCTGTGCTTGACTGTTACACCCTTCAGTCATCTTTTGATATCTTTTGAGAACAGCCATGTAGGTTACCATTACTTCAGAACAAGCTTTAAGATCACCACGTTGCCTTAATATAGTACATAGCGTGCCTAATATCCCGACAGAAAATTCAGCATGGGTAGGATCTGGGTTATCAACATTATATAACTTATCAAACCAAACGTCATGATGTTCTTGAATATCATCATATAACTCTCGGTAGTATCGTTCAAAGTCCATGGATGAATTATAAGTGATTTTTGATAGAGTACTAAATCGAAAATGCGCTTTCCTCAACACTGCCAACCGAGGAGTTACAAGATTTGCCTCCTTGAAAACATCTGATATAGATGATCCAGCTGGTAATTCAAAGTCCTGCTGAGTTTGGATTATTACATCATCCTCATTAATCTCACCCTTCTCGATCATGCGGGCGATGGTTTCGGAGTCCATATCTTCTTCTTTGATTTGGTTTTGTGCTGGTAGTAATGTTATTAAATTTGGTATAAGTAGGTTAGATGGTGAAGTATATAATATAATTAAGGTGCATGCACCTTGTTTTTCTTTCTTAGCAAAAAGACATGCTTACCTCTTAAATTTTTGATATGTTGCAAATCTGCCACTAAAATTATGTATCAATACGATATATTAGATAAGGAATAGGATAGGATGCAATGTATGTATAATTACCCTATCACCTCAATTCCTTATGTCATTGTGTAAAAGCTACTAGAAGCCGACAATGCCGTTTAATCGCTAAACATTTTAATTTAGTCCCTATCCACAACTTTAGTAGATGTTATACCTATTCTCGGCCTCCACCATGCTGGCGGTTATCATTACATATATAATACTTGCATACACTCTTCCACCAGTAGTTGATGGAAGTAGGGCATATCCACATGGCTGCTTATATCGGCATCCATCGTATTACACTTATGACGAACGAGATGATATCACATGGTCATCATTTCAAGCTTCCTCTGATGATGATGAAAGTACTACCGATGATATGGTAGTTGATAATAGTAGTACTGGTACAGAATCATATATAGATTTTAGATATCTACCATCCAAATCATCAACATTGCGTCGTCCATATACGAGATACAAATTAATACGCCGACTGGGAGCTGGCAAGTTTTCCGATGTGTTTGAAGCCGTGGATATACAATGGGATGATAGCAGTAGCAACACAATAATAAGGGAAGAGAATAAGCAAGAGATATTGAATGTCAAGGGAAATGGCAAACTAATATGTGGTGAAACAACTGAAGAGATAGAAGAGAAAGTAAAGATACCCAAAAGAAGGAACGATAAAGAAGATGAAGTGATTGATATACAATCACTTGTTGTACTTAAATGTCTCAAGCCAGTATCGGAAAGAAAGATTCGAAGGGAATTGTTAGTTCTTACACATTGTATATCATTACCAAATCTTGCTAGGGTTAGTTTATTTGATTTCTTTGTGTAATCATAATATGTATCTTTTTTGTTATGCAACACTCAACACTCCATCCTTTTTTCTTGTTTTCTTGTCTTTGTCTTAGCTTGTTGGTATCGTGCTTCCAGATTCAATGGATAATGATAGTAGTAGTAATTCAAAGCTAGCAGAGAAGAAGCTAAAACATACACAAAGTAGTCCTTCTAATAAGAAACAGCGTCGGCATCATAATCAGCATCACACAAAGGGAAAAAAGTTGCAACAAGATAACATTGGCTCAATAACTGATGCAGCTGAAATTATTCGGCAAAAGCAAAAAAAGAAAGCTTCTGTAGTGTCATCATCAACAATACCAGCAAAGAAGAACAATAAACTTTCTTCTGGAATACAACCTCATCAACAGCAGCAGTTACCTGCATTAGTATTGGAACACGCAGGTCAAAAGGCACAATGGTTTTGTCATGGAATATCTGCTCAAAAGGGTGTCAACGCAGATACTAGTTATCTCACTGAAACCGAAATGAAGTATTATCTATGCCATCTTTTAATTGCACTCGACGGTCTGCACTCGGCAGGTATCATCCATAGAGATGTCAAACCGAGAAATTGCTTAATTAATAGATTTGACAGTATGAAGGAAGAGAAAGATGAACAAGAACAATATCAGCTACATCCATTGCCACCACCGCCATTAATATTGGTTGATTTAGGCTTGGCTGACTTTTACCTTCCTGGCAAAGACTACAATGTCCGAGTAGCATCGCGACATTACAAATCCCCTGAATTACTGATCGGTTTTGGATATTACGACTATGCAATTGATCTATGGTCTGTGGGTTGTATGTTAGCAGGATTGTTGTTTCGACGCGAACCATTCTTTAGAGGCAAGGATAATGAAGATCAATTGGGGAAGATTGTCTCTGTCTTGGGCACGAGAGACTTCCTTCCCTATTGTCGAAAATGCAATGTGAGATTATCATCAAAGTCTCGTGCAGCTATAGGCAAATATTGTTCAGCTTCTCTATCATCGTCATCATCATCATCATCAGAGGAAGCACCAACATCGTCCTTATTGAATAATGATATGAGTAGACGCAAGCCATGGCTTTCCTTCCTATCATCCGATACTCCTATTCCTAGTAAAGAGGCTCTTGACTTGTTGGACAAGTTGCTGGTATACGATCACGAGCAGGTGCGTGACTTGACTAGTTTGTCTTTTATTTGATTGACATTATACTAACAGAAGTTCATATCATCTCTCTTCATCTTCATAAACTGTGAAACGCGCATCTTCCAGCGATGGACAGCTAGAGAAGCGCTTGGGCATGCTTTCTTTGATGATGTGCGAGATAGAGTGATGACAGAGGTACAACAAAGGATTAAATCAGAGAATGAATGGCGTTCTAGCACAATACATCGGAGATAAAGTGTGCTACTCATATTCATATACAACATGTATTATAGGTTGTAATATTTGAAAGTAAATTAGAGTTTTAGCTATCTCCTTGGTCCACCGAATCCGCCACCTCCAAAAGAACCTCTAAAGGGGCTAGGATTAGTCTGCTGTCCAAACCCTCCGCCCCCAAAACCACCAGTAGACGCTTGATTTTGATTACCAGGAGGCAGATCATGCGAAAATTTACAATTAGCGCCATTTCGACACCTTCCCTGAGCAAAGAACTTACACGGAGGCTTCGTACGTCCACCACCACTGTTATTATTGTTGTTTTGTCCAAAACCTTGGCCACCACCACCACTAAAGGGGCTAGGATTGGATTGCTGCTGTCTAAAGCCACTTGCACCACCAAACACAGAAGCTTGATTACCACCAGGAGGCAAATCGTGTGAGAACTTACAATTGGCGCCATTTCGACACTTGCCTTGAGCAAAGAACTTGCATGGAGGCTTATTACCACTACTTGTGTTGTTGTTTTGTCCGAATCGTTGGCCGCTATTATTGGTATTGTTATTATTGCCAAAGGGCGACGGACTGGGAGCAAACGAGTTGTTATTGCCACCAAACGCATTATTAGATGAGCCAAATGTACTTGTCTGTGGCTGTTGTTGATTTGTGTTACCGAACGGAGTAGAGCCAAATGTACTTGTCTGTGGCTGTTGTGTATTACCGAACGGACTGGCAACAGGTGCCGATGAGCCAAACGCATTTGTCTGTGACTGTTGACCAAACGGACTAGAGCCAAATGCATTTGTCTGTGGCTGTTGATTACCGAATGGGCTGGCAGCCGGTGCCGAAGAGCCGAATGTGCTCGTCTGTGGTTGCTGTTGTTGATTGTTACCAAACGGACTAGAAGCTGGCGCTGATGATCCAAATGTATTGGTCTGTTGAGTTGTATTGGAAAAGGGAGACTGACCGAACCCTCCAGAAGCAGATGGGGAAGAGTTGAATGGACTTGCATTCTGTTGCTGTTGAGGAAACGAACTAAATGAATTTGCAGTTTGTTGTTGTTGAGGTTGCTGTTGTGGCGGCTGAGATTGCCATTGAGATGTTTGATTCGTAGTAGTTCCAAACGGACTTGGCGCAGGTGCCGACTGTGTAGCAAATGATGTCGTCGATGTTTGAGTAGACCCAAAGGGACTTGCTGCTTGTTGAGTAGCAGCGAATGGCGATGGTTGAGTATTTCCACCGAATGGACTAGATGTAGGCGCTGCAAAACCTTGGGTCGGCTGTGTTGTTGTTGTTGACCCCATTGATGTTGCTCCAAAGCTACTGCCAAAGGCCGATGATGAAGAAGAGGAGGAATTGTCCATTGGTGCAGTTGTGGATGACATGCCACCAAAGGTAGAACCACTAGAGCTTGTGCTAGCACCAAAAGGCGATGAGTTAGGAGCCGCTTGAGTCTGGAAAGGCGAAGATGTTTGTACTGGTTGTTGTTGCTCTTGCCGCTGCTGTCCAAATGTAGATGACGAAGACGGCGGCGGAGCGGGTGCTACCGCTGCCGTCTTGAACTGAGACCCACCCAAGCTAGTATTTCCTCCTCCTTTACCATCATATAATCCCTCAACTGCACCCTGCGGCAAATCTTTCTTCATCCCATCTAATCCAACATCTTCTAATACCTTTTTCAACCGTGTAGCACTTGGAACACCCACAGAACTATCATCCAATCTATTCATAACATCCTTGGTAATACTATCTAATAATGGTATAAATTCATTGGGATACTTATTGTCAAGCATATGTCCAGCACCCGTCAAGAAGGCAACTAATACTGGTGCCGTAAGTAATGGCAATGGCTTGGCAGGCGGCGGGGGTAACAAATCAACAAATCGTTGTAACCATGTCAATGCACCCACATGCCCCCCAAGTAATGTATGTTCCGAAGGTAATGATGACATAATATTTGCCATTATTGAAATACATCCCTCCGTCCTATTTAAGAACTTATCAAAAGATTCAAATTCACCAGTCTTCTTATCACGTATCATACCTAAACTTGTCATTAAATCATCTTCATTCTTATTCTTATCTCCTGCTCCATTATTACTATCATCATTTAAACTTAATGTAGGTATAGCCATAGGACAGACCATATATAAATGTCCTTCCAATACTGGATTTAGTTCCTCACACATTAAACTAACTTGTGCAAACATGTTTGCCAATGGGAATCCATCACCTCTTGTTCCATTAAATCCATCAGCCTGAACACGTACAATAAGATTGGAACATAATAAGTCTATTAAGTACCTTTTACCCATTGATAATACTGGATCACAATTTCCTCCTCCTTGTGATGCTGCGTTATTATCATCATTGGTAGCATTTGTAATAGCCTCGCCTACCATACGACTAACTTCCAATATCTTATTGGTATCATGTGCCAATGTATTAATCTTACCATTGACAATCTTTTTAAATTGTAATCGTCTTCTACTAACACTTTTACTTTTATCAAAGTTGGATAATGTCGATCGGAAAGTTTCAAGGTTTGTTATTAATGACTTGGCACGTGTTATATAGGCTGTCTTTTTAGCAGCCTCTTCTTCAGCCTCCTTCTCGGCAGTAGCCAATGATTGTAAATGTTGTTCATGTTTAACCCGTTCTTCTTCACTTTGTGCTGCTAATGCTGCATCATGTTCTTCTTTTGCCCTTTGTTCAGCCTTTAATTGTTGTTGTACTTGTTCTTCATGTGCTAATTGTTCTTGTTTATTCTTTTCTTCAATTTGTTGTATATCCGATATACGTTTATTAATACGTTCATTGGCAATGTTTACTTTACTTTCATCAGCCTTTAATAGTAATAGGAATCCTTGACATGATTGTTTATATGATTCACTTCTTTGTTGTTGTATTATTGACATTTCAGTAGATAATTGATTTTGTTGTTGTTCACATATTGTTGCCAATTGTAATAATTTAGATGTCGATCGTGGTGTACTTGTATTAGTAGTTTGAGAAGGTGTTGCATCTCGCGGAGTTTGGACATAACTAGCTGCCTTTACCAAATTTGCAATCCTATCCATACCACATAATAAATCCTCCATACCATCATTATCATTCTCCTTATCCTTCTTCTCTTGATATTGTAATGAAGTAGCCCCAGCTAACAAATTTGATGTTGGTATATAACCTCGAGACTTTAAATGATATGTGGGTATTAAACTATTATTGTCACCGCCCTTCTTTTTATCAATATGAATTAAAGCATTCCATGCATATTCATCATCTCTATTAAATATATCTCCTCGTATTGGTGTACGATTATTAAATGTGTTGGAGGTTGATTGAGGCGAGAAGCCGAATCTAGTTTTACCATACTTTTCAAAACCCAGTGGATGGGGTGGCTCTTCTTCTTCTTCTTCATCTTCATCTGAGCTTTCGTCATCTTTATTATTAGATTGTTCTACATCTTCTTCTGATGAGCTGTAGTCTGTTGACGACTCATCCGATGACTCCTCATCCGTTGAAGAATATTGTATAGAAGATTGTCGATAATATCCATCCTGGGGTGGATAGTTCCATTTCCACTGCGGTACATCCTTTGATTGTTGTTGTTGTTGCTGTTCCTCTCTCTGTTTTATGGAGGACGCAGATGGTGGAGATAGACTGAACCTCGCCATGTTAGTTTTAGTATGTGATCGGCGATTGGTTGTTCACAGTTTTAATTTTAGGAGTATTGAGACTAATGTTGAAACAACCGTGATGAATATTGACGACACCGCACGGTACTAATTGTTAAGCAAAAAGAATGGCATAAAATAGAGATATATCTACATGGGAGTACGCGGTGGCATCAACAACCTTCAAACTTTACTTCGAACAGCTTCGAATTAATTTTCTAAAAGGTTATGAGCTCAATTTGATGTGTTGTCACAATACAGCACCAATTGAAAAAGCGTAAAGAAAACGACACAGTCCCTTTTATACGTTAAACTGTATGTAATATACTTACCAACTGTATGTAGAGTAAGAGTGTTGCAGGTATGCGATGGATATAGAAGAATTACTCTTCTTCATAAAAGGATACCGAAAGGGAGACTCTCCATCCCCGGCCTGCATTCATTTATTGTTCTCGTCTACCTCAGTAGTCTAGTACTAAGCAGTAAGGTATCAGGTAAGAGAGTATGAGTCAGTAGTACTCGCACGCGAGTACCTCTTACATTTAAACTAACTTCTTACTACACACTATGAAACTCCTATTTACTCAAGCCATGGTACCAACAACATGGGCGTCTTCAGGTGGTGGCTTTTCTGGCGCCCTTGGAGGTGCACGTGCCTTGGACTCAACAATGGGAACTTGCTCTGGTTTGACAGATGGATCATCACTCCTATACATCATTTGTTCAGCTTCCAATATAGATCTATCTCCTGTGATTTCAGCAAAGTATTGAGACATATCCTCAAGGGGCCGACCTTTCGTTTCAGGTAGGTAAATTAACACCCAAACAAGGATCAAGAGACACACAATTGACAACAGAATGAAGAAACCAGCCCATGACATTGCATTGGCTACAGAGAGGAAGGTAGAACTCATGATAGTCGCTGTCACTCGATTCATAAACGAAGCAACAGACATTGCCTTGGCTCGGATCATGGTACTAAACACCTCAGAAGGAACAAGCCAAGCCCCAGGACCCATTCCGAGTGAGAAGAATGCCAGATACAGAGCTAATCCAAACACTGCAAATGCTGAACTAGATGCGTTCCCCATAAAGGCAAACGATACCAACATCAGTGATGCAGACATACCCAGTAATGAAACGATAAATAATGGCCGACGTCCCTTTCTATCAAAGAGAAATCCTGCTAAGATAATCACCACCAGCTTGACTACACCTAATGCAATGAGTATACCCATTTGTGCAGTACGAGCTTTAATACCACTCTCGTCAAGGATGTATACCAAGAAGTACTGAATAGCATCAATGCCCACTGCCTGCTGAGCGATGGCGATTCCCACACCCACAAGAAGCATTCGTTTGAATGCTGGACTTGGGAAGAGAATCACATCCCTGTGTGTGTGTTTAGTGAATAAGACAAAGAGCGTTAGTTCACACCCCAAAAGTTATGATATACAAGATTCACAAGCACAAACAAAAATTGCCTTACCAACCAGCAGCTTTCTCGGCAAGAGATTCCTTCTCAATTCCGTCTTTAATTTCATGAACAATCACGCTTACGTCATATCCATCTGGGTATAACAATTTTAACACCTCTTTAGCCTCATCATCACGATCTTTCGATATAAGCCAACGAGGACTTTCTGGCATGACAAAGGTTGCAAAGTATATAACAAAGCAGGGCATAATGGCACCTAATGCGAACATTAATCTCCATGCAATATCTGCATTAACACCAGAGAATGCCATTCCGCTGATAAATCCTAATAATATACCAACATTCAAGGCAATTTCACTCCATGTTACCAATTGTCCTCTATGTGCTGCTTGTGATATTTCACTAATGTACACTGGATCGACAGCCAATCCAAATCCAACTCCAAGACCGACGAATGACCTACCTAGCATTAAACTGGCATATCCTCCAGAACCAGCTTGTATGACAGTACCAAAGATGAAACCAATGGCGGCTATCCGGAATGCCCATCGTCTACCCATCTTATCACTAATCCAATTTGATGATAGTGCACCAACCATTGCAAATAGGTTTAAGCTACCCATGAAGATTTCCACTTGCATATCTGTCAAGTTGAGTGATTCCTGCAGTAAAGGACCAGCGCCAGTATTAACGCCAATGTCATATCCCAAGTTACATGAATTTAATGCCGCACAGAATGCAAATAGCTTTGTAGATCTTGTAATTTTTAATGATGCAATATCACCGTGATCATATCGATGTTCGCCCTCATGAGTCTGTTCCAAATGCGGATGATCTGGATGTGCCAAATGTCTATCAACGCCGGTTTCACCAGCTCGTATCTGTGATGAATCACGACTTTCGTTATCATAACTATCATCTTCTTGTTGTATATTATCAAAATTTTCAGCTACGCCATCGTTATAATCAAAATCTAATGGAGGTGCCACTGGCGTTGTTGATGTTGCTATTGGTATACGCTGATCTGTTCGGGAATATCCATCTGCTACTGTATTTGATTCACTCATATTATTATTATTGTTATTGTTATTAGCAATGGTATTAGTAGTTGTTGCTGTATTGTATGTTTCGGAGTTATTGTTAGAGTTCAAGAGAGGTGAATCCATTAAAGGAAGCTGTATCCTCTATCGTGGTTGATTATATAAAAAGGTGCAGAATATACTGTCGATAATCAATATGATCTTCTTGTCATTGATTAAGGCTCATCAAGGGCAAGACTATGGTCATGACATTCTACGGTCTTACTTTTGGTGTATTTTTTTGTGTATTTTTGCCCTGTATTTATGGCTTACAATTATTAGGACATAAGCCTAAAATATCGTACAGTACTTATACACTAATCGTGGGCCAAATACGTATGGAAATAGGTGCGACATTTTGACTCTATTTCCACCGGTATTTTACTGTATTTGGCGATTTTGGCGATAATATAGTCCGTTTATGGTTAGTACATGACGGCAGAAAACAAAAACTAAAGTGACTATGTCACATTAGCTTTCTTACTCAAATATCGATCCAAGAAAATGGTACAATTTTAACCCTAGTAAATATCCCCAGAAAATACAGGGCAAAAATACAGCAAAAAATACGCTAAAAGTAAGACCGTGGAACGCGTCTGAGACCCGTTCTGTCAATGATAAAAAATGCCTAATTTTAGCGTAATTTTTGCCTAATTTTGGTCTGCCTGTCTTCCAAAAAAATTATGCAAAAATTATGCTTCAAAACCTCCTCGAAATGCAAGAAACGGCAAGGGGGTTTTGAAGCATAATTTTTGCCTAATTTACGGTATCTTTGCCCTTTGCAACAACAAAATAATTGCAATTGTAGCTCCTGTACTACGACCTATCTAGCGGCGGCCATGGTATGATTCACTAGACACCTTGGCAGCCTCATCATCTTAAGGTCCTTATCTAAATGATCCGCAATCCCTATTGTCTAAATCAATCTGTAGCCTATAAAATACAAATACTTCTACAGCCTACCTAAAAACTGAATTTTGTTGTTGTTGCTATCAACAATGGTGGAATATATGGCCTATGTGGTAGGGGGTGCCTATCCTGCCTTATTACCGGCGACCTATCTAGTTAGATGAACACCTCCTAATATAACAGATGTTGTTGCATATACTATATCATTAGTTTTATTAATATTATTAGTAGAATGAACAATTGCAACATTATCTTGCTGGTGGTGTAGCAGCCAATATACATTGCCAACAAATCTAACCAGGCCGCTTCTTCATACTATGATACCTAAAGATTAAGCCTACTCCTCAACAATTCCATTACACCCATTGGCTGATCATATAATCATGCTAGCAACATAAGAGAGTGGTGCCAACATAAAAAAATATTCTACTTTAGGCGTCTATTGTGCAGCCTACATCGCCGCCAACCACATAATCTTCACATCTAATGTAAGCAGACTAATGTTCTCTATCATCTCCTATATCCTTGGGAGCGTAGAACATCGTATGACCGCGGCCGATCGACGAGAGAGTAGCGTAGGGGAGCTCCGTTGTACTTAAAAATTATGAAAAAATTAGGGAGAAGTCAAAAAGCAGTCTGTCAATAATCGGCGCTCATGCCTAATTTTTACTACGGACAGACGTAAATTAGGCAAAAATTATGATGAAAATTAGGCAAAAATTATCATTGACAGAATGGGTCTGAGTCTATTGCATCTACGCATTTTTTTTTTCAAGACATAAAGAGACATAAAGAGCTCACTAAACCTAACTGTCACTACGTATATATGGCCCAATACCTATCCATAAGCACGCCGCTATCATGTCAGATCAAGTCCGTACTGCTCACTTACTCATTAAGCACACTGGTAGTCGTAATCCAGTGTCTCGACGTACTGGTAAGTTATTTGCAACATATTAATCTTTTTTTCTGAATTGTCTCATCACTCAACACCATAATATTTTTAGGTTCCCAGGTAACTTTATCGTCTGATGATGCTTTAGCTGAATTGAAAACATACGAAGCAAAGATTAAAGCGGAGGGAGTTTCGAGTTCATTCCCTAAATATGGTGCGTGTTATCATTTTATCATAACTTACTCATATGTTGTACGTGATAACTAAACATTAAAGTCTGCGTTCATATTTAGCTGCTGAAAGAAGTGACTGCTCAAGTTGCAAAAATAACGGAGATCTAGGGTTCTATGGCAGAGGTATGATGCAAAAAGCTTTTGAGGACGAAAGCTTTGGCCTAAATGTGGGTGAGATGTCATCAATAGTATCAACAGATTCTGGCTATCATTTAATCTACCGTATTGCATAAAAGGGTGGAAGACGGTATGCTACTTTGACTCTTCTCTCATGTGGTATGCAACTTTCACCAACATGAAATGATTAAGGTAGAAGTGTTTACAATCCTACCACAGAAATATACACATTTCTAATCAATAAGTATTTCTTTAGCAAAGAGGTAGCAGTACGATGATTCCTTATGTAGTTGTATTAATCTTCACAAGTTGTAACTATGTAGCCCTTCACTCTAGTCCCTGGGTTGCTTGACCTTCTTGCCTTGTTGAACAAGGTTTGGGCGCAACTACCACTTTTTGTTTGTAGATTGGGACCTGCCATACCAACCTTGTGTGAGAAGCCCCATGAATTAAGACTAATGAGTGTTCCTTTTCCAGTTTCATCCATATCTTTTATCCAGGCTCCTCCACTTGCACCTCCGGTCATTGCACATTGGTTTAACCAAAAGTTTTGGTAACTTGGTATACCATTAATCACGGTATTCCTCTCAGCACAGTGGCGTAAGCTTGGGTCTCTATCGGCAGAATAGCCTATTGAGTAAACAAACTCCTTGTCGAGGCCGTACTCGAAATCAATCTTCATTGGGCTCACTCGTTCTTCCAAGATACTACTTCCTGGCTCATATCCGGCTTGATGGTTACTTGAATGGTTCTCAATGACATAGAACGCATAGTCATGCTGTTATGAGTACAAAAGATGAAGAATCCAAGTGAGATATCTTATCTCAAAGATATCGAGTAAAGACGAATAAAGGAAGGCAACTCCAACTTACCGATACATTGATAGGAAAAGTGCCTTTCGTCCACTCTTCTGAAACGACTGCCCAGCTTGTAGCCCAACAACCATACCTATCATTTCTACAATTATGATCGCTTTTGTCCCCTCTAGTACTATCCTGATCTGGAATGAACATAGCCTCACTAGCGAATTCTTTATATATGTCAGAGTAACAACAATGAGCTGCAGTAGCAATGATAGTGCGACCGTCAGATGTATCGCTCGTATCACCATCTCGACCATCTTTCACGACAGTACCAGAGCATACGAATACTTGGTCTCCTGTTTCCTTAAACTTGAATAAAATCCGGCCAACAGCACCCGCGATGTAACCACCATGGTTCCAATTCGAATCAGATACCTCCTTGGTTTGAGACATAAGTTTCACGCCACCAGTTGGTGTGGGGGCAGGTGGGGCCTTTTCGACCTCCTTGTCATCATCATTGACAAATTGACTGCCGCTATCACCAACACCGGCAACTGAAAATGAGGTGCATCCGGTTCTTCTCTTCTTGCTTCGTTCATCCTTGACTGATATTTGGTAACACCATTGAGTACCCCTGTGTTTATTGAAACCATCAACAGTTGCCTCAAAGATGCCGCCACCAATGGGTTTCATATCTATACTATCAGACTTCGTACCATCTTGTCTTTGAAGTTGAAAGACTACACTCTTTACGGGTGATTTAGTTGCCTGTGCGGGTGATACCTTGGCCGAGAAGGTGTATGTATTGCTGACAATAGTCCCTTGCTTCGGCCGTACCCGTCTTATGTCAGGCACCTTCTTTTTATATGTAGACTTTTGTCTATTATTATGAGGAGTCATATTATGATAATATGAAATTTCTTCTTCTTGGGGATCTTGATCGGCAACACTTGTTTTATGATGGGGGGCGATATCTTGGAGAGCTCGGCCATCTTGAGGATCTTCTACTTCCTCGTTCAATATTTCTTCTGGAGACCTGAAATTTATAGAGTCTAAGTTAATAACACCATCATTATAATCTTCCTTCATATCAATATCTCTCATAGCCCTACGACGTCCCCTCAATCCATGATTATTCCTCATCATATTAACATCAATCCCATCCTCTTTTAATATCTTATAATACAATCTATCTGAAGGTGGTGGTGCACGATGTGTTGATTTGACATGAACTATATCAGGCTCATGCATAATATTATCAACATTTAACATTGAATTCCAATAGGTGTCGCCACCTTGTTGTCCACCTTTTGCAAATGATTCTGCATAAGGTTCTAAATAACCATATGGACCTTCTACAAATGCCGTACCCTCCTCATTTATACGTAATTCAAGTGGCATTGCACGCATTATCTTTTCGGGTGTGAATGATGCAAATGTTTGTGCGGCTGATTCTTCTAATTGTCGATGGTAGGCTGCCTCGTCTTCTGCATCCTCAAACTCGAGTGTTTGCTGATCATCTCCTCTATCAGTATCCTCGATATGGCGGAGATTAACAACGTGATGATGATCAATATTATTATCTGAATGGTGCATATTAGATGTATTAAACGTATCTGTATCTCCTACTACAGTATTAATTAGTAGAGAGGAGGCAACACCTGCCAGGAGTGATGTGGCAATAATTGATGAGGGTAACATTCTCAGACTTTTTTTATATGTTATGGTGCACTGTAATCTATTGGCTCGGCGGGGTATAATGGTATTAATGGAGAGTATGTTTATTGCAATTCGTAGTAATCCACAGCTTAATCCGTTTGCCTATTAGTAGCACCAGGTTGAACGGAATTTAATATTAATACATATGAGATAGAGATTATGAGAGTTGGACATGAAAAAGTTTTAGTACAGCCCTGTCACAGCTCACCGGTACGGTACTACAATACAAATGTATCAGAGAGCAATGCTATCAAGCACGATAGGGCTATGAAGTAAAGGATTCATCAAATAAGAGGATCATAAACATACATATTGATATTCAATCGGATTGAGGCGAAATAGCCCATAATAGATATCTTTACTTTTGCAAGTAGTATCTTTCTCTACCTTGCTCTTACTTATTGCTTGCCTTTGATACTCTCTCTCAATTTGCGCACTCATCCGTGGCTTAGAGACCATTCATTATCCTTCACCTAATCTTTAATCTTCCGCATATCAACTCTGTTCCAATCTGAAATCCTCACTCATTGAACTCATTCCTCAACACCAGATGATCTTTCACCAACTTTGCCGTCACTAATATTTGTACATACACTTTCATACCTGATTGGACATCGGGAGGACACGCTACCTATTATCGAGGTAATATATACGATACAAACACGGATTTGTTGTTAACCTTCCACACTCGACCATGTGGCATCCATGCAATTATCTCTTCATACTCAGGCGTATTATCTTTGCAACTTTGCAGGAAAGAGATCTGTACTCTGCATCCACTCTGCTGGATATGAATATGATACATATAGAAATGTTGTGGGGTAGCGGTACTATGTCTGTATAGTCTGATGTAGTCCTACCCCAACTTGCAGCTTGTACCACCCAAATAGGGTGGTACCGATGATCCGCCAGAACAGCTACAAGTAAACATCAAATCACATTGCCATCTTAGGAGGTGTAGATATTGAAATCATCTCTCTTTAACAACTATATCACTATCCTATACCACATCATTGCCAATGATCTATGTTGTGCTTCTTCTTGTCCTCCGTCCTCCCATAGGTACATTGCCATCACCAATATTTCATATCGTGTGCTTTCTAGGTATCAGTGCTTAGTAAAATTTTTATGCCTCAAAACACCCCTCGCTCTTGGCCCCAATTCTACCTACAAAATTACGGCTGCATAATTTTTAGTGTTAAGTGAAAAATTATAGAAAATTTTCGAGTAGCTGAAGCCTACTTGGTTCTGAACAACAAAATTTGTTAGTAGTGGTATGGTTAAACGGCAACACCCTATACGATGTCTCAAACAACATAAACAATCGAATCCCTACCAAACGAAAGGATTGAGGAGTTTTATACCTTGGTAAATGGATTTACTAGCAGTTGGATTGGTTCTACAAATAATGGGAAAGATATGGAAACAAATGATCTATCTTTCATCCGCTCTCTTCTAGAAGGAGCCGTTAATCAACACATCAACAAAGGACCAATCGCCATTAGTCATCACTTCTTAGCATTTGTGGACAAGCTATATCTGAACAAACTAGCTGCATGTGAAGTATCAGATGATGTGATTGGTACTATGATATCACTGAAGAATGAAATAGAAAGTATCAACCAAAAGGTTCAACATTCAAGGTATGTAGCCATCACCAGGAAAGAAGGATGCAAGAAGTATGCTGCTGGTGCAAGAGAGATAGTTGAGGATGCTATGTGTCAATACGAGGCCGATGACGAAAGGAACGGGGATGGTGAATCGGAAGACGAGGCCGATGATGCTTGGGAAGAAGAAGAGTTACCCACTCGCAGTACTAGGTCAAAGTCCACAAATAAGGGGAAGACATCACGTAAAGCTTCTAGCAAGATGAAGAACAAGAAGAAGACTGCAAAGAAGACAGGGTAAGCAACTTTACATACTTGCCATTCTATTTCTTCTATACTATTGACTCACATACATTTGTATCTCATCTCATCTCACTCATCTAAGAGTACCAAAGAAGGGCACCCAAGAGTTTAAGTCAGATTGTGAAAATCTGGCGAACCACTTTGCCAAGTTGAGAGAAGACAACAAGAGCAACAAGTACTCTAAGAAGTCTTCTAAAACTTGTACAGGCGAGGCTCACCCTACTCCATTACCCATAGATGACTGCCCAGGTAAGTTTATACGTTCATGGGTGTTCATATATAGCTGCATGTGTATCATAAACAGCTCATGCATTATTTCTTCTACAAAACATATACTCAGAGCTGAAGGATTTGCTCGACATCCCAAAAACCCTTTATTCAAATCCCAAGGAGTATCCTAGAGAGTGCATCTTGGTATTCAACTTGTGTGTTGAGCATTACAAAAGAATCAAAGATATCAAGTCTATTGGCAAACAACAACTCATCCACACTCTTGTCCGAATACCGTGGGATCGTCCAATCGATAGCAAGGATCCTGTCGTGCTTGCTCTGTTGAACTACTGCACATTGGAGACTGGCAGTCGTCTTGGACCAAGAGATCATCCTGCAACGAAGAAGAGGCCGGACAAAGACGAACTTAGTGCCCGAACTTGGAACTGGTTACGTGACATGGTTGGAGAGGAGATATACAACAAGTTGTTCCATGCTGATGCCGATCCTATTGACTATCCAAAGGATACGAAGTTGTCAGATTTAGTCTCACCGGAAGATTACAAGCGTATCATCGATAGCTGGTCGAAAGTTCTCAATGGAATGAACGAAATCTTTGATCATATTGCTCTATGTTCGAAGGAGACACAGGAGAAGTGGGGTAAACGAGTGCATGGTGGAGCAGACGGATTAGAGAAGGACTTTCGTGCCAATCCTGGCAAGTACATCTCTGCCGATCCTAACGAGCTCAATGTCCTCTTCCATCCATCATCCTTGTATGACAAGTTGAAATGGAGTATCATGCATATCAAAATGCCTACCTGTGATGCATTTGGTACCGACTTGATTCAAAAGTTCCCCGGGCATGAGAATGAAGTATGCACATATAACATGAGCATATTCAACAAGAACTCAGAGGCATATGCTCAGGCTCAGGCGGCATTTGAAGCTGGGTGTGAATTAGGTAGGGAGGTTAGGAAGCAGATTTGGGAATTCAAGTCGGCCCTTGATGAAGGTTTTTCCTCTCTCTATGATGACGATGACGAATCACCAACGGCAGAAGAGTTCTACACCGTTGAGAACTTAGATCAAGTCAAGCCATTTCTGCTGGAGGATAAGAAAGTGGGTAAGCTCTACAAGTGGGCGGTACGAAAGTACGACGGCGATGAGAATGTTATGAAGAAGATGCTTCAGTTTGCCACTGCCTGGAAAGGAAATGGAAATACAATGGTTGCGGCTCGGGAGGTCGTGAAGCAGATTTGGGCTTTGAAGTCGGCTATTGATGAAGCCATTGCCCTTCGTTTTGATGATGACGAGTCTCCAACTGTTGAGGATTTCTATACAGTTGAAAATTTTGATCAAGTCAAGCCTTTTCTACTTGAGGACAAGGAAGTAGATAAGCTCTACAAGTGGGCGGTACGAAAGTATGATGGAGATGAGAATGTTATGAAGAAGATGCTTCAGTTTGCCACTGCCTGGAATGGAAATACAATGGTTGCGGCTTGGGAGACATCGAAGCAGATTCGGGCTTTGAAGTCGGCTATTGACGAAGTCATTGCACCTTTCGACGAGTCTCAAACTGCTGATGATATCTACACAATTACAAACTTTGCTGAAGTCAAGTCGTCTCTGTTGAAGGATAAAAAAGTGCGTAAGCTATACAAGTGGGCAGCACTTAAGTATGACAGTGACGAGGGTATCATGGAAAAGATGAGGCAGTTTGCGACTTGCTGTATTACTACGCTTGCGACCGAGGCTTCAAGTCTTGCTAACCAGAAGAGAAGGACTCTCGAGTTTGGATCATTTGTTGTCGATCAAACACCGAAGACTTCCCTTCTTGCCGAGTGTACATCTTGTGAGAATAACTTTAGTCGCTACACTGATGAAATGATCTCCAAAGAGAATGCAGGTATAGATACAGACAACTTAGAAGGCCAGGTAGTTGATGTCTTTACCGATAAAGCGTGTACAACGAAGGTCTTTTCAACCGTAAAAGGTAAACACAAGGTAACACAACAAATCATTGATTTCCTCAAGAAAGAAGACTATCCTCAGGAACCAGCTTCCACAACAAGTATCATTTATCCCAGCGTGTCGACTGTAGGACGAAGTATCAGAAATCTGTCAATCTCGGAACCTCAGGCAATCGATGTTAGAGTTGCAGACACCAACCGGTATGCGTCACAAGCTTACCGGAGCGGTGACACGGTGGCAACTTATTATGCAAAGATCAGACCAGTTTTAGATTGGTACATAGTCCTGCCTCTTTGTTCAAAATGTACTAGCCAAATGTATCCAACTAATGATTCTGATAGGGTTCGTTGTGTGACACATGGAATATTGAGGGACAGGAAGAAGAGAGGAATCATCTGAGTTCAGAGTAGAGTATATAGTGTGTGGGGGTTCAGAAGGGTTCAGTTTACTATATCAATTCCAATGTTGTGGAAGAATGTGGTCTTATTACTTGTTATGACTTCGAGTCTTGTAGAGTGATGACTTTCACTCCATATCATTCTTGTGTAGAGCCAGTACTAGTTCCGAAGAAGACTGAAGAATAGTTTAGAGTACAAAGACGTTAGATAAAATCGAAGCATGTGGCACACTACCTTTTACAAACAAACTATGTGGACACTACCTTGATTTGTCTCTATAATAACAATTCTGTATTGTTGTCATATGTCATATTCGCCCTACAGGAGGTAATTCATGAGAATTGAATTGCATGTCAATACATACCTTTGTTGTCTTCCGCCCCCGATCTTTCACCAACTTACTTATTGCATTGAAATTAATCCTCACTCATTGAACTCATTGGTATTGATCATATGATCTTTCACCAACTTACTTACTGCCTTGAAATTAGAATGATCTGCACCTCCTAATAACATAAATGCCGCAGATTGTGCAGTAGTTATATAAGCACCACTAGTTTCCATCCTCCTCAGTGCAATTTCACGATCATATTTTTGTTGAGAGCTAACCCCATCGGCAATTATATGTACTTCATGACCCTTCTCTAATAAGTCTAATGCAGTCTGTTGTAAGCATACATGTGCTTCAATTCCGACCAATAAGAAGGATGTTTTATTTAGTGATGATATATGCTGCGTACATTCCTCTGTGCACATGCTAAACTTCTTCTTCTCAAATATGGGAGCCAAACTACCAATATCATTCGAATCTTCGAATGCATCTTTAATTGTCGGTCCGAATACCTTTGTATATTGCTGAGTGACAACTATTGGAAACTGTAATTCCTTTGCAACCGATGTCATGAACTTTGTTGTGTTAACTACCGTCTCCATTTTGTGTATTAGTGGACGAAATCGTTCTTGTACATCACATACCAAGAGTGCAGTGTTCGACGGAGAGAGTTTACCCACTGCTCTACTAGCTGTAGCCGCAAGAGAAGAAGACATTTTGATTCTTTTATTACTATTAGTGTCGATGTTGTTGTTTTGACTGTATGTATACTACTAGTTTGGGTAGGGTAATGGTAGGGTAATAAGAGAAGAAGCACGATGTGACGATATAAAGTTGATATAATGATTTGAGATGGTATGATAACAACAGCAACAAACAACTACTTACCTTGGAGAATCCAGAGCAACCTAATCCTCTAGTAATGATACTTAATAATATAATTATACCGGAGGTAGAAGAGGAGCAATGCAACATAATAACCAAGGGGGATCGTCGCGGGGGGCGGGGAGTGAGAAAAAATTGCTCATAGGATACCCCTACTGGTATCGATCCTTACTTTGAGATTAATCCCTTGACTTTGCCCGGCGTGTAGCAGTGTGCCGATTTATTAAAGATAGGAAAGAAGTATAATAGTATTCAGAGTAGAGGAGTATCGCTTTCCCTTCCTTTGATTTTTACCATTAATTTGTTTCATTCCAATTATCTGCTAGAGTTTCGATTAACAGAGATTGATCATATTCATAGAAGAGTGATAGATTCTTTGTGTCGACTCGACCAAAAAAAAATGTATTCTGCCTTCGTCATCATCTAAATTATCTAACATTCACTACTTCACATGATCAATGCATTAGCAATGGCAACCATCATTCCTTTCCCCGAATTGATACCCAATACTTTTAAACACATAACGACAAAAGATGTAAACTACCTAACACTTGTTTTACTATCCTCCATACTACTCTGCATGGCCATCTAATTGAAAATCCCCTTTTTGTGCTCTCTTTTCTTGTTCCGCGTCTTCTCCTTCAAATCCGGTGTAAATGACATAAAATAATACTATCAATGGTGACATGGCGAATAATAACTGTGTTGTTGTGCGTTTTTATTGTTTGTATTGCATTGTTGTAGTATGTGCAGTGATTTTCAGTAGAAAACAGAGAAACAAAAAGATATTAGTAGGATAAGTTCAATATGTTATGATACGATATAGACACATATTGAAACTGTAAATATCACCTAAAAAATGGTGATAACTTGGTATCTTAAATTCATATCTCTGTGGACGTACCTTCAAACCATTTATGCCCATCTGAACTGCCGTGAGAGGGTCGGCTTCTGTAGGAGCGGTTGGCATGTTTGCAGTTTATATTGATGTGTGGTGGCGTAGGTCTCTTTGCTTATTAGTGATGATACCAAAATAAAATGGTTTGTGGATGGTCGATGGTTCGAAGGCCAATTGGGAATAAATGGAACGTTTTGGCGATATACCCTACACTCAGTATTGATGTTAAAGGACCAACACCATCAAACTTGAAGAAATCTTATTTTTTATTCCCTTCTAGCTACAACGGCTGAGTAGACGATTTCATCAAAACAAAAGTGTCAAGAAGGTAGGTGATCATGGCGACCCCGTAGTAAGGGTTTTACAGCAGGCTAATGGTTGCATTATCGGGGGATAAACTAGGGATGATACCGTGTAGAATCTGTAGCTTTTATTGATATCAAACATATCATATGTCATATTTTTCTCACCTTTCTTTTTATTTTGTTTTGCATAGGTATACCTAATAACATATAACATGAAGCTCTCCGCCATTGTCTCCCTAGCTGCTCTATCTTCTGCTGCAGCATTTGCTCCCGCTGCACAGGGTCCTCAGACTACTGCATTGAATGCCCAGATGAATCGTCAGGCATTCCTTGCAGCTGCTGGGGCTTCGTTAGTTGCTGCAACTCCATTGGTAGCTTCCGCGGGTACTATGGGCCAAGAACAGATTACTGATCCTACAGAGGTGTAAGTTGTCTCTTTATACTTGTTGAAGGCTTGTATTTGCAACTTGTTATTAATTGAATATGACACACTGTCATTTGGTTTACTCATGTACCGATTTTACAAATATACCATCTTATACACAATTACAATAACTGATACTATTGGATGCATCATTATACAGTTGGGAAACCGGAGCACCATCAGCCGCTGCCAGAGCTGCTCGTGATGCACGTTATGCAAATGCCAGAACTCAAATGACATCTGCCTTCCCACCCCAGAAGCGTTTAACTCTTGAACGTAAGAGTCCGGTAACTCGATTAGATATCAATGCTCCAAATTTCACTGCATACAAAAGGACATACCCTGGCCTATTCAGAGAAGAAGCTGCACCAGTTACAGAGGCCGTTGCTTCTTCAGAGTAAATAAGATATGATTTTGATACCAGATAGATGAATACATGAAAATGCCGGAGAATGTTTGTAGGGGATGAGGACGAAAAAGAAACTTATCTTATTGGTATACGACAAAATGAAACAGCCTCGCCTATGTGGGTCAAATACTGCACATGCTTCTAATGGGAATGAGGCAGAGCTACTACATAAAGACTATAAGATACAGTTAGCTCAAACCCTCTCATCCTAACTACTTTTTTAAAATATTGTTTTAAACAACAGGGCAGTCTATATCTCCATTAATACATACATACATAAACAAAGATGTGAGGTATGTGAGCCTCTTCATCTGAAAGCGCTCACATTGCTCATTCATTAAGCATTGCATGGACATTTTTGGTCTTGTGTTGTTGACACTACTTCATGAAGATACCGATTTTTTTTCACTATGCGTGCAGCTATAAAGGTACAATAGGTATTGATGCAAATGCACCACTTCCTGAAAGCAAGGAACTCAGTTCTATATGCTGTTATTATATTCTATTTCATAGATGATTTGCAATGCCATCATCAAGTCATGAACTTCGAAGTAAATTGTTGTCCAAACTTGGAATAACCAAGCAACAGAAAACTACATTTATCAATGATAGAAGAACAAGAGATATAAGGCATATGCCTCGATATACTCTACCATTACTGTATGATGATGATGAAGAAAGATTAAGGAATTTGTCACGGTATCGAAGATCGAACTCCCCTAGCCCCCAATCGGTTGCTGATTTGTCATCTGCAGCAAAGAGGAAACCATCTAAGTCTGTTAGTTTCAATGAACAAGTCGTCGCTGTTCCTATACCGATGATACAAGAGTATTCATATAGAATGAGGGATCGTTTATATACTGACTCAATAACGATGCAAGAGAACATAGAGAGGAACCTATTAGAATTCAACTCAGGAAAGTCCGCGTTTGTGTACTTCCTTATCATGTGTATTTGTGTGGTTAATATGAAGTATCTGTGATTTGGCTACTCTTCTGGTCATCACTTACCTTTGTTTGATTGACATTGAAAATCACATGTTCTAACTTGTAATTCGCCATTTTCCAGAATACCGTGACTGGAGATGTGTCCTGCTTGAAGAAGATATGTATCGTTGCGGCATAACTGGAGAGTTGATACATCCTATTCATGTAGGCAATAGATATGTATTCGGCAAATCAAATACAAGGCAATCGTCAGAAGTATCAGCTCTAACGTATTGGGATGCCCCAGACGTCATCTAGTCCGTCATCCTCGCCCCCAAGTCGAGTCAAGTCATGCTTGTACAGTCATGTATATATGTATAGAAAGCTAGCTTATGTATAGAATTTGTATACAATCCCCCTCGGCTCGAAAGCAGCTGAGGTGTACAATGGATTACCTTAATGTATAAAGCTAAAGATGAATTGTCATTTAACGTACATTTCGATTTGTAATAACGGCACAGGTGTCGATCTTGATTCACTGATTGATGTAGATATTATGTACACATTGCTGTATCATATTATCAAAAACAGTCAGCAACCTGACCATTGATTGCCATCTGAGAGCTTTGTATATTAATGCCTGCCATTTTACCACACAGATCTGCACTCGCTACCAAATATACGTTGTTCCCTCCTCGAGGCGTTATGGTTTTTATATTTCCGTATCCACTAACTGTACATTGACCATTATTTGGTGCTACAAAGTAATCACGTCCTAACTCTTTGTTATTCTCATCAATGAAGCGTACTGTTATGTCATTCCTGATATTCACACAGAGTAAAGGGTCGATTGTCAATAGATATTAGTTTTGTATATAATACTGTATGAAAGTAGTACAGATGAAATAAATGTATTTACTTACATTGCAGTTCCTTCCCCACAGTCCACCTGTTTTACATGAGAGGTAAAGTTTAAACGTAAGAAACATAAATATATACACACATTTCAAACATGAACAGACAAACACATATCACATTTAAATACAGTATATGGTAACAACATATCATATCTTATCAACTCATGTTACATGAAACAACACATATCACATGATACAACTGCAAATATACAAATATTTCCCCACAATCTACTTACCAATTTGACGACGAAGTTGACGGCTGGTATACATCCTGCAGCCCATTCGTTGGTTGTTGAAACCAATCGGCATGCTCCATTGATATTGTTGTTATTGTTATTATTTCCTATTATACTGCCTATCCCAAAGTCATTTGATTCTACCACGTTTAATATAAAACAGCTGATAATGGATATTAATAGCATAGAGTATAATTGCAAGCAAGTCATAGTGGTATTCCTTTTGATGTCTTTGCACGCAGATGTTAGTATGTCTAAAATTATGAGAGTAGAACTTGTTGATCGATGTATTGCAATACAATCCAAACCAATGAGAGTTAAAGATTATCTGCAATATTTCTCAAATAGTGATGAGGTGTTATGGTGGGCGTGAGTGTGGCTAATGGCTGGACAAGGAGACAATGGCAACTTTTTTTAGAACACAATATTGTACAGTCACACTATTTATCTACTTAGTGAGAAGGTTTATTTGCTAGGTACTGGCTATAGCTTGGCGGCTTGCTATGTTGTGTTGAACTCAGAGTGGGAAATAAATATATATCATTAAGAAATGGAAGAGATCAATGCGTGGGGGTAAGAGTTGAAATGTATATAACCATGTGTCACTAATATATCTTATACCTAACACCATATTTTGTAATTTTGCAATCATTCAACTTCAACAAACATCACCTACCTCCCTTCTCCAGAGCCTATGAGGCTGGTACAACACAAAATGCTAGATCATTAGGTGGGAATAATAAAGGAGTTGTCCGTCGTAGACCCACTGCTGCGACGACAGAATCTCGACGTCCGTCATTAACTGATAGGTAAGATCTCTGGATTGATTGCGTAGACATCTGTTTCTCAATACATCGCTGCACATATAATCTTATGTTATATTGCACTCTATTATATATCGCACTCTATTCAACAACAACATCACAGTCAAGGGAAATCACACGCATTATTCTTTGGTACCGATGATGTAACAACATTGAAAAAGAAAGATGGTGATGTAGAAGCACCAGAGAAGAAAGAAGAAGAGGAGCAGTCAGAAGAAGTACGAGAGGTCTGTGAATTAGCTCGTGATATATTTCATGTGTATTTCAATGATTTAGATGACAACACAAACACTCGAAATAGTAGGAAGCAACCGAAGAAGATGAATCTATATCGAATGATCAATGGTACTATGCCGCACTTACCATCCTATATATCGCAACTATCACTTCCAACTCCAGTTGTTAGTATACTGTTATTTGCAGAGGCGAATTTGAGAGGAATGGCACAGGTCTACTTTCAAAACAACCCACTCTCTGGATTATGAAAGTCCGCGTTGGTATTGTTTTGTTGTATGAACTCGTGTGATTGATATGAAGTCTCGGTGATTTGAGTGCTTCATTTGAACTTAGATTGCCTTTGTCTGGCTGTCTTTAAACTACATATACTAACAGAAGTTTCAATTGTCTCTTTTTCAACATCACAAATCATTACAACGCACATCTTCCAGTCATCCTGATTGGCATGTTTGTTCAATCTACTAGAGTAGCCGTGCATGGTCTTATTGCTATCTGTGCTGGTAACCTTACAGGTCTATTGATGGGGTTTGACAAGAGCTTTCTTAGTTGTGGGCTATTTGGATATAATTCATTCCTTGTTGGTCTAGCTCTTGGTAAGAACAGTGTGCAATATCGATTGACATGAGAATGAGCATACATGTTGAGTTTATCTGACATTGTCCCCCCCCCCCCCCCCCCCCCCACAATCC
>Ga0214477_100104_pt1 | contig 56020 bp, 53 predicted proteins | sample M1_20Mar14CPVII9_FD_165058 | JGI IMG/M metagenome (GOLD analysis project Ga0214477, IMG submission 165058) | Marine eukaryotic communities from Monterey Bay, California, United States - M1_20Mar14CPVII9sort6BwellC16 | ecosystem: Environmental > Aquatic > Marine > Unclassified | place: USA...
CATCAAGATACAGAAAGAGAATGATACACAGAGACATGTAGTAGCTAGATACGAACCTCTAAAGCATTTCATCACAAGGTATGCAGACGAGAATGGCACATCTATCAAATCACTGAGAATCAAACACAATGATAGAACACTATTTATTAGCGGTATCGGAAAGAAGACACCCGAGGATTTAAGTATCAATGAGGATGACATTTTAGATATTGCAATTATGTCTACAGCAACTGAAGCAACAGTCGAACAACCCAAACAGAAGTCAAAAGGCAAAAAGAATACAAAGAAGAAGAAACATAAGAAGAGTAAGAAGAAGAGACCAGTACAAATAGCACCACCCGAGGATCTTAAGGGAGAACACTCAAAGCTACTCGGCAAGATCCACGAAGAGGCCGAGCCTACATTCAAAGAGATAAGACAACGACTAAATGCAATGAACTTGGAAAGGACCAAGCCGAAGCAAAGAACCTCACCATCTAAGTCAACTAAACCTATCGAAGTAGTAGACAGTCCTCTTGGTGAAAGTCAGGTAGGAGGCAAGGCAGGGAAGACACAGTTCATCGTTCAAGTCGGAGAGGTATCCAACCTTTATAAGACAACTAAACCCTCATCAGCCGGCCGTGGTAGAAGAGAAGATGATACACTAATTGATTTACATGGTTTGACAGCTGAGGAGGCAGTGTGTAGACTTGACAGACACTTACCCGATTGGATAGAAACTGCAATGAAGGGAACATATCCATTTGTCATTCCAGTCAAGATTGTTTGTGGTGGAGGTAGTCAGATCTTAGCCGAGGTAGTTGAGAATTGGATCAAACAGAATGATAATGTTGCCAATGCACCCAAGAATATGTACTCTTGATGGAGTTTGGATAACGGATACAGCGGTTTAGATATGTGTATTATATAATTAATGATTAAAATATACTTTGCAATACTAGTCTATTCTCAATACCGAAGCTCTCCAGGCCTAGAAAAAGTGTACACAAGATGTGCACTTATGTGCACTTGTGCACGAGGCGGCTACAAATTGCTTATCGAGCTTCGTGTATATAACTGGTTTACATGATTGATAAGCTACAGCATAAACAGAGTTGTAAGTGTTTCAAGTTTTTGTCTAAGTTAGGAACGAACTACTACCACTCTCAACAGCATCAACCTTGGAATCCAAATGAAAAATAGCAGTTCGTACACTCATCAACTTTCTCATAACTTCCCCAACACCACTTCCTTCACCTCCTTCTCCATTGGCACTATAACTATGCATCAACTTAACAATCATCGGTTCCATCTTATCATAAACAACTAATATAATCATAGCACCAAGTAGCGTAAAGACCCATGTCATTAATAATGAATTAGCAACACGACCAATTTTAGATCGTTGGGAGGCTTGTGATTTTGTTGTTCTGTTGGAGTTGTTAGTTGATGAGGATGTTGATGATGTTGATGATGATGATGATGATGTTGATGAGGTTGAAGAGGTAGAAGTACTGTGTATACTGTCTTCATCATCTTCTTCTTCTTTAATGGCAGAGGGAAATAGTCGTTGAAAGAAAGTAAAACGACCATCTTTAGACTTCGACTTGTTGTTGTTGTTTAGTTGAGTTCGTTGGATGTTATGCATATTGTAAAAACTGATTGGACGTGGATATGATGATATGAAGCCATTACTCTTCTTCCCCTTCATCTTAACCTTGCCTTGTTTTGCCTTGTTGATGCTCTTGGATAGATTATTGTTCATATACTTGTTGTGTTGACTGTTCTTTCGAGGACCTCCTCGGATACCAGTTATTATTGATGATTCATCTGATACAGTTGACATCATAGACTTTAATAATGTATCTCTAGACTCGACAGAAGACTGAGAATCTAAAGATACTCGACGCCTCCTTTCTCTCCTTTTAGATCCTCCATCCTTCAACTTTGTTTGTACGTCATACACAACTTCTCCAGCTTCTATATCATAATAATCATTTGGCAATGAGACCTGATCAATGGTATCAATATAATCTTGCGAGATGGTTAGGTGTGATACATCCTCTGCATCTACTATTATTGCTCCTCTCTTATTTCCTCTCCTGTTCCCTGTCTCTCTTGGTCTTCCTCGCTGTTGTTGTGACGATGATGATGATGAGGCAAAGTGTACATCTCTACGCTGCAAACCACTTCTTTTCTCCCCTCTTCTCCCTTCCCGTTGACGCCCTCTCTTTCCTACATCATCATCATCATTCGAATCTGATCGTAACGGTGGATCACGTGTACCAACCTCACTATCATCACCACTAGATGAATAACAAACAGATGGTCCTGAGCCATTGGATGGTGGATCATTATATTGACTACTTGCAATGGACGACGAGTCTAACGAGTTATTACTGACTCTACGCCTTGGTCCTTCCCCCTTTCTACCGTTAGATGATCGATTATTAGCACGCTGGACTAGTAATACACGTGCCGACTCCTCGTCATACTCGTTAACTGGAGGGTCAATAGAGTTATACATATTGTTATTATTGGAGAGTGAGATAGAAGATGATTTGCTATTTTTACAGCGGCTAGATTTGCAAGCTGGATAACAATCACACGAACTTGTAGAACGCTGATGCTGTTGAAGACGGCGTGATTGATTGTGCTTTGGTTGGTAGATTGACTCCATGTTGTTATTAGAATTAGAGTCTCTTCTGTATGTTATTGTTGCTAGTATGTAGAGAGTGCGACACTTAATTTTATTTAATGACCTTGTACCTGGATACCGGAGTCATTGATGCCAAATTTAATGACAGTGTCACAACTCTCCTCTCCAAATAAGCTCAATCTACTATGTATGCAATAGCGGTAAACAACTAAACAATAGCCATGCTAGATATAACATCCCAGCCCTCCCCTAGGCGGCGGAAACGCTCTGCTACTACTAAATCATCATCAACTAAATCCAGAACAGCATTATTAATATTTGGTATTGCAAGTGTTATATTTTATAATGATTTATCATCGATAGATGATAATATTTCATCATTCTACGATTACGCTGTAGAGGATAGAGAAGATGGTAGAGAGCTTAGCAGAGAGGATATAAGCAATAGAGAAGATGAAGGCAGAAGAGGGCTACGAGGCGAACCGAAAGGAGAAGAGATATCAAACGCCCGCCTACGAAAATCGATACATCAACAAACACTCAATCCACTCCACAAACAAGCTAATCATGCAGCTCAACGTGTCCAACAAATAATTAATACTCAAAAACAATTAAAAGATAGAGAGAAGGCAATGTATGATTATTATACCGGTAATGAATGGCATACTAATCAACAAGTAGTACAACAACCCCAACAACAATTGGGAAGAGATGTGGGACGTGATTTGTATAATACAAATGAAAATACAATTTATCATCCCTTAGCCTCTGCTACTGCTCGAATAGCGCCACAAACTGCTAAAATGGATCCACAAAGTAGTAGTAGCACGACGAAGAATAAACAAATTAGATATCAAAATGTAGGACAACAGGGATATGATTATTATACTCATGATGTATGGCATCAGAGTCAAGCAGCTCAGGCAGTAGATGATCAATCGGTAAAGGAGAATACTCGATGGTTGCAAAGTATAGATCAATTACATCAAGATGAGAGTAAATTGGAATTTGATTATCATTTACAATCTGAATGGACTCGACCTCAGACTGGAAATGAGATACAAGAGATAAAGATTGATGAGTATACTTTACAAGATGTCATTAAGTCTCAAGATTGGTCCTCAAGTCAAGAGGATGAAATTAATGGAGGAAGAGATGGAAGTGAGGGGGGAAGTCAAGAAGAAACGGCAATAGTCATGTATAATCCTATCACCGATACTTTTATTGGTCTATCCAAACCATCCTCCTTTTCCAACCTCTCTAATAACAACAAGCTTGATCATGTAAGTATGAGAAACTCAGACCTTGAGAGTGACTCTACAGAAGGTAACACAAGTGAGCAGGGTAGTCAACAACAGAATGAATTATGGAATAGTATGAGAAACTTGGTGATTATGTTACGTTCTACTTTTCCATTACGATTTCAAGGAGAGAAGAGTGATGAGTTGATAATAGTTATCAAGACGGGCATGGAAGAAGGAGATGGGTTGGCAGAAGAGAGGGAGGGAGATCATACATCCGATTTATCAAGTATGATTACTCAACCTAAGCAAGTACCAGTGTTGAAGTTTGGTAGTACCCTACGCTCACCATCGAATAACCAACATCAGACAATAATACCAATGCCAAGCTCCGGATTACATCTGGGCTGTTTCCGTGAATGGTCGTTACATCATACAGTATGTGATAAGATATTACATCCAGGTACTGGCAATGGAAATGGAGAACGACGGGGTGATAATTGGTGGGCTAACGAAGAAGAGAATGTACAATGGAACAAGTTGATACCACAGGTTGTATGGCGTGGATTGGATACTGACTACTTACCTTCGCGTACTATGAATAAGATGAAGACGAGACCACAGAATATTGATCATGTAGAAGAATTAGTTGTTGAGCCGGCTGTTATGAAACGGAGGAAGCGTCGGTTACATCATGGCCATAAGGGTATGAGGAAGGAAGAGAGAATAGAGACGGTACATGATTTGGTTGAAAGTCATACTACTGAACGATATACACGTGCCCTAAGCTCGATTAAGGAGCAGTTGTTGCCTCGTTGGAGGGGTGCTGTGCTTAGTGCGGTAAGTTGTTTCTTATTGAGTCGGGACTGTCTTCATCTTCTTGACCGCAAAACTAACCCATACTCTTTACCTCAATACATATCATCATTACAGGAGGCTGAGCTCGAAGTCCAACAAGAAGGTCAAAGTGATGGTTTGTCATGGGCAAACATTAAATTCTCAAGACATTTGGGTACCGACAAGTTACCATCTGACATATCAAGTGATAGTCAAGATGAAGAAGAAGATGCTACCCCCTCCACAAGACCAGTGAACATTATGCAATACAAGTATCAACTAGACCTAGCTGGGTCAAGTGGTACCGCTGCTTCTGATACATTGGACAAGCTAGCAATGCCAGGTGTACTATTACATCACGTCACACCAACTCAAGATTATATACATGCTCATCTTACCGCATGGAAACATTATATACCAATCCAAGAAGATTTGAGTGATCTAAAAGACAAGTTTGAGTGGGCTGAAAGTCATCAAGATCAAGCTAGAAAGATTGCTCTTGAGGGTATGGAGTTTATGAAACAGCTCGGTACTCCTCAAGGTTTTGGCAGGATATATGAACAAGACTTTGTACAACCTTTACAACGAGTGATTGATGCATATCAACCAGTCTCGTCACTTGCAGCCTATGGAGGTAAAGGATCAGCTGTGGTTGACGTACTTGCCCAGCTTGAATCTTCTGGATATGTTCCTATTCTTGGATGCAGTGGCAAGTCGACTACACCAGATTCGTGTCAACCAGTATGATAGAACATTGACACATATAGGCTTAGACTAAAAGTCAATCTAATACATTAAGGCTAGACTAAAATAGCCCAGTCATACATCCCAATACAAAAATTACCCCCCACTAACCATGAACCATGATCACTCGGTGGGCCCAAAGAGAGTAACAGAAGTGCCTAAGCAATGGCTGCCAGGTCGTTCCTCTCAGCCATCTTGCAAATTTTACTGTGGCAATTACAATTATACTCGCACATGGGCATCTCAGCCTTTCTTCCGCCGTTACTGAAGAGAGATAATAGTAACCTCTGTTAGTACATTTGGTTTGCAAAGATAATCAAATAAATCGATATAAAGTTTAAATGAAGTAGTCAAGTCAGACTGAAACTTCATATTGAACATGCCAAAACACACGACAAAACTTTACAAACGCGGACTTTCCTGTTACAGTTCTCTGTGCACTTTGGCATAATGCAAGTCTTGGGGAATAATCAGAAGTTAATTCCACACAATGATCACAAGCACATCCAAGAAGAGAGGGGTAAGTATTTGTTGGTACCCATGCTAAATCAAAGGGTGCACATAGTTAACTTCTACTTACCTTGCTCCCATTACAATTGCAATCCTTCTCGCAATTCTCGACACTTCCAGAGTTACCGTTCTTGGAACAGTTGCTGAAGATGAAGAAAGGTGATCGTAACTTCAGTTAGTACATGTGGTTTCAACATACAATTCCACACAAAACATCGGACTTTCCTGGTACAGTCGGAGCCCGATTGACTACTGTATCGAAACAAAGGTGAATCATCTTTATTCTGAAGTGGAGCGTGTATGGATAGAGTGTCGTAGGGGATCATGAGACACATAAACAAATTGTGAACATATCATATGCACATAATCTGTAAAACACTCACTTGCACATTTCTACTCCGAAGAGTGGTAGCGGCATCAACGCCGGTAGTACCGGCCAAGGCCAGGAAGATAGATTTGATAATGATTAGCTTCATCTTTTGATATGTTGTTTGGTTATAATTTATGAGAACACAGCTCGATGGTGATAGTGTTGATGATTTATTGCAAGCAGTGAGATTTGCAAAATATATCTTGGTATCCTATCTGTCTCAAAAAGATGCGCGTCTCTTCTCATAAACGTGTGTCGAGCTTGAACTTGAAATCAATCCCAAGGTCAAGGTTTATTGGATTCGTTTCACTAATATAAAAGGCATTACTCGTCGTTTAGGCTAAGTTATATCTAAACTAAGCCCATCATTATCACACATTCCTTCAACACTCAATGACAATACAAGAAGTATCTTCCGTTGGGGGTATCTCTGGATCTCGAGGGTCTGTATCATCATCTACTCCTCCTCGAAATAATCGGCTGAGTTGCTCTCAAAGTCGTAGTCAGCAGAGACTTCATCCTCTTCTTCTCCACGACGATTCTTGCACTGTCCACGACGCCATTTGCAAGATACTCCTGTTGGGAGAAGACAAAGGCAAAAGAAAGGGGAGAGGAGAGAAGAAGAAGTTAGTAGCAGCTAGATTGACTTCCAATGGCTATTCATGTAATCAGAGGCAGCTATTTACTCACCACCCATTCCATTTTCACACCAACGTGGATTGCCTGGATAAGGGAAATGGTAAATGGGAGACAGATATTATGGGCATGAGTTGTATTGGTAAAGATACCTAATGTAAAAAGTCATAATCTCTCACCTCGATCACGGCAGCGAGCACCCGTACGAGTAGAACGTGCCTCCCTGCGCCTGCATTGACCACGGCGCCATTCACAACTCCCTGATCTAGGTTGGAAGTCATTGGAGCACCATTTCCAAGTCCTTCGATCACGGCAACTTGCCCGGCCATCCGAACGACGATTATCATTCTCACATTGACCATTCCTCCAACGACAGGATCCCCAGCCATTGGTACACCAATGAAAGTTGCCACGATCACGGCAGCGAGTACCCGCTTCATACTCCTCGTCCTCAGGGAGTGGATTCTCAAACAAGTCGAAGGATGTCATGGTTAGTGTCAAGTCCTCTGAGGTATCTTCAGGGTATAAGGTTTCATATTCGGTATCGAGGACATTAAGATGGGGCTAAAGTTGAATTGAGTTGCAATTAGAAGAAAGAAACAATGGGCTATTAAAGGGAGGAAATGTACGAGGATACAAACCGCCATCATTATCATGATGCATGAGATCCTAAGATACTTATGTCGACTACCTTACCTTTTCAGCGGCCACTGAAGCGGTGCTGGTAATGATGACTAAAGCGAAAGATAGTAATAGTTTCATGGTTGATGTGTTATTGTTGATTCAGTGAAATTATGGCATATCTCTACTTGTAACCAACTAGGCAATGGATTTATGAGAGTCGATTCTAGCTCGATATCCTGTCTCAAACTCAAAGATCTTTCTCATGTTTCAATAGACGTGTGGCCTTTCAAGGTGCTTAAATACACAAATACTACATAATGTTGTGGTTCAACATATCATTCTCATTCCTCATTTACCAACAGATAGCTACGCCTTTGCAATAAGCACGTGCTTTAAAAGTTATAGTTATCTAAACTTCACGGCTTGCAAACTTACTTCTTTATTCTTTACCTGTGCCATCCCCCCGCTTCCCTCCCACTCCTTCCTCTAACTTGTTTGGCCTCACATACAAGCTATACCCTCTCCATACCTTAATCTAACCTCTTATCATCCCCCAAACCACATGTTTTACTTTAACTCCTTTCCTTTCAACTCATTCCTCTCTATCTACTCCTCTTCAAAATCAGCCGAGTTGGACGCAAAGTAATCGGCAGAGATATCTTCACCTTCTTCATACCTCCAAGAAGTACAGACCTTACCATCTTTGCAAGTACAGGTATACTTGTCACTGTCATACTTCCACTTGTATGACCAATTCCTAGAGTTCCTGGACTTGCAATACGATTTACAATCAGACTCACGACGTGTTGCAACTCCATCACAATCGTTTCCTCCTCCTCCGTTACTCCTCTCTACACATCTGCCACGACTGTTGCTCCAACGGCAATCCCCTGATCGAGGTTGGAAATCGTTTGTACTGTAAAAGAGAGATATGATGGAGGAAGATGGGTGGTGAGACTTTATATATAATAAGAGAGCACATCATGTGTATACAATTTATCAACTTAACGTACCACCAAGTTTTGGTTGAACGGCCCGAGCAACGCATCCTATCCTCCGGATTAGGACTAGGCGTATCCTCCTCTACAGTACGACAGCTTCCATTATTCCTACTACCACGCCATTCACAATCACCTGATCGAGGTTGAAAATCATTTGTGCTGTACATAGTAGTGTGAGATTTGCCCCCCAAAGGCCAAAAAAGAGAAGCAACCATAAAGTGTGTATATTTTACTTACCACCACGTCCTGCCAGTACGACCTTCACAAGGCATCCTGTCATCATCCGGTTGTTTATCCATGCAACGCCTCCCTGTCCACTCACATCCACCATCGGGTTGGTAGTCGTTAAGACTATGAGTGGAGATAGAGATGACGACGGGTGAGACGGTGAGACGATGAAATGTGATATGAGATATAAGTACTTCCAAGAGTGAACTTACCACCATCCTTCACTGCTTCGGCCACTACAAGGCTTTTGAGCTTCGAATTCTTCGGGGTTAAGGCCATCAGGGAAGACGAGCTGCAATTGCAATAGGAGAAGGATGACGATGAGTGCATATGATATGATCATTTTTAGACGATATAAAAAAAATGACACACAATAATAAATGAACATACCTTTTCAGCGGCAGCACCCGACGCGGAGCTGATAACCATAAAGGCGGCAGAGGCTAATAGTAGTTTCATTGTTGATATTCTTTGCTACTACCAAGAGATTTATGGTTGATAGTTGTAGGCAAGAGGTGAATTATCTCATCTCGATTTTGTGAATGAACTTCTGTCGTCCGTTTGGCCGCCAAACTACACTCTTTAGTCCTTTTTGTAAATGACCGGAGAATGCTTAATGCTAGGAGGATAGGTATTAGTTGATTATCAAACTCGAAGACGCAATTGGTATTTGTTGCTGCAAGGCGGCACTAGCAGTAAGGTATTGTGTTTCATTGATCGATTGAATATTGATCTATAATAACAATAATGAGTGAAGTAGCACGGCACAAGCCGGCACTACGAGTCCTCTTATCCATTGCAGCGATTGCAACACATGTATCATTCAGTTTGATGTTAATCAACAGCAACAACGAAGAAACTTATTACCCTTTGAACCACGAGTATTAGATAAATTACACTCTGATTGGAATTATCAAGGAGACGAAAGTGAAGAAGATTATAATGCAGCGGCGGCTCTTGCAAACGACGAGGAAGAGATCGCATTATTACCATCAATACCACCCTTACCAAAGTATACAATCAAGGATGCACTAGACGAGGCATCGATATGGGAGTGGACTTTCTGCATATTGGTCTACGACCCATCCACAGATAAGTTCATTGTTCACTACTCGAAACAACACTCGTGGAGGAGTAGTATGGGTATATGATACCTATGCCCTTGCCTACTCATATGAGCTGTTTCAAACAATGGGCCGAGAGTGATAAAAGCTATGCAGGTATATGTGGTATGTTTAAGTCAAAGAAGAAGAATCAATCGAATAGTTTAGTGTTTGGTGAAGAGTATGGGTTGGAGGATTTTGATAGTCTAATACCGCCAGGGCTCTTGCTTCATCATGTCACGCCCATGAAGGATTATATTCATGATCATCTCAAGCCTTGGATACACTACATCCCAGTATCCGCTGACTTGAAAGATTTGAAGCAAAAGTTTCTTTGGGCCGAGGCTCATCCCCAAGAAGCCAAGAAGATTGCTGATGCAAGTACAGAGTTTATGAAAGAGCTTGGTACTCCTCAAGGTTTTGAAAAGCTATACGAGCAAGACTTTGTAGAGCCACTAAGAAGAGTGATTGAGGCATACCAACCAGTCTCGATAGCTCACTTTCAATCATCACAGGCCGACAGGCTTCATTCACCAGACAAGACATCAAAGCTCAATAGCAAGTCGTGGAGAAACGTATTAGAAGCTTTAGATACTGATTTCTTGCCTGTCATGGAGTGTCCGGGTACTGCAAGCAGGAACCAATGTCTTTGGAAGCTTTCAGAACAGGAGATCAAAGCTTGGTAGAAGTAGTGTGACATGGCAATGTAAACTGGTAGTAGATTAGATACTCTGTAACTACTTCTACTTCTATCTTGTGCATCTTCTCATCTCTCATACTACATATACTTGTACAGTTATCCTCTTTCATATTCAATACATAGCCGCACCTACACTTATTTCGATGTAATCTCAACCTCACCAGCAATAAAATCCACAGTGTTACTATCAGCAGATGAAACCGCATGTCCAACATAATATGTAGGAGAGCATTTGGTTTCACTTTGGTATTCACCAACGCACCAATCAAATTCTGAAGTTGCATCACCCAGATGGTACCAATCTGGAGAAGAGATATGCTTGTAAAAGCATGATACAGTATTTCCAGTTTTATCAAGCTTAAGTTCAAGATCCTCTACCCACACACCCACATTCTATGCCGATATGGAAGAAGATAGATGATGAGGTATGATAGTATGTGTATTTCAATTTGCAACTATGGCTCACTTGATATGTGACACAATACTAACCTTCTTAGTTGTGGGTCCACCGGTTGTGGCTCTTGAATACATTGTTACTCCACTTCCAGTATGAATAAGCAGCGAGACATGGGGACTATCGGGAGTTAACTTGGAACGCATCATCAGACCACCTTTGCTATCGCGGTTACTTCGAAGAATCTTCTCGTGATGCATAGTGGCTACAATATCAGTAACATTTTGCTCACTATTGAAGAATCCGAAACTGTCTTCTGTTCCCTATTGAGTGGAGAGATCTATGCATATGAGACATTATCAATATCACTTATCATATATGTCTCAACAACTTATGTCTATGTTGACACAAACATATCATACGACTTACGCCTATGTCTACTCCCTTTGCCGTGACTGTCACTATCTTATTATCTTCTTCTCCTGTCTTCTCAACGCTAATGGATGATCCTAATCCAAGTGCTCGTGCTAATGGAATGCTGAGATCAATCTTGATGGGTACCGTCGAGCCTCCTTCAACAACTTCAGAGCTATATATCAAGGCAGCAATTGCAAAGAAGAGGAATCGACCGCCGCCAATCATACTCTATTCTATTTCTATATCTATTCTAATACACGATGATTCTTCAATATGCTATATAAATATAAAGCAAGCACAGGCTGCTTAAACATATTATAACATTAGTGATAGGATGATGGTCGGTTCATTTTCATTCAAAATGAGAGACAGAATGAGAGAGAGAACAAAATAGAACAAAATGACTACCTCGTCACTCTCTACAGGTAATATAGGTAAGTAGTAGTGCATTGGTATCAGTAATACAGGGTATATGTTTACTATGATACTTTATTAAACAATATATCTACCATTCAAGTTCTTCTTGTAGTCTCCTTTTGACAGACAGATAACTACATACGCTCAAGTAGTGAAACTTTACTCGGTACTAAACATATCTTCTACTTCGTCACTTTCAAGATCATCAGCAACATCTTGAACTAAGTACTGATAATCATTTGAAAGATATTCAGCCTCGTCATTTCTAGAAAGTCTCACTGACAACAAAGGCGATTCCAAGTTGACGACAGAAGGAACTACGACGCTGAGAGCTTGTTCTACAGAACTCATCCTCGAGCCGGTTGCATAGTTCTCTATCACTATCACGCATATTACTTCCGCACAGGCCAGAACGGAAGCTACGTCTTAAATCACTTGAGGTAGAAGAGCTACTAGATCGACTTGATCGGCTCGATCTTGAGCTGGAAGAAGAACGGCGCCTAGATCTTCGATTGGAGCGTTTGTTTGACCGTTTGTTGGATCTCTTCTTGCCTCCACCACTTCTTCCTCCCTTCTTCTTCTTTCCTCCTCCTCCCTTCTTCTTTCCACCACCTCCTCCGCCTCCCTTTCCTTTGCCAATTAATTCCAAATCAACATCGGCATCGGCATAGCTGTCTTCCTCCTCATCATAGAGATCATAAGTTGGCACAACATTAGATGCATCGTTGAAGTTCTCGATAGACTGAGTGACGCCACGAAGAGATGACTGTATGAAGTATGAGTAGAGATTAGAGTGTGTGAGTTGATATGTGAGAGTTACAGTTTTACGAATATGATAAGCACACGAAATAATAACACATATGATATGCTCACCTCCACCGAGAAGACGCCAGGCATAGATGAAGATAGAAGAATCAAAGTAGCTGAAGCAAATAGTGATAGATTCATGATGTTATTTGTATTGTTTGATTATATTTGTATTGTCGTTTGTTGGTTGATACTCTTTGAGTAGATGTGTTTTGTTTTTGTCTTTTGACGATTTTGATTTTATGAGATCGATATTTTGAGAGATGAAATGACACCAAAGCAAGATCGATACAATTTCAATGATCCATACATCTCTCAGACAGCTAAATATCGTCTTGTGTTGCAATGGTATATTGCTCGGGAGTGTATTAAAGTAGAGAGAGTGACACAAGAAATGAAAATGCTCAGGCCAGACAAAAAAAGGATACGGTATCCTTTCTATCACTCCCGAGCGGTTTTTACATCAATGCAAGATAATCACCTGCCTGGGCTGCCCTACAAAGTCGACCACTATTCCCCAAGCATTAAATCTACCACTCATACATAGCGTGTACTATGAGCCATAATAAAGTGCCCAAGCCTTGTACTAAGAGTATGATCTTGCTTTGCAACCACACAGTACCAAATTCTTCATCTCATAAATTACAAAACCTGATCAATTGAAAACAACTTTACATTCCTCAATCAACATTTGATAATAACCAACTAATACAATATGAAATTACCACTATTAGCTTCCGCAACCTTGGCAGTACTTGCCGTAGTACCTGGTGTCCTCTCTGAGGTAAGTGTGTGCATATCATGTGTGCATATCTGATGTATCTGTTCATACCCTCACAATCTAACTCTCTTGCCCATACTACTCTGTACACACAGAAACCATCTCACCGTGCTGTGGCACAACCAATTGAAAACTTCCAAGATGCTGCATTCAATGCCGTCTCAAAGCAGGTTAACCATGAAGATGATGAAGACGTCACCTCTACCGATGAAACTGATATGGAAATGGTTTCAGTTTCAACCGAAGTTGAAAACAACCGTAGTAGAAACAGGCGTAGTAGAAACAGGCGTAACCGAAACAGACGCCGTCGTAGAAGAAGGAGTAGAAACAGAAGGAGCCGCCGTAATCGTTCTCGTCGTCGCCGCCGAAGAAGCCGAGGTATGTTATGATGATTTGATTTGCAAATGATCATATATTTTCTTTCCCTTATCTTATCTCATCTTCTCTTATACTTTTCAATAGGTCGTCGCTCATTCAGACGTAGCTTCCGCCGTAATGATTTCTGCCGTTTCGGACGCGTCAGTGTTGATCGCAATGGCCGACTTCGTTGTTTTGATAGTGCTACTGGCATGACACTCTTGTCTGAAAAGCCCGTAGTGACAACAACTACTACTACTTCTGATGATGTTGATGAGTATCAGTATGTGATGATTGATGAGAAACCTCCTGTAAATGATCGAGCCATTGATGATGAAGATGATTCTGGTGATGAAGATTATGATTCCTGGGATGAAGACGAAGATGAAGATGATTCATCTGACTCTCCCGATACTGAGGAGTGGTAGATACTGACGACCCCTCCTGTTTGCTTAACTTGTTTGAATAATTGATAAAGATAATACCTAATGTACACTACTAATCGATAGTGCATAAACTAGTAGACACTAACCATACAAACCCAACACCTTACCTAGGGAAAAATATATGGCATATTTATTGGAAATATTTTATTGTTCAAATATATACTGTAAATCTATCAATTTGGTCAATATTTATTGCAATATGATAAGTCCAAGCAATATTTATTGCAATATTTCTAACCTGAGCAATATCTATTGGGCTACTCTTACTAGGTAAGAAATATTGCACTGTACTAACATAGTAATGTCTACCTATTACGAGGTGAGACTCGATATTCAGACACACAAAGGCCACAACAGGAGATGAGAAATCACACTCAAACTCCGTGACCGACACAGATAAAGTAAACCACTCAAATAGATCCCTCCTCGTAACTCACAGCAAGCTGTTGGACCCCAAGAGCAACGGCCTCAGTAGCAATCTGCTCCTCCTCCTCTTGCTGAGCCTGCATCTTCTTCCTAGTCCTTTCCTTCTTCTCATTTGCCTTCACACGACGTAAGGCCTCCACTGAATAACACACTTCTTCTCCTCTTTGCATTTTGGGCAGGTAGCATAGTTGATCCCCTTAGAAGTAAGATGATTGGGACTAGTCTCAGGTTCCTGTTTCCATTTAATGTCGGGTAAGAGTAATTCGACAATCTGCTCTGGTGTTGGTTCATGATCATACAGATCTTTAATCTTTTCAATCCTACGCTTCTTTTCTTGAATGTAACTCATGATTAATGATTGATATATTGTTGAGAGAAGAAGTTCGGAGGATATCTAATAATATCTGATGAGTATATAATGCCATTGTAGTACATATATAGATAGGAAGATAAGAATAAGAGATATTAGATATTGCAGTACATATGTAGAAATTGAGATATTGCAATACTATATACCAACATAAACAACTCTACTCACCTAACTATTAATAACCGCACTTGTATGTTGTGTATCAATATAAAGTATTAAGTTTTATTTTATGAGTGGGTTAGGGAATGCACAACAAATTCAAACCGCTAGTACTTTCTCATATTCTATGGAGGAATTGGTACTAATGAAAGATATCGGAGTATTAGAGGAAAGATATGCTATTCAAACATACATAGAAACAATTTGAAACATCATCGAACACGCATAACACTTATCTTTTCTTTTAATTCAACAACGGAGACAACAGAGGAATTAATTGTTCAACAATACAATAATCTTTCTTTTCTTTGCATCGGAGACAAGATAGAGTTCAAAAGAGGTGGTAATGCGCGGGCTCTCTTCTGAGGTGGTCGGTGGTCGACTAACTTCATTTTGTGTGGTTTGTTGCAATGAAACTTGTAAACGAGATATAAAGGTATATCAGTAACAAGCTGTAGCTAGATAACCTTTCATGACCCCATTAGAAACTCAAGTGAATAGATTGGGTATTTTGGCTATAGAACGACTCTTCTAAGGTTCCATACCATTATAGAGCAATACATACTGAGGAAAAGAACCCATCAACAATAACTATTGCAATATCGGAAGCCCAAGCAATATTTATTGCAATATATAAATACATTGCAATGCTTATTTACTGCAATTATTTGCAATATATTTATTCTCAATATATTTTTCCCTAGGTAAGCCCAACACACATCATCCATCACAATACATCACCCATCAATATTTTTTTTCATTATTATATGCTTACATGTGCATGCCACCGACAATAAGCACCATATATACTCTAATGCTCTCCTTGAGAGTGTAGATATAGGTATGCAATAGGAGAATCATGAATTGATGCCCGCTTGCAAGTTGTAGAAGTGTATTTGATTAAGATATTTCGTTCGATCGCCATTTCCGCTTTTGAGAAAATTGCCAAATCAATCAACCACAACTTTTAATCAGCCTACCAAGCACTTATATGGGCAACAGCACGCTTATAAGATAATACACTGGGGTATACATACAGGCAGCAGCAGCAGCAGCAGCAGCAGTGGTTTCAAAATTTGGTAGCTGTCGGAATAGTGGGGTACTATCTCCAAAAAATTAAAACTGAGATTAGGATTATATTTATAAACAACAGGTATGGTAGAGACAGCACAAATTGCAACATTATTATCAGTAGCATATACAGTATTTGCTGATATATTATCATTTTTTGGTATTGGTAGTAGTATTAGTGGCGATGATGTTACTAGATGTCCATATGAAGTATTGGGATTGAGTAATGTGAAGGAGACGTGTACTATTGATGATGTTAATAAGGCACGGCGTAAGGTGAGTAATGGTATATATTTTAAAATGTATATTGTGCGCTGTTGTGTAAAGGGGGTGTGTATTGTTTTTGGTGTACATGATATGCACATTATATTTCGTTCTTTCAACACTTTTATATCTAACCAGCCCAACTCTTTATATATCTACTCTTAACTCTTTGTATAGCTGGCATTAAAATGGCATCCAGATAGGAACATAAATAACAAAGAAGAGGCAACGAATAAAATGCAAGAGATTAATGTTGCCTATACTGCTATCCAACTAATTATTTCGGAACGTGATTTATTAGCTGCTGAGGATCAGGATAATGAAAATATGAGTGATGATGAATCAAATAATAGTGATTGTGAAGAAGCAGAGTTTGATACTACTACAAAGAATAAGCATAGTAAACAAAGTAAAAAGAAGTATAATAAACAAAAGAGAGAGTATGAAGAGGAAGAGGAGTTTAAACGCAAGGTAGAGGAAGAAATGAGTAGGTTTAAGCGAGCACATCAAGCTGCAAATAAGAATAATAACAGAAGTAATAATAACAATACCCCCCGGAGAGAGAAGGGTGTACCGGGAAAGGGTACATCCAAAGCAGCCAAGAAACGTGCCAAGATTCGAAACAAGAGGAAGATGCAACAGAAGCAACATCAACAGACAATGAGTTGCAATGCTAATGGTGGATCATCCAATAAGAAGATTAATGTATCAAATGGTACTAATAATGATGAGGAAGAAGAGATAATCTTTTCTACAACTGCAAAGGAAATTCCATTACATCACTTTACACCCGAGGAACGTTGCGAGATGAAGTTCAATTCTAAAAAGTTACTCAAATCACCTGAATTTATTGCAATACGTGCTCGTACATGGACTGTATTACAAATATTGCAATATCAGGAATGTGACTTGTGTGATCCTATACCATTACTCGAAAAAGGTGTAATTGTTACTCCACTCATGGTGGCATGCTACCTAGGAGATGGTAAGGCTGTGGATACTATTATATCATTATTGGAAAAACGTTGGTCCAAGGCGGTATTAACAGTTACAAATAATGGTGAAGATTGTTATGATTTATCAAAGGAGGCACGTAGTATTACCTTGAGGCAGTATGAAGAATCAAAGGACAAGTTGAATACAATGAAAAAGTCAGATGAATCAACAAAGAAGGAGGTAGCTGAACAGGAGAAGATTATGAAACAATATGGAGAAGAGGTGATAATAACAAACAGGTTAGTTGAAAGGATGGAAAATCTCAAAAGGTTTGCAATACAAAAGAAGATAAAAAGTCGTATTCGATGGGGATTGAGTTTGATTTGTATTGGTATCGGTATATACTTCTTCCCAATATCAACTTGGATTCGAAATATTGGTTGGATTATACTATCGTGTATTGCCGTGCCAGTTGTTGATTGTTTTTTGAGGTTACCGTACATCAAGAGTCGTCTTATTCGGTACCTCATCTTGTTGTTTGGAATATACATGGCCCCAAGGTCTTTATTGGTAATTGTTGGATGGATTGCTGCCGTTATCATCTCCTTCGTCATCATCAGTGTTGATGAGATACCTGATCTATTGTTCTGGCCTGGAGTCATCTTTTTCTTCTTCTCATGTTGGAAACTAGGCTATGCGGGATATCTACTTCTAGTGGACAGTTTGGGATATATTTATGCCAAAGCAATGAATGGGATGATACTTCTATTGTGCCCAACTGCAAGCCAGGAGTGTATTTCTCGGCGATTGGGAGAGGGGATTCATTTGGTAGGAGGTGAGGATATGACGACGTCGACCTTTACAACAGAAGACGAATTCTAAACCACACCTCAAACATGGGATTCACCCTCATACTTAGAGGTCTAAGGTAAGCAAAGTTATCCCTCCATATCATTCGTATTCTCTCCATGAGGAAACTCTCATAATTGTGTGGGTATCCTTTGATCGGTGTCCTAGAAGATCTATTGGTGTCACATCTCTGTCTTGGGCATAGCATAAAAGCGGTGAGATCTTACTTGCCCTTTAGATTATCAACCAAAGTCGCTCACATAATAACCATCTTGACTTTTAGCAGTGCTTGTTATCAGGGGTGTATATGGTTGGAGTATATCAATGATCACATTTACCATACAGGTTGGTATGATTAGTGGTACGAGTAAGAAGCATGAACAGTCAATTATCAATCAAAGTCATGTACAATCATCGTCTCATAAAATTAAATCAACAACAACTGAAACAACAATCTAATCAATCAAACGATATCAATCAATCAATCAACTTACAAACTATCAATATCATACAACAACACACCATGAATCTATCAAAGTATACAATCGCTGCTGCCCTACTCCTTGCCGCCACCGCATCTTCCTCCTCCGCATCGCATGTTCAATGTAACACAAACGGCAGTGGTTCATGCCCTCGTAACACAATGAGCTATGTCTGTGAAGAAGGACAAAACATGTGTTGCACATGGTCTAATCTACCACAACGCCGTGTGGACGAGATGACTAGTGAAATCGATCTTCCCAAGTTTGGACATTGTCAACGGTACAAACAGTCTTCTAATGGGAACAAGGATCATAAGAATTACGATAACATAAATATTCCCCCTCCTACACCTGCTGAACTTCGTCAAAAGAGACGTGCTTGTAATCGAGGAGGCGGAGATGGTCTAGATGCGGTGATGAAGGTCTTTAAGAATGACTGTAACAATGCATTGGGACGAAACTTTGAACGTAAAGTGAACAATAACTGGACAAGGCGTACCGGTGATACTTGGCTATCTAATGCATACAACGAATGTGCTGAAGAAGCAGTGGAGGTTGAATTAGCTCGTATTGCTGATCAGTGTGCAAGTCAAGATGATCTCCTTGGAACTAGTTGGGTAGCAACATCAATAGTTAAGGAGGGAGTAGTGTGGCCTGTCTTCAAGACATACCCTGCAACATTGACGTTTAACGAGGACAGTACTTATACCGCCAGTGGGGGATGTCTTGAACGCTCCGGAAAGGTTGAAATGTCTTCTTCTGAATTCGAATTTGACAACTATGAAATGAGTATCACGATGAAATGTGATGACATTAGCGTGGATGCTCAGGAAGAAGCCTTTGAAGAAGCTGTTTTGGATCAAGAAAGCCTCAAGTATTCGATTGATCAGCAGGTACTAACATTGTACGATGAAGATGGGAATATGACAGCTTCGTTTGTTCCGCTTGTTGCCAAGTCAAAGATGATCAAGAAACACCATGGACCAGCTGAACGAGCTACTGGTAACTTACGTGCCACGTTATCTACTCATTAGATAGTACTATAATGTAATAGCAAAGAACGACATAATGTATCTTACTTCTGTAATATCTATCTATCTCTACCACAATGAGTTTAGTCGATCTACTAAAGACGAGATACCGTACTCATTTGCTTTCAATGCATCACAGAGTAATAGTAGTACCACAATATACGAAATGGAGAGACTGTGTTTGTATTGAGGGTAGATTGTTACTTTAAGCATCTCTTTATCTCTCTACAACCTAAGGATACCATCTCACCAATCAAACAATCTCTGATTTCGACGACCACTAACTCTCGTTTCACATTATAGATATTCACATTGATATGCAGTATCAGTTGTAGTCTTAACATCAAAACCAGAATTAGCTGCAACCTCAAAGTTGGTACCTGCTGGGTAGTTGATGAATTCATCAGTACCATCTAACTTGACTGTCAACATACCACTAATAACTGTCATCCTCTCGGCAGCCCCTGTGCCGAAGTGAAATGAGCCAGCAGAGATTATTCCTACACTAAACTTTCTACCATGCCGTTCACTTGCAAGTGATTGGACTTTATCGTCGAAGTATTTAGAATGATCGATGGGCATACTGATGGTTAATGCTTAGTATTGATGTATTAGTATTAGCTGCTATTTGCAAAGGTGATGGTGTGGGGATGACGTTAGAAATAGGCGGCAGTGATGGAACTGTAGTTAAAGGTGATGGGTGTTTGCTGTGTGATAGTGATAGTGATGATGGCAACAAGTCCAATTAGTGAGGTTAGGAGAGGATAAGTGGCGTCACTCCAATTGAACTGCCACGACCAAACGGATACCATCCTAGTGCCCTGAGGTGGATACCGTATGTCATGCACTTCAGTTGGAGTGAAGTGGCGTACCGTTGCAAGTATTTGGCTATGGGAATAAGGCGGTCAAACGGTTTTGTGGGGGATGAAATAAGTGGACAGCAACAGCAACAGCTCCTCATCATGAGAGAAGATATATATCAATTCATGAAGGTCTCATAGTGGCAGGGTTCGAGGAGGTATACTATTACGTCTGGTACGTTTTATGTCGGTTGGAGCAAGTTACATAGTTATTGCAACAATTTATACACATCACATCATACTATCATCTACTGCAATGACGAAAGAACCATCTCTATCACCACCAGTCGTCCTCTTTCCTTATTGACATTCGGATTAAGACGAGCACAGTCTTTGTGTTTGGTATATGAGGGACGTCTTAGACTTATGTTTTAATTTCTGAGCAGTATGTGATATAGATATGATTTGCAACAAAAAAGTACACATGATGTGTTCAATATTATTGGTTGGTGTGTTGATCTAGGAAAAGATGAAGTACAATCACCCAATTTAACAGTCGGATTCCATCGGAGCAGATTATGTTATCGCATTCTTTGCAAAGACTGATAGTGATTATTTCTGATCCATTGATACATTAGCTGTTGTTCAATTGGCGTATTTTGGTATTGTTATGATCAATTCTAATTTCGGATACTCTTTCTTTATTCCAGATTAATACCACAATCGACAATGCAAAATGTGAGTTGCAATTAACAATGTTAAATCGAATTATATTGGTATTTATTGGTATGCAAGGATGTGTTTGTGCTCGTATGAATATATACAACCTTGAGGACATTTGTTTACCCTGCTAGAAAGAAGAAGACCTTTATTCGCCCTTACATGTCAGCATATTATTGATTATATAATATGTATGTGACGTGAAAGGTATAGAAAAAGGGCACATTCATTTATGAAACATTGGGTTTAAGTTATATTGGAATGACTAACCATATGATACTTTTCAATGTAAACAGGGAGAGATATAATGGAGACTACTGAGGCATTGAGCCGGATATAAAACATCACCACAAATAACCAGCAGGTAAGATAGAATGGATGCATATGTTGTTAAAACACCGTCGGATCTAATAACCTGTTGAGCCAAATAACACCTCAATATGTCGCTATCCGACACAAAGAGATTTGTCAACGCTGAGCGTTTGCAATTCCTCTGTGCCCTTTTGTTTTAGATTTACGCCGCTTATGTGCTACTGATGTGAAAGGGTACAGAGGACACATTCACTAGGATAATGACATGCATTTACTGATTTAACTAATTGTTTATCATACTTATTAAGTGCTGACCTTTCGGTGGTAACAGACTCAGCAGCGATAGGAGAAAGAAAGTGTCAAGCCGTGCATTAGGTACAAAGTACTCCAAGATCAAGACGTCATCTGCGGTGTATGTATTAATCAGAGTACAACTAAAATGTATACTTGAGTCGCCACATCTAAAGACTAATTATACTAGAATATTAGAATATAAAGACTGATTATACTAACTAGTTGATTCTCCGTGGATATGATTTTGTGAATGTTGATGAATACTTATCACAACCTCTTATATACTCTACCTTCTTCTAATGCTCGAAAGAATATCTTCTTCATTGCCAACATCTTTAATTTCCATGGTAAAACATCTAAAAACTACCTTTTCGATTTCTTCGTCTCTTATATCTTTTGTTAAGATGCAACGTTCGTCGTCGTCAGGTAATGCAGGACTATACGATATATCAACAACGAACCCCTTCCAGTGTGTACCATGCCCAGTATAAAAAACAAAATATTCGTCTTGATGCACTTCATTGTCGGTACTTCTTTTATCACCCATATCAGCGTCATCACATTCACCAATAGTGGAAACTTTTACACCATTAACACGTATCTCGGCATCTAAAACTTTGCTAATTGGACAAATCACTTGTGTATTGGGTGTTAGATCAAGGGTATAATCAGATTCTCCTTCATTTGGTATGCCTAAATAGTCAGCCTTATGAAGCAAGCCATATGCATATAGCGGTGTCCCTCCCTGTCCAGTAATCTCTATACACCCTCCTCCTTTCGCAGATTGTAGCGCTGATGCTCGAGTTTTATCAATCTCTGCACGTAGACGATCATTCTCCTCTTTCAAATCTTCGACAACTTTACTCTCGATAGTTGCAGCTACGAATGCGGCTAAATCTGACATCTTCCTAATATATCGTCGATCACTATTATATTTATTGAGGTCAATTCAATGATGTTATGTGTTGAGTCTTTGACTTTGAGGTTTGAATTGATAGAAGATAAACGCCTCCTCTTCTATAAAATACCTAATAATATCCTAAGCAACCTCAAGCTTTCACACTATATATACTATCTCAAACAATACCGCGCAGACACTACTCACCATCTGCTATGTATGTACTCAAATCTCATCTATTTAGGAAAGAACTTTGTCACAGTAATACTCCGGTACGAATTAGCCTTGTATAAAGGGCATGAAGCCCTTTTGATGAAGGGCATTACCTTTCAAATTTGTTCTCGTCTCATCGAAAGCAAATTATGGCGGGCCGTTATTTTTGTTAGTAAGCAGCCTCTCAACCACAGACCCCAGAGGCCTTTTGATAACGCTATCCAACCAGCCCGTATATATTAAATAGTACTCATATTCCCTCTGTATATATAATTATTAATATCAAATAATAATAATAATGACCACACCAGTACGACCAAATCTAACAATTGACATCTCTGAAAATGATAATGACAACCAACAACAAACATCCTCACCACAACAACAATTAAATATAGTCGATGGTGGATCACGTGATCCTAAAACACCACCGGGTGTACGTGGTCATTCCGATATACGTGCTCCTGGCTTTGCTAAAACTCCTTTAAATGCCGATATCAATAACGGCGGAGTTAATAGGCAGGGATTTACCAACGAACTTGATCCAATAAACTCCTTATCATTAGAGAATACAACCACAAACAGCCCTAGTAACTTATTATCCACCAATAATAATAATAATACTGAACAACAGGTGGAAGAGCCACGATCACCACTAGCAGACTTTATCACCCAAACTGATAAATATGGTAATGCCTCCACACCACGATCAGCAACTGCTATCCAAACTGCACGGAAGTTACATCCCGAGGGTCCCAAGCCTGTATTGCATGTTGAGAATGGTGCATTAACGGAAGACACTACAGGTGCTGGAAGGGATGATTCATCCGATGGCGATGGTGCAGGCAAGGCGTTATTATCACCAAGTGATAAAGAAAAGGCACTACAAATTGAGGCTGAGAAGAATGTACCAGTAGGCGGAGAGGATGCCTGTGATACATTATTAGATAATTTTCGTATGATGTGCTGTTGTCTCCTCCCTGAAGATAGTGCCGCGCCTAACAGTGACACCGCCAATAACCAAGGTGGTGATAATAATTTACAAAAAAGTACACACTCAACATCCTCCACCGAAAACTCCGACCATAACGCTACCAATACACAAAATACATCCATCGGTCCACACGGATCCTACCCCCTTGGCTATTCCACCCGTGGACATGACGCACCATTACTACTAGAAGAAGATTCAGCATTACGTAATAATCCCCGAAAAATTAAATTATTACCAAATTTAGATTATACTAATCCAAATTATCAAAAGGATGTTGGTAAGAAGTGTTTAGTATTGGATTTAGATGAAACACTTGTTCATAGTAGTTTTAGGGCTGTTCCTGGTGCTGATTTTGTTATTCCTGTGCAGGTACGTTTTTATATTATTTGTTTGTTATTTATTGTGTGTTGTGGATTTGGATTTAGTTTGTTGGGTTTTGGGGGATTGGTTTTGTTGGGATTATTTATTTGGGGGTATTAAATATCGTAGGGGATTGTTAAGGGTGTGTGGATTGACAAAGGGAACCGCTGGACGAGTGTACCCTAGTGTGCGCGGCAGGGGTTGGGTAAGGATATGAATAACCTCGAGACGAGAGATACACCTTGTCTCAGATAAGAGACTTTTGGGGATTTTGGGAGTTAAAGATTAGTTCGGCAGGGGTTGGACAGGGATTGAATAACTTCAGACGAGAAGATGCACCGTGCCGTGGATAAGATGGGAAGGTGATATATGCAGCCGGTGGGAAGGATTGAGTTGCCTCCTTTTCTTTAATCTGCAGGGGGCTACTTATAATTTTACATGCCCGCCCAAATGTATTGCACCCACGACCACCCATTATCTAACACTGCAATTCCTTTTATCTCCATCCACCATCCATCCACAAACCAGATTGAGGATGTGGTACACTTCGTTTATGTTGCCAAACGTCCAGGTGTTGATGAATTTCTGATTGAAATGGCCAAACATTATGAAATTGTCGTCTACACGGCAAGTCTCAACAAGTATGCCGACGTTCTACTTGACTTACTTGACCCACACCGTGTCATCCGTACACGTCTCTTTCGTGAAAGTTGTGTCTTCTACGAAGGCAATTACGTGAAGGATTTATGTTTATTAAATCGTGACCTCTCCCAATGTATTATTATTGATAATTCACCGGCAAGTTACATGTTCCATCCGGAGAATGCTATTGATTGTGGAAGTTTCATTGATGATGTGAATGATCGTGAATTAGATCAGATTGGTGCATTCCTAACTGGGTTAAAGGATGTTGCTGATGTTAGAGGGACTGTGAACTTATGGAGGCACTGGCCAAATGTTGATTTGACAAAGAATCATCGAAGAATAAGATAGTGAGGTGGTATGAATATCAGAGGAACAATATACAAAGAATGGGGATTTGAGAATGGGTGGGGAATATAAGGGAGCGGCGGACGGATGGAGTCATTAGAAGCAGGGGGGAAAGATGTTTCGATATGACATGGGGAAATGGGGAGGGATAGTCTCTTTTGATAGACGAAAGAGAAATCATTTTATAAGTACTTTAAAGGTCGTTTTGCTAGAGGTACTTGCCTACTCATATATGTTATATTATGTATGTTTATCACTATCTTTATCAAGACGGCGGCCGAAGAAGAACATCATCGTCATTCCCCTCTTCTGCAATGTAAACTGAAAAAAACTTGAATGTCACCTCTTCAATTTCGTCATCGGTAAAATCACTAGGCGCTCGTCTAAAGTAATATTCTTCACCATCAATTTCTCTTCTTGTAGGCGGTGGAGTTGGACCATAAGACATAACTATGGAAAAACCTTCCCAATGAGTGCCATGCCCAGTTTCAAATTCATATGAAAGACATCCATGTGTATCACCCACACTCGCCACAGAACCTGTTCTAATGTGATGATTAATAGTGCAAAGTTTTATTCCATTCACGCGGATTTCTCCTAAAAGCTTGCCAACCCTACCGACCCACAGCAAAGTATAATCTAAGTCAAAAGTCTGCAAGAGAGGTGATAGCGGAGCATGTAGTGTCTTCTCTAAGGTATCTTCGGATAAAAAGTATGGTATCTTTCAGAGGCTGCGAAAGATCCACAATTCAACATTTCCGCATTCAAGAGTTCAAGCAATGCTAATGTAGATGTCCCCCTATCAATATAATACATTATTGGAACAACTGATATTTAGAGAGGATAGTGTCGAAGATGTCAGATTTAGCAGCATTCATAGCTGCAACTACCCAGAGCAAAGTTGTCAAAGAGTTAAAGGAAGAGAATGATCGTCTTAGTGCAGAGTTGAGTAAATACAAGAGTTGGCAATCATCACTACAATATGCAAAGAGAGGTGGGTGTATTGAGATTACTGGTGAAGGAGGATCACCAGTATATGCACATGGATTTCTTCATGATACCGAGGAATGTGAATATATGGGTGAAGATGAGCTTTCCTGTAACCTTGATCTCACACCCAATACACAAGTTATGTGCAAAATTAGTAAAGTAATGGATGCCGAGATACTCTACCAGTTTAAAACTGGTTTTGGCTCTCATTGGAAAAGCATCGCAATAATGATATCGTATGGTCCTACCGAACTAAATATAGAAGGCGTTGGTAGTCGTGCTTATATAAGGGGACGGTTCCCTAGGCAATTTAGGGACGAAGATATAGAAGAAGTGATTTTTGAAGACTTTACAATTAACATTGCAGAACAGGGGAATGAAGATGACATCCTTCTTAGGGATCATTCGAGAATGGAGACAGAAAGTGAAACATAACCAACTACCTTATATGTCCATTACGCCCAATGGAAAGATGAAAGATATACATAGATAATAGTTGTAGCCATATCAGATGATCAAACTAAAAACTAGATTATGTAATAATGTTCTCCCCTTTTTATAATAAGCACCCCCTATGCCCCAACTATATCCTCTCTTAACCCCCCAAGCCTCAAACTTCACAGAGTGATGGATTAGTCCTACAGAATTCAAACACGCCAGTCATTGAAGTATCACCTTTGCCGATCCATGCAATGATATTGGGTAACAACTTTTGTTCCACATCAGGCTTATCGAATGGCTCAATACTATCACTGCCTATGGCATGATGTAAAAGGATAACTTTCTGACGTGCCACAGCCTTTTTGTCGCCATTCTTATTCAACTTGAGAAGGGTTTCAAGTTCACTTGTAAGTGGATGCTTAAACCCGTCATTATCATACCCCGATCGGTCAGCATATGAATCCGTCAACGATTCAACTGTGTGGTTGGCATTGTATGTATCCTTGATACATGAATCACTACCCCCGAGTGCCCGTGCTAATGCCTCCCATCCCTTCTCAGTAATGTCATTTCGGCAGCCATTTGCCTGATGAAGGTCTGAAAGAGCCAAACGTTTTAGTACCTTATTTTGAGACAATCCATCTGCCAGTACTTCTACTGAGTCATCCGTGAGTCCGTTACTCCCTAGAGTAACCAACTCCAATGATGGATGGATGGACAGTAATCCCGATAGAGCATCAACTCCTCTGTTTCGGATGTTATTATTATCAATCAGATATTGACGATGCCTCTCAAGTAGCTCTGCACGGGCTCCATCCGTGTTCATTATTGACATGTAGTCTTCTCGTCCCTCTTCGGTGCGTTCTAGTGCTAGTGGACGGTGGATACGAAGAACCTCAACAAAACTTTCACATTCCCTCTTACCGATCATATTATTATTTAGATGCAACTCCCTCAACTCAGTAAGTCCAGCCAACGAGGGCATCAAATCCGCCGCCATAACATCGTTCATGTTATTCTGAGACAATCTGAGTACTCCCAAAGACCTTCCACCATTGTTACGAAATGTTGATGACAAATAACGAATCTCATCCGGGTGCATACGGTCACAAAGTGAAATATCAAACTTGGTAAGGTTGTTGTTCTGTTCCAAGAATGGGGTTAAGATCTCAACGATTGACCCCCATACCCCATTACACCAAATGATTGATACTTCCTGCAATGATCTATTATTTGCCACACCCCGCACCATAGATTCAAATAGTACCCTTCCGACGGTATAAATGTCACACATTGATAACGAAGTTACATATTCATGTGCACCAATTAGATCACCTAGTGTTTCCCATCCTCTACTGGTATAGGGAGGGAAGACGTTTACTCTCAGGCCATCACCAATACGGCATTCTGTAAAGGTTGGGCTGTTATCCTCAAGCCCTGAAGGGAAGGTGTCTTCTTCTTCTTCATAATTGTATGCCATATCTTTTTATTGTCTCTGAGGACAGTAGGCAAATAAAGAAAGTTTAGTGGGAGCGTGGTACACATAATATATATAACCGACTTATAAAGTATCATCCAATATGTAATATAATCGAATTCTGCCTTATCCTACCACCTAAAGCATACCACTTAGCAATCTGAATGTCATGCCGAAGATAGAAATAGAAAAGATATACATATAGAAAGATATGCCACTTTGCAAAGAAATAAAAATCAACCTGGGCAAGGCCCAGACAACAGAATGATATTTCTAAACTATAATACAACGCTTACATTTGATATATCGCTATTGTGATGGTCTCAACTCCTCCTTGCTACCTATGCTACTACCCACCGCTAGTGGGTAGTATCTTTATCTTTGGCGGTTTGGGCTGATGGGAATAAAGCTAATAATCAACCATAGTGCCAGAGTTGCAAAAGTAGTTGCATCTTGGCCAATCTATCAAGCTCAAACATTGTAGTACGTTATTAATTATTGATTGTCGATAATGTCAGATTTAGCAGCATTCGTAGCTGCAACTATCGAGAGTAAAGTAGTAGAGGATTTAAAGGAAGAGAATGATCGTCTACACGAGGAGATAAGCAAAACTCGAGCATCGGCACTACAATCTGCAAAGGGTGGAGGACGTATTGAAATTACTGGCCAAGGTGGGTCACCGGTATATGCATATGGCTTACTTCATACGGCTACAGGAGGTGATTACATGGAAGAAGGAGTGAGGGCATATGATGTCAGACTAACCCCCAATACAGAAGTGATGTGTCCAATTAGCAAAGCAATAGATGCCGAGATGCGTGTCAATGGAGTAAAGGTTTCTACGGTTAGAGGAGAATCTAACAGTGTTGAGTGCATTGCGACTGTTGGTGATACAGAGCAAAGTCTCATATATGTATTTGATACGGGGTGTGGTACACATTGGAACAAGATCATAGTATGTTTGAAATTTGGTCCAGTTCCACCACTTGGTGCTTACTCCATTCATCCCGAAGACATGAAGGATGAGGACGTAGAGGAGGTAGTATTTGAAGACTTTACAATTAACATTGCAGAAGAGGGAAATGAAGGTGACATTCTTTTGAGCAGGAGAAGAAGGTAGAAGTAAGAGGTTGTCATAAGTATTCATCAACATTCATTGAGGAACTGGCCAGATTTGACAAAGAATACGGGAGAATAAGATAGTGAGGTGGTGGTAAAGATTATATTGGGGGAAACAATTTCACAGAGTGGGGATTTTATGACGGGCGGGTGGGGAATATAAAGGATGGGGAAGGGCGGATGGATTGGATATTAGAAGCAGGGGGGAAGATGCTTCCATACTGAATGGGGAAATGGGGAGGGATATATCTCTTTTGATAGACGAAAGAGAATTATTTTATAAGAACTTTAAAGGTCGTTTGCTAGAGGTATTTGTTGTGTTTGTTGATTAAGTAATTAAGTGTATCTTTCTCATTGGGCTTAGCAAATACCAAGAAGCTTGCTTCATCTCTAGGTTTGAGTTGATGACAGTGACAATTTACTACCTCCGGATATAGTTACTGCTTCTGATCTTCATATTTATATGCCATCATCGCTATCTGTGCCTGTGCACATCTATAACATTAGGGTCATTGTAGGGCTGTTGATATTGAGTTAAGACAGATTGCAAAACCGCACAAGATGCTTCGGAAAGAATCATTTAGTGAATCAAAAATGCACAGAGTTAGGTAGTGATGGATGATATGTTGATGGATGATAGCAAATCATATGGACTATGAGAGCTGACTGTTAATATGATGACGACGCTTAATACGAATTGCAAAGAAGTGAAACGCCTGGGCTGTATTATAAATCAGCTGATTAAGAAACTAACGGATATCATAAAGAAGATAATGTGAGTCTTCACGACGATGATGATCATATCTTATGTATTCTCATTGATTTGCAATGCATGAGTTCATGTTATCTTTGCAATATTGACACAAAGTCATACGTCATATTTCTGTGTTGTCATTATTATATGTGCATATCATATAATTGTCATCTTCTCACACATTATTTTTGAAACATGTGCACATCTTGTGTCATCTTCTCATCGCCTAGGGATATGGGTGAAGTACTCAACATGTTTATTGCAATAACGGCCGCCCTAAGTACAGTAGTACCTGCAGAGATTGCCCGTCTCATTTTGGCTGCAGCAGTCGGTTATACCATAGCAAATAGGATGAGTGGGAGTGCAGATGACGATGATGAAAATGAAGACGAAGGTAAAGAGGATATCGAAGAAGAGAATGACGATGTGAAGAACAGCATCCCTTCAATGATTGCTTTCTCTACAGATGATGATGAGAGTAGGCCAGCATTAACCAAAAGTAGTACACTCAGCAGTATGGATATGAGTGATAGGTTGTCCACTAGTGGAGAGCCACCAGGCAAATTGATCAGGCAGAGAAGTCTACTTATTATGAATGAAGATGAAGAGGAAGAAGAGGATGAAATGCTTCATATACTGGAGACTGTGTTGACGAAGAGAAAACAACGCCGTCTGAGTCTGAGTGAAGAAGTTGGTCAGGATGAGGTAATGTCGATGGACGACAAACAAAGGCCACAGTTACGTCGTCCTCGTCTAACCAAGTCTCAATCAGAGTATAACTCATCAGAATGGAAAGAACAAACGCCGAGACCAAAGCTTCTTCGTCCTCAACTGACCAAGTCTCAATCGGAGTACAACTCATCAGAATGGAAAGAGCAAACGAGACCAAAGGCTCGTCCTCGTCTAATGAAGGCTCAATCGGAGTACAACTCGTCCAAATGGCAAGATCAAGGACGAGAAAGTAAGGAGACACAAGATGATATAAGATTAACCACAAGAAGGAGCTCATTAGCACGGATGCCTAGCATATCATTTCATTTGGGACGAAATCGACGAAGATCGGCATAGTACTAGATCCAAGGTCAAGACGTCGTTCTTCAGAGCAACGGTGTATAGTTGTATATACTATATGTATAACGAACAATCTAATAAAAAAATTGGCCATATCTTAGCTCCTTAAACTACTAGGTCGAGAGAACTAAGACTTACTAATGAAGATCGGAGTGGCAGGATAGAGAGGTGTAATCAAACTATATAATCTTCTTACTTTACAATCTTATGTCTTTACAAACTTCTGTAACAATCTCCTCCTTCTCAATGTCTTCTTCTGTAACAATCTCCCTTCAACATTGCCGTCATACCTCTTCAACTGATCTCATTGATTCTGTCAAGTCCAACTTATGATCGGCATTCCCTTGTTCCAACTCCAACGCCTTATCATAGGCCACCTTATCAATCGACAACTTCGTCACTGGCCATACACCGGTATGTTCATTGCTTGGATAGACTTGGAAAGTATCATTGAACACGGCAGCTACTTGCATTTCAATTGCCTTGCAGAACTTATCCATGGGAAGGTCAGTGATATCATTACCAAAGGGATCTTCAAGGGCACTTCCAAGTTCTGTGATACACCTTACAACTAGATGAAGTAGACCCATTAACACGGGTGTGTACCACTGGAGAGTAGCACTCCAAACAAAGGTCATCATGATAAAGTATACACTGACAAAGGAGAGAAAGGAAGACGAGTAAAGGTTAGACAGATATCATTGTAATAAACATGGATATAATCTGAGTATACTGACACCACTTACAAGAATACAAAGAAGAATATCAAATCGTAGCCTAACGGCAAGCCCGTGGCCTTGACTCGAATCAAACCACCAATACTCTTTGCCATCGTTCCCAATGATTCATCCAGCATCAAAAGCTGTGAATGAGTTGTGCCTCCCTTGAACGGCAACTCAATGTCAATGATATCTCGAATGGCACCCATGAAGAAGTATGGCTGGAAGATGCGCGTTATCACGATTTACGAAGACGAAAGAGAGACGGTTGTAACATATGTTAGTACATATGGTTTGCAAGAGCAGGCTTCATATTGAACATACGATTTCGAATGATAAAACAATACAAACGCGGACTTTCCTGCCAACCTGGACGACTAATGACATGTTTAAGTTCTTTCATACTGATCAATCCTCTACTAAGGAGATACTCACTATCTACTTCGATAGAATCACCGGCCAATTGATTCTTACAGGCCAATGCAAAGCAGACAAGAAGGCAGCATAATCGACGAAAGTTTTCCTTATCAGTAAACATTGGTTGTGCCTGCTGTGCTAGATTGATGACAGCAAAGATCAATGCACCCCATAAACAGCGTCCTTCCCACCTATCAAATAGAAGATGAGTAAGAGTAGAGAAGTTGGGCATCTGTGAGTTAAGTATGTGTGGAATGATCACAAGATATGTACTACAATGGCACAGATCAGAAAAGAGCTAATACATACCATCGGTTGTAACAAATCTGTGTCCTAAATACCAACACAAAACCAACGAATACACTTATAAAGCTCATGCCAGCAGCTGATGACGATAACCAATTCATGAAAGAGCTTTCACGGATACTCTTGACATGGATAATGATAGCTGTAATGGCTACATAGGAACAAATTGCAAGTAGTAATGGCATATTGAACACAACACGAAAAGCAAAATGAAACCAATTAGTATCGGGGTTTTGTTTCTTCTCCTTTGCTACTGCTTTACAACCTGTTCCCTCCTCCTGCTTGGATGTTGATGCTGGAGTGTTAGTGTTGTTGTGATTACGATTATCATTTTGGTTGTAGGCATGTGAATTGACATTGATTAGTGACATACCCCGCTGCAAAGATATGGCTAAACTGGCGCGTCGTTGCAATGGCCGTTTAGCGGCAGCGTCAGGGGTGGTTGGCGGTGATCCATTACTACCTCCAGACGACGCCAATGATTCGGATGATGTTGATGATGGTGAGTTAGGTGCCTGCATGATGATGTTAACTATGAGCAAATGTTATGATATCTGTTATGAGTTCAGCAGATGTTTTGTGATGGATCATCTGGTCTTGATCTGACGGGCAATGATGCACAGAATGCAAGCCAATTGGGTAGTGAATGCACAAGATGGTTGATTCACAACAGGATGATGTAAGAAAGAATGAGACTTAAGATTTGTCTGAAAAGGGCTTACATCTTGCGAACTCGGTACTCCAGGGGCCATTTTATTCAGTTGTAGATCTCACTTGGTACCACATACTGTATCGATAGAACGGCGGTCATATCCATATCGTATCACCGACAATTCACAAGATTTCCACAGCCATTACATATCTTGTTCATCATTATGTTTATCAGAGTAGTTTTTGAGGATACTGGCCTCATGCACGACCTTTATCATATTATCTTGTTTGTTTCATCAACTAATCGTCATGATGTTTAAGGAATAAAGTATAACAACCCCTAGTTACGTTGGGGAATCCGCCTTTTGATATATTGTATCTGCATTCTTTGTTCCGCATTACTGTCATATCACGGTCCTTCATAGTCACCATATCGTTATACCATCTTTTATTCATCTCTATTTTAAACCATTCATATTGTCCTTCCATACTCGATGGTCCAGGATTGTCTTGTAAGAATTGATACAATTCTTCATTCTTTGGTTGAAATAGGGGTATTAACAATTGTAATGCTTTATCTGATACTACATTCACCTTGTGCTTTGTTGTTTTTTGGTTCTTACGATCGATTTGTCCCTTGAGCTTGATATCAAGAAAGGTTTCAATACGTTGTTGTACTATATTTGGATCATCTTTCAATTCATCATAACTTAGTATTAGTATCTTGTCTCTACCGAATAGTTTAGACCACGTCTTAATATGGTCTACATACATGGATGGTTTGAACTCTTTTGGATACGGCTTTGGTTTACTTCTTCTACCATTGCTATTATTATGATCTGATATTATCTTTTCGACATATGTATCAAATGGCATGACTTCTCTAGTATGATTTTGATCACTACTGTTGTTTACACTATATGCCACTTCTTTTACCCATTCTTTACTCGATCCTTTGATGTATAATAACTTCATATGATTGTATCGAGATAGTTGACGAGAGATTGGTTCTCTTAATATTACTATGATTTTGAGTTGTTGCAATTGCTTAGGTGATGGGGTAGACGATACATTGTACACTTCGGTATATGTTTTATGTACTTTTTCAGGGAAGATTAATGTGTTTGGTGTAGCATCCATCGATAATCCGCCCTTGTTGCAATGTTGAAACTGTTTTATATAGTAATCATTGCCAAGTTTGTATTTATCTCTATGATCGAAGAAATGTACTTCCTTGCCATTGAGTGAGCGGCATATACCATTATTGAATAACCAAGATGCAACTGCTGATGTACCAGCTTTTTGAGCACCAACTAATAATATGTTGGGCAAGTAATGTGGTAGTGACGTTTGTGGTGATGTATGATGGTGCACCTTCTTATGTAAGTCTTTGTTGTTCTCATTAGTTACTCTGACATTAGACTGCGGTAACATATCTACCGCCGCGTCGGCAATATCATCATCACATGCAGGTCTAATCTTAGGACAAGGATTAGGAATCCAATAAATAGGTGGTTCATCACAGCAGCTCGGCCATCCTCTTTCGTAACATTTATAATCTGGTGTATGTGCAATAACTTGACCCATGACGTCTATCATTATCGCCGCCACTAATCTTTTTATGTATATTCCATAATTGTAATACAAATAGAACTAATACCAATAGTGCTATAGTGAAGTAGCGACGCCGTCTTTTATGTACCATCATATCAATAGATGAGCTGCGCAACTATCTTATCTTCTTCCTTCTCTCTCTTGACGTTCTACATTTGCACGTTGTTGTATGGCTCTTCCAGTACAGCAATGAATACAGAGAACACAACACCACACTGCAATAAATGTAGCTATTACTGCGGCTTGACAATGCCAACAATTGCACCAGCCGAGAGATCGATCTATTTTCATCTCTCGTCAATCATCTCATTGTCAATAATCGATCGGTATCTTTTTATGAGAGTACGTCATAAAATAGAGATGAGATCTTACTTATGTATGATGAGAGGGGATGGTATTGATATGGTAGCTTGTGGCTAATTCCCTCCTATCACAAATTGGTATCAGCCGGGTATCGGGGTTTATATCAAGTCAAGAGAAAGTATAAGCTAATATCACGAAAGTGAACACATCTTATGCACACATCTAAAATTTGTCTAAAACGGTATTAGCTTTACAAGATTGTACGAGACCTTTACAATCGGCCGGACGGAGAATGAAAACGACTAATGACAAACTACGGCAAACTCTCCATCCTTCCAGACACGCTCTTCTTCAATTGGCTTCATAGCTCTTGTCACAGGTGATAGGAGGCAATGAGCATTCCAACCGAGATATAAACCTTGGAAAATAATATTGAGAACAATCCATCCTGCTTTAGCACCACCTTGAGCATCTACAGTCAATTGTCCCATAAAGCCACCCCCAGGATAACTCAAAGACAATGCATTAACAAACCAGACGGCCATGGCAAGGAAGTACATTAACCATTTCTCCCAGCCCTTTGCGGCATACTTTCCCATGTAAGCTTCTGATAAATTATACTTCACAAGAGGCGTTAGGGCAAAAGGTAGCAAGATACCAAGCAACGAATTCACCCAGTTGATCAACTGGTTTAAAACAAGGCCATCAGGAAAGGCCGCACTGAATGCTATACAAGGTACAATTGCAATAGATCGAGTCATAACGGCACGAGCCCACATTGGCATACGTATATTGAGAAAGCCATCCATCACGTATTGGCCGGCGTAGGTTGTTGTAATAGCAGAACTCTGACCAGCAGCAAGGAGGGCGATGCCGAATAGAAGTTGAGATGCTCTAGATGAGAGGACAGTAGTGAAGTTCGACAGACCAAACGTATCGGAATCTACTCCAGGCTTGGGGAATCAGAAGTTAATTCCACACAATGGTCACAAGAATTTCCAAGAAGAGAGGGAGTTAGGGTGGTTTAGTTTTGTTAGTGAAAGTGCAAAACCATATCATATACACAATTTAACTCGAACAACCATATGATTTCACAATCAGAACCCAGTGCCCAAATCAAAGGGTGGTCTGTGACCATTGTGCACAATTAACTTCTGCTTACCTTACCGTAGCCTTCCTCAGCTGCCACGGACATGACAGCCATACTAATGAAGAAGGTGAAGAGAACAGGAACGAACGGTTCCCATGAGGCATTCTTGGTGGCAAGTAGCACAGTGTCTTCTTTACGCTCAAGAGGCCGTGATTGAAGAGTTGCTGTGTGTAGGTACAAGTTATGTGGCATCACAATGGCACCAATGATACCGATGATGGGGAATAGATCATCCGCAGTTGTATCAACGAAGCCGATCCACCATCCCTTCATTAAGGCAGCACCATCGACGCCAGAAATTCCCATCTCCACGAATAGAACGATTGACATCACGCCTTTGAATCAACGTGCAATGATAGAGAAGGTATTACGATGAGAAAAGATGACCATATGATATGCACAAACAATACAAACAACATTATATCATCACCGGACTCACCAATTAAGAATACAATCACGTACTCCATGAACTTCATCCCTTTGTTTAAGGTTGCCATAAACAAGAATGTTGACACTGCACTTAGCAAGACACCAGCATAGTAAGGCCATCCAAAGAAAACATTGAATGCAATTCCAATTCCAATAACCTCAGGTAAGTCTGTAATTACCACTGAGAATTCTGCCACAGCCCAATTGAAATATCGGAGATAATTTCGATAACCTCCCTGTAAATCTTGTGCTTGAGCTTCGGACAAAGTAACTTGTCCATAGTATGCAAGACGGACACACAATGCTTGTGCATACATGGATAGAATTGACATCCACCAAACTGTCCACAGCAATGTGTATCTTGAAGTTACAGCGGCTGTTGATGAATGTCGGGAGGGAAGGACATATGTATAAGAAAAGTGCATATCATATGTACCAAAAAAACAGTCCACACTGATACTGGAACCAAGGCTGAGTTTAGTTCATCCTACTTCACCTTGAATATTGGCCTGGTAATTGCCTGGGTCAATGTATGCAATACAAACTAGCCATCCGGGTCCTCTGTAATGTAATAAAAAGAGACACATCATATGCACGAAATTTAGACACTCTCAAAAGAACACCAACATTCTCTACAACATGATAACTTACACAAAGTACATAAAATCTTTCCATTTCTCCCCAGATGGTACCCAACGTTTGGGACCAACACCGCTATGATCAATAGAAACATTCTTTCCCTCCTCAACATTATCACCATTATCACTCTCATCAAAAGATGATAGGTAATTTGATGCTGTTCGTGTAGATCTACTTAATAGTGCTTCGATAATATCGGTATGTGCCGATGAAAGACGATTAACACTCATGATGTGTACTGCTAATCCAACGAATGGGTAAGCCAACAACTTTTGATGTTGGGTATTTTATGATTGATGTGTCAATTCTAGATATGTGTTTATATCTTTAAAGATGAACTGCAGCATGATACTCCACGAACAGATAAAATGGAATAATCCATTGCCCATATCTGCTCATATTTGCAAATAACATGCTTGACTACCAATGAATTAACATCTGTTCATGAGTTTGGCTGCATACGCGTGCTTGTGAGATAAAATCTGAAAAAAAAAATGATGTTCTTGATGTCTTTGATGTAATCTATTGCAAATAGAGCATTATTGAGTGTAGTAAGTTACATTATTTAATCTGACAGGTACAATAGATGCCACTGAACGCACCTGTATCATCATCTTCTTGATTAGTGGTGCTGATAGAGAGTAGAGACTGTAAAACATTGAAATTATTTCTCTTTATGTCAAATAGATACGGTATCCTAGTAAGAAGCTTTACGCCTTTGCCTACTGCCTATATTGCTATCTCCCACCTTGTGCAAGTACCCTAAATAAACTAAAGACACCCCCCCCCCCCCCCCCCCCCAGATGGATGAGAGAAGCATGCAATTGTAGATAAAACGAATGATGATTATTGTGGCCAAGTTTTTATTATCGTTGATCATATCATGTATAACAATAACGTCAACCTACACAATTGCAAAAGGTATTGACAGAGACAGTTCATCAAAATCAAAGTCAAAGGAAGAAAACAATCTACTACTTGAACCCACCGTCAAACGACATATCGGTATACTACCACCCGAAACATGTAAAGAATTAATACGATTGGGCAATTTAGATGGATTCACTGAAGTACAAGAAAGTATCGATGATTACTCTGATTCTAAAGAGAAACAGCCCTCACAATCAATTGAAGTCTTTGAACGTTATGATGGTATAACACATCCATCAATATGGAAAGTATTAGAACCATATATACCCCGTCTTACTGAACTAGTACAATTATCTATCGATGATGATATTGGTAGATTATACTATCCAAATGAACAACCAAATAGAACACCGCAGTTGGGATGGGTCTTCTTCCGTAAGTATGATCCAGATACGCCACGGAATAGTTTAAAATTACATGTCGATAGTAATATGCATACATTAAACATTGCACTGAATGACAATTATAACGGTGGTGGATTATTATACATACGTCCATCTATCGATGCAATAGTCGAAGAGGATGGACGGCCACAAATATTAGAACAATACACAACCTACAATTGGTTAAATAATGTCAAACGACAGAATACAACAGATGTTATATTCCCAAGTATGAATACGGGAGATGTACTAATACATAACTTTACAGTATGGCATGGCGTCGCACCATTAGTAGCTGGTACACGATATTCATTCGTTTTATTTTATGACATGGATAATCCCGCTATACAGAATGATTTCTATGATAATCAAGATAATGGTATAATTGCTGTATTTTATCATGAAATTGAAGAGGTAGATATTGATTTAGTATGGGTAGGAGAAACAACACAACCACAAGAAGAGGAGAATGGATATGATAGTAGTTCAAAAGTTGTATTGATGGAGAAGTCCATGAAACCATATAACGAGTATGCAGTAGATACATTTGAAGGGCATATCTTTCATGCTATAATATCGGGTACAGATGTAGTACTATCGAAGTTTATTATCATGGGACATGATGATGATGGGAATAATTATGAGAATAGATATGTTGTTGAAAAGACGAAAGGGGGTCATAGTCGACATGATAATGATGAGCTTTAATTTTGATTCTTTACAGTATTATCCTGAGTATTTCATGTAGTTCTGTAAATGTTTACTAGTGACCGCTCTTAATTGCAATTATGATTGTTATGTAGTAGTCACTCCCCATGTCCCCATAGTATTAGACAGAATCACATCTTCCTCTTCTTCACCATATCATGCTTGATATTCTCTATCGTCTCATCCCTGGCATTTATCTCAGCTTCCAGATCTTTTTTAGCCTTGAGCATGCGAGCAATTTCTCTATCTAACTTCGTGTTCTTCTTTTCAAGTTGACCCCTCACTTCTAAATGAAGCGACAACATGTCAGACGGAGACGGAACAAACAGCAAAGGCATTGCCAGAGAAAATTGGTAGATTGCAGATAGCTTTCTTTTATCAACGTCGGCAGGTAGAGTTGTCGTTCGTCGTCCCCTTTCCCTTATGTCATCTGTAACAGCCACGATTGCCCTATTAAACCAATCGACTACCAAAGGCAGTGCCTTGAGATTATCTTCTCCTCCCCCATCTAATTTGAAAAGTGGTTTCATATCAATAACGGGGTAGTAGTGTAAGATCTTCTTGATTGCAACATGCCGTTTGTTTGGATTGTGATTCATAAACATTAAGGAAGAAAGCCCAGACAATTTCCTGACACTAGAATAATTCGAGTTCCTGTCTTCAAGTGTGTGGTTTGATGTATATATACTGTTGACGCTTGTTGTGTCACATAATAAATTTGACAGTACTTCTAATAAACTATCCTGATCAATTGGATTCTGTCCCAATATAAGTGTATTCAATGTAGTATTGTTTGCTAAACCATTTGCCAAGGAATTTAAACCTTCGATACCAATTTCATTTGAGTATAACTGTAACTCACATAAGTTACCGTGTGGATTTTTTAGTAATGTAGCAATCAACTCACACCCAGCATTACCGATTCTGTTGGTGGGCAAACTAAATTGTTCCAAAGAGCAATGTCCCCTAATTGCCTCTACCATTGGTAACAGTTGCTCATTATTTATATTGCAGTCTTTTAGGTAAATGGATTTGAGATTTGTACAGCTGCTGAACGTATTAGCGATAATTGAACCTCCTCCATGAAGGTCAAGGCGGCAAACACTGAAATTAGTAAGGTTGCTGTTTGTCTGATATACTTTCAATATTTCTTGAGCTACTTCACCACCGTTTGTGCCGATTAGACTACAATGATAACCCCAAAGCCAGAGATAATTAATTGAAGAATTATGGTTGAGGCCATCATAAAATTCTGTATCAGTAGACAACAAACGTATGGACGATAATTCCACATCCAATTTTGTAAGATTTGTGTTGTTTGCAACAAATGAACCAAGTCTTGAAAAATTGACATTGTCTCTCGAGTCGAAGTTAATATTACTATCCCAAGATCCTATCTTCAACTCCGTAAAATTAGTGTCGTTCTGTTCAACACTACGCAGTGTATTCCGGCTAACCTCATCTAAGCCGCTATCCATCATAACACATAGGTAGTTTGTAGCACCACTTACCATAAAACTTCATAATTACGAGGGGGCAAATACGGGGTCCCCCCTAAACACATAAATATACTACTTGCATCATAATAGATCATAATGGAGTGGCCTTTATGGATCTGGAGTAGATAGAGAGAGGTATCAATAATGGAGTCTGGAATAGCAGTATTACTCGGTATTGCCATCCTTGTCATTGTAATATTCTTATTAAAAAAGGAGTTGCTAAAACTATTAAGGTTCAGGAAATTAGAATATTATACAAACGACGATTACGATAAACAGTTAAGGAGTTAGATATGAATATATGAAATATTATGGCCACACCTGCAACTGTTAATATACTAATTGCGATATTTTCTATTGTATCAGCTGTCACCATATTCATCTTTAGCAACGATAGAACTATAATATTGCAACAACAGCAACAAAATTCGGAGTTGTCTGATCACACTTTCACAAGACAAGCAAGTAGTACAACAATACAGCCACTGTACAATACAAACACAAATTCAAACAATAACAAAATGAACAATAAAAATAAACGAAATATGGTAGGAGGATATTCATCAATAGATACAGAGCTATTACTCAGTACGGAGGTAATGGATGTGGCAAATTTTGCATTGAAGGAGTTATCTACTAAATTCGCTGCTTCAGATAATGATGATGCAGATGCTTCTTCCTTCGCGGTATTACCACAAGATGTTGAAAGTGGTGATGTTGTAGTCAAGGTATTAGAGGTCAACGACAGGTAAGCGGTCGTCTGCGGTCTTATGATGCGCATAAGTGGCTTATTGACCTTTTGCAGAAAGTGCTCACATCTTATGTTCATTTTTACATACCGTAACTCTCATTATTATATTGACACAGGTTGTGGCAGGTCTAAACTACAAACTTACAATATCAATACATAACAACAAAAGCAACAATATATGTCTAGGTGGTATTAAAGATATTACAATATACAAGGCATTACCATATATGAATCATCCTCTCAAGGTAATCTCATTTGGTACAATATTGGATGGTAATGATGAGTTTTTAGTTGGCTTGATTGATATTGTCGATAAGGCACAAAAAGAAGGGAATGCATTAGCAGTTGAACAAAAGATTGAGAAGGAACTGGAGACTGTAGAACCTGGATGCTTTAAGATCAAACGTGCCTGATATAAGGGTAGTCTCTAGGCAAATAGATATCTGCTTCAAGATAGGAGAAAATCAAACACTAGGGAATTTAGGAGAGAAAGAATAATGAATAATAAATGTATGATTAGTCTTAGTTATGTAAGCAGATGTTCTTCATATAGATAGTGGGCACTCTAGAGGCAGCTGCTCATGCATATCGTCTTCTCCGATAGAGAATGCGCCCTTTACTTTCGCCCCTATTGAACGATTGTGTGACAAATGAATCACGGGACAATAATGTCGACCGACTATCGTGCATGTATGGCACGGTAAAGTGCTAAGATGTTGTTACGTTGAGTTCTTAAAGCTGAGGAGGAGAATCCTGAGACTTGTGGCTTGATAAGCGGCCTCGCCCTAAAATACCGGGTCAGTTCCTACGTAGGAAAATTATGTAGCACATTTTAGGTTTACGTCGAGGATACCGCCATTCAACTACGTGATAGAATGAGCCCTCATTGCACAATATCGGCGAGGAGTATCAGCCTAATATTGCAGAAGGCTTCTCTACTACATATTTGTAGTTTATATGCCGAGCGGCGCGGTGTTTAAAGGACTATCAAAAATTTACTTAGTGAGCTACTTAGTAGTTTTTTCAGATACTTTATAACTTTTTAAATAACAAAAATTGCAAAACGATAATACCATATTCGGAATCAGCATGCAATTCTACGTCGGATATGATGTCTCTGCATCTATAATTCGATGTTTGGAAGACCTTCATATTTCAGATTTGCTAGTGATTTTGCCTCATTTTTACTACGGGCAAACCCAAAAAATGCCGGTATCTTTGGCCCGAGGGTGCTTATTAATCAGGTTCGTTTTCTCGAAAAGGGATACCTATTCACTTCTCTACAATACTTCTCATAAGGGTGGAGCAACTACATATCGTATTGCACAAAATAAGTAACCATAGTGAAATGGAGTCTGGAATAGGCAGTCTGCCTGGTAATACATCCCATGCGCCTCCACTAATTGCAATATTTGGTATTGCCATCCTTGTCATTATCCTATTCTTATTAAATCCAGAGTTTAAGCTCATTTAGATACTTTAGAATTCAGAGTATACACGAAGAGGTATACCTACTACATTATGGATTAATATATGTATGAATACATATGGCAACACCCTCAACTGTCAATTACTAATTGCAATATTTTCTATTGTAGCAGCTGTCACTATATTCGTTTTTAGTAACAACAGTACTCTCATATTGCAACAGCACAACATCAAACTTTAACAACAGGACAGACAACAATACAACCACCAACAGACACAAATTCAAACAAAATGAACAACAATGATAATAAACGAAATATGGTAGGAGGGTATTCATCAATAGACACACAACTATTACTCAGCACAGAGATAATGGATGTTGCTAACTTTGCTATGAAGGAGATTGCATCTAAATTCGCCTCAGATAATGTTGCAGATGATTCTTCGACCTTTGTTGTATTACCACAAGATGTTGAGAGTGGTAATGTTTACGTCAAGGTGTTAGAGGCTCAACGGCAGGTAATGTTATATCACGCTTGTGGCTAATTGATTCTCTTTTACAAAAAGTGCTCACTCTTATGTTCATTTTTACTTATACCTCTCATATTATAACAGGTTGTGGCAGGTCTAAACTACAAACTAACAATATCAATACATAACAAAAGTAACAATAATAATACATGTTTAGGTGGTATTAAAGATATTACAATATACAAGGCATTACCATATATGAATCAACCTCTCAAGGTAATCTCATTTGGTACAATATTGGATGGTGAGGATGAGTCGTTACTTAGTTTGATTGATAGTGTCGATAAGGCACAAGAAGAAGGGAATACAGAGGTTGAAGGAAAGATTGAAAAGGATGTTAAGTCAGCGCCAGCTACCGAAGAAGAACTGGCTCACTACTCAGAAATTTTAGATATGGTCCAAAAGAGATGGTCTGGTATGACGCCAGAAGCAAAGAAGAATATGACAGCCGTGAATGAAGATCCAATCCTTCGAGAGGAGAGTATGAATGAATTCCTCTCTTGCTGGACATCGGCCGATTCGAATGGAGACGGAAGGTTAAGTCAGGATGAATTTGTATTGTTCAACACCAAGCATCTTGCCAACATATTAAAACGATTGGGATGGGCACCGGCTCTTACCGAGGAAGACTCGAGACTAATTTGGAAGGCTATTTATAATCTGAACCCGGACGACTCTGGGATTAGCATTGGGCAATATGGTAGATATCACGCATGCATGAAAGAATATATCAACTAGTGAAACAAGAACAAAACAAGAACGGCGGTGATGCAGATAAGAAACCCTGTGACTGTGGGTTTTTAAATGTATGATTAGAGTTGTAAGAAGTAGAGAGTAATCTTGTACAAGTACAAGCACTAACTCATAGCCAGAGTCGAGATCATGTGTTTTCTATCTTTGTCGTCTTCTCCCTTTACTTTCGTCCCCTACTGAAATTTACTTTCGTCCCCTACTGAAATTACAGTAACTACTGTGGCAAATGATAACAGGACCGACTATCATGCATCCATAGTACAGCGGAAGTTAAAAGTGGAGTCTTTTGAATGGAGACTACCACATAGGTTTGAGACTTGTGCTGAAGTTGGTTCTTCTTTCGTGCAAGGTATCCTTTTTTCGACACCCATTTTTTGCATGCCAATCCCCCTCCCTCAACTTCACTTGCCATAGAATTGCAATCTATTTGCCGCTCAATCATTTCATCCAATACATATCCATTAAAAACAAAATTGTCGGGTTCCTCCATCAGTTATAATATAACGGTCAGTAGATATATAGCATCATATACACACAATGGTCAAGGTAATATCAACAACAACCGCTGCGGCATTGCTACTCATCGACAGTAGCTATCATCATTCAATCGGCGTAACCGGTAGTGAAGTATCATCTGAACTTTTTAGTGAAGAAATCATAGAGAATAATAATGAACCTAATGAATACTATTATACATATGAAACCACCGAAGAAGAAGAGCAGCAAACTATAGAAGAAAAAGGAGAGGATATATCACGAGATACCTTCGTTACATCACAAGTTCATGTTGATACCGAACCAAGATATTATGACGATGATACTGTAACTTCTGCTACTCGTCCACCCAAACCTCCTACTATAACTTCGGCTGATGGTGACGGCGAGGACAGTTGGGGTGGATCAGGAAAGACTTCTGAACAAACGAGTGAAGATATGAGTATGAAACAATCATGGTGGAGTGGTAGTGGCAAATCAGGCAAGAGTGGTAGTAGATATGACTATGATTGTGATGAATGGGGAACTAGTGAAGACTCATGGAGTGGAGGTAAGTCTGGCAAGTCAGGATACTCCTCATCGTCATCATCAGGAAGTTGGGGTACGAGTGGTGATTATATGATGAGCATGCCCAAGACAATGATGACATCGGAAGATGGATCATGGAGATCATTACGTTCTGATGATTGGGAAGGAAGTTCAAGTAGTGGTAATACAATGCCACCCAAAACCATGATGACATCTGAAGATGATGGTCAACAATGGTCTTCTTCATCACATAGTATGCCAAATACTAGCAATGATAGTTGGGGCGAATGGAAACCAAAGTCGGCAAAGGCATTTTCCAAAGGTGGCAAGTGGTCATCAGAGGACCATATGAGTATGCATTCATGGGGTAGTGGCAAATCGGGTAAATCGGGAAGTAAATGTGGCAAGGTAAGAAACAGAAGTGTTCATATCATATATGTATAATATCTTGTACTTATGCTCATATCATGTGTTCATCTTCTCACTCCCTAAAATAAAGAGTCATGTATCGGGTAAAAGTGGCAAATCTGGTGAATGGGGACCATCAACACATTCACAATTTCAATATGCACGGTACATCAATGGTGGAGATGAACGTGTTATTGGTAGATGCACGTTATTGGGCGTTATGCTATTGTCAGTATGGCAAGTTTGGTTATTTTAGAGAGTCGTTAGATATCCACCATTAGATGGCAAAAGAGAAACAATGTGTATGAAGTAGTATAAGTTAGGTGTTAGGGTAATGCAAGTGATCGATAACGATAAAAATCTTTGTGCTTAACAATTGCATTATGTTTAAACAGAATGCCAAGTTATCTTCAGCTGATTCCATAGTGCACAAAGCTTTCTAAACAACCCGACCGAACACACATACAGCTCATACTCATCTTACACCTGAACATTACCAATATAACTACCCGTAGTACCCCTTGCAGGTGATACTGGAGGTTGTACCACTCCATCCTCCTTGTTGTCACTACCAATATCTCCATTAACATCCTCTGTACTAACTTCATTCCCGGTCTCAACTTCAACCTTCTTGTTTTCCCCTCGTTGACTAAAGTAAACAAGTGCAATAACAGCAGCTAGAAAAGCAATGGTACCAATAATAGCACCAATGTTGACCTTTCCTTCTGCACTGTCGTCATCTATACTGGCTGTTGTACTATCCACTCCATCGTTATCTCCTCCTTCCTCGGATTCACTACCTGTCGAACTACTTGTAGACTCGTCATCTTTTGTATCACTATCACTAACAACTAATGGATCGAACCTTGTATTTGCCACTTCTTCCATAATCTCATCAATGGAAGCAAAGTCTGCTTCGTCTTCTTCTTCTACTTCGTTTACAACAGATTCTAAACTGTCTCCTCCTTCTTCTTCATTATCAATAACAGGCGGAGCAGCAACTGGTGGGACAGTTCGAGTTTCAGTATTCACCAATAATACATTACTACCAATAGCCCGTAGTGTCATTGAACAAATATCCGATAGATATTGATTATATTCATCACTCATCATATTAGTATTCTCAATATTCATATTGGACACATCTAAGTATGACACATCTTCATCGATTGGACAGCATGTACTCATACTACTACTACTATCATTATCAATACCAGGTACACATTGACATACTAACATCATATATACTACCTTATTAATATTTGGTAATGTATCGTATGTATCTATATCGTTGGAAGTGTAATATCCGTTGGATAATTCATTTGTCAATATTAAATAATCTTCTGTTTTTATATGTCCTTTATTATCAGCCGATGTAACTAATGCTTTAAGACATTTAGATGATGGAATTGCAGAATCATGTATCCATGGGATATATTCGGTATCAGTTAGATAACGATGTAGATCAATTGTTCTATAACTTGTTGCAACTGTGTTAGTTTTACTACCGACATTGTTATTTTGATGACGACGTAAATAGGTAGGAGTTGCAACTGCTAATTGGTTGCAATATGTGAGCAGAGCCAGCACGATGATGGTAAGTCTAGATATCATATTAAACTTTTTGTTGTTGTTGAATAGTCTGCCGCCGCCAAAGCATAAGTACCTCTATCTAACACATCTTTAAATATGGCGCGCGGTATCCTTTTCGTAGCCGAGCCACTCTCATAAAAATCGGTGCATCGTCCTATTTATCTCCAGAGAGAGACTCTAGAGAGACCCTCTCACAAAGTACAATATGGCAGCAACTACAGCAGTACTATTAATCGAATTAATTGTCTTAATATTAGTTGGTGATATTGATTATACAGCCTATGCATTCGAGCACTTACGGTAAACATTGAGTATAGAAATTGGAGTGAGAGAGATATAATTTTCACATGCACCATCTTCACCTTCTTTTATATGGCTTTTTGTACGTTGCAACTAATTGACAGCTATAAACACCGCCTTATCAAACAATAATATCACAGATACAGCAGTAAAATATGAACACCCGACCGCTGCCGCCTAACAAGCGTAGGAGGATACCAAAGGTGTCGTTAGACTCCACTACAAATTATGTTACACCGCAACTCAGCAGCAATACACTAACACTCGATGCATTAGATATAGTACAAAGTCAACATCTACTAGATATTAAAACAAAGAATGCAAATCTACAAACCTTAATAGATGAAATTACCATCCTATCAACTACCCACAATAACAAAACAAGAATTCAAGATAAAAGTAAAGATAAACAACTTAATCATAAATTATCCACACATTATAAACAACAACACAAAAACAATTCAATATTTGAATCAGGTGATAATATACAAGATAATACATGGTGTGTAGAGCGTGATGAATATGTGTATGATCCACATTTAAAAGGATTGGCTAATACATATGACAATTGCAATGAGGCGATTTATCCGAGTAATGTTAAACAAACTGGATATGAGGCATTATTAGTTGCTCTTAGTAAAGACGAAGAATTGAAAGAATGGAGATTATTGCAATTAAAGAATTACTATCTCGGTACCAAGTTATCAAATGATATAACCTCGTTACAATTGAATATACACATGTATGATTATTTTGGTATCGGATATGATTATTTCAAGATGAATTACTTAGCCGAGTCCCAAAGGCTAGGGACGCCAATACCATCAAAAGAAGAAGAGACTGCCAACTTTGATAGACTTGAAGGACACCTCAGTAACTTATCAAAAACAGATCTTATTGATTATGTCAAGGTATCCAACTTGGATTTACGAGAAAGTATAGCCAAACTATCATCGGATGCACCGATCGATGAAAACTTTATGATTACTTTTCGTGAAGATCAAGAATATGGTATGACATTAGTTAATGAATATGAACAAGTTCTTAAAGATCAATCTTTAAAGTTCCTTCCTGGTGAGAGGGGTATAAGATATGAGCCATTGTTGGAGATTGAGAATTATTGGTTAAGTGAAAAGTTATTGGGTGTTGTGTTAATGTTAAAGATGGCGTTACTTGAGGAAAAGATATATAATGATGATGCTCCAGTTGATGATGATGATAATTCGATTGTTGAATTCTTGGCTGATGGTTCACATGGTGGAGAAGAATAGGATGAGGAGCAGAGTTAGGGACAGTGACGTGTCTAAGCGCTCTTGTTAAGGGAGTGTCTTTGTTTAGATTAGAAGACAAACTTTGCTTTTGAGTTTACTGAGCACTTCATGTTAAGATAGTGTGAATGTAATATAGGTATAGAGAGTTGTATGTTGTACAATCCATTTTCTAGTGTATTACATAGTCTATCCACCATACAATATCATTCCCATACTTCACCATCCAGTATGAGAACAAGTCAAAGATATTGGTCCTTCTGTGGATAAACTCGAGGGGCTGGCTCTACCTCTTGCCGGGCCTGACCAAAAGCCAAAACAGTCCAATTACTTGTAGGCGGAAGATTAGTAGTGTCATCACAGGCTACAGCATAAAAGTCAATATCTTTTGTTGTACCAGGATCATGACCAGGTGGGACGATGGATATGTACCACCTCCTACAAAATTAACAAGATGTGAGTTGAAGCTATTCAATAATTAATGTAAAAAGTAAAAGCAAACCACAATGCTTCTCACCGAGTATCATCCATAAGTTTACAGCGATACAAAGTAAACTCTTCGTCACTTCCATTGTACTGACACTGGCGTACATACGTTGACACATTATCACAACTTCCGTTTCTTTTGAATACTCCATTCATTTCACTAATACCACATCCTTCAACAACAAAGCCAGAGAAATCATCGCAAACGCAGTCGCTGCAAAGATACGTTTGGCGGTGCGGACAGTAGTTTAAACTGGGCTCCCCAAAACAATCTAACTCTGTGCAAAAACATTTCAAACACTTAGAGCATGTCTCAGTTTGAATACCGTATTGTTCTCCTTGTGTGTCCATTCCCCTGCCACACTCATTCTCACACTTCCTTTCGACCCAATCACCCCCTCCTTCTAATCTGTATCCTCCCTCACGTTGACAAGTACGTGCGAAAGCCCTAAGATAGTTATTATAATCTTGCATAAATCGAGAAAGTTCATTGCTCTTGCCATTCCTCCATTTCAATGGCAGTTGTATATGACGCAAAGACGATGAATCTCCCTCAATAATGCTATGCAATATTGGCAAAACAATCCCCTCACATAGACTAATCTGTTCCATATCTTCTCTTTCATCAATCCCGACCACTAAGCTCAAATCAATCTTTTCAATAACATTAGACCCCGATAATGGTTCCAACCCACGCCCTGTAATGTTGATACACTCATTCAGACATAATGATTTGACATTATTACGAGCATCGATACATATCAAAATTGCCTTTAAATCAATATCATCCAAATCCACTTTGTGTAAAGTATATGAATTTGGATCATGGTAGAAATTAAATTCCTCAAATCTCTTCCCCCAACCATCAGTATGCATGGAAAGAACCGCGCTTTGCTTGCTGGCGAAAGTAACCTATCAACACTTGTGGTATCATCGTATTGCAATTTATCCCATGATGATTTTGATGCAGTTAATGCAACGGCAAGTAAAATATCGCTACCCGTAGTCCGGCCAGGACGATCAGATGCCTCAAGGTAATAACTGCCCAGATAAGAAGATATCTCTGTCAATAATTGATGTGGTAGGACTTCTAATGTAAAAGTCTCAGAGGTTAATGTCAACCTCTGCCTCTTCTCCTGCTGCTCATAGATATCCATCGTAACGATTCACCTATAAAGGAAAAAGGTGAGACAATCAACTGGCAGAGGTACAATCATGTGCACCAACATGAATTTTTCTTGACACAAGATATGTATACATCCAGCGGACAACACTACTCACCAGCCTATCTCACCGTACCTCTCTACTACTATTATATGGGGTACTGAATACAATATAGCGAAAGCAACAGGAGAGCAGATCGCAACAACAAAACAACAAACAAAACAACAAATAAAATACAATTTATTGGGAGTCTTCTATCACTAATGGGACAAGTATATTTTGTGTATGTGCAATATATTTGGGAAGTGGATTGTATTAGCTTTCTCTTCTCTAGAGCCATATAATAGTGGTAAGGAGGTTAATGGTGGTGTATAGTGATATATCGGTGTGGTGAGTTGGTCATATCTCGCCGTATGCATATCTTATGATTCGAGAAAAATCAAAGTTATAATTTATAAGCAGACATATGTACCTATTTATGCATAGATGCACATAGATTTGTTCTCTCGTATATGCATACCTCTTTTATTATTCTATATTATCTATCTGACATTTCCCTTATTTCATATCTTTCAGTGACTTTTTAGTTAGCAGTGCATGAGGCGTGTATCTCTTGGAGCCGCAAAATAATAACAAACAATAATTCCTCATATTGTATCAGTGATAAAAATAAAGTTGCAATACTGAAACTGTCGATATATCGATTAAGTTAGGAACAATAAGATGTCAGATTTAGCAGCATTCGTAGCTGCTACGATTGAGAGCAAAGTTGTAGAGGATTTAAAAGAAGAGAATGACAAACTAAAAGCAAATAATGATCGTCTTCGTACAGTGATTAACAAAACTCGAGCATCAGCTCTACAATCAGCAAGAGGTGGAGGGCGTATTGATATCACTGGACAAGGCGGATCACCGTTATATGCACACGGATTACTTCACAATGCTGAACATCATGGGAGCGCAGAAGAGGGCGTTTCGATCTATAATATCCATTTGATCAGCAATACACAAGTGATGTGTCCAATTAGCAGAGCAATGGATGCTGAGATACATGTCAATGGAATAAAGTTAGTCACTATTGGTGAATACGACGAGAAAGATTGTATTGGAACAGAAGGTGATGATACTGAAAAACTCGTGTACATGTTTAACACTGGATGTGGTACACATTGGAAAGGATTCTGTGTTGGTTTGTATTTTGGCCCTTTTCCGCCACTTCGAGGCGAGCCCCGAGATCCTAGAGATATGAAAGATGAGGATGTTGAAGAGGTAGAATTCGGATTTTGTTCAATAGATATTACCAACGAGGGAAATGAGGGTGATATCCTTCGATCAATACCAAACCTCCCAGGTTTTGATTGAAAGGCATTAGATACCTTTCCAATTTCACTACTAAAGCATGATATGATCCACATTGTCATCACTGCTTAGTATAGTACTAGGGGGTCTAGGATCAAGTTGCCTTGGTTATCTTCTATTTTTATTCTCTTTACAACATCTATACAAACGAACGGAACACAGATCTTATGAATTATACTTCTCTTCACTTCTATTTCATCTCTCTTGTGGGTCATCACTGGCCTCTCTTTCCTCTTTTTTACCTATTCTTTTCACTTTGATTGTTGACGAGCACGAGCTTGATCTAAACGTCTTGATAATAGGGCATTGGCTTGATCACCTTCCTTCATATCTGGACTTGCAGATGATGCTACCAGTTGTTCAATATCAGGTGGGCCTGATATATCCATGGCAGTAGCACCATCAGATGACGAAGGAGCGGCGTCCAACTTCCTGGCACTTGAGGTTACAGGCGTCGAGGGAAGATCAATCTGCTGTCCCTCGGGTGTAACGAGTGACACACCAATCGATCCCTTGGGTGGTGTGGCCATGCTTGTGGCCGACATCTTCTTGTCACCGTCGGCATCCTCTTCCTCACCTTCCTCCTCTTCGTCCTCCTCACTACTATCTGCCATACTCATATTAAGCAACCCCTGTCCCCGATACGTCTCACCCTCCTGCCACATCATCCCCTCAATATCCGCCAGGAAATGCTGCTGTGGTCCAATGACCATGCCCGGCCGGCATATCCTCATCCAACCAATAACCTCCGCGGCAGTTAACCGATAATGCTTCATAAGATACGCACCAATACATGTTCCCGTACGTCCCAAGCCTGCCTTACAATGCACAGCCATTGCCTGATCATCTTCTATACTTTCCATATCACTCACTACCGCATGTAATATCTCCAAGGGTGGACAACTCCCATCTAAATAATAATGCTCAACATGGTTAATTCCCACCTTTTCAAAGTCCGACTCTTCATAACACTTCTTATTCAACCGAATAACCAATTTAACATTCTGTTTCATAAAGTATGGAATGTAATCAGCGGGTGTTAACATACAAAATCCCTCGGGTGTGATTAACTTCTGTGCCTGGGGACCAGCAAATGCCAATATCTTATCACGTACTAACCAATTCAAATCACCATTCTCAACTTGTTCAAAGTATTCATATTCCTCTACATTAAATGATATTGCCTTACGTGGTGGCTTGGAGTATGGTTTACTTGTATCAGTTTCACTTGTGGATGAAACAAATGTTGCTGGTGGTTGATTAGCTGCGATGTTATCAAACTTGAAGAAGTTCAATTGTCGTGCCTTATCTAATCCTTGTAAACAGTCGTATACTGTCAAGTCGTATGTACATACGATGGGTGAGGCGTCATGGAATGGTGGTAGTGGATGTACCCTTGCAAATGGTGATGGATTACCATCTCCGTCGGTACTGTCGGAGGAGGAGCTTCCATCTGAATTACTACGCTGTTTCTTCCTCAATCGCAACTGTGGGGGCAATGATGTATTGCCCCCACCCTTACTACTACTACCCTTACCCTCAACAGGAACATAAAACTCTTCCCTAAAACCAAAATAACTATCCTCCAAACTCCGTCCCAAATATAACATACTCCATGCACATATCAAAAATACAGCATTACTCCTTGCCTCACCCTTGGCACTACTATAATAACATATAATATCATTCTTATATTCTGGATTTGATAATTTTGAATTTAATATAGATGAAAATCGATATAATTGTCCTAGGTTGAGTGGACCATAATCTAAGAAGAAATTCCAATAGATTAATTCATTGTCTATTGAAAAGTAATGTATTTTCTTCTTGGATGTGGAGTCGAAGGTGGGGGAGGTAGGTGAGTCGTCAGCTGGGAAGAATTTTAATGGAGCATAGTATAATCGTTGGGGTAAGATTTCGACTGCTCCCCATAGTTGATCTTCTGTATGTGAATGATCCATATTCTCTTATGTGCTTCTTGTTGTGTGAATTATTGGATATGGTGCGGTGACCTTAAGTTTCTGTGGCTTATATGATATGCCTACGGTCTGCTGTTCAATCTCTCTTCACTTTATATGTGCCCTCGTTTAAACTCTCTGTCGAGCTGATATATATTAGACAATGGCCAAAGGAGAGGGGTAATTATCGTAGAGAAGAAGGGAGTCGGAGTCGTCGTCGAGTTTGTGTATAAGATGTGCACTTAACTTCCTTCAGTATATAATAATACTATATCTCTCGTTAGATGATATTAGCAGGGAGCTACGCTTCAATGCTGATTAGTATGGCGCTCAATAATCAATAGAGAGGGCGGACGATGGCCATTGTACTGACAGCTACTAAATATTCGTTTAGCATCGTTTCGAGAAATCGGTAGCCGTTTAAGAAATGGCGATTAACCGGTAGAATTTTGACTTGCTACTTGCTATGATGAATGATTTATTTTATACACAGAAATGGTGATTGACCAATCAGCGGCGTTCAATGTGGCTCTCAATCTCCGGGGATGAATGACAAGGATATCATATGATATTGTCTATGTGGTGAGTTGCAATGCTTTAGTTTGTGCATATGACATGTTAGCATCAACATCACACATCCAGGATCTCTAATGACTTTGATCTCTCATAATGTACAATTGCAAACTCTTTATAACAAAAGAATATGATGTTGTTGTAGTAATAATAAGAAAATGTCTACCAGAGAAATAAGATGTCAGACTTAGCAGCATTCGTAGCTGCAACAATAGAGAGTAAAGTTGTTAAAGATTTAAAGGAGGAGAATGATAAACTACAAGCAGATAATGATCGTCTTCGGGCAGAGATTGATAAAACTCGAGCATCAGCACTACAATCTGCAAAGAGAGGAGGCTGTATTGAAATTAAGGGACAGGGAGGATCACCTGTATATGCACACGGATTACTTCCTTCAGCTTACTTTATCCATTACGATGGAGATTACGATGGAGACAGTGAACTTATGAAGTTTTATCTCAAATTTACTCCCAATAGTATTGGCAATACACAAGTGATGTGTCAAATGAGCAAAGTGTTAGATGCTGAGATACATGTCAATGGAATAAAGATAACAACAGTTAAAGAATATTATGACTGTGATTCATATGAGAATAGTCGTATTGGTAACGAGACGTATCAAAATGAATGTTGCAATTATAACACTGGATGTGGTACACATTGGGAAAAGCTCACTCTTGATATATCATTTAGTCCTGCATTACCGAATGATGATTGGAGATTAATCTTTTCCGAAGACATAAGAGATGAAGAAATTGATAAGTTGTTATTAAAAGGTATTGTAATTGGTATTAAAGGAGATGGAAATGAAGACGACTTTCTATTGCAAAATATATAAGAAGATGGTGGTGCGATATGTTGTTAGTTGGTAGTGTGGGTAGTGATTTAGCTTCAAATATACACAGCTACTCATTGATGATGTGTGGCAAAGTACATTGAAACAAAACATCAGAAGTTATCACAAACACAGAGAAGACAAAGATAAGGCTAGCTTTTATAACGAGTGATAGGTAACATTGATTCTCTGGATCGGAACAAGAAATACTCTACACATATGTGAATATGAGCTAATACCATGATCTAATGACATAACAATTAATACTTATTTTAGCATTGTAGAACTCAAGATACCACACGTATATTTATCTTCGCTATCTGATGCCGATGCAATTTGCTTACATTTCAAGTAGCTCATAGGGTAATTTTGAAAGCCTTGGGCATACCCTGTTACAACCATTCAATCCACCTAATACCATACCGGGGGTTCCAAGGTAAGAGAAGGGTGCATCAGCCTTGTGCTGTTGAGTGGGTAGAGTAGAAGAGTGAGCATCAATGTCCATATGAATGATAGATATATTAAATACGCTCATATTCATATCATATGAACAAGTAACTTGCACAGACT
>Ga0214477_100106_pt1 | contig 55631 bp, 48 predicted proteins | sample M1_20Mar14CPVII9_FD_165058 | JGI IMG/M metagenome (GOLD analysis project Ga0214477, IMG submission 165058) | Marine eukaryotic communities from Monterey Bay, California, United States - M1_20Mar14CPVII9sort6BwellC16 | ecosystem: Environmental > Aquatic > Marine > Unclassified | place: USA...
GTTGGTTCCATATTCTTAGCTGTCGCGACAATTAATTGTAAACTTCGTGTAGATGAAACTGTGAAAAAGATTACAAAGATGCTAGAAATTATGGCACAGTTGGGATGCAGTGATGGTATTGACAATAATCTATGGAAGCCAGAAGCAAAACATGAATTATCCCCCTACTTACCAACTGGGAGAGATCATCGAGAATGCAGCATCACATGGATAAGGGGCAGTGGAGGTGTTTCAAAAGTAGACGAGAGATATCATTGTCAAGCATGTATCATGCAATATCTAGCTGTTCATGCTGATGCAAAGACCCTCCGTCGTGGAGTATCTTTCATTGTTGATATGTCGAATAAACAATCATCCAAAGTTGGCAATGAAAAGCTCATCCAAAGCTTTTATCAATCCATACCTCAACGGCCCCAGATTATCTTAATTGCTGGAGCAGGATACATCATGAGAACAGTTGTGAATGCTTCCATCAAACTAGCTTCTGTCTTTACAAAGCAAAAAATACTACAGCGCATACACTTTACCTCGATAGTAGAAGCCAAGAGAATGTTTCCACAAGATAGTGCGCCTACAATCGTTGGAGGCAAAGGCGGTGGAATTGAAAGCTATGAGGATTGGGTCAAGGAACGATTGTCTAAGTTACCGGCTCCTGATTTATCTGATAGCAATGTATCAGAAAGTATTAGTAATGATGATGCCAATACTACCGTTAAAGAAGATATACTTAATCTTGAGTCAACTTCGAGTGCAGATTTTACTGCAGGGTGTCAACATGGTGCTTTGGGCGACAGCATTGGAGCTTGTGTTTACGATGATACAGAAGTGGGCAAGTTGTTTAGTAAACTTGGATTTACATCTGCTGAAGAAAGAAATTCCCCAAAAGAAAAGTTTACAGTTATTTCAGAAGTTCACACGTTGCAAGAGTGTTGATTGGGAGATGGTCTGTGAAAGTGTATGCTATATGTAAATCTAAATGTTTGTTGTTTTACTTTGGCACATTTAACATTTATTGAATTACCATATCATATGGTCCATCCCCCTCGCTGTACACAACACACTCTTCTTTTGTAACACAACACACTAATGAGAGGGCCTGCCAAAAGGATTGACTCTATTGAAAATGCCTTTTCCAAATATTGAATGTTTGGCAGCACCACCAATATGAATCGGGATTAAGAACTTTCCATATGTCCCTAAAGTTTTATGAATTGAAAATGCTTGTTTAGCAACACTACCCTGGAAGATGCGCGTTATCACGATTTATGATGATGAAAGAGAGGTGAACATAACTTGTGTTAGTACATGTGGTTTAAAGGCAGTCGTATAATGGCTAATAAAGATCAAATGAAGTACCCAATGGCCGAGACATTATATTGAACACAAGCATTCACACAATGAAACAATACAAACGCGGACTTTCCTGTGGATTCGATGCACCTGGAATTGTAGTCCAAAAAAAGGGCAATCCTTTACCACCAAAATAACCCATTACAATTCCAGATGCTGGCATAATTGTCATGAATGCATATAGTGCAATATGTGATACATCAGCAGCGGCGCCTTCAATAGGTCCGGTACCCGAAGGATGGCCAACTTTATATTTCGCTGCATTCATTAATCTATATCCGATCCGTGGTGCTACGATCATACCAGTTAATAATCCTAATGACTTGTGTCTCCACATCCATTTCCCCTTTTCTTCTTTTGGACTTTGTTGACATATTAATACCGATGCCACTGATCCCATTCTAATATTGTTTTTGTTTATTACATAACATAATTTGTATGAGTATTGACAGTATATGATCATTAATTAATTAAGACAAGAGAGAAAAGTACAAAACGAGTATTGATGAATGAATGATAAAGAAGTAGGTATATGAATATGAGTTGAACATGAAAGATATAACACAAAAGATATGAAAGAATGAACATAAGATACATACGAACATAAAAAGATACACTTACAATGGTGCGGCCACCAGCCAGTGGTAATATGACGCGACTTTTGTATATACTTGAACACTCATTATATTATATAGTTTATTTATTAGTTATGATGCTGTTATTGATTTATGAGCTGGATATCATATGCATAGGCTCATCTTCTTGGCATACACAAATAAAAGCTTGAGCCTATGTAGCGCCAGTAAATGGGAATAGAAGGATACCATCATGGCAACACTACTACCTTTGATATGTGCTGACAATGATTATGTTATATACAGCGTTTCTTCTTCTACTGATCAGTACATATAATGTACATGGTTTTATGCCCTATATTAGAATATCGAAAACAACTTCTACAACAACAACATTGCAATCGGATTTATTTGCAGATGTGACACCTACACAACCATCAAAGATCGAAGAGAAGATTCATCTAGCTATAAATGGTAAAGAGATTTCAGTAGGATCATTAATTGCAATTGCATCCACTTCTAATCCAATAAAAGCACATTCGGTACCCCCAATCATGTATGGGCAATTTGACACGACATCACAGTTCATACCACAAGATATAAGTACAATGAGTCGAGCAACAAGTTGTTTAGTATTACCTGTAGGATTAAGAGGAGAAGTTACAAAGATATACAATACAAATGAATGGGACAGAACACATCCAATCTTAGTAAATTTTAAAGCAGGAGAAGAGAGTAGTTTCAACTTACTCAAGGCATTTTCACTTCACGTCGATGCAAATGAGGTCGAAGTTTTGTGAATGAATATAGGTGACTATGAGGAGATCAATAGTTAGAATTAGCTCCCTTTCGATCAAATGTAATAGACCACATGATGAATAATTGGCACACTACTTTCGTTTTTGTGCACAGAAGGGAGAGATTCATCACCTATAGACGATTTACCTTGACACTTTCACTTAAAATTATTGATTACATTTATACACTTCTAACTACTCGAACCGAAGGATTGTCCCTTGACCGGTCCCTGATTTTGCGCTACCAACACTGGCACCGCCGCTAACTGAACCACCGCTTCCTCGTCCTCCACCTCTACCTCCAGAAACTGAACTGCCGCCGCCAGAAATTTTATTCAGTTGCAAAGTGTTACTTCTTGTCGAGCTGTTCAAATTGCTTCTTGAGCTACTTGAGCCTCGTAGTGATGCGGCACCGGCTGCACTGGCACTTGATGGCCTTCTTCTTGGTCCTGCAGCAGATCGGTCTGTACCACTTGTTCTTGAGAGTCCTGAGACAGCAGATCTCCCAGCAGCACTATTTCTAGAGTTCTGACCAGTACTATTTTGTCCAGTTCCATCACTATTATTGCCAGAACTGCTTCGTGATCTACCACCACGAGAATCTGTCTTAGATTGTTTCGAGTTCTTTGAGTTCTTGGAGTTGAGGCTCTCGTCCCTTGAGTTTCCACTCGCAACACTAGCGGCTCCGCCCGTCCTAGTTCTTGGGTTGGGTAGTCTTCCAAGATTTCCTGTTGCAGGTCGTCTTCCTCCACCAAGATTTCCGGCAGGTCTTGTAGCTGCCGACATTCCCGTCATTACTTCATTTATCAATATGGCGATGGAGAGAGAGAGAGAGAGAGGGAGGATTATAGTTAGTCAGTGAAGTTGCAACATGTGACATATATGCACAAAAATTTGACAAACGCATGCTTTTGTCCTTACCTGATACGTCATCACCTCCACCTCCAAGGTTTCCAGCTGGCTTAGTTGCAGCACTTATTCCTGTCATTACTGATACGTCATCGCCACCTCCTGAAGTTGAAGAGTAAATAAGAGGGAATAAACGTTTTAGTAACAAGTGAATAACATAATAATTGCTCGTTTTTCTACAAATCAAATAAATTGAGCTTACCTCCGTATCGGTTTCTATTCCTTCCTCCACCAAGGTTTCCGGCAGGTCTTGTAGCTGCCGATATACCCGTCATCACTAAATGAATGAATCCAGACGCACAAGAGAGCGAGGGTAAGGAATGATATGATTAGGATCCGTTTTGGTATCCTTTCCCCCCAATATAAGGTTTAAGGCAATTAACAAACAAATCCTAATGCTTACCTGATACGTCATCACCTCCGCCACCCATATTTCCAGCAGGTCTGGTTGCAGCAGACATCATACTATATGCTTCACTCATGACAGATGCATCATCCCCTCCGCCAGCACCTGCTCTTCCACTGAATCTAACCCTGCCACTGGCAAGATTTCCAGCAGGTCTTGTGGCTGCCGATATACCCGTCATCACTGATACGTCATCACCTCCACCGCCAAGGTTCCCAGCTGGCTTAGTCGCAGCACTTATTCCTGTCATTACTGATACGTCATCGCCTCCTCCTCCGTATCGGTTTCTATTCCTTCCTCCACCAAGGTTTCCAGCAGGTCTTGTAGCTGCTGATATGCCTGTCATTACTGATACGTCATCGTCTCCACCACCAAATCTTGGTCCTCCTCCTCCTCCTCCTCTACCACGAGCCTTATTTGAGACCTGCTGTGTTGCTGCACTAACGCCCGTAGCTCCTGTCATGCCCGTCATCACACTGCAGTTATCATCATCATCCGCTCCGGCAACATGTCCCATCATGATCATATTAGAATTCGTATTAGTCTGAGGCTTCGATGGTCTAGGCCGGCCGGGGGCAGAACGCATCTTCTGTCGTTGACGTACATTCCGACGTTGATTAATGAACGTCTCGTGGAAGTTTGGTTCAAAGTCAAAGTGATCCTCGGCCTCGTCGGAATCTTCATCACTTGACGTAGTACTGTCCGCACTATCACTTGTGCTCGTGGTACCACCATCACTGGTACTTGTAGTTGTACCATCATCGTCACTACCCGTGCTTGTGGTATTCTTGGAGGTATCAATCGTTGTACTGCCATCATCATCAGATGAACTTGTTGTACCATCACCACTAGTGGTACCTTCAGTATCTGTGCCAGTACTTGCAGTTTTAATGCTGCTTCGGTTAGACATGCGCAACAATTGGGATGAACTAGCCGAGCTACGAGCTGAGCCACGTAAGTTCCTATTCGACTGGGCACGTAACTCTTTGTCGGCCTTGGCCTTCTTCTTCTTGCGATCCTTCTTCTTCTTACGTGACTTGCGAGACTTGGAATCATCCTCATCCGATGCCTCATCTTCCCCAACACCACCATCCTGGAGGTCTTCGATAAGCTGTTCCGCGAAGGGATCAAGATTCTTCTTCTTTTTCTTATCCTTCTTCTTTTGTTTCTTCTTCTTGGATTTCTTCTTCTCCTTCTTGATGGATTTATCCAACGCGGCCTGTGCCTCGGCAATACGCGCCTCCTCTAAGGCACGTGCCTTCTTGGGATCAATAATGGGGAGTAACATTTGATATATATCATCAGTCTTACCACCATTTCTCTTAAAGTTTAAGAAACAGCAGCAGCAACAACAGAACAATACGAGTGGTATCGCGGCACCAACGATGAGACCGAGGGGTATACCCCCCGTATCAGAACTTGAGGTGGATTCATTACCACCAGTATTATCATCCATAACATCCACAGGGGGTGGAATAATAGGCCGTAGTGAATAACTTGAATCCAACAACTTGAGTTTCATAATACGAGGATCAGCCATACGGACTAATCCACCATATTCCATACCCTCACGTATTGCATTAAGTGTTGATAGTTGTGCTCCAGAAACTAATGTCTCAATGGAGTAATTGGGTGGAAAGTAGATGGTTAATGCACCCTCCATGACACGGCATGCTGAATCTTTCGTTGGGAGGTAAAATTCACAATCTTTGAGGAAGTGTGGCAGATGGATATATGAGGGGGGTTAGCGGAAGAGGGACATGGAATAAACAAGGACTCATGACACAAAGCAAATAACTCACCCTTATCAGCCAATGGAAAATCCCTCGGTGCTGAATCAACACCAACAACTTTATTCAATCTCCTATGTTGTCCTCTTAACAATCCCCTACCACCTTCAGAGGTTTGAGGAGCAGACGGACGTAACACAACACCACCAAAGTCTTCCCATACTTCCTCAACCTCATCCTTATCTCCCTCTTCTATTGACAATGTCAATAATTCCCTACCAGTAGTACCAACATCATCGTCATGATCAATACGTAAACACTCCTCATGAAAGAAAATAGGTAATAACAAATCACTCATACCATGTTCCACTCCGGGCAGTACACCACTCAATCCATCCTCACCACCATTTAATACACGCTTCTCAAATGTAATTTCATATTGGTACCGTACTACCACCCCTCCTATACGATTACCATATTGTCCATTACTAGATTTACAATTAATTTTACCACTTGAGTCGTAGTATTCATCATCTGAATTTGGTGCGCGTGGTGCTTCTTGTATCTCCTCTGTGTCATCGGGTGGTGTCCATCGTATAGGACGATTTTCTTCACGATTTTCTGCATTCTTATGTGCCCCACCATTTTGTATACCATTGAAGCTTGATTTATCATGTAGTATATCACCGGCATGTAATTTTTCCAATTGTTTTAAATGATCGGCATAATTTTTTAAGGTTTTATGGAGTGATTGTAGGTGTGTTGTTGGTGATGTTGTTGGTGGTGTTATTATTGATGGTGAGGAGGATATAGTTGGTGATGTGGTGGGTGGTAGGGTGGTAGTGGGTGACGAGGTGGTGGGTGGTGAAGTGTCTAATATAAAAACACTAAATTGATCATTTGCAGTATTACCATCTGTGTAGGCTCTTTCTTGTATATCCTCTTCACCACTGCTGCTGCTGCCCTCACCACCAATGTCAATTATAACATTGGTATCATTATCCCATTCAGCTGACTCTTCCTCTACTTCGCCATCATTATTATTAAGTATATGAACACTAAACTCTTCGTGTCCTACACCGTTATTAAAATCACTATCATCTTCTTCGCCGCCCTCTACTATTGCGGTGGTATCCTCTACAGCAGTATCAGTAGTATTGCGCAATGTTTTATTACCCAAATCAGTCTTACCCAATAAATGATATTTCATAATCAATTCTCGATTATTATATTGTTGTTCATCTATTGCCATAATATTATTACGATCAACATTAATCTGTTGTTGTTGCTCGTTGTTGTTTGTTATTTGGATACCATCAACAGATTGATGCCGTATCTTTTGCAATCTGCGCTTCATTTGTACTACTATAAGAGCTCTGTATTGCAATCCGTAGCCGTCCTACCTATTCCTAGCTCTACCAATCTCCTAACTTGTTGTTTTTTGTTATATTCTCGACCCCAAGCAAGCCCCTAGCTGAGCCCTTTTAGAATACCGCTTGTCTCAGTCGTTACGACATCGGGGCTGATATCTAAATTAGGCTCCATTGAGTAAAGCGCTTAGGTATTGCACAAAATACTTTACTACAACTTCTCTCGGTCAATCTAAAAGATACTTATATACTCTTCCTAGGATACTCCTTTGGAGTTGAAAGGATGTCATCTCTAAGGTTAAGCTATAGAGTCTCTCTATCGACTAGTGTTTGATATGATATAATTTGATCTGAAATTTATCTAAGCACTATTTCACTTTACTTTTAGTTTACGGCCCTAGAACTACTCAAGATGATAAAATACAACTATAGACTAATAGTAACAATATATGTATACGCAAATCCGAAAATCCATCTACCTACAAGGCCTTCTTGGCAGCAAAGGTGGCAAAAGAAGAGGCCAAAGCTCCGACCCATGATCCGAAGTATCCGTTACCTAATGATACGAAGATTAATATAAGATGTGATAGTGAATGTAAGTTTATATATAACAATGGATAGAGAAACAGCAAAGACGGCTATACTTACCGGTGACGTCAAAGGGCCCACGAAAGGTAACCAAGAATGCCATGACAATCCAGCAAGCACTAAAGATTGCCATCATACCAAAGTAGAGCTTGGGAGGTAATGCTTTATCCCTATTGTCCATCAACACAACGAGGCCAAGGACGACGAATGTAACAACGGCTAGGATACATGCATAGAAGGCCTCGCTCTTGTTGGGATCCTCATCACGGATGGGAGCAGCAGATGCTAAGAATACTACGACCGACGAAGCGAGTAAGCTCATGACACTACCCAAACCTTTTAGCTTGGATCCGAGAGCCTCGGCATTAACTCCCATCGCCATGGCCGATCCAAAGACCGTAGCCCAAGCAGAGAAGTATCCATTACCAGTATCAACGAACGGCTTGTCAAATGTAAGGAAGCAAGCTCCAATAAAGCTCCAGACGAACATGAGGGAACACATGTGCTTGCCAAACTTGGTATGAAGATCTTCGGTAAACTTGGACATGAGTAGATGAATACCAGAGAGACCCAAGGAGACGGAGGAGATCGACATGGCATATGCTTGGTAAGCAGTGTACGAACCAGTCTATGGTTGAATGGGAGAAACAGAGAGGGAGGGATATAGATAGATGTAACATGGTGGGGGTAGGATAGATAGTTTGCATGTCAAGCGGAGGACATAAGAAGTTAGAGTGCTATGTACATAAACAAATACATCAAGCATACATAATTTGGAACTTACCGACCAATCATACTTGACACCTGTAGCAATAAGTAGAACGATACTAGCGACAAAGGTGATAAACACCGCAAGTTGGGTCTCGTCGATGTCATGACCAGCAACATCAACCATCGTCTTTGATTCGGTAGTGGTTGTTTCAGGTGGGGCTTCTTCGCCCACTTCTTCATCAACCATACCTTCTTTATCGGGAGTTGCAGGATGTACGTCGCTCATGATTATTTATGTTGTTTTTTATTGCAATGGATAGTTGTTGATAGTGTTAAGGTGCTTCGGGTGTCAAAATTTATGCATGGATTTCATAGTGGGCGTCAAACTTGCATGCTGAAGATATAGTGTTCTGATTAGGGGGTGTTCTCATCACATGTTGACATCAGAAGGTGATTAGATTGTCTAAATAAGAAGAAGTAGATGTTGCATTAGGTGTTCTCATTCTCATCATATGTTGACATCCATCAGAAGGTGATTGGATATATTTGGTATCGTTGAGAAAAGAGAAGGTAGAAATGTCGGAGCGCCGCCGCCACGACCCTTTCAATATCATCACATATCATCCCTCTACTCGGCGGCTGCAGTAGGAGTCTACTTATCCAGCAGCGGCGACCGGCGACGGCCACTAATAAGACCCGTTCTGTCAATGATTTTTTTTGCCTAATTTTAGCCTAAATTTCTAGGGCTCGTTCACGCTTTGGAACCTCGTGACGGGTACACGTGACATGACCAGTACTGGTCACACAACCCCAAGTAATGTGAAGTTCCGTGACCAAACAAAATATGCTCATAACCCATTAAGATACCGTATTATAACCGTATTTGGGATATTTACTACGATACGGTCTAATTTTCCCCTTTTGTACAGATTTCAAAAGTCACAACAAGTAACGTGAGATCCGTCACGCTGGTCTCTCAAGGTCACAAGTCACAAAAAAGTCTATGTGACTAGTTGTGAACGAGCCCTATAAATTTCCCTCCTAATTTTCAGGATACCGAGTTAGGATGAAAAATTAGGCAAAAACCTCTTCCAAATGCAAGAAAAGTGAAGGGGGTTTTTGCCTATTTTTCATCCTAATTTTTGCAACTGCCATGACGCGCGGCAGCCGTTGGTTATGTACCTTCTACTCAGTAAAAAAATTAGGATGAGATGAATTATGAGTCTGTCAATAACCGGCGATCGAGCCTAATTTTACTACGGACAGACGAAAATTAGGAGGAAAATTTAGGCTAAAATTAGGCAAAAATTATTATTGACAGAACGGGTCTAACTTTTGATGTAAAAAGATAGTTCTATCGCCATTTACTCACAAATTGGTTTTGGTTGACCCCCCCCCCCCCCCCCCCCCCCCCCCCCTTCTAAATAGTTACATCGCAGCTGGGCTCGAGTTGTCGCCCATTGTTGAGTCAAAGTTACTCATCTTGGAGGAAATGTGTCGGTCCTTCAAAATTTTTTTTGGTTTCCCCCCCCCCCCCCCCACTCGCCCTCACCTCATTCCTTATTTGAGAGCGGATAATTTAGTCTATTGAATTAGGTGGTGTTAATATATCATGGTACGTACTGAATCAAAGCCCGATCCGCAGAAGCAGCTTATGATCAAGGTCAAGGCTTGCCAAAGGTACGACGAATTGTTTGTGGTATATTTATCTTTATAATTAGCATTTCAATTAGCATTGTTTTTCTTACTTTTTGCAATCTCTTCTTTCTGACTTTAAATTAATCTACCGTGTGTTAACCAACAACAATATCACTATATCTTCTTCTCCTCAACATGCAAATATCACATATGTAACATAGACTTGTCAAGGAAGCTACCTATTATGAAAAGGAATTGCAAGAAAATGAGACCAAGCTTCAACAAATGAAGGACGAGAACAAGGATCAATATGATATTAAAAAGTTTCAAGAAGTAGTTGGTGAAAGTCAAATGATGATTCCTGATAGTATTAGTCGTAGGGATAAAGCATTGGAGGATTTGAAAGAGTTTGTTGCATTGTTGAAGAATGATGAGGGAAATAATACTGATTTGATGCAATGTGAGTGGATGGTTGAAGCTAACAAGATTGTTGGAGTTAGTAATGCTGATTCAAAGGTAGATGGAAATGACGGAGATGTTGCAGAAACTGCAGTTGATGGTTTGGCTGAAGGGGAGGAATTTTAGACATACCACAATCACAACTTGTTGAGAAACACTTTCCGCTATTAGGGGAAGGTGGAAGAATAGTATGCAACTATTTTGAGAGTTTTTTAGTGAGGAATGTCCATCATTATTCATAACATAATATTTACATTACATGCTACTTTACAAGATGTTCTTCCTCCGCGTTGATAGTTGTTAAATACATTTGCTGCATATATTCCCATAATATTCAGTACGGTCTTCTGCAACGACTCCATCATCTTCCAAACTAGACCAGGGCTGAGGATAGGACGGAGAAGAAATGCTTTTAGTATACCTCGTTGCAAATACTTTTGAAGCAGGAAACCTGTCTGCTTTACAAAACCATCGTTTACACGGATCTCTATCTAAATGATCTGCATTTGCATCCTCGTCTCCCTCTGCAATGCCAGGGGTGGGTTCTAGAAATAACCATTTGCCACCCTTCTCATTAGGTAACCAAACTTCGACCCAGCTATGATTGCCCTTGTCTGGGTCTCCATACCAAGCAGGAGTACCAGCCATTCGGCAAGGAATACCAACCGAACGCAAAGCACTTATCAATGTAATTGCAAGGCCTGTACAACTTGAATAGCCGTATGCTACTACTGATAAAGGATCATATATCTTTGGAGTTAAACCTGCCTTGAAGACAATTGGCTTGTCTTGTCTTCCCAATGTAGACCATAGTCGAGTATTGATTAACTTTACAACTTCTTTAATTTGTTCCTGTGGGGATTGTTTGTTATCTTGATTAGATCTTTCATATTTCTTCATCATATCTTGTAATACATTAAACAATAGAGCACGGTGATTTGTTCGAGGTTCATTAACAACAGCGTAGGGAGTAACATATTCTAAGTACACATCCTTTGGGATATGATCAGTCCATGGATATAATGTCTTTGCCTTGATAGAGAAAAGTATAGCGTCATTCAATACTCCATCTCTCAAACCATCAATATCCTTCTCAATTAATGCCCTGGAAACTGCTGCGTGTTCATCATTAATATCATTAATCTGATACTTATTGACAGTATATCCCAATGATTGTTCTCTACTCTTATCATATATCATGATGTTCTCATACAAGTACTTCTAAAAAAATTGTAAATTTTGCTTCGTCATGTGTTTCAATGGATGTATTGCCAGTATTATCATCTAACCATCCACAGTGAGTACTATGATCAATATTACTAAATATATCCTCTGATGTGGTACTTGCAACTACCGTGTTAACAATGGGTGATGCCACCATAACAAAGGCTGATGCAACTAAAATTGAAGTAGGTTTAACAGAACAAGTGGAGAACATGTATATAATCAAGCCAATAATACTATTATTCGTGCCCATTCTTTCTGCTATGTTGCTGGCCACTATATACCTTATTGACAAAGACTCTTATATGTTAATACTAAAGCAATACGATACAACAACCACTACACGGCACAGGGCACACATGCAGCAATTACTAATAACGCAAGAAGTAGCTAGTGGTATCTTTCTTTATTTCTTGATACTTGATATTGATGCTGGCGGCGGCGACTTGTGGCCGATTTACCTAGCATTAGCATGTGACAATAGATGACGTTGATATATGCCAGTCTCTCTCTAGACCACTTAGCAATTTGATAGTATTAATAGTATTGCAAACGTCGGTAAATATAGAACGGTTTACGGTTAGCACATCACAGGTACTTTATAGAGCTATTTCATACTACATAATACTTTTATGTACCGAGTTACCTCACAACAAAATATTCAGATATTATGAGTAGAAGGCTACTCTCTTCTTCCACCAATACTATTTCATCGATAGGTTTTAGTGGAGCAGGCTTTCTGGGCTGTTATCATGTAGGAGTTGCAGCAAGTCTACACAAGCACGGACTAATCCCTATCCCAAGTGACGACGATTCATCTGATATGAACAAAATGCCGCTACTGACAGGGGTCTCGGCAGGTAGTATGATAGCAGCAGCAACCTTAGCCGGTGTTAATCCCGAGCCTGATGGTATGGAAGTAGTCTTGACAGCTGCCCGTCGAACAAGAGATCTCAAAAACAAGCAGCAACTTGTCAATCTTGATGTATTGACTCCGGGCTTCAGTCTAATAGATCAAGTTGAAATACCATTCAAAGGATCATTAGTAAAGGCTCTTGGTGGTTATTGCGAAACAGATGCATCAGGTAATACAACAATACATGATATTGATCCAAAATTATTTGCAAGAAGATTTTCAAATGGTAGTCTAAGAATTGGACTAACTGATAGAAGAGGATTATGGCCACCACCTTTGCCATTTAATTCATCAAGATTATTAGAATCATACAGATATATTGATACATTTCGAAATTTAGAAGATGTTGTTGCCTGTTGTATGTTGAGCTCATATATACCTGGTGCTACATCAACATTACCATCATCCTTCCTTGGAGGTTTACTGAATTCGGCCTCATCGATTACAGATGGTAGTACTGGTGCTGATGCAAGTTATAGAGCTGGATTGAGATTGAAAGAAATGGCCAAGAGAGGTATGATTAGACATGGAATAACTGGACTTCCTGTGATAGAAGATGATGATAAGATAGAAGTCAATAAAGAAGTGAAAGATAATACTAACGAAGACACTCATTATTGGGACGGTGGAATTGCAGATGTGTTCCCAACAATAGACAAAGACACCGTGATTGTATCTCCTGTGAATGGTTTGTTTGAACATCCTGCTATATGTCCTCTTCTGCCATCAGACAGACATGATAGTAGAGGAGATACATCAAAGCAACAAACTACCATTTTACAGCAATATCTAATACCATATTTACCCGACACTTTTCGCCATTGTCAGAAGAGTCAATTGGGTTTGAATAGAGAGAATGCGAGAGCTGTACTAGCAATGGCATTTAGCTCTGACGATGAAGAGTATATATCAAGATTTCGAGAAGGATATGATGATGCTACTAGGTTTCTCAATGAGCGTGGTTTGATTCAAGTGCTTATTTAGTGTAATATTCTTCCGGAATGCATCTAGATTCTCGACCTAATAATTAACTAATTAACTCGTAGCATATATCTCATGTTCACTCCATTTGTTTTTGCTTTGTGTTCTACTAGTTTCTACTAGTATATTGATAAAAGCAATGCAAGTACAATCACCATACACAGCCATTATCTTCCAATGGCCAAGAACCAAGACATCCTGCGCCTCTAGATTCTGCGTCAAGGAATGCCAATTCTCCTCCATTTTTAGAATCAAGCACAACTAGAGCAGGTACGCCTGATCGTCGATCTGTTCCTAACTTTCCACACTCTGATCCACTCCATATCTTATACTTTGTCTTAATCTCATCAGCTTCCTCTCCGAACGGTACCGACATCATTTTCATTTCAGTTGTTCGTGTAATAACAACATCGTTTGATCGATCGGATGGCACGTATATAATTTCAACATCTTTCCCGTTTGAAGCCGCCGCTGATTGAAACTTCATTAATGATGGTTCAAATCTTGTGCACATTGGACACCAGCCTGCAGCAAAGTATAATGCAACTCGTTTACCCTTAAATATGTCTGATAGCTTTTCGGAGTTGATGTCAGATCCATCAAAAATTTTGAGAGACGGGAGAGATGATATTGCTTCTTTTGTTGACATTATTGTAGTGGTGTGAGATATACTACGAGTAGATGTACCAATAAAGGTTGAACGTGTATTTATGAAGGCGAGATAGGCTAGTGATATAAGAGGAGCCATTAGTTGGTTGTGGGGGATGTTGTCATTGAGTAAAAGGGGAGAGAATAAGATACGGTATCTTTATCCGGCATCACCCATCCAAGTAATCGATGGCCGACGCAGGTAGATATTAGGAGGACAACTGTAGAGGATATATTGTTTGTTTGTTACTATTGGTTGGTTTGTAACTGAAGTTGCAAAATACTGGTTACCGTTTCAAGCTTTAATTATATAACCTTCACACATCAATGATAGCAACATCAATCGATGACGACATTACCAATCGTCATCCAAGTGATAAACTACCTCAATCTAATAACAAAACATATACAAAGATGATATCACAAAGTAATGATATACACGGCCTTGATAACTTTCCAATGGGATGCTCCTTCTCACCTGATGGTACATGCATCCTAACTGCTACTTCATCTGATGGCAATTTTAGATTATATGATACTCCTTTTCAATACTTGAACAGTACTAAAAGTGTTAATGATACAACAACAAAACCTACTGATAATGATATAAGTTGCAAAGATGAGAATGAAACTGATATTGCAAGTAAAGCGGTATCAACTACTCGACCACAACATGAAACAATACAAACAACTGAATCTACAACATATTCTCATAATCAAAACTACCAACCACAAACATGTCAACAACCGAATAATAAAGAACAACAACAGTATCATCATAAATGGTCAGCATCACTAACATCACATCAGGGAGGCCCACCGCCCTCATCTTCATTTGCATCCTACTGTTGGTATCCTCTCATGACATCTTCTTCACCACTAACATCACTCTACGCTACATGTCGTGGCCACTCCATCCCAATACATTTAATTGATGCCTATACTTCCCAACTACGTGCATCCTACTGTCCATATAATGCCGTTGATGAGATGGAAGGTCCGACTGTTGTTGAATTTAGTCCCGATGGACGACGTATCTATGGCAGTGGATTCAAGAGTGATCGTACAATTGCAGTTTTTGATACATCTATTCCTGGAAGAGATGGTATGATTGCAAGATTAGGCAAGACTAGACGGAGTAGTGATGGACAAAAGGGCATTCCATCATCGATAGCCTTTCCAAAATGCAGTGTGGATGGTCCATCAAATGTCTTTGCCCTAGGTACATACTCTCCTTCTTCGATTTACATTTATGATGATCGAATGTCATCACACTTTCAACCAGCTGGAACGATCGTGTTGCATGGTGGATTAACAGTCGTTGGACATGGAAGATCATTCTTAAAGAAGAAACGCCGATTTAATCAAGTAAACAACAGCAATCAAGTGGGTGGTATAGATGATACGAGTGATGATAACTTATTCTCATCAGCAAGAGTAAACTGGTTCCAATCTCGTGCTCGAGGTGGTATCACACAACTAATGTGGTCACCTTCCACATCAAATAATCCATACCTACTATTCAGTGCATCACGACGATCAAATACAGTCTTATCATGGGATGTACGATGTTTATCTGGAAGAGATGATTTCAATGGCAATCAACCAGTATGTGGAGTTCAGTCTTATGCACGAGATGGTGATACGAATCAACGATTGGAGTTTGATATAGATGATACTGGTAAGAGAATATATGTAGGAAGTGGTGATGGAGTTGTCAAGATATATGATATCACAAGTGGAGTGCTTGAGGATACTTTGGATGTTACAAGTGCTGATGATACTAATGATAGAGTAGAGAAGTGTACGAATGCAGTGAATGGAGTGTCCTATTATCAGAGTGACAAACATAATGGTCCTCTTCTTGCACTTGCCGTGGGGTCTCGGCAGTATAATGAACTAGACTCGGATGAGGATGATGAGGAAGGTAGCAGAGAGAAGCAAAGATGTCCAGGCTTTTTACAACTACAATCTCTAATGGAATGATGAACTGTTGCAGATGGAAACTAATTGTGACTCGGGTCACGCTAAGGTTTATTAACGTTTCATTTACAGATCATAGACAAGTGTTATAACTTAAAACTATGCTGAAGGCGCCAAAGCCGGTTTTTTTAATCATTTCTCAGACCTACACATCTATAATCTACAACATCAGACCAACGTCCTCCAAGCTTCACATCTACATTAGACCAATCACAAAGACATATTATAAATAACACAAGAAAGTTAACCCTCTTACGATCATCCACAATAATCTGAGTCTTCACTGCAACAGTTACAGCAAGGTACTGGGTAAGCGCCAGGCTCTGAGTGGTAAGAACTAGGACTGCCACAGGATAGTGCGGAACAGTCTGCTCCAAGTTCAGACATAACCCCAATTTCTTCTCCATTTTGGCTGGCCCACGCTGGGTCAACACTAATGGTCTGACGGAGTCCACAAATTTCTTCAGGCATAGTGCCTGTGAATCCGTTGTTGTTTAAATGTAATTCCACTGCAGCACACGAATATTGGTAAGAAAACAAACAAACATGGTAATACCTAACAAACAAATCGCATGACTTACTTAAGTTGCTATCTCTCCAGTCTTGGTTTCCATTCAAATTACTAGGAATAGTTCCTGTGAGATCATTATAAGACAAATTAAGTCGCTCCATCTGAATCAAGTTCCCCAGTGTAGCTGGGATAGTGCCGGTAAGCTCATTGGAATTCAACTGAAGAACCCTCAAATTGCTCAAGTTTCCCAACTGATTAGGGATAGTACCCGTAAGCCCTACAAAGAATTGCTCATACGAACAATCATAACAATACTGGCCTCCTTCATACTCAAGGTATGAGCTTCCAGTCAATTCAAGTACCCTCAAGTTGCTCAAGGATCCTAAAGTTGTAGGGATAGTACCACTAAGTGTTAGTCGATTAGGATTGTTGGTGTTAACTGACGCTCCTGCTAGTTTCAATTCCCTCAGGCCGTCTAACATTCCGATTTCAGAAGGGATTGTTCCTTTGAGACTGACCCATGTCAGGTGATCTATTATAAAAATATGAGTAAGAAATTGATTAAGACTTGTAATAGCAATGCATATAAACACTCACCCAAGTCAACCTTAGTAATGACATCATTTCCATTGCATGTAATACCATACTTATCACATTCATCAAGTGACTTCATTCGTACGATATGTATACTATAATCCCAAATAGAAAGTTCAGTCTCCAGTTAGTTATAGTGGTAATCAATAGTTGGTGTTCTTTTATATAAATATTTAATAAATTTGAGGTGATCTACCTACTACATACTTCCACAGTACATGCAGATTATCATCCCTTTTACCGTATACATTTGTCTTCACTCTGGCTATTCTGGGCGTAATTCATTAGTCTTGCTCTCTTGCTCTTTTACAGCTCTTTGTCGAAGCATGGTTTGTTAGTAGCGACTTTTTGAAACCATTACCATCATGACAAGTAAATTCTGTGTTACAAACAGTGCAAAGAGTGATTCCTTTCGTATGAGTGGATCCACTAGTTCTAGACTCCAAGGTTGTCTTTTCTGATATGACAAACTGTCCTTCCGTCACATCTTGATGCTTCTCGGCTTTTTCAATGCATTTGAGATGTTTAACATCATCTTTACTCTGGTTGTTCCTTGCTCTTTTACAGCTCTGTGTCGAAGCATGATCTGTTAGTGATCTCTTTGAATAACTCTTACTGTCATAACAAGTAAGTTCTGTGTTACAAATTGTGCAAAGAGTAATCCCCTTGGTATGAGTAGTTCCTCTAGACTCCAAGGTTGTACTTTCTGATACGACAAACTGGCCTTTCGCTACTTCTTGATGCTTCTCGGCATTTTCAATACATTTGAGATGCTTCTCGGCATCTTTACTAGACGCATCTACCTTTTTATTGGAACGACTTTTTCTACATGCATCAATATTCTGTAGAAGATCATTCGCCTTCATATCAAGTAGTTCAGCAGTTGCCTCAACTTTCTTCAAGTCAACTTCATTAGAAGGTAGAGCTGCAAACTTACGCATGGCATCAAACTTCAAGTGAGCAATAACATGAGCCAGATCCTCTTGTCGCATGCCCGTCTCTATATGATGTAAGGCTTGCTTGGGTGTCAATTCCTCTTCAAGTAAAGAAAGGTAAGAGATGACGGCATTACCCCTGGCCTTGGAACTGTTCTCTCCACCCAAGATACGCTTTCTCTTCCACAACTTTGCCATGAAATCGAATATCGGCGAATCCTTTGTAAAGATGTCACTAACAAAGGTGCATGGAGCAACATTTTGATTGCCTGTGATGACTTTCAAAGTGTTTGTAGAGAACTTATCACTCCTCTCTGCTTGAGACATCATGAAGAATTCATAAATGGCTGCAGAATGAACATTTGGACGAAGAACACCATCTTCGGCAGAGATGAACTTGTGAGGATTTCTTTTATGCAAATCTTGCAATATCTCCAATCCTCGTTTCTCGTTACCTTGGCCCAGGACATGTTTGGCAAACAATCCCATTGTAGCAACAGAGCCTAGTGCAATAACAACATTATCATCTTCAAGAAGTGGCTTGAGAATATCCTCGACCTGCCACTTCCACATAAAGTCAGCGTCTTCCTTAGATACCACATCAAGTAGAGATTTGTCCTTTGGATGAGCGATCGCTAAAAGATCAAGCCAGTACATCTTGAAAAAGTTTTCTGTTCCCAAGCTTGCACGTACCAATGCAGGGGTATCTGATCGATTCGATCCATCAGAACGAATGGCTAGAGCAGTATGCAGCTCACCAAGGGAATAAGACTCGGCTAAAGTTTGATAGTGCTTCATATAGACAACCAACTTCTCACCCTCAACATGATGCTCAAGTGGTACACTGCCGAGACAAAGCGGAACCTTTTCACCCGGTTTGATGAGATTGTTCATCTCCCGTTGCTTAAGTCTAGTTTCATACCTCTGCTGATTCGCATAATGTCTCTGTGTGACACGGGAACATGTTCGTATATCGAGATCCTCACGTGGCTTATTTGTTTGGTTATGCCCGACAAGAAATTGCTGGTCAACACTCATCTTATCAGCTTTACCTTCAATGACACCAACAATACTACTACTAGTCACATCCAATACATTGCCGGCCTCATTATCTCCTTGAGATGCGGATACTCTCCGGTGGAACTGGAGGAAGATACGGCATGTCTGAATTCGTGTCCTTTGTACAGAGTGTGGTGATGAGGTCATGATGCTCCTCAGTCATGTGATTGATTGGCAACTCTTTACCCTTTTTCCATCCACCAAAATCTCTGTGTATTGTGACAGAGCATGAAAGTGATATGGTTGGAAATACATGACAAACAGTGGCTTAATAATAAAGAAGCGATTCAATACTTACGTCAGTTGATGATCAAGACATGGATGGAACAATTGCCCGTCCGACTTCCAATCAGAACAAGCAGCAAGTTCGCATCCTTTACTGCTACACAAACGGGGACTGTCTGCCTTTAATTCCTCAACAGTGATAACCCTGACAAGTTCTGCAGAGTCCGCTGACTTCACACGGGTCGAGAATTTCACTTTCCTTTCCCTGGGCTTCTGTCGTGGTACATTCTTACCATTCAAAGTAATGCTCACTCCTATTATAGATTTGTCGGGTAGTTCGGCCTCTAATCTCTCTGGTTGAGACAAAGTAGTAGCTTTGACAGGAGTAGGAGCTGGTGGAGCACACGGAGCAAACTTTGCAATTCCAACAATCAATGGACGGATAACACGGAGAAGAGATGCATCATCAAACGAGTCTCGAGACTTGAGTACATTACTCAGATCATGCTTGAGGTTAGCAATATCGATACCAATATCAGGTGTCTGTCCGACAGGGCAGATGGTGATTGGATCATCGAGGGTATGGGAAGAAAGTCGTATCTTGGTAACCCGGTCATAAACAGCAGAGTCGAGATTTGGCTTCGTCAACTCTGTGGCTAGAGCAAGGGTGTCTTGGATCTTGTCTATATCCTCTAACTCTGCCTCAGCAGCAGAAAGCAAATACATCCCTTGACTTGGATAAGACAAGGTGCTCTTCTCCCCGTTATCAAGATCGACACCAATATCGCAAGAATCTGCATTGGATAGTACCTTACGAATGGTACCCATCATTTCTTCAACATCAACACGTTGTCCCTCAACAGGAGTGGCAAGTATAGCACGTAGACGAGTCACCTGATGAAGAGTGATGAAAGGAGAGGATGATTGAGTACGATATACTGTCAACTTATAGACATACAATACTAATATCAATGATGCTTACCTGTAGTTGCACTTTCTCCTCGGCGAGACCTATGCTGATAGCACTCTCATAATCTTGAAGAGACTCTTTGAAGTACCTCAACTGATAATTGGCAAATGCCCGACGACAAAGGGAAGCCGCCTTTTCCTCATCCAGTATATCTAGTCGAAGACAATCACTATTACTTACAACAGCTTCCACCCACTGCTGCGAATCAATAAGAGCAACAGAAGCCTCGATAAGGGAAGCAATCTTTGTGGCTTCGATGATATCATCTTCGGCAGAGATTGGAATTGTAATCGCACGTTCATTTGATTCTTCACTCGTCTCTAGCGGCAGCAGCTCATCTATCACGCGCTCTACATCATTGTCATGACGTACAAGAGCATCTTTTATTTGACTAGTAGATAGTGGACTTGTTGATCCACTCGTGTTCAATACATTACGAACATGCGTGAATTCCTCGGAATTCTCATCTGTTTTAAGGTAGACAAAGAATACAGAAGGGGGATAACGACTCATTAGTATACATAAACACAGCAAGAACATGACACGTAGGAATACTACTTACCGCCAATAACCATTGATTGAACCTCTCCCCCAATTGGTTGCTGAACTTGATCAACTTCCATATTGATGGCCTTTGTAACATCCCCACAACTCATATCTGCATCAACATTGTCATTATTAGAATCACTATTAGTAGAAGTACTTGCAGATGATCCTACATTAATGGTAATAAGAAATAAAAGATAATGATTAATAAGGAAAGTAATGAAAATGAAAGACAACTATTAGCAACATCATATCTCTCACCTTTGTTTTTATTACGATTCTTTCTTTCCTTATTCCTTTGATTCTCTTCTCCCTTGTCCTTCTTCTTACGCTTCCTCGCGTTTGTCTTCTGCGTCTTCGACTTAGCCGGTGAAGCAGAGAAAGTACCTAATGGGCACGACGCAGGTAACAATCTATTGCATTTTTCACACGTCTCTAGATGCAACGGATTCGAATGAGTACACCAACGACACGAAACCACCGAATCTTCCATTATTGTATATTAACTGATAGAACTACTGTTGATGGTGGTGTTTGTACCACAGTGGGTCGAGAGGGTATTCGACTTTCGACTTATTCGACTTAAAATAAAATAATTCGATGCAACAATGATTTCTTATTATCAATTCGACGGGCACGTTGATTTTGATATTGTACCTGTATAATGTATTGATACTTTATTAGGATATAGTGTTGGATAGGCGATGTCTTCATCGGCGGTGTAGTGAACCGCTGCCTTCAATGAAAAGTGAAGAGTTGCTTTATCACAGCATGCGTGCACTAGCCAAAAAAGTGGCGATGATTTGGCGATTCAGGTGGCCCGGTGACTACATAACAATCTTGATCTAGTGGTTGATGCCGTGAGGCGGTGGATATCTCCTCCTACATCCCTCAACTAACGCCGCGAATGGTAGGGTTATCGATTGACATATTGTGTAAAGTATCAACACCCATTATTAATGAATAACAATGAACGAAAACACATAAAACAACACATCACTAAAATGGGCTGATGCTTGATAATTATTTGCAATTATGCGATACAATAGTCTTACTTGTAACCATATGAATAAGAACAGCTACAGCCCTCTAAGGGCTTTGATCTGATAGATATTACATCATGTATTTGTTAGTAATATTCGATAAGTGGCCATTAATAGGACTGATTGATGACTCTGCTTTTCTATCGTCAAGTAAAATTATGAGAAGAGAAGAGAGATACCACATATTAGTTGAAGGATACCTATTTGATGTATTGTTTATAGTTGTTATTAATTCACGTATGCTTACCCACAACTCCGATTGCGAATGAGAATTAGAGTTTGCCAATGGCCAATTCTCGCCATTTAATGAATAGTAGATTACAGCGAGAACATAACGCTGTTTCAATCGGTCGTAACTTGGGTCCTCCTCCCCATTCGCAGGAATAGGACTTTGGGTCGAAATAACAAAGCTAAGAGCCCTGGCTTGTGGGGAATAAGTATTAGAAAATATTGCACTGCCCTGCAGATTATAAAAGTATGCTCGAATGTAGAATGCACGCTCCCATACGTTCCTATCCCCAAGATCAAGGATCACACAAGTCCTAAACAGGAAGATATAATGAGTCTCAACTCAATGCAAAAGTTTAAAAATATCATATGATTGAGTTCTTACCCCGATCCACTGCAGGAAAGACCATCTTGGCAATACATGCCACCGCAGCAGTCTTCCCCTTGACCACCACAATTGAAATTAAACACTGGCACTTGGAATGAGATCTGGAGATTTCTCACTTGACGACCAGATTGAATCGCAGCACGATGAGCAGCATATGCAGCTCGGTGACGTTTCAGAATGTCATCATCCTTCACACTGCCTACTGCTACCTGCTGACGACGAAGATTGCGATCGAAGACGCCTTTGTCGGAGTCGATGCTATCCGTGGTAGGTTCAGCAGACTCGAGGGCAAGTTCAATATCCAACTTGATATCCTCCTCCAGTTCTTCTTCTTCTTCGAGGTCAGGCTCTGCGTCTACACCAGGCTTCTCAACGCTAACAGGCGTTACTTCTGCTTGGTTGCAAATGTCTGAATCAAGCATGATCCTCACCTTGTCGGATCCAAACGAAAGGTAAGAATTCTCATCATGGAAATCTCCCATCGAAACAGCATATGTTTCAGTAGCTAAATCAGTAGTTGGGTCAACAAAGCTCAATCGTACATCAGTTCCATGTTGAACATCTTCGGCTAACTGGGCAACTTCCTCTGTGGATAAACACCGTACCAAACTACCATCCACGGCAACCAAATTCCTTGCATTGATCGCGTCTCCATAGGAACGAGTACTCACATCTACTCCTGTTTCAGAGTCTTGTAGATGAGGACGTCCATCTGGTGTGTCCACGCCGACACTTGTGGTAATACTCTCGGTGATCGAATTCTTGAGTTCTACAGTTCCTTGGTCGAATGAGGCTTTAGTGCCAAAGTAGGTCGATATAAAGGTTACGATCATTACCAGTACGATGATGACTGAACTCATCATTTGATTTCGCTTGACATGTTTACTCATGTTGTCCACCTATGGTAGAAGTAGTAGATCATTATGAGCTAAATTGAGAAGATACATCAAATGATAATCAAGACAAACCAAGGATGAGATACTCTCACCTTCTCTTCCAACAGAGCATTATCATTCTTCAAACCTTTATTCTTTAGACCCAAAATAAAAGCATCCCGAATGATTTTATTCATCTCCTGATCATCAATGATACCATCACCATTAGCATCATACTCCATCTTCATATCATCAATAATACGTTCGATCTCAGGCTCATCGAATTTATCCAAGTCTATATCACATGCCAGCATCTCTTCCGTAAATTCAGTGTTGAACTTCTGTGATACAATCTTGGTCAATTGGTTCCTCTTTGACATCACACCAGGACGAGATGAAGAAGGCATTTCCTCATCTGTAGCGAGAGACATAATGACTGTGCAGACTTATCTTTGTATATTTCTGTGGAACATATCATAGAGGGACAATAGTAGAAGATATCGTTAGTGTATGATATGATGTGTAATAGCAGCACAATCCAGCTGTCTCTTGGTTGACCCTCTGTCCTCATCCTCATCCTTGCTGCTCATCAGTAGCAGTAAGAAAGAATCACATCAATAGATGTGCTGGTTGGCTGCATGCTGATACTGATGCTCTATCCGTGCAGAACAATTTAACATGCATAGCAATCGATAGTGTTTGCAATGCATCAACTAATACAGAATATATGCTTCAAAACAGCCTTGCCCCAAGAAGGCTGATCAGAACGTATTTGATGATGATGCCACTTTCAACACAAAACAAAAAGTAGATGCCAATCCCCCGTGTCCGAACAGCGTCTATCTCCAACAAGCCAAGGAACAGCGTCTATCTACACCAATACTAATACCGAACATATCTTCTTACCTTTTCTTTTCAATTGAAACTTGTTATGATTTATGATATTATGATTGTAAAAGTTCAAACCGAACATAACACTTCTTTCTCACCAAAATATTGGATTTGATTCTCTTTTGATCAAAGTTGATCTAGACAATATCAAGGCCATTTTATCAAGGCCCTTTTTTATAATAAGAAGGATCTTCTGAGAAGTCGTCATTCAGAAACCAGGAATGAATCTGTCAAACTACGATATGACTATTTTTGATTTGGTCGATGCGAACCATGACTTTTGAGTTGTAGGGTGAAGATAGGGAGGTGGTTTATCCTTTAACAATATAACAATAAACAGGTTTCAAAAGTGCAGTCCCCTTGCTTTATATATCTCAGCTGCCTTCTCCTCATTCCCATCCACATCTGGTTCACTTAATACATCAACAAATGCTTTTGCATGTTTCTTGGCTCTGAACCGTATATTTCGTCCTGGACTGAACCAAAACCTATCCGTTTTACCAACTGTCTCACCTCCAGTCCGTCTGTAACACTTGACACTCCACCCCTCTGGGAAATCAGAACCAGCTGGTCCCGAAGAGATCTCGGTTGCAGTTGTTAATCGATCACCAGTTGAAAGCCCAGCCACAGTTACTCGTTTGGGTTGCTTGCTCTGATTCTGTTCACTAGATGTTGATGTATCGCTCAGTGGTCGCTTCTTACTGCTACTTGATGCATCATTCGAAGAAGCTACACTATCCGGAACAGGAGAATTCTTTCCTTTTGGCGGGGAGCTCTTACCACTATTCACTATAGCTGTCTGAGACCTCTCCCACAAACTCCCCTTTACTAAACTGGCAGCACCCCTTCCTCCTCCAGCATAAGCAGTAGCTAATCCAGTACCTCCGCCATAGGTTGTACCAGCGATCCCAGGAGCTAAAATACCACTAAACTGAGGATCGGCAATATGATTGGAGAGTAGCCCGAGGTATCGGCCTGACATATTTGGCACAAAGAACGATGGGTCAAGATGAGATAGAAGCCTTTTGTTGACTTTGGGTACCCGCATTGGTACACCAAGGTTGTTGTCCTCTTCATTCTTCATTTCATCAACTTCCATATTATTGTCATCACTATTAAGTTCCATTTCAACAACGGGTGGTGGAGTGGGTGGAATTAGAATATCGGGTATTTTAACAACACGCATCGGGCCCGTTGGTTGTGGCTTTGGTGGCATGTAATCCATAGGATCTTCTTCTGGTTTGGATGATGATGAAGGTGCAGAAGGCTTGGATGATGATGAATGAACTGCGCCTGGTGTCTTTGCAGCGTCTGCCACAGAAGAGACGTTGTTATCAACATTATTGCCCTTCATCTCTGTATCCTCACATTTCTTTTCCTCAACATCATCCTTCTTACCCTCGCTCTTCTCCATCTCCTTCTTCTTAGCTGCCAACTTTTCTTCTTCCTTCTCCCTTTCTCGCTTCCTTTTGGCAATCTGAGTCTTTTGGTACTCAAGCATACGGTTCCAAGCCTCAGTTCGATCAACATACTTCTCTTGAGCATCATTCCAGTCATCCATGACTTCTTGAGCTTCAACAATGGCAATTTCACGGGCTTTGACTGCTTCTGCATAGGCACGTCGTTTGGCAACATAACAGGGTGGATATGCTGCAGTCAGAGATATCGGTAGCATATCCAAAAACGATTGAGGTTTGTGTGACGACTGAGAATGAGGACGTGTTTGTGGTTGCGACGACGAGGGTGTGAATTGAGGTAAGTCATCTATTGTAAGATCGGGAGATACTCGACGACGCTTCACGACGGGCTGTTCCTCTAGTTGAGTGTCAGTACAAACCGCATCGGTAGCCTTGTCAGTAATCTGGGACGAATAACCAACTTTTCCTCCTGAATATCGTACGGCTCCCATGTTAGGACATCTTCTTCTCGCACACTTCTGCTTAAGAGAATTCGGTCCACCAAACTTTCGTTTGTCTAGACAATATATGCACTCGCCACAGTCCTCACGAGAACATGCCTCACATTGTCCACAAGGTTGCTTTCTGATAAACTCAGTAGCAGTAACAGCGACTTTTGTGTCAGGTGATGAAATAGGCTCTTCTACCTTCACTTCTTCGGGGGGCGGACCAGCCGTATCGTCCTTCATTTCCTCCACATCTTCTACCTTCTTTTCATCAGATGAAAGAACAGGCTTAGGCTCGTCTTCCTCCTCAGGTTCGGGAGGTGGTTCCTTTCGATTGACCTTTTCTCCGAGAAGTTTACTTAAACTCAGTATCATGGCATCGACTAGGCGTGGTCCTTTCGCATCATCTTCCCTCTTTGCAGGAGATGGCCGAGGCTTACAAGGAGTCTTTGAGGTAGCAGCAGCAGCAGCAGCAGATGGTACACTTTCTACTTTGGGCTTGCCTTCACCATCCCCCTTTGACTCTTCCTTGATATTAGCAGCAGTCTCCTTCTTATCATCCTTGGGCTGCTCTTCCTTTATAGGACTCTCCTTCTTCTCCTCTTTGCCTGCATCGCCGCTCTCTGCCTTAGCCTTCTTCTCGTCTTGCATCTCTTGTTTAATCTTATCCAGGAATTCCTTCATTTCACGATTATATCGTTCCTTGTCCTTCTGTGCCATGGCTTCATACGGTTTCTTCTCCTCAGGATTTAATGCACGCCTGGATGTATGTATGTGATGAAGAGATTGAATTGGTGCAACATATTAGTAAGTACATATCTTGTGCACACATAAAAAAAGCAACTCAATGCAACCAGTTATAAAGTCAAAACTTACCATCTCTCGCCCATGATCACACCCTGTTCAGTAAATTTCATACCAGGGAACTGACCATTCATATTCTTGCGTTGTTCATTCGTAAAGAATATGTATGATGAGCGGGCACCCTTGGGACCTTTCTTACCATTCGTTTCTAATAACTTGAGATCTGCCGGTGATAATCCAGCAGAGGCAGGACCACGCTTCAACTTCCCAGGACTAATATTATCAACAGGAGCAGACTCTACATATCGATCACAATTTTCACCAAATCGTCTTTCCCAAACGGCTGGGGGTACCAATTCAGGAAAATGCAAGTATAATCCACTATTCACATCACTATCAAACATATCCCCAACAGTACGTTCAGTGGAACTACCACGATGGGGTTTTAAACGACGTTTGTCTAATGTATATCCAGCTCCTTTCATACTTTGACTAAATACAGTGGACGGTGTTATGTACTCTTCCTCAACACCATTATCAGACATGGCCTTGATGAGATATTTAGCACGTGCCTCTTCTTCACTACCAATAGGTGGGAAGGATGATGTATTGGATGTAGTTGGTATCATTAACAAGCCAGGAGAACCAATGGGTGGGATGTGTATCTGTCCTTTCCGATGTGCCGCGGCGGCTGATCTATTGGAATGATTACCAACACCTGTATTACTGCTTCCCGCATTAGACTTGCGTCGACCAGGACGGGGCACGCCTGCATCTGAACGTTTCGCTCGTTTCCTTGCTGGTTTCTTCTTCTTTGTTGCAGATGCTGCTGCAGCAGAAGAAGAAGATGGTTCTTTTTTCACTGGTGGTTTATGAATGACAACGGATGATGATGCAGTGGAGTCATCTGTATTAAGACGCTTGAAATTCTTGTTGGTGGTACTTGTGCTTGAAGTGAATGCCTTATCATTAATCACACCGCCATTGTTAACAATGGTTGCCATTGCCATGACATTATTATTAACAATATTAGACATAGATGCATTAACAGCAATTGGCATTGCCATGGGGATATCAGATGTACCCGAAGATGGCATTCGATTAAGATTTAGATTATAATTTGACACAGCCTGTTGGGCTATATCATTACCTTGATAAAGAGGAGGGTTAATAACTTGAGTAGGCTTCTGATGTTCATGTTGGTCCACATTGACAGCCCCTGTATCCAATGAGGAGGAGGCATTTGCATTGTTTAATGTGGCCATGATTGCTTTCATTGAGGTACTAACCTCGCCATTGGCATTACCCGCGGTTGCCATGGCTAATGAAGATGTAGGACGAGATGAGTCGTCGCCATCAGTTGAGGTGTCCATTATTGATTAATAGTCGGCGGTGTACCTTATGTTGTGATGTACAATGTGTATGAGGGGATTGATGCACCGACTTTTGCACAAAAAATGACAGCGTTACGGTCGTCGATAGACTGATTGATAAACACTGTAGTGTACGGGATGAACAGAACAACCGATCAGCCTGATAGTATACGTCAACTGAGGCTGGTAAATCTGTAGTGTGATATATGAGCCGCGGCCGTAAGAGATCCTATGGAGGTAGTTATCAATCAATATAATATTGTCGATATTAGTGCGTAATTGATTTGAGGTCTCTTTCCGTCGCCAATGGAATGGTAAGGGGAGAGGAACAAGTTAGTGGTTGAGCTGTGCTAGTGATGTTCAACATTGTGGCGTGTAGAATTTCAATAGGTGGAGCCGTCGTAGTTTGTTAGGTAATTAGTAGTGCGGCGGTTTGGTATCCAAAACTTACTCCTACCACATCCATCGCTAGAGCAAGCTGGAAAACGAGATTTGGGGGCTGAGGGCGCATCCCCCTCAACGGCTAAGTTCCCCCCCCAACGGCTAACTTAGTTAGCCGCGGCCAACTTAGTTAGCAGTTAGCCGCGGCCAACTTATTAGCCGCCGGCCAGAAAAGTTAGCCGCGGCTAAGTAAGTTAGCCGTGGCCGCTACAATAGAGTAAGTTAGCCGTCCTTTAACTTGTATTATTAATACTATGGCATCAATACGTGGCCGCCGGCGGCGTGCCAATGGAGGTATATCACGACATGATAGCAGCTCGAGCACAATGTTGCCGACAGTGGTGGCAGCTAATGAACAACCACCTGGACCTGAGCATAGGAGAGGTAGGAGAAGTAATATGGCACACCCTCCTCCGATAATGGCAGCAGCAACAACTGTAGTTATTAATAAAGATAATAATCATTATCTTTAGGCAGCTACCTTCTTCTTTGCAGGCTTCTTCTTGGCATGCTTCTTGGTAGTTGTTGGTGTATCATCTTCACTATCACTGTCTGGTATATCTCTCGGTAAAAGGGCCGGCATATCAATACTATCGTCATCGTCATCATCCATATCAATACTATCGTCATCATCATCAATTTCTATAATTTCTTCTTCATTTTCATCATCACTATCATTATTATCGTCATCATGATTCAACGGTCGAGATTCATACAGAACTTTATGAGCTCTGTTTCTTCTACCTCTCCTAATTCTACTGTTGTTATTGTTCGTATAATTTGATTGTTGTACTGTCGATAGTAGTGTAGAAGGTGGTATTAGAAACTCAACGCCATTACCCTTTATAGTTGTAGAAGAGCGGCGGCGACGGGAGGCTGCTAAACTTCCAGTATTATTATCTTTATTAATAACTACAGTTGTTGCTGCTGCCATTATCGGAGGAGGGTGTGCCATATTACTTCTCCTACTTCTCCTACCTCTACTATGCTCAGGTGGTTGTTCATTAGCTGCCACCACTGTCGGCGGCAACTTGTGCTCGAGCTGCTACCGCTACCATGTGATATACCTCCATTGGCACGCCGCCGGCGGCCACGTATTGATGCCGACATTAGTTGACTACCACTTGTATGTATACTATCCAACCAGCAATTTGTGTATATATATAAAGTTAGCCGCGGCCAGAAAAGTTAGCCGCGGCCAAGTAAGTTAGCCGCGGCTAACTAAGTTAGCCGTTGGGGGGGAATGAGGGGGGAAATCCCGTGGGCCAATTGAAAAAAGGGGGCATTTCTTGCTTCTTCCTGCTACTCTCCCATTTGGTGCTGCTTAGAGGTTTGCTGTGATATCTGTGCTCATCATTGGTTATTGCTATTATTGATTGCAAATCACTCGCCATACTGTTCACAACCTACAATAAAGAGATACCATCCTCATTTAAGCCTCATTTTAATTTCAATGCAAAATGGCGAACAACTCAATAGTACAGCTTGGCTTTGCTCTCCCAATCAATACCGACAATAATAGTGATGTTAAATCAGACGAAGAATCTATTCCATTATGTCATCAATCACCATATTGGTCAAACTGGGATGGAGGTAAGATTGGTGGCAAACCGATATGGTTGAATCCACGTGATGTGCCTCAACATGTATTGAGATGTCGTGGTTGCTCTTCTAGCAGTAAAGATGATGGAAGTATAATGCAATTTGTAGCACAGTTATATTGTCCAGCAGATGATGTTACCAATAATGATGCCGCATTTCATAGATCTTTATATGTATTTGCATGTAGCAAGTGTTGCAACTCTTCTGCTAGTTCTACTACTTCAACCAGTAGCAATAAGTTGTCAAACTGTATACGTGTACTACGATGTCAACTACCCAAAGAAAATGGCTTTTATCCATCAACTGGTAATGAACCAGAAGAAGATGACGAACAACAAGAAGAAGAGTGGACTAAACATACATCACAATATTGGGCAACGTCTACAAATAATGATAAGTTAAACTTATGCACGATATGCGGACAGGTTAGTAAAGGTAAATGTCCTAAACAGCAGTTATGGTTCTGTGGTCCGGAACATCAAAAAGAGTGCCTACGTTTGTCAAAAAATGCTCAGAATAGAAGTTGCAAGTATTCATCAGTTTGTTATGAAAGTGAATTGGTAGTAGAAGAGGAACCAGTTGAAGAAAAGACTACTAAATCATCAAATGATACTGCAACCACCTCTGCAACTACAGACGATGCAAATGAAACAGTTCTATTCCCAACTAAGGACATCACAGATTCAGATGCAAACTTGGAACAATCCGATTTAAATGAACTAACTGGTAACGTATCATCATCACAAGCAGCGACAACAATGGGTGTAACTGACCCTGTAACACTTGAATTCTATGCACGAATGTCAATTGGTGGTGAGGAGAATGATGTTAGAGATCAAGTATTGAGATATAATCGTTGGCCTGATATGAATAAGAAGGAGAAGAATGGTGGAGATGGAGATGAAGAGGATGACAACAATAATGTTGGTCCACTTTGGTTATCATCCGATAATCGTCCCCCAACTGTACAATCATCTACCGAAGAATCCTTTCCACCTCCATGCCAATACTGTGGAGCACCAAGATCATTTGAGTTTCAAATATTACCTCAAATGTTACAATATCTATTACACGATCCAAATTCTTCTAATGATGATGATAAACAACCTCGTCAAGTATTAACAGAATCAGAAAGGGCAGTACTATTAGAAGCACAAACAAAGATTGAAAGTGGCGTAGACTTACCTGAAGGGTTTAAGGAACAACATGAGAAGGTGTTGGCGAATGCACGTGAATCTTTATTGTCTGGTAATAGTAGCAGTAGTAAAAAGAATGGTAGTATTAATCAAGTTGGAGAAGAAATGTTAGATTGGGGTACTATTGCTGTGTATACTTGCACAGCTAGTTGTGGTGGAGGGGAGATCGTACCTGGAAATGAGGAGAATGGAGCATATTTGGAAGAAGTTGCTTGGATGCAACCACCCTTGGACTAAATAGATATAGTACTGGGAAGAAGGTACGTCGGCTTGGGTTTAAACTTGAATCTTAATATACTTTAATTTCTACTCTACTGGCTATAACTCTCCTCCTTTCCCGCGCTTTTCTCTTCAACTACCCAAGACAGCACTCACTTAGCCACCTCATTACAGGCTTGAAACTAAGATGACATACTGACACGTCTAATTGTTCTACGAGAAACTTGACGTGTATCTAAATCATCAAAGTTGGTCTCCCACTCTGCCAACAATTCTTCATTTTGTCTTGTTGTTTCATCGTCGTCGTCACCCGCTAGGAACAACTCTTCAGATACAGCAACCTCATCAGTTAGATGTTCGACTATATTGGGCGGATCATCTTTAGTAAACTGGGCAATTGAATTACGATCTAAATTGAACTGGACACCCTTTGATGATTTCACTACTACTACATTGGGAGTTACTGAAACAGATGTGCTTTGATTGGATTTGGCAGCTGGTGTCATCTTGGAAGTAGTTTCATCGAAAGCATGAGATGTTGCGGTTGTCTTCTTGCACTTTAATGATGCTTTACCTCTCTTCTTCTTAGTGGTAGTCTTCTGTTGAGACTTAGCACGGCGAGGAGATTGACGTGTTGGCAATGTATTCTCCTCCAAAGATTGTAGAGAACAACGTCTCTTTGTTTTTTGAGACCTTGACCTTGATCTCGATCTTGAACTGCGACGACGAGATGAAGAAGAAGTTGCTATATCAGATTGCTTCACGATGTGTTTGGTTTTATTTCCATCATCAACTTCCTCTTTCTTGGTTGCCTTTGCAGCAATACGCTTAGATCGGCGGAGGGTTTGATTTGGCATCGTTCTTATGATGTATCAGATATATAACACTATACTTCCTACACATAAACCAGGGATCTCCTCCACCGGGTTGAGAAGTGGAATTACTTTTTACTGGTTGGGAAAGAGAAGAAGAGAGAAGGTTCATCTGTCGAAATACATCCAGGATACCCCCGCAGGTCTTCTTTTCTCTCTCCTTCTCTTTTTCTCTTCCTTATATGATTGCTGCGGTAACATCGTGAAAAGGCTATTAATGAGCATTTCAAAGCCGCCGGTATATTGATACTTGTTCCTATACAGTTGCGTAACAAGGTACTACGGTCTGGTAGTTGCTCATTAGTGCTCTTGAGTATTGAGGTAGGCCGAAAGGATTCCCCCAAAATAAGTTGAGTCGTGGAGTATTGCAATAAAAACCAAAGCAAGTCTCAACAGCTTTAACAGCTTGTCTCAACACATGTGCGTGGCCAGTATAGACACCACCTCATCACGACCTAACAGTTGTTGCGGGAATACAAAATGATACTCTCCCCTTTTCTCAAGTCTTGTTTAGTGCACATCTTGTGCTCATAATTTTGGAAACAGGCTCCTCGTCTCCATCTCTCGTCTCTTCTCTCCTTTCTCAATCAACAATGAAGATCTCTATTGCCACTACCGTCCTTGCTGCCTTTGTGGCATTGGCTGCTAGTCCAACGTCTGCTGGTAAAGTGTTGAATGAGGTTGATTTAGGCGGGGATGAGTTGGGAAAGAAGTCGGTTCTTCTCCGTCGGCGTACAACTCAAACTGGTGGAGTAAATGATGTTGATAGTGAAGAGTATGTTGATAAGGAGAAGTTGGAGAGGCAACTTGGTGGGAAGTCGATGAAGAATCGGCCTTCTTCTTCACCCGTTCCATCTGTTTCTACTACTCCTTCGGCAACGCCATCGTTGTCCTTGGTACCTAGTCTGTCAGTTTTCCCTTCCAGTAGCAATTCTCCTACGAATTGTGGGGAGACGGTTGGTAGTTTTACGTCACAAACCAAATACTTGATTACGTCAGGGCAACAGTTTACATTCGATATCGACGGCCTTGAAGAGTCCGAAAGTGATGTTCAAGTAGAAATTTTCAGTCGTGGTGATCTTGGACAGAGTTTTGAGTATTATGTGATTACAGATGAAGGAGGCGTTGTACTAGGAAACGCTGGAGGAGATAGTGTTGGTAGTGGCGACTGCAATACTATCCCCAAAGTTGATGTGTTCTCTATCAGCAAGGATGGTTTCAACGGATACATCGCCGCTGATAAAACGTTGACGATTGAGGCCGATGCAACTTCGGCTGTCAATACTTTCTGCCAATATGATGACATCTATATCAAGTTGACATACACATACATCTCGTGCTCTGTAACGGTTTCCCCGACAACAAGTCCCAGTATTAGTAGTGTTCCCAGTAACATCCCAAGTAGTAGCAACGTCCCAAGTATGCAACCAACAAGATGTCCAGCTAGACGCACTGGTAGTAAGAGTATGAAGCAACCAGAGGGTTTGGAAGTTGATATGACTCGTCTGAATGCTGCCCTTGTATCATACGAGTATGATGATGTATCATCGATCAAAGGCGAATTCGAAGCACTCGGTTATTCACTTGTTGCAACACCAACCCACAATGGCATAGCTGAAAGTATGCGTGGTACTACCAATATTACGTCCCTTGGTGTGTTTAATCGTCACGAGTTCATGTGTTCCTGTAATCCAATCCTACCCTCCAGTGGATTCGACAACAGTCTTCTCAATGGCCACCCTTACTTACTGTTTGCCGGGTTTGATAACACTGGCTTCCGTGGTACTGCTGCTCAACTATATCGTGATTATGTTGGAGAAGATGACATTGATTTGAAACATCTTTTTGCTCCAAATGAAAAGCGAGAGCTCTATGCCTATGTATTGAACGTTGATGGAACGGAGGTTGTTGATGTTAGTAATACTACAAGTACTACCTTCTCTGCTCCTGGTGCCAGCCAACTTGGTCAGAATCCAGGCCCCGACGGTTACTATTCCGAGACAAAATTTTCTTTCGATGATGGTATTTGGGGTTTCAGAACGGGTTCTAGTTTGAGTGGAAATGCAGGGCCTTATCTCTCTGGGGATCCGTCAAGTTCGTACGGGGCTGAGAATGCTTGCAGTGGAGACTACTCAGCTGATGATTTCTATTGGGGTAACAGGACAGCTACAACGGATTACGCTCTTTACTTTGCTGTCAAGCGCGTCGGAGCACAATGTATTGTATGAAGCTTATCCTCTGCTTTTGTGTGTCCGGACGCCCCCTTCTCCAGTATGTTGATTAGCAACTTGGAGACTGTATAGAAGAATCTGTTTGAGAAAGGTTGGGGTAAATGTACCTCTATATAACTTAGTATCCTTTTGTTTGCAAAGCATAGTGCTATCTTATAACTTCACTATCTTTATCTGGAACGATCTTAAGTGAGATGAGATATATCACAGCTCGTTGATCTCTATAGTCATATCACTAAAGGCAGCTCTGGCAGCTACATACAAAGCAAAGAAGATGATACAGAACAGAGTTAAAGCTATCTCAGTTGCAGAACATGATGGTATTTTGTCTTCTTCATCTTCATACAAATGGCTCATGAACTCTCCTGAAGTACTATCGTTCGCTTTTTCTTTGAGATATCTCCGTCTCTTTTCACGATGAGCTGGATCTTTCTCGTCGAATATAGACACTGTAAATTGTCCATTAGCATCTAAAGTCATTCCAATCTTGACTTGTCTTGTTTTGTAGTCATGATCTTTTTCATGTAAACGATATAGCAGAAAGTCAAACATCCCCATACATTGATACACATCTCCTGGACCAATACGTTCTGCGGCGATTACAGTCACTCCAGTTTGATTGATATTAGCAAGTGTAAATGTATGCGATCCCATAGAGGGGAGAGAAGAGTCTTTCTTCAATATTTCAATGTAATGACCTTGATTCTGGTTGTTAGATTGTATTATCTGTCCCTTGGTAAATGGTACTTCATCTGAAGAACTCCTCTCGTGTTGTACCCAAACACCAATTGAATGAGGCAATACATCTAACATCATCGCATTCCTAAGTTCATACAAGGGTACTGTCTTTGATAATAGTGCTGCTTGTATTGCCAACCCCTCACTCACAGCTGTCTCTGCAATGGATGTGCACAACTCAAGAGGTGGTGGAAACTTGCGACTGAGCATTTTTCTGATAGTTGGTACATGTGTTGATCCTCCAACTAACACGACCTCATGTATCTCTGCTGTAGATTGTTTCTGCTGATTAGAGTCTACCAACACTGATAAAGCTTCGTCAACTACCTGTTGTGCACGATCAATAAGTTGTTGTATTGCCAAATCGAACTCTTCTCTAGTGATCGTGATTGTTTTGCTATCGTCTAGGACAATTTGTGTTTCGGCAACTCCACTATCTCGGTTCTTGTTATCATTGCCACAAAGCTCTTCTTTTGCACAACGGCATACACTGATAAGATCTTGATGTTCAGATGCCTTCCAATTCATGGCTTCTGTCGCTTGTGATGATAAGTGTTCTTTCCAAATATAGCGAGCTAGCAATTCATCTACATCATCACCTCCCAAGCAGCCATCTCCCGATGTAGCAACAACATTAAATTGAACATTATCATCCTTGAAGTCTATATTTGTAATTGTACAATCAGTTGTTCCCCCTCCCATATCAAAGACGAGTATGTTCTTTCCTCCGGATTCCGTATCTTCTTTATCTCGTTTTATGTTAGGAGAAACAAAGTGACCATATGCCAATGTTGCGGCAGTACTTTCTGTCATTACACTAACTTGACCAGTAAAACCTGCATTCTTGGCTGCATTCTGAATGGCTCTCCTTTGCGCATGACTATAGTGTGCCGGCACACCAATTACACAGTTTTGTATATCTTCTCTTTCTTCTTGTACTAAACCCGGAGCTTGTATCTTGGATCTATTATTATTAATGAGATAATCAGATGCAGCAATCCGTATAGATTCTAAGAGAATAGTTGAAACTTGCAATGGTGATACTGAGCACTCTGCTGGTATTTGTATACCAACACCTTCTTGCAACTCATTCTCCGGTTTTGATTGTTGTAAGTTCTCTTTATTTGTTGCATTATTACTACCGAGCACATCAGACAAACTAACATCTTCAGTCTTTGTAAATTGCTTATTTTCTTTATCATTCGCATTATTATCAAAACCTGTATCATCTATGACAACAGCATCAAAGGGCAATGAGTTCCAAAACGTTGGATCAGTCTCTCTCAATTCGGTGGCTTGTCTTGACGTCATTCCTACTACACGCTTGAATGATGTGACTAGCGTACTACCTGCTGATTGCAAAGCATTTTGATCATCAGCTTTAATTGCTGCATAGCCGACCACAGTGCAATCTACGTCTTTAGTAAATAGCACAGCAGATGGTACAATCTTCCCTCCTTTACTACTACCATTGGATGGAGGGCGTGCTAAATCTTTATATCCAAGACGAAGTACTTTACATCGTGATCTTGATATGTCATAACACTAAAGTTGTTGTATATTATGTTGTGAGGTGAGTAAAAAATGCATAAGATATGTACAAGTGTTTAACATTAAATCATTTACTCACTGCTGCGGTACAGTTGGTAGTACCCAGATCTATACCAATCCAACCACCTTTATCTGATGCTGCTGACATCTCTATGACAAGTGATATTACAAACACAACGTCAGCCCAACAATAAAGCTATATGATTGGTTTTTGATCTTTTGCATATGATATTTAGAAAAATCGGCGGTATAACGAACGCCCTTTGCAACTAATAGTAGTTGATAAGTGATATCTAATATGGTTTGGGTACTAGGAGTTGTTGCTAAGCCGTAGGAGGTGGTTCTAAACTACTCTTGATATGCCATGTGGGTGTTATTACAATGTTAAAAAAAATGAAAATGAGAAGATACCGGGAGATAAATTATTCCACACGTAGGCCAGCGCCTCCGTAAATATTGCATTGAGATTATGGAGGGTACGTATTATGTAGTATTCATGTGATGATTCATTTGTGTGAAAATGTGCATCCTTTATGTATGCCTCTTCTACAATACTTTCTTATGTATCCAATTCATTGTACATGATTGAAATAAATGTATATATACTTTGTACATCTAAGGTATCCTGATACGCACCTTCAGAACAATATCTTTCCGTGGTTAATTCATCCTTAAGATTAATTGGTATGAATAATAACATTAACCATACATTCTAATCTCTCCTTCCGTCTATAATAAATACTTTTGTTCTGGTTCTTCGCCCCCTCTACCTTCTACAGAAAAATTGAATTTCACTCCACCCCCATCTTTATAATACTGACTTAATTCTGATTTCCAATTATCAAAAGTAGTACAATGCGCTTCCTTGGCTGCTGCGGCCACCTGTTCTTCTGTACAAATTCGAGCACGCCTGAATTCTGGTGGTATAGAGAACCCCCAAACAACAGCCAAACATGATATTATCAAGAGGATTCTACCTTCACGAGATCCGTCTACATTGGACCCGCCACCACTCATCTGAAGAGTTGTTGTTGTTGTCGGTACTGTATTATTGTTAACATATTGATTCTTATTATTTGGTATCAATGTTGTTGTCTTTATTGGCAATCTTGATGAAGTTTGTAGATTGTTGAGTGTTGATATATGTTTTTGAACTCCCAAAGAAGAAGGAGTTGCTGTGAACGAAGTCGCCATTTCGACATTGAGACAGCAAAATAGCAGTAAGGCCGCTACAAGCGGTAGAGATGATAACGATAATACCATTGTAAACATCAATTACTATTAGAAGAAGATATTGATATTGTACTTATGAGATATGATGAGCAGTACCTATCTAATAAGTAAGTGTTAGTCCTAATCTTGAAGTCGTTTTATCGCCATATCTTTGAGGATAGTCTAAGGACTCTGATTTGTTTCATGATGGCCTGCGAGACAATAGATGAGCACCACAGCGTTGGAAGATAGATCTAGTCATTAACATCATTCGACTACCGTTCAGTAAGTATCTAGTTAATTATCGTCATCTGTGCAAATCTATGCATTTTTAACTCACTTTTCCCCACAATCACAACTTCTCTCCTCTCTAGATAGGTAAGCATATTATAATGGGGCTACTAAAAGGTATCGATCCTTTACTTACAGCAGATGTACTGCATATACTTCGATCGATGGGACATGGTGATAAATTAGCCGTAGTAGATTGTAATTTTCCTGCTGCAGCTACGTCAAAACAAACAACATCGGGCAAGCATATCATATTAACTGTGCCTCTACCAGAAGCCATCAATGCTATATGTAGTGTTTTACCATTAGATTTCTTTGAGAAGAAGCAAGCAATGTATATGGCACCACAAGAGGGGGTTGAATTACCAGCGGAAGGAGAAGAAGTACATAATCAAATGCTTACTGCAATACACAACAATTGTGGAGATTGTCGAGTTGTTCCAGTTGAAAGATTTTCATTTTATGAAGAGGCAAAGAAATGCTATGCCGTTATACAAACAATGGAAAGACGTCCGTATGGAAATGTTATACTTATAAAAGGATGTGTTGGTCCAGATGGGAATGATTTGAGACCATGAGTATTATGATTGCATATGATTATTGCTGAGAAAAGATAGATTCGGGGAAGAACAGAATACAATCATCAAATGCAAGAATATCAAGATTACTATGATGGTATCCTCCTTCATATGATATCAGAACAAATCATGAGCATATTATGTTGGTACCACTTCAAGAGATTCTGCAGCAGACATGTCCGAATTGATAGAATGGTTATTGCTGAGAAAAGGGTAGTACTGAGATTAATACAAAGATACTTAAGATTATCAGCTAACCACTACAGAATTGCCAGATTACCTATTTGACCACTACATTAATAAGATAAGAAGTTCGTCCAATATTAAGGTAGCACTACTCCCTACCTCATGGCTTTGACTCCCCATGCAAATGAATGATATGCAAGATACGGTATCCTTATCGAATTCTTTGCTGTTATTTTGCTCTTGTGAATAGATTTAGAGGTACTTTACTTTAATCAAACAATAGGAACAAAATAATATACACGTCCAGCAAACGCTAATATCACTCGGCAAAGTTCAAGTGCTGCTAACAACATTCGATAATAAACTGACGTTGCTGTAGGTAGGGCTGACTAGAAAAATTTCAGATACATCAGCTCAAAAATTAGATTTCTTTATATCTTGATACTCAAAATAGAGTAAGAACATTAAAAGATGACAGTCGATAGTAAACTATACAACAACCCAAGTGAAGATGAAATACCATTTGCAGAAGCATTACCTTTAAACGATCCTCGCAGTGGTGCTGGTCCAAAAGCATATCCAATTGGTCTCAAGAATTATCATGATGACATAGAAGAAGCAAATGTTTTAAAGGAAGCAACAGTTCTTGAGAATTTAGGATGGGATAGAGAGACACGAAAGATCTTCATAAGAAAGGTTTATTCAATCTTAGCATTTCAACTCCTTTTGACGTTCTGTGTCTCCGCATTTATGACATTACATGCACCTACACAAGTATATGTATTAACACATGGTTGGCCGGTAGTGTTATCAATGGTATCATCCTTCATTCTTATATTTGCATTAATGTGCTACAAAGATCAAGAACCAATCAACATGTATTTGCTGTGGGCGTTCACATTTGCTGAAGCTTTTTTAGTGGGTAATGTGGTCACCATATACTGTAATGAGGGATATCAGGGAATAGTTCTAGAAGCTGTATTCCTCACAATGGCAATCTTCCTTGGGTTAACATTATTTACCTTCCGGTCAAAATATGATTTCAGTTTCCTTGGGGCATTCCTTTCAATGGGTTTAGGTGCTTTGATCTTATGGGGGTTCCTAGCAATGTTATTTGGTGTACAGACAGGATATGTTTATGCCCTGGCAAGTCCGTGTTAGTATTGTTTTACGTCTTGTGAATTCTTTATTTAAATGTGAAGTCTCGGCAATTTGGATACTTCATTTTGCCTTTATTTGATGGCCTTTGCAAGTCGTATGTACTAACAGAAGTTACTATCTTTTCATCTTTCAGATCGGATGTATCCTCTTCAGTGGTTATATTTTATTTGACACTTGGCTAATCATGGACAAGCTCAGTCCACATGAGTATGTACTGGCGGCAATAATGTTGTATCTTGACATTATCAACTTGTTTCTCTATCTGTTGCAACTTCTATCGAGCAATGATCGGCAATAGTTAGATGATGCCAGTATAATGGAGATATGTTTGAAGACTTGTTTGGAATTAAAATATGTAAGATATAACTTAAATAATTGAGCATTAGTTGTTAATAGCACTCAAAGATTTAACACTATCGGCGACTCTCTTTCTTGTCCGTTCTAGTGTCTCCTTCTTGTAATCATTGAAGTCGCCTCGGAACCGAGCAACTCTTCCTTCTCCTACCACCCAAAGCTCTGAACATGTATTGGTAATGAAATGTTGGTCATGACTTACAACAATTAAGCCCCCTCTGAAGTCTTTCACTGCCTCTACTAGTGCATCGATACTATTAGAGATGTATTTAAGATTTTGGATTAGCTAATATAATGAACACAAATACCAATACTCATAATTATACTACTAGATAACTCACCTTTCCATATCTAAGTAGTTAGTAGTGTGTTTGATAAGGTTGGCAATGTTAATGAGTAATACAAAGAAGTGTTAGAAATGTGGAAAGAAGACAAGAAGTAGAAGAAAGATAGTAGTGAAACATACCTAAGTGGTTCGTAGGTTCATCCATCACAATAACATGTGGCTTCTGATATGATAGAGAAGCGAATGCAACTCGACTTTTTTGCCCACCGCTAAGCATCATCATGGGCTTTAGAGCATCAGTTCCTTGTATCTGAAACTTACCGAGAAATGAGCGCATCAGCTGATCATCAGTTCCTTCAAACAAGTTCAGCATGTTCTCGACTGCTGATAACTGAAGATCAAACTTATCAGCTGAATGCTGAGTAAAGTGTCCTATTCTCAGATTACCATTGCGTGAGATCGATCCCTTATTGGGGGTAAGCTTATCCATTATGAGGTTCAGTAGGGTTGATTTTCCAGCTCTATGTATAGGAAGAAGTGTCAAATATATGAGACATATGCAAAAACAATATATGTCCACAAGCATAAGCTTACCCATTTGGTCCCAAAATACCTATCCTTGAGTCCAAGTCGACGCCAAAGTTGACTTGTTGCAGTATCCACTGTTCCTTAGATTTCTTTGTACCCGATTCTTTATCGGTGGGTGCATAATCAAACCATACATCATCGATTGATATGATGGGTCTTCCAAGAGGTTCTGGATTAGGGATACTAAATCTCCATAGGCTGTCAACGACTACCGCTTCTGGAGCCTCAAGATCCATCTTCTCTACGGCCTTTACTCTACTTTGCACCAACTTTGCTCTATTTGCCGAAGCTCTAAACTTGGTAATGAATTCCATCATATGCTCTCTCTTGTCCATATACGCTTGATAAACTCTCATTTGATTCTTTATCATCTCATCACTTGTCTTGACATATGTGTCATAATCACCTTTATAGTATGTCAGTTTTTTATTCTTGAATTCGATCGTATCTGTACATACTTCATTAAGAAAGCTCCGGTCATGACTAACAACAATAATGGTATGTCGGTATGACTGCAGATAACTCTCAAGCCAGAGCACTGCTTCTAAATCGAGATGGTTCGTTCTTAGGATATAGGAAATTTCCAATTAGGTACCATGAAGTCTGATAAGAAAAGAAACACATATATCTACTCACGGTTCGTCCAACATAAGCAGGTCTGGTTCAATGAAGAGTGCAGCAGCCAATGCAACTCTCATTCGCCATCCTCCGGATAGCGCTGATGTTGGCCCACTTTGCATTGCAGGAGTAAATTGTAGACCAGACAGAATTGTTGACGCCCTGCTTTCAGCAGAGTCCGAGCCCAGTACTTGTAGTCTCTCGTACACCTCGTCTAATCGTTTCAAATCTTCATTAAATGTAGAATCTGCAACACCATTTGCCTCCTTAAGCTTAGCCAGCTTTTCTTTTGTTGATGATCCTTCTACTTCTTCTCCTTCCAGACGTTGTATCAACTCCTTCTCCTCTGCGATTAATGTATTTCTTTCAATATCGGCATCCATTACGGCCTGTAGTACACTGATCTCACCGCCGGCTGCTCTAATCTCCTGCCTGACATGTAATATCCGATGATGCCGAGGCATGCCCTCTATTTCAAAGGCTGCAATAGCTTTCAACAATGTCGTCTTACCGACACCATTGGCCCCAACTAGACCATATCTTCTTTTATGAGCAAGCTTTAACTGTCCATCATTCAAAAGAGATGTACCGTTATCTAAACTCAATGAAACATTATTCAAATGGATGTCTTTCTCATTCCTTCCTGATCGATAGTCAGGAATAACCATGTTGGAAACTGATGCCTTTCCAGCTTCCCCTTCCTCCTCAGCTTCTAACATTGCAACTCGTGCTTCATACTCTTTCCTTGCTGCTTCTAACTCTTTTCTTTGTTTTCGTTTATCCTTGGCAGAGACTGTAGAGTCATGAGCATCTCGTGCCTCATTCGTCATCTGTGCTACTTTATTGTCTTTCCCCCACATGTGATTGATAGCATCAATGTCAGCTTCGCTCTGGTCAGTTAAACCAGATGCCATGTTAATGATGCCTTGCTTCAGTTTCACTGCACCCTCTTGCTGTTTAGTATCATCGCTATCTCCATTGATAACCTTGTGCATATCATTATTAGTATCCTTAGTAGCACCACATTGCAATACAGCGTCTCCACATTGCTTTACTAAATCATCGTCACAGCCATAACCTTCGAGAAAAGGACCGATCGTCTCCTCTATATCATCTAATCCGCTTTCATGTAACATTCCCGCAATATAATCTACGATATCACCATCTATTCCTTCAACAACTCCCTCATCTTCATCTTTCAATAAGATAGATGCTAGAGCATCTCGTAGTTCATCTTCAGACGGGGTCATATTGCAATAGATAATGTTACTTTATTGTTGTCTTTGTGCGGACCCGCCGTATCGTTTCTATTGCCGATATAACTAGAGTGTTCTATGGCTATGGTATGATATAATAATAACTAATTTTTTGTTGTGTTGTGTGTGAGGTATGAAATTGTTACCTCCCTTGAGACTCCGGGAAATCACGACACTGCCAATGAAAAGAGTATGAAGAACTGATCTATTGACTAAATATTAACAGTACTAACTCCTCATCAACATAACAACTACTATATTATTGGTGGAAGAGGGAGAGCTAGGAGTGGTTAAATCGCCAAAAGTCTTTTTGCTAGCGGCTTATCTCATGTCATTGGTGTTAACGATAGGTATTGCTGTAACGATAGGAGACAACTCAAGAAGAAGGGAATATTGCAAAATGAGTGATAATGGATGTTGTATAAAAAGCAACAATGAGAAAATTAAATTGATTGATGACTATGAACTTTGTCGACCGTCACCAGATAAGATAAGCACATCTTCTTCTCCAACCAAAGGAGGAGGGGAGCCACTCAATTTCTCATCCAATATACTATTGGTATACCGTCTTGATGAAATGAGACGTATGCTCAACACTAACCTTACATTGGCTATGATATGTTTGGGATATTGGTAAGTCGATGCAGCATATATGTTTGTGCATATCATAATATGTTCATATTGTATATATGTACCTACCCTTTCTGACTTTATTTGCTTGTTATAGCGGCATAAATATGGCACTGATTGTTGTCAACTATGTCAATTCTCACAACGAAGAGCCTCCAGTGTCTGAAAAGTCGTAAGTGCTCTGTGTTATCTTTTTGTGTATCTATCTTGTGTAAATATACTTGTTACCTCGTATGATATATGATATGCCTAATCACTACATTACATACAGTTTTCATTGCCTAGAATTTGTTGGCACATTTGTATTTGCCTTGGTGGAATGTATATCATTAACAAGTACACCGAAATCAATACTGAACATATATGATAATCCATTAATGCTTCGGCTGGTACTATTCTTCAACATTGTTGCTACGAGTATACCAATGGTATTAGTAATATTGAATTATGAATACTTTGAAATCATTAGTCATCAGATTGAATATCTCAATGAGCTTACAATGAGCTTTGTTGACCTTGTTCTACTGTGGTCGCTGTGTCAATTCGAGGGTACTACTGTATTGTTGGCAGGGATAGCGTGTCTTGTGGCAGTCATCCAATTAGCAGTGTATAATGGCATGGGAAGAACAGATGATGGCGATATGAAGGGAGAAGTCCCAGCTCACTATCTCGAGTTTTCATTTGAAATCATTAGTAGTCTGATAGCGTTTTGGTTTTGTATGGATAACAAATTTATATGCGGTAAAGAGATTGGAGCTATTCTCTACGGAAGTCACCGTGATTGTACCATTTGTACGGAATCATCCAGGGAGTTCTCAGGAACTTATCTAAACAGCAACAAGTCAACTCTAATGAGGTATGGTAGTGTTTGACGGCAATGATAAGTAGCAGGACTGGGGTATCCGGAAAGCTGTATTACAGCCAAGAAGAGATCGGGGAGTTATGACCGAGAGGAGTGTATAGAAAGTTTAGTTTTGGTAAGGCTTGAGCCTTTCCTATTGGGAAGCTAGTGCTCTTTTAGCACCATGAACAGTTATATGTATAGAAGTATTTAGATAGAGATGAAGGCTATTAGTCTCTCGGTTCAATAATGCTGTACATTCTACAAGTTAATACTACAATCCACATATAAATCACAACCTCTACCACAAAAACTAGTGATTTATGGGAGCTCTAACAACCTTTGAATCTCCGCCAACAACGACTATGACCCTGTTCTCCATTACAGGGTTGTTAGGGCCGCCAACTGGTTCCTCGACATAACAAGCAATGTAATTCCCATTATCATCGGGATAATCAATATCCTCCTGTATCTTTGTACAGCATGCGGCTGGGGAATCATGTACACCGCTCTCTTGACATGACCACGGGCCAATATCTTGTCCTACTCCCCCGACCATCCATGGCCAGGGATAATATATCATCCCATCCTCGAAGATACCATCCGCCTGATCACCATCTAAATTTGTACGAATGACTACTTTATGATATGAGTAATCTGTCAACTCTCGAATCTTTCGTATATCCATTGTTAATGATGTTTGGTTATTAAATTCACCAGATTCTGTGATTTGGGCAATCATAACCTTGGCATTGATGATAGCCTCACAGTCTGCAATGGTTTCACCTACACAGTCATCGAAGTGGTACCGATCAGAATATCTATCAATTACAGCCATACGTTTCATAGGGTTGGCTTCCCCCTCGGGTGAATCAGTCATTAATAATGTATCACCACCTTGTTGCAACTTTCTCTCTGCATTCTTCTTAGTTCTCTGACGTTTAGCACGTAAATTCCTACGCCATATATTCTCTTCTGGTCCGGCCACATCAAAGTTGGAAAGGAGATTGCGGCGTTGTTCTTGGGTAATATTAGACTCTTCAGTAATATTAGAAATTGATAGTATTAATACAACTGATAGGATGACTAATGATATTGACAATGTTTTTGTTTTTGATGATCCGTCACTATTGCGTCGTTTACGAGAACCTTCTGTCATTTTGATATAGTTGCAATTATGAGGTGTTTAATAATAATGAGGGCACTTCACGATTATGAGGAGGAGGAGCTCAGGGTATCGATATTATTATGGCTAAGTATATGGTAGTCTTTCACGCTTGTGTTTCTCCGTAAGAGTACCATGTCGGCCAGTACATGCTTTTAAGAGTACGTACCAAATAAGTAAAAGTCAAAGGTGCAAGAGAGATACAACTTGATAACTCATATATCCACACGTTGCATGCAATTAATCTTCCTACAATGATCAACTCTTCAGCGGTAGCTTCCATTTTGTATATTATATTTACATTTGCAATCGTATCTATCTCGAGTTTTGTAACACATGATAAATGCCATCATAGCCATAACATTGCAAAACCATCACCCATCAACATACCATCAGCATCATGTCCTCGGCTGACTACATTACAAAGCCATCATAATATACATCTTGTTTCACTCCCATATACGGATACCGATTCAATAGATGACGAGGATGATGATAGTTCTTCTGATGACAACATAGATACCAATATCCTACTCAAAAAATGTTGGCAATGGAAGGACAGTCACTTAGGTGATGGCGCTAATAATATAGTAGCACGAAGACAACGCAGAAGACGTCGGGCTCGTCTTAATATACCAAGAGCTTTGACTATACAACAATTTCAGGAGCTGTTCATCGGGATGAAGATACATGTTGTTATTGATGAGGATACCAAGATGAAAGTCGTATTGAAGAATACACAAACATCATTAGATAATGATATTGTTATAGACGTTCCTTCTTCTTCAAAGTATATTACCAATAATACAACACCTTCTTCGTCGAGCTACATTACCAATAATGCAAAAGCAGCAATAGAAGAAACTTCATTTACTATAGAGGAATGCTCGGTAATATCAACATGTGCTAGAATGAATATCATATTTGTGTTACAATCGGATACAAACAATGATACTATTGCAGAACGAATTGCAACACAATATGCTGTAGCGTATACTATTCAACAACAGCTTCATTTTACATCATATCAATCTACAAAAGAACAAGAAAAAGAAGTGCATCTGATAGCAAACGAGCTCAAACATATAGAAGGTTCTCGTTCTATCAGCACTCATCTATGTCTTGTTGCATGTGGATTGGCTACTCGGCCAGATAAACCGACTTCTGAAGTTATTTTTAGACCATTCGATTCACAAGATGCACATATACTAATGCAGTTGAAGAGAGCTGTGGAAATAGTATCAGTGATGGGTGATATACATGCTAAAAGAGATGCTCATAAGAAGCACAAAGGAAAAAATAGGCAAAACAGACGACGGTCAAGCACAGGAAGACGAAAGATTATGAGCAAATCAAACACTCACTCCACATCTTGTGGTCGAATAAAGACGCTTTTAGATACTGCATTGACAGCTGGTAAGAAGGCGAGGAATGAGGTTGCAATACCAGAGATCTCTAGTTTGAAAGAGTATTCAAAAGATGATACTCCTGATGAGATCATGTTGCCTACAAGAACTGGAACTGGATCAGCTTCTAGATAATGAGACGATTGTCAAGGATGTATGAGTCTTTTTCTGTTTCTGTCCCGTTAGTGATTTAGTCCTGCTTTTAATTAACTTAATTTATCATTGTTGTTTACTACTCTAATATTAATTAATACCCTCTCTTATCATGCGCCTCCGTAAAGAAAAGAATAGTAAGAAGTATGATGTCGATCTTACAAAAGAAGATGATGGCGAGCCACTGCCTATTACTAAAAGTAGTAGCAACACCGCTAACCGCAGGCGTGCGTCGTCGCAGACACCCCCGGTAGGGGCCGCCGGCAGGCATTGATTGTAGAGCAGTACGTCGTCGTAAGTATTATATTTTTTCGTCGTTTTTTTCTTGTCCCGCTAAATGTTTTAAGTCATGCTTATACAATTTACATTTTGTTTTACTAACAATTTATTGTTACTATCCTCTTATCATGCGCCTCCGTAAACTAATATCATTGTTGAAAAGGAATCCTCATGTCAATCTTGATGGTATATGTATGGAGACAGAATTTAGTAAATATAAAGATGGTAGTAGACATAAAGTAGGTCTTGGCATTTGCTTACGGTTGCGACTATTATTTGGTTGTGCTACAGACTGTGTTGTACTGATCAAGTTCGACTCGTCGTGGGTAGAGAATCATAAAGATTACAAAGATTGGAAGGACACAGAATACATCGTTAAGCGTATCAAGGCCACAAGTGGAAAGAGATATCAATCAAATTATGAAGTAGTTCCTGAGGGATTTGTTTTCGTTGTTGGTGATAATGAATTGTACAGTAGAGATAGTCGCGATTTTGGACCAATCCCCATTGATGCTATTGTTGGAAAGTTAGCATGAGATAATATGTTTGTTGATGTGAGTTGTGGTTGTGGTGTGAGATAAGGGTTTGGGGTTAATGAATGACGGCCATTTGAACGGCAAATGAAATATTGAGCTGAACGGCAAATGAAATATTGAGATTGTGATGAACGGCAGATAGAGTCAGATATAGTCCCTCTCCAAATCTGCCTAAATCATTTATTTCTATTAGTAGCACTATTAGCACACATAAAATCATTTACATCGTCTTGTTGCTTTCTATATTGAAACAGATATACAACTTTCTATCTACATTCAACAATAAGAAAATGAAGTTCTCTACAACCGCAGTAGCCTGTGCTATCAGTGAAAAGCATATGCAATTCCGTCAATTGGTGCGGAAAGCACGTATCAATACTGATCATTATGAGTTAGATGGTTTACCTAATACAGCAGGTAATGTATCCAAGTCTGATTCTAAAACAAAGGTTTCAAAGCAGCTTGCTATTGCCTATGCTGCTTACCAAGCCAGTTTAGCTGCTCCATCATCTACTACTACTACTACTACTACTACTACTACTACACCTACATCTACATCAAATGTACCTACATTAACTGAAGTTGATTCTTCACCCGCACCTACCAACGAAGAAGGCAATAACACATCACCCATTACTTCGTCATCTCGCTTGGTTAGTTATTATAACTCAGACGATGACGACGATGATAGCAGTAGCGGCGGCAGCGGCAGTGGAGATGACGATGGTAATGACCCAGCTGAAAGAGATGAGAGTGGGTTTATTGGTGGTCTCCTCAGTGGTATTGGTGGTTTCATCGACGATGTATTAGATGGCATTCGTAAATGTTGTTGTCCTGGAGATGTTACTGGAGAAGCATCAACAAAGAGGGATAATAGTGGGCAAGCAGTATCTCGAGTTGATGTTGCTGCTGCCGCTGAGCCTCATGTGTTTGACATCGCTAAGAGCAAGGGAATTATATCTTCTGTTATTGCTGAAGACAATCCGACACTCGAGGACATTGAGGATGCTATGAAGCATCTTGATAGGTGCATGAAGAATTGTGAAGATTCCAATGCACTACTCGAGTTTGAACAGTTCAAATGTTCATTACTAGTCAAGTTTATTCCCAAACAACTGGCAGTCAAACCAAGTATCCAGCCCGGGTACTTGACCGGCAGCCTTAGTAAAGAAGATGAGAAGAATGAGAAGAAGAAGTTAACTAAGTGGTCGGCTCCTCTTATCTCTGCTGTTTCCTCCTTACATAAGAGTATTGAGACACTTGAGGAGAGTGAGAGATACACTGCTACCCAGATTGGACCTTTCAAGACATCTCATGCAAGATATTTAAATTCATGTATCGAAGAAATCAAGCCTAGTACCACGTCGAACTCAAGTTATAGACTCGTCCGGTTCATGAATGACAACTATGTCCATACTAATCTGTCGAATGTTGCTAATGACCTCATGGCTAGCAACAAGTCATCTCGCAGAGTAGTAGAGATTCTACAAGAGAAGTTAGATCTTCTCGAGAGAGCATTGGCAGGTCTAGATCCGACAAGTGATACTATGAGTATGAGTGATACCGACTTTCTTGAAGAATGGAATCGTCTTGAGGAGGCAGAGGTCGAGGCTGTTAAACAAGTTGTATGTACCGAAGGTGTGACTGCCAGAGTTAAAGACGTAGACACCGGAGAAAGAATTACCATTAATGTCGTAATGCCTAACAAGGAAAGTCAGCGTTAGTATTGTTTTATGATATGAATTTGTGTGTTCAGTATAAAGTCTCGGTGGCTTGGCTACTTTATATTAACTTAATTTGCCTATTGTTTGATTGCCTTTGCAAATCTCGAGTACTAACATATGTTATAATCATCTTTCTCCTTCTTCATAAACTGTGAAACGCACATCTTCCAGTACTGGGAACTAAATCGACTCACAAGGGTGAAGGTCGGTCAATTGTGTATAGCTTTGAAGAATTGGCATCCTCCTACCAAAGATGGTGAACCAACTGGCGAACCTGACCTCTCAAATGGATGTCTTCGTGCAGTGAATGAGTTATGTCCTCTGATTGTTCATACTGAGGGCGGCGGCAGCATGCCAGATGATCTTAAGGAAGAAGTGAAAAGTAATGTTGCCATCTTTGACCTCCATGATCTATTCCCCAAGACTAAGTCACATTGGAAGAAGGAGTTCAAGTCATTTGTGGAGCTGTCGGGACTTGGATCATTCGAAGCCTTCCAACTCCGTGGTTTGACTAGACTATTAGCTCAACATGTATTGAATAAGTTGAGCGGTGACAGAAGTCATATCGCTATCTACTCGGCAGAGTCATCTAGGGCTGCTTTCACTCTTCCATTTGGTGTTGGTATTAGCAAGGATATTACTAATGCTGGTACATTAGCACACGGTGAGGCCCAATGTGAACCGAAGATCAAGATGTCTAAGCGCACATATTCCTACCAAGACCTACTCAATCAGAGTGCACAGGAGGTTATATTTCTTGCACCCATCAATAAGATACGCACCCTCACGGTATCTAAATCAATGGCAATCATTGCTCGCCGACAGGATGACACCCACCTATCTCCCGAGGCTGAGGAGTTGCTTAGAGCCATGAAGAGGAAGTGGTGTGTAATGGGAGGTATAGCAGGACATAAGGTAGCGGTTGAGAGTGTTTGCATTGACCATGAGGAAGAATTCCACCAGTATGTCTACGAGATGCTAGGAGTTCATGTTGAGTCTGACGATTTAGAACCTGAAGAATTATACAAGATTATGAAGTCTTTCTTTGCTAGCCGTGGATACAATGCCGCAGACTGGCCGTCGTTGAAGCCAATCAACAAGATTGTCTGACATACTGTCAAGAGAATTTTGAAGGTATTGTGACCTTACAAGACTTGAATTTGGAGCATATGAGTAGCTACCTCGGATATTATATTTCAAGAACATCAGCTGCCGGTACTCTAATAAATCATGATCCTCATCAAACTCTCCAGTGGTTTGGATTTAATGGTGATGCAGTTCGAACTTTACTTAGAGATTATAACGTCCCTGAACTCCGTAAGTTTGGACTTATGCTGAAGTGTGAGTTGGAAGAAGAGTGTAATCGAGAACCTACTATTCAAGTTGGTGAGAGAATGGAGTTGTCTCGGTTGACCAAAGTTTTCATGAGATTCATTAAGAGAGTGACTGAACTTACCAATCTACCTAATGGTTGGGTAATGCCATATCAAATCAAAATGGTATCAAGACGTCAGCATTTTAAGATTCAGAGAACAAATGGAAGCGATGTGAGATTACAAGTAACTCCTAACAGCAATGGAACGAAGGAAATCACAAGGAACTTGACACTTATTATGATTAGTGCATTGGAAATGTTTGATCCTCCGTTGAGGTTTAATGATAGTACAATCAACTATCCACGCTTCAGCCAACAATGCAAGACAATGGATTCACAACCAAACCCGCAACACAATCTTCAGCCTAAGGTATGTACTGCCACTTACCAATATCTTCTTTTGAGTAAAGCGCTTATGCAAGATCCAAGGCCCATAGTGGCAAAGTTTTATCTCTGCCCTAGGCCTAGTTGTCGCTTCCCGTATAATTTAATGGATATTGACAGGATAAAGGACAATCGAAGAAAATGTGTCCATTGCGAAGTTAAGTCTGGGAAATCCACATTCACCGAAAACCAGGATGCATAGTTCCCTATCGTTTGTGTAGTGTTGTGTAGTGTTGATGTAAATATAGATTGATGTTTGAACAGCTTGAGATACTCATACTTTCACGTCTGCTAATCATATCCAAGTTAAACTCTAATAGTACGTTACGATCAGAACGATGTTGTCATGGATCGGGCAATCAAGCCGTCTGTCACAAAGTGTATCAAAAGAATAGAGTCATTTGAAAACGGCTCATCAAGTCAAATCACTAGATTGAGAATGCAAGTTTACGCCATAGTTGATGCTTTGACTGAACAACAGGATGCAAGAATGGATGATGTACGGCAGAGACAACTAAAAAGACTTGCCAACAAACTACTGCATAAGCCTATGATGCAACTTAGGCAGAAAAAGCTTTCTGATATAGAACTAGAGGATATTATACTCCAAATTGAATTGAGATTGAAAGAGCAGTCGTGTCTTGAAAATGCTGTATCTTCAAGCCTCTAGGTTGTATGTTACTAAGAAGAAAATATAAAGCTCTGGTGTACATCTGGTTACATGAGCAAGCCAGCTAATGCATTATTTTCAACTTCTTGGATCTTGCCATCAGTCAATACAGCAACTCGATCGCAGGCTTGTAATACTGATTGCTTATGTGTCATGAATATAACTGCAGAGAGATTGTTGTCCTCGCTATTAACCAATTGTCGGAGACGATGTAGGAAGTCTTTCTCAGTCAATGAGTCGAGTGCTGAGCTAGATTCGTCCAAACATAGAATTTTAGGCTTCATTAGTAGAGCTCTTGCAACACACAGACGTTGTTTTTGACCACCACTTATACTTGCTCCTCTTTCTCCTACGATTGAATCATAACCTTCTGGCATATCCATGATGAACTCATGAGCATTTGCAGCAATACAAGCTTCGATGACCTCCTCTCTTGTTGCGTTTGGCTTCCCATAGGCTACATTCTCGTAAACACTAGCATTAAAGAGGATTGGCTCTTGTCCAACAAGAGCAATCTGTGAGCGAAACCAATCTTCATCAAGCTCTTTGATATCTGTCTCATCCAAAGTTATCTTTCCATTCGTTGGCTCGTATAACCTCATTATCAAATTGATTATACTTGATTTGCCACTACCTGAAGGAGCTGTGATACCAAGAATCTGGCCATCATTCAATGTGAAGGATACTTTGTTTAATACTAGTATGTTTGAGTGTGAGGGATATGCAAACTCAACGTCTTCAAATTTGATTGATGCATTATAAGATGGAGGAAGAGTCAAGCTCGACTCTTTTTCAATATTATTGTTGTCCTTTTCTGGTTCATTATCCAATAGATTGAAAAGTCTTGCACCACTGCCCTGAGCCTTCAAAAAGCCACCGGTTGCAGAAGAGAGTTCTACTACTGACTCTATGATGTGCATATCAATACAAAAGGTTGTTTAGAACTTTTGTACTGAACAAGAGTCATCAAACGATTCACTGATTCGTCATCAAAACCAACATACAATATTACACTCACTCACCAGTTAGATGTCCGCAAAATTGCCTGCTGATATGTTTCCATCAAGTACTTGAAACGATCCTACAGCCAGCGCAATCACAAGAGACCCGTTTCCGATCAAGTAAGATGAACCTAAGAATGAACCTTGAAACATAGCAACTCGCCGTGAGTATAAATAAGCTTGTTCTATGACCTCCAAAGCGCTCTGTGGCAACGTGAGTCGACTGAGCTAAACTGTTAAGATGTTGTTTACTCCAGTGTTTTATAAATTTGCCATAAAATGATGTACATCCCCATAACATGATTGGAAGTGGTGATAGATAAATTGAAAGTGCTGGCGATATGACAATCATTTGTGCACTAGCCGTTAATGCCCTAACAAGGTTGCTGAGGAATAGTTCAATGTTCTGGACTAAGTGTTCCGCTACTTCATGTACATCAGTTGAAAGTCTATTGGCAAGTTCTCCAGCTCTATTTCGATCAAAGAAGGCAACATTTCTGTGTATTAGTTTGCTGTAAAGATCCTTTCGGAGATTAGCACCAATCTTCTGACCCGTTATATCAAACATTGAAGTATGTACGAAAGTAGCTATTGAACCGATTGTAAAGTAACCTGTCAACTGAAGCGCAATAGATTGTATCTGAGCTTGTTGTGTATCTTGTGTATCGACATTGTTGATGTTAATACTGCTACTAGTATTTAGAATATCAATCACTTCCCCTATAGCATTTGGAAATTGCATAGTACATATAGTTGCCATTGTTAGAGCACCTACTGCAGTCAATAGAGACTTAGATTCAGGTATTAGGATGGATAGCATTTTAGATATAGATGGAGGCGGTGATTGTTGTTCATTTTGTTGTTGCATATCAGGTTTATCGCTGCCATCTATATTGAACGATTCCTTATCTAGGAAGGAATATAGAGGTACCACTGTATCTTGAAATGTAGGTTCAATTGCTACATCATCTTTACTTGTGTTGTTCTTTGTTTGACTGCCGAAATATCTATTTGGTGTGCAAAAATTGCAAAGTAATACAAAACGATTGTCTATTATGCCATGTATTATTAATGCTATGAAAACCTCTTATAGACTTATTTATACATCTCCTCCACAACTGTTGTTGGGTCTTTATGATTATATTCTGCATTACTAATCTATTACTACCATGATGCACAGGGAGAAGAGGAATAAATGAAGTATCTTTCAAAGATCCGGTATCCTTTTTCTCAAATGGCGGAATCACATGAATTGCTTAGGTATCCAAAAGACTCCCAATTATAATAAAGTGAAAAATGCCAACTTATACTTTAACCACAGGTTGCAAAAATGAAAAAATGAAAAAAGTGGCCGGCCATTACCACACAGGACTTAGTCCTGGATGGTAATGGCCGGCCACTTTTTTGAGTTTTTTTATTTTCTGGAAGCTGCTTAAAGTATAAGTTAGCCATTTTCC